>Ga0116226_10001881_pt1 | contig 18231 bp, 16 predicted proteins | sample S1TSphfallax_FD_89692 | JGI IMG/M metagenome (GOLD analysis project Ga0116226, IMG submission 89692) | Host-associated microbial communities from peat moss isolated from Minnesota, USA - S1T2_Fa - Sphagnum fallax MG | ecosystem: Host-associated > Plants > Peat moss > Unclassified | place: USA... | reverse complement strand
CAGAACAAGCCAAGCCTGTGGTCGGGGCGCAAACGATTGCTTGAACACCCAAAAGCGCGCCGTTTGTGCAGTGCACCATAACATGTTTACAAAAACATCGCAGTCCGCGCCGCTGCGCGGCTTTGCCCGGGCGCCGCGCTGACAGCCCAGGCCCAATCCTGCCACGCCGCCCGCGCGCCTCTGCGCAGATATTGGCCGCTACGCTGTGTGCGCCGCTGCGTTTATACTGCTGGCAGACCCGGTTCGGCCACGCCGCCCGGCGCAGCGGACCGCGCACGCCCCTGTGGCTCGGCCATGCCTTCCCGACCCCTTTTCTATCCGATGTTGCCATTCACGCTAGACACTTGGACTTTTCTTTCCGGATTCGGTGGCGCCGCAGTCATGCTGCCTATCGCTGTAGCCCTGGCCTGCTGGTTGTGGTTTGCCTTTCCCTGGCAGGTCCCTGCACTCTGGCTCACGCTGACGGGCGCCGCCTGCGTGCTGGTCGCCTGCACCAAGGTCGCCTTCCTCGGCTGGGGCATGGGCATACTCGAGATCGACTTTACCGGTATCAGCGGCCACACCATGCTGTCGACGGCAGTGATACCGGTAATGTTTTATGTGGCGCTGATGCCCGCCCCCGGCACGGTACGTGCGCTGGGGCTGCTGGCGGGTCTCGCGCTGGGCGCACTGGTGGGACTGTCGCGGCTGGCGTTGCAAGCGCATTCGGTGTCCGAAGTGATCACAGGCTGCCTGCTCGGCGCCGCCGTCTCGCTGACCTTTGTCCACGCCATCCGTGAGCGCGAACCGCAGCGCTATGCACCGTTCCTGGCACCGCTCAGTCTGCTGCTGCTGACGGCCAGCCTGCACGGCGTGCGCGTGCCGACACAACATTGGGTCACGCAACTGGCCTTGACCCTGTCGGGTCATGAGCGGCCCTTTATCCGCGCCCGTTGGAAATCGAGCCCTCTGCGCGACAAAGCCGAGCTGACCGGCCTCGTGCACAATCCTTCCCTGCTGTGCGCGGCCACGGCCATCACCGTGCCTCTGGCGGGGCTTAGGCCTGTCACCTGATGTTCATATGGCGGTGCTATAAGCTCTAGCCCATGCGGGTTCGATGTGCGGTGTCAACAGATATTCCTTACGAAAGCCTGACAGTCCGCCCCCCGTCACATAGCGCTCCCTTATACTGCGACGCCCTGCTCCGCCCTTATATTTGTCGAAAATACCGTGCCGTCACTTATGCTCCAGCCCACTTTGTCGCTTGCGGATGTGCTTGCCACAAATGGGCTATATCCGGTGTTTCAACCTATCGTCAATCTGGCCGAGCACAGTATCTACGGCTACGAGAGCTTGATCCGGGGACCACAAGGTACGCCATTGCACAATGCCGACGCGCTCTTCGCCGCAGTCACATCGGATCAGCAACGTATCGATCTGGAGTTGAAAGCGGCACGCGCGGGCGTGGGTCAGTTCATGGAGATGCGCGGACACGGCAAGCTGTTCGTGAATCTGTCGGCATCGTTTCTGGTTCATTATTTTCTACGGGTTGGCGCCGATCGCTTTGCCGGTGTGCTGGCCGAAACCGGTCTGCCCTTATCCAGTATCGTGGTGGAACTGACCGAACACGAACGGATCTCGCAGCTGACCGACCTGTGCCGGGCGATTGAGATCATGCGTCGCCACGGTGTCGAATTCGCGCTGGACGATTTCGGCGACGGCCGCTCCAGCCTGCGGCTTTGGTCCGAGATCCATCCTGAAATCGTCAAGATCGACCGCTACTTCACCAAGGGTATTGACGCGCACGCGCACAAGCTGCAGACCTTCAAAGCCTTGATGCACATCTCCGATGTGTTCGATACGCGCCTGGTGGCCGAAGGCGTCGAAACCGCCGAAGAACTTGAGGTCATACGCGATCTGGGCATCAACTACGCGCAAGGCTATTTCCTGGCACGCCCGGCCCCCGAACTGGCGAGCGGGCTGAACGACGAAACCATCCATATCCTGCGCAACCAGCAAGTGGCGGTCTACCCGGCTTTGCGCCAAGTGACACGCGGCCGTTTCTCGGCGGAAAAGCTGGTGATCAGTGCCCCGCCGGCGCGCCCTCAAGCCCGCAACGATGAACTGGTCGAGATCTTCCAGGCGCATCCGGCATTGCATGCGATGGCGGTGGTCGAAAAAGATGGCGTGCCGATCGGCCTGATCAACCGGCGTGATTTTATGGATCGCTACGCGCATCCGTATCACAAGGAATTGTTCGGCAAGCGTCCGTGTACGGTGTTTATGGATGCCAACCCGATCATGATCGACAAGCACCAGGGCATCGAGCAGCTCACTGCCATCCTCACCTCCGACAACCAGCGGTATCTGTCGGACGGTTTTATCGTCACCGACGGCGGACGCTATTTAGGCCTGGGCACGGGCGAGCAACTGGTGCGTGCCGTCACCGAGGTGCGCATCGAAGCGGCGCGCCACGCCAATCCGCTCACCTTCCTGCCCGGCAATGTGCCGATCAGCGAACATATCGATCGCCTGCTAGCGGCCGGCAGCACCTTTACCGCGTGCTATTGCGATCTGAACCATTTCAAACCGTACAACGACCAATACGGTTATTGGCGCGGCGACGAGATGATACGGTTGGTAGCCGGCGTGATCGCCGGTCAATGCAATCCGCGCCGCGACTTCGTCGGCCATGTGGGTGGCGACGACTTTGTGGTACTGTTCCAGAGCGACGACTGGCAAGCGCGTTGCGAGAGCATCGTGACCGAGTTCAACGAACGGGCGCGCAGCTTGTTCGATGCCGAAGCACTGGCCCGCGGCGGAATCGAAGCGGAAGACCGCCACGGCAATCCGTCCTTTTTCCCGCTCACGACGCTGGCCATCGGCGCCGTGCCGATCGCACCCGGCGCATTTCAGCGCGCCGAGGATGTCGCTTCGGCGGCGGCGCTCGCTAAACGTGCGGCCAAACAGAACAAAACCGGCGTCTACGTCCTGCCTCCCGGCAAGCCCATCCTCTAGCGGGCCGTTCAGCGCCAGCCTGTTGTACTGCCTTGCCCATCGATCGAGCGATACCACCATGTCTTTTGTGAAATCCCTATTTCTGGACCGGCCACGCCTTTGGCTCGCACTGTTGCTGGGCGTGCTGGTCGCCGCCTGTGTGCCGTTTGCGTTGCGGCCAATGCTGCGCGTGCTATTCGGTTGGAATGTCGCGGTCTGGGCCTATCTGGTCCTGCTCTGGATCATGATGGTGCGCGCCGATGCGGCGCGGGTGCGCGTGATTGCCGGGCGCGAGGACGAAAGCGCGGCGATCGTGCTGAGCGCCGTGTCGCTCGGCGCGCTGGCCAGCGTGGTGGCCATCGTGCTGGAGCTGGCTACGGCGAAAAATCTGGGCCTGGGTTCCAGCCTGCGCCACTTCATTTTTACCGGCGCGACCGTGATCGGTTCCTGGTGTGTGATCCCGACCATTTTCACCCAGCATTACGCGCGCCTCTTCTACGCCGCTACCGATAGCCGTCCCTTGCAGTTTCCGGACGGCGAGATCGAACCCGACTATTGGGACTTCCTCTATTTTTCGTTCACCATCGCAGTCGCCTCGCAGACGGCAGACATCAACGTCGCGTCGACCGCCATGCGCCGCGCCGTCCTGGCGCAATCGCTGTTATCCTTTTTCTTCAACGCCGCGATTCTGGCCCTGACCATCAATATCGCAGCCAGCCTGGTCGGACCGTAAGCCGCCCGCTTTGGGGTAGGATATCGTTTTTGCTATCGAGAGAGTTCAAGATGTCCATCACCACCACCGAATCCGGCCTGAAATACGAAGATCTGACCGAAGGCAGCGGCACCGAAGCCAAGGCCGGCACCTACGTCAGCGTGCACTACACCGGCTGGCTGACCGACGGCCAGAAATTCGATTCGAGCAAGGATCGTAACGAACCGTTTGAGTTCGCCCTGGGCGCCGGCATGGTGATCCGCGGCTGGGACGAAGGCGTACAAGGGATGAAGGTTGGCGGCGTGCGCAAGCTGACGATCCCGCCCGAACTGGGCTACGGTGTGCGCGGTGCCGGTGGCGTGATTCCGCCGAACGCGACGCTGGTGTTTGAAGTCGAATTGCTGGACGCGTAAGCGACGCACGCCCGGGCTGCGCATGCGCGGCAATGGGCGTCAGCTTTGAGACGTATCATGGGTATCGTACGTGGCGCCGAGCGGCGCCACGTTGCTTTTGTGCTTGGCGGCTAGGGTGCGACTTATGTGCAAGTTATGCGCAATTTTTGCGTCGCTTAGGCGCCTGCCAGACCCCGCGCCAGATCACTGCGGATATCGTCCGCATCCTCCAGCCCCACCGCCAGACGGATCAGCCCTTCGCTGATGCCGGCCGCTGCCCGCGCTTCCGGCGTGATGCGGCCGTGCGTGGTGCTGGCCGGATGCGTGATGGTGGTCCGCGTATCGCCCAGATTGGCGGTAATCGAGCAGACCCGCGTGCTGTCGATGACACGCCACGCATTGGCGCGCTGCGCCTGCGCCGTCGCCCCTTTCAGCTCGAATGACAGCACCGCACCGCCCGCCTTTTGCTGACGCTGCGCCAACGCATATTGCGGATGCGAGGGCAAACCGGGATAGAACACCCGCTGCACAGCCGGATGCGTTTCCAGCCATTGCGCCAGTTGCAAGGCGTTGGCCGATTGCCGCTCGACGCGAATACTCAGCGTTTCCATGCCCTTGAGCAGAACCCAGGCATTGAACGGCGACAGGGTCGGGCCTGCGGTACGGACGTAAGGGAATACTTTTTCCAGCACGAACTGGCGCGAACCGACCAGCGCGCCGCCCATCACCCGCCCCTGTCCGTCCAGGTGCTTGGTGGCCGAATGAACCACCACGTCGGCACCAAGCGCCAGCGGCTTTTGCAGCACCGGCGTGCAGAAACAGTTGTCGACCGCGAACAGCGCGTTGGCGCTTTTCGCAATTTCACTGATGGCGGCGATGTCGGCCACTTCGGTGAGCGGATTCGATGGCGTTTCGAGGAAGAACAGCTTGGTGTTGGGCTGAATCGCGCGGCGCCATGCATCGAGATCGCCCGGATTGACGAAGGTCGTGGTAATGCCGAAGCGCGGCAGGATGGCGCTGAACAACTGCAGGGTCGAGCCAAAGATGCTTTGCGAACTGATCAGGTGATCCCCGGCCTGCAGCGCGCACAACGCCACCGACATGATCGCGCTCATGCCGGAAGCCGTCGCAATACAAGCCTCGCCCCCCTCCAGCGCGGCCAGACGCTTCTGGAACATGGTGACGGTCGGATTGGTCACGCGCGAATAGGTATAGCCGTCCTCAGCGTTGGCAAAACGCTCGGCAGCCTCGGCCGCGCTCGCAAAACAGAAGCTGGAGGTCAGGAACAGGGCCTCCGAGTGTTCGTTGAAATCCGTGCGTTCGGAGCCGGCGCGCACTGCCAGCGTATCGAATTTGAAGTCGTCGCTTGAAGTATCCATCTCTATTCCGCCGCGCAAATACATAAGACAAGGTCGCGCGCTGCCGCGCGCGACCTTGGATGCGACCAAAGTCTGAAGCTTAGTCGCCGGCCAGTTGCAAGTGCAGCTGCGAGCGCGCGGAGTCGCGGTCCGCCCCCATCGGATCGCGGTCCGATTGGGCATCCGGTGCGAGCCGGGCCCGTTCGATCCGATCCAGATACTCGTTGGTGATGTTGCCGGTGATGTAGTCGCCGTCAAAGCACGAGGCTTCGAAACGTTGCAACTTGGGATTCATGTCGCGCATGGCCTGCTTCATGTCCTCGACGTCTTGATAGACCAGTTTGTCGGCACCTATCATGCGTGCGATCTGCTCGTCGTCGCGGTTATACGCAACCAGCTCGCCCCGGGTCGGCATATCGATCCCGTAGACGTTGGGGAAACGCACCGGCGGCGCGGCCGAGGCGAACACCACCTTGTTGGCGCCGGCGTTGCGCGCCATCAGCACGATTTCATGGCTGGTGGTACCGCGCACGATCGAATCGTCGACGATCAGCACATTACGACCCTTGAATTCGACGCCCATTGCGTTCAGTTTCTGACGCACGGATTTCTTGCGCACCGCCTGGCCCGGCATGATGAAGGTACGGCCCACATAGCGGTTCTTGAAAAAGCCTTCGCGATAATCGACGCCCAGCTTGCTGGCCACCTGCATGGCGGCAGGACGGCTCGAATCGGGAATCGGCATGACCACATCGATGTCGCCGAACGGCAACGTGCGCTTGATCTTCTCGGCCAGGTAATCCCCCATGCGCAAGCGGGCGTTATAGACCGGCACCCCATCCATGCAGGAATCCGGACGCGCCAGGTAGACGTATTCGAAAATGCAGGGATTCAGACTGGGATTGGTCGCGCACTGGCGGGTGTGCAGTTGCCCTTCCTGATCGATGAAGATACCTTCGCCCGGCAGCACATCGCGCACGAATTCGAAGCCTATGCCTTCGATCGCCACCGATTCCGACGCGACCATCCATTCGGTACCGTTTGCGGTTTCGAGCTTACCCAGACACAGGGGACGAATCCCGAACGGGTCGCGGAATGCCAGCAGACCGAAACCGGCCACCAGGGCCACCACGGCGTACGAACCCTGGACCCGGCGATGCACGCCGCCCACTGCATTGAAGAGGGTATCGGGATCCAGCGAATAACCCGGATTGTTCATCTGCAGTTCATGCGCCAGCACGTTCAGCAGTACTTCGGTGTCGGAATTGGTATTGATGTGCCGGCGATCGATCCGGAACATCTCTTCCTTCAGCTGCAGCGTATTGGTGATGTTACCGTTGTGGACCAGGATGATCCCGTACGGCGCGTTGACGTAGAACGGCTGAGCCTCTTCCTCGCTCGATGCGGAGCCGGCGGTCGGATAACGCACGTGACCGATGCCGCTATTGCCCGGCAGACCCCGCATGTTGCGCGTGCGAAACACGTCGCGCACCATGCCATTGGCCTTGTACATGTGGAAGTTGTTCCCGTTCGCGGTGGCAATACCGGCGGCGTCCTGACCGCGATGCTGCAAAAGCAGCAGGCTGTCATAGATCAGCTGGTTGACGGGAGTCTTGGATACTACGCCTACGATGCCGCACATGGCACGTCCTTCAAAAAGCCCAGAATTCGTCTAAAACCCGCCGCCGGCAGCCGTCTTGCGACGTTCTGCCTGATCGGCGATCGCGCGCTGCAATGACTATCATAGAAGGTCATGCGCCGCATGGTATCTAAATATGCTCGATGCTGCCTTCAGCACTGTGGCTGGGCCGCGCCTCGGGCGCGGCGGGTGCTTCGGGCGGCGCCGGAATGTACTGCGCCAACTCCGGCGGCAAACACTGTCTGACGTAACGCACCCCGGCCTGCGCATACGGCAACAACTGCGCGTCGCGCCAAAACGGTTGCGCCGGCAAAGGCGTGAAGCCGGCCAGAATCACGCACACCAGGATGAAAATCACCCCGCGCAGCGCGCCAAACACCAGACCCAAAGTGCGGTCCAGCGGGCGCAATCCGATCGCTTCGGTCAACTTGCTCAATAACGCCGCGCACAAACCCGCACCGACCAACACCGCCACTACCAGCGCCACAAACGCCAGCACCAGGCGCGTCGCGTCGCCGCCAGGCAAACCCGCCGGCAACAATGGCGCGAGCCGCGCCATGAAATGCACGGCCACGGCCAGCGCCGCGATCCAGCCTATCAGCGCAAAGACTTCCGCCACCACCCCGCGCCACATACCCTGCAAGGCGGACAATGCGACTATCGCCAGCGCACCGTAGTCGAAGGCGGTCAGCATCATAGGCACTTATTGCGCGCTGCCCGTGCTACCCGAACTCCCCGACGCGACATTCGATTGCGCCGACAGCCCTGCCTCACGCACCTTCTTTACCGCCGCCTCGGCGTTGGCCCTATCGTCGAACGGACCCGCGCGCAGCAGGATGCGAGCGCTGCCATCGGGCTGCCGCCGCGTTTCAAGATAAGCCGGCACACCCACGCTCTTCAATTTGCTCAGCCAGGCATGCGCTGAAGTGTCCGAGGTGAAGGCACCCACCGAGACCACGTACCGGCTCGCTGCCGGCGTGCTGGCGGCATGGGGGCGCGCCTCGCTCGCCGGGCTTGCACTCCGGGTACTGGGGTTGGCCGCGTTGATCGCGCCATCCGTCGTGCTGCTGTTGGTGGGGGCGACGCTCGCCACCGCAGTTTGGGGCGCGGCGCGCATGCTGGCCGACGCCGGCGTTTGCGTGCGCGGCACCGCCGACATGGTGGTCGCCATGCTGCCGCTGCCGCCGTGGACTTCGCTGGCGTGCGCCAGGGCCGGCGACGAAGCGGCGCCGACGACCGAGGCGCCCTGATCAGCCGGTGTTACATCGGGTGCGAGTTGGGTGTCGGCGCTCACCGGGTTCGCATGCATGACCGGGGCTGCCTTGGGCTGACGCGGAATATTGACCGCGATATCGTCGGACGCGGGCTTGGGATGGGAGTCGAGCACCATCGGCAACACCACCACGGCCGCCAGCACCAGCGCAATGGCGCCAACCAGACGGCGGCGCGCGCGCTGCTTTTCCGGTAAGGTCGGGTCGAGCAAGGAAGCCTGGCCCGAGCGTCGCTCGCCATCGCCGCGCGTGCTTTGACGCCGCTCGGCGCTGGCCGAGGTTCTACTGCGACGGGCGGGTGCCGCGTCCTTTTCTTGGTTGCCGAAGGAAAACAGTCCCATAAGTGGCCCAAAGCGGCGTTGAGATACGACACGCCGTTGCTACCGCCGACCCGCTGCGACGGCTGTGTGTGCCGCCGCATCGGCCTTTCGCGCCCACGTGGTGTTAACCACGCGCGCGCCCTATCGTCCTGCTGCCCACATTGCCGCCCGGCTTACCGCCCTGCTTACCATCTTGCTCAGGAGGCTACGTTGCCAGCTATTGCGCAGCCCATCGGCCTTGCCGAGATGCTTCAATGTTGCTGCGACTTTCGGTACGCCATTACGCCGGCGACCGTGTAAAACGATCCGAAGACCACGATTCTATCATTTTCGGACGCTTGCTTTAAGGCTTCCGCATACGCGTCTTCCGGACTGTCGAAGTGGCGCACGCTGGCATCCGCGGTCATCGCGTCCGGTTCGACCCCGGCTTCGCGCAGCGCGGCGTCCAGTTGCTCAAGACTGGCGGCCCGCGGCGTCGGTAAGGCGCTCAAATACCAATGGTAGATTTCGCCTTTCAAACGCGCCACGACGCCAGCGATATCCTTGTCGCCCATGGCGCCAAAAACCGCATAGGTATAAGGGAAATATCCCATATTGCCGAGATTTTGCTCCAGCACGGCCGCCGCGTGCGGATTATGCCCGACGTCGAGCACGATCGCAGGCTTGCCCGGCAACACCTGAAACCGCCCCGCCAATTCGACATTGGCCAGACCCAGCCGGATATCCTGCGCACTGACCGGCAAGCGCTCGCGCAGCGATTCCAGCGCCGCCAGGGCCGCCGCCGTATTCAGCAGTTGATTGGCACCGCGCAAAGCCGGGTAGGCCAACGCGGAGCGGCGCAGGGTACGGCCGGCATAGCTCCATTGCTGACGTTCGTTGCCGGGCTGCACTTCGTAGCTGAAATCGCGCCCGACCAGCCAGAGGTCGGCGCCGATCTCCTGCGCGTGCCGGATCACCGATTCGGGCGGCAGCGGATCGCCGACGATGGCAGGCCGGCCGGCGCGGAAGATGCCGGCTTTCTCGAAACCGATCTTCTCGCGTGTGTCGCCCAGGTATTCGGTATGGTCGAGGTCGATACTGGTGATCACCGCGCAATCGGCATCGAGCACATTGATCGCATCGAGGCGGCCGCCCAGGCCCACTTCGAAAATGACGGCGTCGAGCTTGCGTGCGGCAAAAAGACGCATGAAGGCCAGCGCGGTAAACTCGAAATAGGTCAGCGATACCGGCGTCGGCAGGCTGCAGCGCGCGGCTTCCACGGCATGGAAGTGTTCCAGCAGTTCGGCATCGCTGACGTTCTCGCCGTTGACGCGGGCGCGTTCATTGAAACTCAGCAGGTGCGGCGAGGTATGGCAGCCCACGCGATAGCCGGCGCGCAGCAGGATGCTTTCCATCAGCGCGCAGGTCGACCCTTTGCCATTGGTGCCGCCAACCGTGATGATGGGGCAATCAAAGTGCAGATCGAGGGCGGCTTTAACCTGCCCGATGCGGGTCAGGCCCATGTCGATGCCGACCGGGTGCGCTGTTTCCAGGTGGCGCAGCCAGTCTTCCAGCGTGTCAAATGTGGTCACGAATCGTCAGTATCAAAAAATAAAGCGCGGCGCCGTGGCCGGGCCGCGCTCGACATCAAGGCGTCGCCGCCTCGGTTATCAGGCGACCGCGTCGGCCGGCTGACGCAACAGCAAGGCGAGCAAGCGGGCGATTTCTTCGCGCATCTTGCGACGGTCGACAATCATGTCGATCGCGCCCTTCTGCATCAGGAATTCGGCGCGTTGGAAGCCTTCCGGCAATTTTTCGCGCACCGTTTGCTCGATCACACGCGGACCGGCAAAACCGATCAGCGCCTTGGGCTCAGCGATCACCACGTCGCCCAGGAAAGCGAACGAGGCCGACACGCCGCCCATGGTCGGGTCGGTCAGCACCGAGATAAACGGCAGCTTGGCGTCCGACAGCTTGGTCAGCATGGCGGTGGTTTTGGCCATCTGCATCAGCGACAGCAGACTTTCCTGCATACGCGCGCCGCCCGAAGCGGTGACGCAGATAAACGGCACTTGCTGCTCGATCGCATTTTGCGCGCCGCGCGCGAAGCGCTCGCCGACCACCGAACCCATCGAGCCGCCCATAAAGGAAAACTCGAAGCAGGCGACCACCACCGGCAGCGTGTGGATCGCGCCGCCCATCACCACCATGGCGTCGGTTTCGCCGGTATCGTCCATGGCCTCTTTGAGGCGCTCGGTGTACTTGCGGCTGTCCTTGAACTTGAGCGGGTCGACCGGCACCACTTCCTGACCGATCTCGTAGCGCCCTTCGGCATCCAACAGGGCGTCCAGACGGGCACGCGCGCCGATCCGCATATGGTGGTCGCACTTGGGACACACATGCAGATTGGCTTCGACGTCATTGCGATACAGCACCGCTTCGCATGCCGGGCATTTGACCCACAGCCCCTCGGGTATGCTCTTGCGGCTTGCCGGGTCGGTTTGTTTGATCTTTGGCGGCAGCAGTTTATCCAACCAGCTCATCTTCGCTCCCCTAGAAATTCTTGATGTGGCACGGTTGCGCCGGTGTCACGGACATCGCGACAGGGCGTAGCCACGCCTGACAGCATCGAACCACATTACCAATATCGCTATTATCGCCTATGTATCGCGACTAGCCTACCCTGCTGACGCGGCCAGACACATTCACCCCATTTTGGTGCATAGACTGGCGTTTTCGAGACGGCCAAATATCACCAAGAATCGCCGCCAATGCCGTTAAATAGCGCATAAAATCACGCATGTCCCTCAATTACCCCCCCGACCCACCCAAGCACACAGCTTCTCTCAGTCCGACTTTTGTCGCTGCCAACAGTCAACAACCCGCTTTTAAGTCAAACTAGACAGCCCACATTGGGGCAATGCTACATCGCGAACGCATGCACCCGCGGTCAAGGCTATCCACGCTAGATGAAACTACCCGCCACGAACAACCGCGCCATATTCCTGTCGTGTTTCTTATTGGTTACGGGTCTGATGGCCGTCGATTTCTTCAATCCATCACTACCGTACATGATGGTGGATCTGCACGCGGATCAGACCCAAATCAAGGGGCTGATCGTTATCTACATGCTCGTACTGGGCATCGCCCAGTTCTTCTATGGCTCCTTGAGCGACAGGTACGGGCGACGGCCGGCTGTCATCCTGGCATTTTTACTGGCCGCGCTCGGGTTGGCCGTCTCGGCGTCGGTGCCGGGTATTGGCGCGCTCTACCTGGCGCGTGCCCTCACTGCATGTGGCACCGCAGGCTGTACGGTTATTTCGCGCGCGGTGATCGTCGATACCATCTCGGAAGCGCAGGCAGTGAAAAAAGCGTTTTCGTACTTTGCGATGGCTAGCCAGATTTCCCCATCACTCGCGCCGCTGGCCGGCGCTTACATTCAGCAGCATTTTGGATGGCGCTGGTCCTTCGTATCACTCGCGGCGATCATGGTCGGGGCATGGCTGTTCCTGTTGCGCTGGATGCCGGAAACACATACCCCGCAGCGAACGGGCCGCACCCTGGCGGCCTACTTCGGTCCTTATGCGGCGCTTGCTCGGGATTTCCGTTTTATCGCCTACAGCCTGTCGTCCGCGCTGATTTTCGTCTTTACGATCGGCTATTACGCGACGTCGCCATTTGCGTTTCAGGCACTCGGCTATTCGCCTATGCAAAATAGCTGCTTTTACCTGGTGTATGCCGCAGCAATCCTCGCTGGCTCATGGGCAATGGGCAGTCTGTTCATTCGATTGCCGTCACCACGGCTTTACTTCGGCGCAGTAGTCTATTATCTGCTCGTCTGCTTGCTATTCCGCTGGCTAGACATAGACGGTAGCGCCTGGGTCATCGCCATATTTTCGTTTCTGATAGGCTTTGGCTGCGGCGTTGCCGCACCACTGGCACTTGTGCTGAGCATGGGAAAGGTCGAAACAAGCCGTGGTGCCGCGAGCGCGCTGCAAGGTGCCATCAAGATGTGCTTCACAGGGGTCTTCATGGCGCTGTTCTATCTGACGCAAATCCGGAGTTTCTCGTCGCTGATAGATATCTTCTTGATTGTCGCGGCCCTGCTCGCAAGCATTCTTCTCTTTGATGGCGTGCGTCTGCGCGCCTCCAAAATGCATTGGGGCTGAGCGAACATTTGTGTTCGCTCAGCCCCAATCGATGTCAATCGCCAAACTGTCTGCCGGCGCGACTCAGGCACTCCGAAGCCAATTTCGGATTGCGGACAGTCCCCAGTCAACCATCCTGACGATCGATCGCTGCGCGAATCTCAGCGACGAAGTCGCGCAGGGCTGTCGCGGCGACGGCCGGCTCCGCCTGCTCCAGCAACTGCACCAGGCGGCTGCCAATCACCACCGCATCGGACACCTGAGCCACCGCACGCGCGGTCTGCGCATCGCGGATACCGAAACCCACGCCGACCGGTACCGACACGTTGGCGCGGATGGCTGGCAACATGGCCGCAATACTGGCGACGTCGAGGTTGCCCGAGCCCGTCACCCCTTTCAGCGACACGTAGTACACATAACCGCTGGCGATCCGGCCGACGGCGGCAATCCGTTCCGGCGTCGAGGTAGGCGCGAGCAGGAAGATTGGATCGATCTGTTGCGCGCGCAGCTTGGCGGCGAACTCGGCGGCCTCCTCCGGTGGGTAGTCGACCACCAGCACGCCATCGACGCCCGCCTCGTGTGCCGCCGCAACAAAGGCATCAACGCCCATGCGCTCGATCGGGTTGGCATAGCCCATCAGCACCACCGGCGTGGTGGTGTTGTCGACGCGAAACGCGCGCACATCGCTGAGCACTTGACGTAGCGTCACGCCGCGCGCCAGGGCGCGTTCGCTCGAGCGCTGGATTACCGGGCCATCGGCCATCGGATCGGAAAACGGCACGCCGAGTTCGATCACGTCGGCGCCGCCCGCGGCCAACGCGTGCATAACCTCGACCGTGCGCGCCGGATCGGGGTCGCCTGCGGTTAGAAAGGGAATCAGGCCTTGGCGGCCTTGCGCGCGCAGCGCGGCAAAAGTGGCATCAATACGAGACATAGTCGGAATCTTTCTCAGGATCGAGGGGGCGGGTCGGCGCCTGCAGCTCAGTCAGGCGCTGGCGGGCGACCGCGCAATACTCGGGGTTGATTTCGTAGCCGACGAAGCGGCGGCCATGTTTGGCGCAAGCCACGGCAGTGGTGCCACTACCCATAAAAGGATCGAGGACTTGCCCGCCGGGCGGGCAGCTGGCCAACACCATGCGCTCGACAATCTCGAGCGGCTTCTGGGTCGGGTGCTCGACCCGCTCCGCATGCTGCCGGTGCAGGCGCGAGACCGACCATAGATCTTTCGGGTTATAGCCCAGCTCCAGCCACTTACTGCCTTCGAACAACTTGCGCGAACGGGCTTTCTTGGTCACCGCATCGTAGGGAATGCGAACTGCGTCGAGATCGAAGTAATAATCGCGCGATACCGCGAACAAACCGATATTGTCGTGCACCGAGGTGAACCTGCGAGTGGTGCCGCCCATGCTCGGCACCCGGCGATCCCACACGATCTCGTTGATCATCAGCATGTGCCGCTTCAGAAAACAGAAGATCTCGGGTGCATATTGCCAGGTGCAGAAGATGTACAGCGACCCACTGGCCTTGAGCTTGGGTATGCAACGCTCAAGCCAGTCGTAGGTCCAGGCCAGGTGTGCGTCGGCGCTCAGCTTATCGGAATCGTTGCCGTAGTCCTTGCCGAGCCCATACGGCGGATCGGACAGGATCAGATCGAAGCTGGCATCGGGCAAGGCCTCGATCTCGGCGGTGAAATCGCGATTGCGCAATTCGATCCCGGGCGGCAGGTCGAACAGACCCGCCTCACCCGGGGCGATGGCTGCAGCGGCGATCGAACGCGAACTCAACGCGGCCGCTCAGAGCTGCAGACCGCCGCGCTCGGCGACGGTATGCATATCCTTGTCGCCGCGGCCTGACAGGTTGACCAGCAAGACCTTGTCACGCGCCAGCGTGGGGGCCAGCTGCGCCGCGTAGGCCAGCGCGTGGGACGACTCCAGCGCCGGGATGATGCCCTCGATGCGACAACAGGTGTGAAAGGCTTCCAGCGCCTCGTCATCGGTCACGGCCACGTATTCGGCGCGTGCACTGTCTTTCAGCCAGGCATGCTCAGGACCCACGCCCGGATAGTCGAGGCCCGCCGAGACCGAATGCGTTTCGATGATCTGGCCGTTCGCGTCCTGCAGCAGGTAGGTACGATTGCCGTGCAACACGCCGGGGGTGCCGCCCGTCAACGCGGCCGCATGGCGACCGGTGTCAAGGCCGTCGCCGGCTGCTTCGACCCCGATCAGGCGCACCGCCGTATCGTCGATATACGGATAGAAAATACCCATGGCGTTCGAACCGCCACCCACACAGGCGATCACCGCGTCGGGCTGGCGTCCGGTCATTTCGGGCATCTGCACGCGGCATTCGTCGCCGATCACGCGCTGGAAATCGCGCACCATCATCGGATACGGATGCGGCCCCGCCACCGTGCCGATGATGTAAAAGGTGTCTTCGATATTCGTGACCCAGTCGCGCATGGCTTCGTTGAGCGCATCCTTGAGCGTGCGCGAACCGGATTCAACCGGCACCACGGTGGCGCCCAGCAGCTTCATGCGATAGACATTGGCAGCCTGCCGACGCACGTCTTCGGAGCCCATATAGACGATGCATTCCATGCCGAAACGCGCGGCGATGGTGGCGGTAGCAACCCCGTGCTGACCGGCACCGGTTTCCGCGATCACGCGCGGCTTGCCCATGCGTCTGGCCAGCAGCGCCTGCCCGATCACATTGTTGATCTTGTGCGCGCCGGTGTGATTCAAGTCTTCACGCTTCAGGTAGATCTGCGCGCCGCCCAGTTGCTCGGACCAGCGCTTGGCGTGGTAGACCGGCGACGGCCGGCCGACGAAATGCTTGAGCTCGGATTCATATTCGGCCACAAACTCGGGGTCGCGGCGAAAACGCTCATAAGCGTCGTTTAATTCGCGCAGCGCGTGGACCAGGGTTTCAGCCACAAAAACGCCGCCGTAGGGGCCGAAATGGCCGCGCTGATCGGGTAAATCGTACATGAGGTCATCCTTTGCGCCGTGGCGGCGCAGATTCCAATCGTTCGGTTTGAGGTGAAATTCAGGCGCTATGCACGCTGAATTCACTCGGCATCGACCGCGCGTACCGCGCGCACGAAGGCCGTCATTTGGGCGTGATCTTTCACGCCCTTCACCTGTGCGCCAGCGGGCGCTTCGATGCCGCTTGAGACATCGACCGCGTACGGGCGCACGCGATGCACGGCATCACGAACGTTTTGCGTGTTCAAGCCACCACTTAAAACGGCCTGACGCGCGAGCTCTTTTGGAATGATGGACCAATTGAAAACCTTCCCGCCACCCCCATAGCTGTCGACCAGAGTGTCGAGCAGCACGCCGTTGGCACCGGCGGCGGCATAATCGTGTTGCCATTCTAGCAAATCGGCGGGCGCCGTATCGGCGCCGACCCGTAACGCCCGGATCCAGGGCAAACCCACCGCCTGCGCAAGCTGCGCGCAGCGCTCGGGCGTATCGATCCCGACATCACCATGAAACTGTAACATCGATAGCGGCACCGCGTCAGCCACCGCGCGCAGCTGGGCCAGCTCCACATTGACAAACAGACCGCAGACGGACACCAGGGGCGCCAGTCCGGCAGTCAGCACGCGCGCTTGTTCGATCGAAATGGAGCGCGGGCTGGGACCATAGAACACCATGCCGATCGCGTCGACGCCGAGTTCGACCGCTAGCCGCACATCCTCGAGCCGGGTCATTCCGCACATTTTGATGCGCGTGCGGCGTGGCACGCCGACGCCCGATTGCTGGGCGAGTGCCGGTGAATTCAATGGGGTGCCCATACATCGCTCCAGGGAAACGCAGCCAGATTCGGCTGCGGAATGGCAAAGTGGGCCGGATAGCCGACCTGCGCCAGATACAGCCCGTCCGGCATAAAAGTGGGGGCGGCCACGCGACGGTCGCGGCAATCGCGCACTTCGGCCAGCCAGGCGGGCGGATAACGACCGCGCCCCACTGCCAGCAGGCTGCCCATAAAATTGCGCACCATATGATGCAGGAAGGCATTGGCACGGAAGCGAAAATGGATAAAGTGCCCGCGCGGCTCGATGCTGATCTCGTAGACGTGTTTTTCCGGCGACTTGGCCTGACATTCCGAAGAACGGAACGAGGAAAAGTCGTGATGACCGAGCAGATGGCCGGCCGCCTCGCGCATCAGCGCAATATCGAGCGGCACGTAGACCCAACCCACCCTGCCATCGAGTAGCGCCGAACGCACCGGATGGTTATACAGGACGTAGTAATAGGTACGTTCGAAAGCATCGAAACGCGCATTGAAGTTGTCGTCGACTGCCTGCGCCCACTGCACCGCCACGGTCGGCGGCAAAAAAGCGTTGGCACCGCGCACCCACGAGAACTCGGAGCGCGCGAGCGGCGTATCGAAGTGCACCACCTGCCCCAGGCCATGCACGCCCGTGTCGGTACGGCCGGCCACCACGGTCTGGACCGGGCCACCGGCAAACTGCCGCAAGGCCTGCTCCAACACGTTCTGCACAGTCTTGCCATGCGGCTGGGCCTGCCAGCCGTGAAAAGCCGCGCCGTCATACTGAATTCCCAATGCGATACGCATATCCGCCCTTCAGGCCATCACGCCAATGTATCCCAGAGCGCGCGGGCGGCTTCGCGCGTGGCCGGATCGCTGGCATCCAGCACTTCATTGAGTAGCGCGCGGGCCCCATCGAGATCGCCCAGGGTCACGTATTCATGAACCAGATCGAGCTTGTTGCGCGACACCGCCACCGGATCCAACACCAGGGTGGCACTGGGCGTATGCGGCGTCTGCTGCGGCAGATCCAGGTCGAAATCGAGATCGAGCACGCCAAACTTGGCCGCACTCTGACCGGCAATGGCCATGGTACGTGGCAGTCCATCCGGTGTCGGCACGTCCTCTTCCAGGGCAGTCGGCTCGGGCTCTGGTTCAGTCTCAGGCTCGGCGGGGGCTGATTCGGCTGTTGTCGTTGCCGGGGCGGCAGGCTCGACTTCCGGCTCCGGTGTCGTTGGCGTTGGCGTTGGCGTTGGCGCCGCGGCTTCGGTGGCGGGCTCGGGTACGGCAGCAGGGTCGAGGTCCGGCTCCACACCAGCGGACACGGGCTCCGCTTCCGGCTCCGATTCCGCCGCAACGACAGCCGCAGGCGCGGGCTCAGGCGCGCGGTCGGCTGCGGACTCGGGCGTCAATGCCGGCGCCAACTCAGGTTCCAACCCGGGCTCCAACCCAGACTCGGCCTGCAACGCCGGCTCACTGTGGACCACGGGCGCCGGGGCTGGCGGTGTCACCGGGACGGCCGGCGGCTCGTCAGCCGCAGGCAGGTCCAATTCAGCAGCAGGTTGCGGGGCGGTCTCAGGCTCGATCGCGGCGGGTGCAGCAGCCGTTACGGGCGGCGCCTCGGATTGCGTCTCGGATTGCGTCTCGGATTGCGCTTCT
>Ga0116226_10001880_pt1 | contig 18248 bp, 28 predicted proteins | sample S1TSphfallax_FD_89692 | JGI IMG/M metagenome (GOLD analysis project Ga0116226, IMG submission 89692) | Host-associated microbial communities from peat moss isolated from Minnesota, USA - S1T2_Fa - Sphagnum fallax MG | ecosystem: Host-associated > Plants > Peat moss > Unclassified | place: USA... | reverse complement strand
AGCTTGCAACGATTCGTCTTCGTTCTGGAGAAGTTCGTAAGGTATCAATACACTGCCGAGCTACAATTGGTGAAGTGAGTAAACCAGAACATAATCTCCGCTCTCTTGGAAAAGCTGGAGCGGTTCGTTGGCGTGGGAAAAGACCAACTGTTCGCGGGGTTGCAATGAATCCAATTGATCACCCTCATGGTGGTGGTGAAGGTAAGACTTCAGGTGGACGTCATCCAGTTACTCCTTGGGGGCAGCCGACTAAAGGGTTTAAAACACGTAGAAATAAACGTACTTCGCATATGATTGTGCGTCGTCGTAAGTAGGGAGAAAAATTGTGCCTCGTTCTTTAAAAAAAGGTCCTTTTGTTGACCTACATTTACTTAAAAAAGTAGAAGATGCTGATGAGTCTAATAGTAAGCGTCCTATTAAAACTTGGTCTAGAAGATCAATGATTATTCCGGAGATGGTAGGGAAAACAATGGGTGTCCATAACGGGCGTATACATGTTCCAGTTTTTATTACTGAAAATATGGTAGGGCATAAGTTAGGTGAGTTTGCTCCTACAAGAACATATCGCGGACATTCTGCAGCTGACAAAAAGACAAAAGAATAGAAATTTCTGTTCAGGTGCGTAATTTATTAAAGAGAGTAATTTATGGAAGTTCCAGCTAAATTAAAATTTGCAAAATTGTCAGCACAAAAAGCGAGACTGATTGCAGATATGATTAGAAGTTTGCCGGTAGACAGGGCATTAGAAATTCTTAGGTTTAATCCTAGGAAGGCAGCGTTTTTATTTAAAAAAGTTTTAGAATCAGCGATTGCAAATGCCGAAAATAATGCTGGTGCTGATATTGATACTTTAAAGGTTTCATCTGTTTATGTGGATGAGGGGCCAGTGTTAAAACGAATGATGCCTCGAGCAAAAGGTAGAGGTAATCGGATTTCTAAACGAACTTGTCATATTACTATAATGGTTTCTGAGCGGGAGTGAAGTTGAATGGGTCAAAAAGTAAATCCAGTTGGAATGCGTCTGGTAATTAATAAAAATTGGAAGTCAAAATGGTATGTTGATTTAAAAAATTACCCTAAAGTTCTGCTTGCTGACTTAAAAACAAGGGCATATATTAATAAAGAATTTGCCGCTGCGGGGGTTAGTAGAGTCCTTATTGAGCGTCGTGCAAGTGATGTTGCAACAATTACTGTGGAAACCCCTCGCCCAGGAGTTCTCATTGGTAAAAGTGGAAGAGATATAGAAAAGCAAAGACAGAAAGCTGCTTCTATTATGGGGGTTCCAGTCAATATAAAAATAGAAGAGGTTAAAAAGCCCGAGTTGGATGCTTCCCTTGTGGCTGAAAATGTGGCAGGGCAACTTGCGAGGCGTATTATGTTTCGTCGTGCTATGAAAAGAGCTGTTTCTAGCGCAATGCGACAAGGGGCAAAAGGTATTAAAATTTCAGTTGCTGGGCGTTTAGGCGGGTCTGAAATTGCTAGGACTGAGTGGTATCGAGAGGGTAGGGTTCCTTTACATACTTTGAGGGCGGATATTGACTATGCGCTTGCAGAAGCCAAAACAACTTATGGTGTTATTGGAGTTAAGGTCTGGATTTTTAAAGGCGAAATATTGAGTGCTCGGGCAGAAGTTAAAGCTGGAGAAGCGCAAGAGGACTAAAGGAAATATCCTTTAATATAGTTACAAGTAGAGATTTATAAGTTATGTTACAGCCAAAAAGAACAAAATACAGAAAGCAGTTTAAAGGCCGTAATCGCGGTTGCGCCACTCGAGGCAATAAAATAAGTTTTGGGGAATATGGACTTAAATCAACTCAGTGCGGCGCAATAACTGCTCGTCAAATTGAAGCATGTCGCCGTGCGGCTACCAGGACAATGAAAAGAGGAGGAAAGGTTTGGATTAGAATCTTTCCGGATAAGCCGATTACCAAAAAACCGCTCGAAGTACGACAAGGTAAAGGAAAGGGTAGTGTTGAATATTGGGTAGCCTGTGTTCAACCAGGAAAGGTCCTGATTGAAATTGCAGGCGTTCCAAAAGAAATTGCAGAGCAAGCGCTTACTTTAGCAGCAGCAAAACTACCAGTAAGTACCTGCTTTCAAGAAAGAACGGTGATGTAATGAGCGTGATAGAATTAAGAAAAATGACTCAAGATGAGCTTCAAAAAGAATTAGACTCTTCTCTAAAAGAATTGTTTAGTTTGCGGATCCAGAAGGGCTCGGGTCAATTAGCAAAGCCTCATTTGCTACGGGCGGTTCGAAAACGAATTGCGCAGTTACGTACACTAATTAGCGAAAAGACTTAAGCGTGATAAATATGAGCGAAAATGAAATAGCGAAATCTAACCGTTTAGTTGTGGGTAAGGTGATTAGCAATAAAATGCACAAGACAATTGTGGTAAAAATTGAGCGTTTAGTAGAACATCCAAAATATGGGAAATATGTACGTCAATTTACAAAATTGTTTGCGCATGATGAAAATAATGAATGTATGGAAGGAGATGTAGTAGCGATTAAACAATCCAAGCCTTTTTCAAAAAAGAAAGCATGGGTATTAGTAAACATTATAGAGAAAGCAATCATTTCTTAATTGCAAGGCTACTTTAATTTTTAGCTTGCGCATTATTTTTTTGCTTGTTATAATCGCGCGCTTTTCAACCTTTTACACTTAACTTACTTAAAATAGAAAATAGAATTGTAGTTTTTTACGAGTTTTTAGGGCTTTATTATGATTCAAATGCAAACACGGCTTGATGTTGCTGATAATAGCGGTGCGCGGCAAGTTATGTGCCTAAAAGTTTTAGGTGGTTCACGGCGTAGGTATGCGCGAATTGGTGATGTCATCAAAGTTTCTGTTAAAGATGCTACCCCTAGAGGCCGCGTTAAAAAAGGGGATGTTTTAAATGCTCTTGTTGTGCGCACTCAATCAGGGGAGCGAAGAGCTGATGGTTCATTGATTCGTTTTGACGACAATGCAGTTGTATTATTGAATGCTCAATTGCAACCTATTGGTACGCGTGTGTTTGGTCCGGTAACGCGTAAGCTTCGTGGCGAACGCTTTATGCGTATTATTTCTCTTGCTCCTGAGGTTATATAAAGATGCAGAAGCTAAAAAGAGGTGACGAAGTTATTGTAATTGCCGGAAGAGATAAGGGAAAACGAGGCGAAATCATTCGTGTTCTTCCAAAAGAAAACAGGATTTTTGTAAAAGGCGTTAATCTGTGCAAAAAACATGTAAAGCCAAATCCATCTTTGAATGAATCAGGTGGCATAGTAGAGCGTGAAGCCTCTATTAATATATCAAATGTTAAAATTTGGAATGCAATGATTGGGCGTGGAGATAGAGTAGGTATTAAAGCTTTTGAGGCTGGGAAAAAAGTTCGTATTTTTAAATCCAATGGCGAGAGAGTGGATCAATAATGGCTGTAAAGTATCGACAATTGTATACTGATGTGGTTTTTAAGCAGTTACTTGAAAAGTTTGAGTATAAGAGCTCGATGGAAGTTCCTCGAGTTTTAAAAATTACTTTGAATATGGGCGTAGGTGAAGCTGTTGCCGATAAAAAAATGATTACTTCTGCCGTGGCGGATTTAACAAGTATCGCTGGTCAAAAGCCTCTTATTACAAAAGCTCGGAAATCGGTCGCTGGGTTTAAGATTCGTGCTGGATGGCCTATTGGCTGTAAGGTAACTTTAAGAGGCGAGCGAATGTATGAGTTTTTAGAGCGTCTCATTTGTATTGCAATTCCACGAATCAGAGATTTTAGAGGTTTTAGTGCGCGCTCATTTGATGGCCAAGGAAATTATACGCTAGGTATTCGTGAACAGATTGTTTTTCCTGAAATTGATTACGATAAGATTGATACGTTAAGAGGGCTGGATATTACAATCACAACTAATGCTAAAACTGATGAAGAAGCGCGTACTCTTTTAGCAGGGTTTGGTTTCCCTTTTAAAGATTAGGATAGATATTAGATTAGGTAGATATTATGGCAAAAAAATCTGTTATTGCGCGACAAAATAAACGCCAAAGAATAGTGAATAAATATGCTGCTAAACGCGCAGATTTAAATACAATTATACGAGACCTTCGAGTATCAGAAGAAGAAAGATGGGCGGCGCGTATCAAGCTTCAGTCATTGCCGCGAGACTCTAGCCGTGTCAGATTGCAAAACCGTTGTAAAATAACGGGACGTGCTCGAGCTGTCTATACGCGAGTGGGATTATGTCGTAATAAATTTCGTGAATTTGCAATGAATGGTGAAATTCCCGGCCTTACAAAGGCAAGTTGGTAACCAAAGGGTATTATTTTTATGACAATGCAAGATCCTATAGCTGATATGTTTGTCCGTGTTCGTAATGGGCAAAAAGTTAAAAACGAAAGTGTGAGTATGCCTTCTTCTAAACTCAAGGTACAGATAGCAAAAATTTTGCAAGAAGAAGGTTATATTAATGGGTATGAGTTGTTTGGTGATATGAAGAAACAAGAATTAAAAATCTTTCTTAAGTATTTTAAAAATAAGCCAGTCATCGAATTAATTAAAAGAATTAGTAAGCCAAGTTTAAGAGTTTATTGTGGTAATGGAAAATTGCCGAAAGTTTTAGGTGGATTAGGTGTTGCAATTGTATCCACTTCAAAGGGATTAATGACAGATAGAAAAGCTCGTTTACTTGGAGAAGGTGGCGAAATTATTTGTCATGTAGCGTAATTTAAAGGTATATCATTTATGTCTCGAGTTGCAAAGCTTCCTATCAAGATACCTACGGGTGTTTCAGTTACTGTAGAAAAGCAAGAAATTTCTATTAAAGGTGGAAAAGGGTTATTGCGATGTTTGGTGCATCCGCAAGTCTCCATTGACCATGATAAAGATGAAATTCGCTTATCCCCTAAAGACTTAGAGTCTTTGTCGGATATGCAAGCAGCAACTGCAAGAGCTGTAATCAATAATTTTGTGATAGGGGTGAGTGAAGGGTTTAGTATTAAGCTTATTTTAGTTGGTGTGGGTTATCGTGCTCAAGTTCAAGGAAAAAAACTTAATATGACCTTGGGATTTTCTCATCCCATTAATTATGATATTCCTGAAGGTATTGCCATTGAGACTCCAAGCCAAACTGAGATTATTGTAAAAGGTATTGATAAGCAATTGGTTGGGCAAGTTGCTTCTAATATTAGAGCATATCGTCCGCCTGAGCCGTATAAAGGAAAAGGGGTTCGGTATGAAAAAGAAATTATTATTCTAAAGGAAACGAAGAAAAAATAGATTTTAATTGGAAGTAGATTTTATGAATAAAAAAATTGCTAGGTTACGTCGCGCAAAGCGAACAAGAATGAAAATTAGGGCTTTAAACGTTCCGCGTTTATCTGTACGTCGTAGTCTGAAAAATATTTATGCGCAGTTAACAACACCAAATGGTGCTCAAGTGTTGGCTTATGCTTCAACTTTAGATAAAGAAATTAGAGAATTGGGTGCTAAGGGATGTAATATTAATTCTGCAATTATTGTTGGAAAATTTATTGCACAGCGTTCGCTGGCAGCGGGTATTAAAAAAATTGCATTTGATCGCTCTGGTTATAAATATCATGGTCGCATCAAAGCATTGGCTGATGCTGCCCGTGAGGGTGGTTTAGAGTTTTAAGGTATATCTTTATGGCAAAAACAGCAGCAGTTAGTTTAGAGCAGTCTCCTAAAGGCGATGGTCTCACTGAAAAGCGAGTTCTGGTAAAACGTGTTGCCAAGGTGGTTAAAGGTGGCCGGAAATTTGGTTTTGTGGCCCTTATTGTAGTTGGTGACGGCAATGGTGGTTTAGGAATTGGTATAGGTAAGTCAGGTGAAGTTCCTGTGGCAATTCAGAAAGGTATGGAGAATGGTCGTAAAAATATGATGCGCTTTAAGTTACGAAATCATACTTTTCAGCATCGAATTATTGCTGAATATGGTGCTACCAAAGTATTTATTCAGCCGGCTTCTGAGGGAACTGGTATTATTGCCGGTAGAACGATGCGAGCTATTTTTGAAGTGATGGGTGTTAAAAATGTTCTTTCTAAGACATTTGGGTCTTCAAATCCAATTAATGTGGTGAGAGCAACTGTTAAAGCACTTCAGGATATGGCTAAACCTGAAGATATCGCTGCAAAGCGCGGTAAAACATTAAAAGAAATTCTAGGTACTCGCGATGGAGAAAAATAAGAACCCAAAAACTATTCGAACAACCCTTATTCGAAGTTTATATGGTCGAAAGCCTCGCCATAGAGCAACGATAAAAGGTCTTGGTTTGTCTAAAATTAATCAGACTGTAGTTCTTGAAGATACTCCCTCTATTCGAGGAATGATTGAACAAGTCAAGTATGCTTTGTGCGTAGAGGAGGAGTAGAAGTGTTTTTAAATACATTAAAACCTGCAAAAGGATCAAAAAGTGCGCCTAAGCGTTTAGGGAGAGGTATTGGCTCCGGATTAGGTAAAACTTGTGGTCGAGGCCATAAAGGTCAGAGAGCTCGTGCTGGCGGATTCCATAAAGTTGGTTTTGAAGGTGGGCAGATGCCATTGCAACGGCGATTGCCAAAATTTGGTTTTGTTTCTCCTAAGGCTTTATTAACAGAGGAAGTGCGTTTAAGTGAATTGAATCGTATTAATGAAGAACTAGTTACGTTAGATACATTAAAAGATGCTGGAATTATAAAAAATAATACAAAATTTGTTAAAATTTTTCTTGCTGGAGAGCTCAAAAAAGTAGTGCGAGTTTTAGGAGTTCCTGTCACAAAAGGAGCCCGTTCTGCCATTGAAAAATTGGGTGGTAAGGTTGAAGAATGAATATTAAGTCGAGTTTTAATCAACCTGGGTTTCAAAGTGGGTTAACCGAATTAAAGCGTCGGCTTTTATTTGTTTTGGTTGCTTTGGTTATTTACCGAGTTGGTGCTTATATTCCAGTTCCTGGCTTAGATCCGCAAAAGTTGGCTGAAATTTTTAGTCATCAAAAAAATAGTATTATTGGCCTATTTAATATGTTTTCTGGTGGTGCATTGTCAAAGCTGACTGTTTTTGCTTTGGGAATTATGCCTTATATTTCCGCATCGATTATTATGCAGTTATTGACCTTGGTTGTGCCTTCCTTAGAAGAACTAAAAAAAGAGGGAGAAATAGGGCGGCGCAAAATAACACAATACACCAGATATGCGACGGTTGGTCTTTCTTTGTTTCAAGCAATAGGTATTGCTAAATGGTTAGCAGGACAAGGAATTGCTTTACATCCAGGGTTTTCTTTTTACTTTACTGCAACTGCGACACTTGTTACAGGTACTATTTTTTTAATGTGGTTAGGGGAACAGATTACTGAAAGAGGAATTGGTAATGGGATATCATTAATTATTTTTGCAGGTATTGTTTCTCGTTTTCCTTCTGCCATTGCTAGCTTGTTAGAGCAAGCCAGACAAGGCCAGTTACAATTTATTAGTTTGCTACTGATTGTACTTATTGTGGTTGGAGTAACTGCTTTTGTGGTTTTTGTTGAAAAAGGGCAAAGGCGCATTGCAGTTAATTATGCACAACGGCAGGTTGGTCGCAAAATGTATTCGGCTCAAACCACGCATTTGCCATTAAAGATTAATATGGCAGGTGTTATTCCGCCGATTTTTGCTTCAAGTATTATATTGTTGCCTGCTACTCTTGCGCAGTGGTTTAGTAATACGCCAGATATGCGGTGGCTTGGTGATATCGGTTTAGCTTTATCTCCAGGACAGCCTTTGTATATCATTTTTTTTGCAGCCGCTATTCTGTTTTTTAGTTTTTTCTATACTGCACTAGTTTTTAATCCTAAAGAGACAGCTGAAAATTTAAAAAAATCAGGCGCATTTATTCCAGGCATACGACCTGGAGAGCAAAGTAGTCGTTACATTGATGGGGTGATGACACGTTTAACGTTAATTGGCGCAATTTATTTAGTGTTAGTGGCTCTTTTGCCAGAATTTATGGTTTTTAGCTGGAATGTTCCATTTTATTTTGGTGGCACCTCCTTATTAATTGTAGTTGTTGTCGTGATGGATTTTATGGCTCAGATCCAGGCGCACTTGCTTTCGCAGCAATATGATTCTTTGCTAAAAAAAGCAAATTTTAAAAATGTAAAAGCGTCGGTTCGTTAGATAGTTTGAAGTAATCAGAGGATTTTATAATGAAAGTAAGAGCATCTGTTAAAAAAATATGTCGAAATTGTAAAGTAATTCGACGAAAAAGAGTTGTTCGAATTAACTGCTCGGATAGTCGTCATAAGCAGAGGCAGGGTTAAGTTAATTAGTATTGCTTTTTAGTAGCTAGTTCATTATTCTAGCTCGTCTTTTAGTTAGAGGATTTAAAATGGCACGTATTGCGGGGGTAAATATCCCTGATAATAAACATATAAATATTGCACTAACCTATATTTTTGGGATTGGTCAAGTGCGCGCTAATCATATCTGTCAAGTTGTTGAAATTAATCCTCAAACGAAAGTTAAGGATCTTCCAGAAGCAACTTTGGAGAAGGTGCGACAGGCGGTAGGTAAGTTTATGGTTGAGGGTGATCTTCGCCGTGAAATATCGATGAATATTAAACGCTTAATGGATTTAGGTTGTTATCGAGGAATTAGGCACCGTAAAGGGCTGCCAGTACGTGGACAACGTACCAAAACAAATGCTAGAACTCGTAAAGGTCCTCGTAAAATGGTTCGAAAAACTGGTTAAAGGGCTACGTTAGTTTGTAGCTATTCAAAAACTATATGTTTCGTTTCTGTGCACTTGCACTCAATAATTTTATTTATTAGTTGTTTGGAAAAAATATGACATTAACATCGCAACAAGCATCATCAGGCAAGAAAAGCAAATCAGCCAAGTCTTCAACTACTACCCGAAAACGCGCCAAAAAAACTGTGGTTGAGGGATGTGTTTATATTTCAGCTACTTTTAATAATACAATTATAAGCTTTTCTGATCGCCAAGGAGCTGTTATTGCGTGGGAAACTGCTGGTGCGGCAGGTTTTCGAGGTTCTCGCAAGAGCACACCTTATGCTGCACAGATTGCTGCTGAAAAGGTAGGTAATGATGTTTTTGAAAATTTTGATATGCGGACTATTACAGTTATTGTTAAAGGTCCGGGGCCAGGTAGAGAATCTGCAATTCGTGCACTTATACATATTGGGTATAAAATTATGAGTATTGAAGATAAAACCCCGATACCACATAATGGCTGCAGACCGCCAAAGAAACGACGTGTTTAGGAGATTTTAAATGGCTAGATATACAGGTCCTAAATGTAAATTATCCCGTCGTATTGGTAGTGATTTAATGTTGAAGAGTGGTATGCGTCCTTATGAAAATAAACGTAGATCTGAAAAGACTCCAGGCCAACATGGTAAACCACCAGAAAAAAAATCAGATTATGGTAAGCAATTAGATGCTAAGCAAATGATTCGTTATTTTTATGGTATATTAGAGCGGCAGTTTAAATGCTACTATAAAAAGGCAGTTAAGACGAAAGGTGCTACTGGTGAGATTCTATTACAACTGCTTGAGTTACGGTTAGATAATATTGTATATAGAATGGGTTTTGCATGTACACGTGCTGAAGCGCGCCAATTGGTGACTCATAAAGCAGTGCAAGTTAATGGCGTGGTTGTTAATATACCTTCCTACAAAGTTGCTCCAGGGGATGTTATTTCAATCAGGGATAAAAGCAAAGGGCAAGCTAGAATTCGTGCGGCACTTGAGCTTGCAGCAGTGCGCGTGACTGGTATTCCTGAGTGGTTGGAGGTTGATACAAAAGCATTACAAGGCTCGCTTAAATATGTTCCTGAGCGCAAAGATCTACCTTCTGAGTTTAACGAGCAGCTTGTTGTTGAACTTTATTCTAAATAATAGTTGTGATATTGGAGACCAATTTGCATGCCAGTTACTATTTTAAAGCCTCGGCTCATTGAAGTTAAATCAGTTAATCCTGAGAATCCATGGCGTTCAAAAGTTGTAATCGGTCCTTTAGAAAGGGGTTTTGGTTATACTTTAGGTACTGCATTACGCCGCATATTATTATCTTCGATTTCTGGTGCTGCAGTTACGGAAGCAACGATTGCGGGCATTGTGCATGAGTACAGCACGATTGAAGGTGTTCAAGAAGATGTTATTGATATTTTACTGAACTTAAAGGGTATTGCTTTTGTTTTGAAAGGTAGAAATGAGGTAACCCTTGAGTTGAAGCGACGCGGCCCAGGAGTTGTTGTAGCAGGTGATTTTGAGCTTAAAGATGGTGTTGAGATTATTAACCCAGCATATGTTATAGCTCATCTTTCTGAAGAAGGCTCACTCTCCATGAGTATTAAAGTAACTCGAGGACAGGGACATCGAATTACCGATGCTGATGCTTATTCGAATCGTTCTGTAGGAACTTTGCCAATAGATGCTTCTTTTAGCCCAATTCGTAAAGTAAGTTATACAGTAGAAAATACTCGTGTTGAACAGAGAACTGATTTAGATAAGTTGATTATTGATTTGGAAACTAATGGAACAATAGATCCAGAAGAGGCAATTCGACGCGCTGCAGCAATTTTGCAAGAACAACTTTCGATCTTTGTGGATCTTCAGCCTCATGAAGAAAAACAATTCAGCATTTTCCAGCCTGAATTTGATCCTATTTTGCTTAAATCAGTTGATGAACTAGAATTGACTGTTCGTTCAGCAAATTGTTTAAAAGCGGAAAATATTTATTACATTGGCGATTTAGTTCAACGCACAGAGCAAGACTTATTGAAAACTCCTAATCTTGGTAAGAAATCCTTAACAGAGATTAAAGAAGTTCTTGCGGCGCGTTCTTTATCATTGGGTATGCATATACCTAACTGGCCGCCTTCTGGATTGAAAGGCGGAAAAGATAGTGGCAATTAAATTATAAATTTAATTTTGTAAACTTATTAAGTTGAGGTGAATTGTTATGCGACACCGTAAATCTGGTAAACATTTAGGTCGCACAAGCAGTCATAGGAAATTAATGTTCCGCAACATGGCAGCTTCTTTAATAGAGCATGAAGCGATTAGGACGACTGTGGTAAAAGCTAAAGAATTACGCAGAGTTGTTGAGCCTTTGATTACTTTGGCTAAGATAGATGATACGGCCAAGCGGCGTTTGGCTTTTTCTCGGTTACGTGATAAGGGCGCTGTCAAAAAACTTTTTGAGCAATTGGGGATTCGTTACCAATCACGCCCAGGTGGTTATTTGCGTATCTTAAAATGCGGCTTTAGAGTAGGCGATAATGCACCGATGGCTATTGTTGAATTAGTGGATCGCCAACAAAGTACTGCTGTTAATTAAGCTCCCTTTAAAACTGGATGCCAGCTGATCCTGGCATGACAATAGTCATGATTGACGCATTTCTAACTGGCATTATTTTATCTTTTGGCTTGATTCTTCCTTTAGGCATACAAAATATTTTTGTTTTTAATCAAGGCGCTACCCAACAACGTCTTTTGCATGCTTTCCCAAGTGTTTTAGCGGCTTCATTATGTGACACTATATTAATTATTTTAGCAGTACTGGGTATTTCTGTTGCAGTGTTAAGTATTGCATGGCTTAAAACTACTATTTTTATTATTGGTTTTTTCTTTTTAATGTATATGGGATTTATTACTTGGCATGCTAAGCCAACTGGTCTGCCTGTTGGGGGTAAACCACTTTCTGTTAAACATCAGATAGTTTTTGCTATTTCTGTTTCTTTATTAAATCCGCATGCGTTGCTTGATACTGTTGGTGTAATTGGCACGAGTTCATTAAATTTTAGTGGGCAGGATAAGTGGGCTTATACCATTGCCTGCATTTTAGTGTCGTTTTGCTGGTTTTTAGGATTAGCTATTGCTGGTCATCGTCTTGGTAAGTTAGATAAGACAGGTCGGTGGTTAATTGTTATTAATAAGTTATCTGCTTTGATTATTTGGAGTGTTGCATTTTATCTTGGAGTTCAAGTAGTAAAAGCCTCCCTGTCTTTTTTATAAATCACGATAATTAATTTTTCCAGTTGCTAGTAATGGCATTTTAGCAATGATCCGAATTTCTTTTGGGATAGCAAGATTTGATAGCCCTAACTCTTTGGCGTGTTGGATAATAGTCTGGCGGGCTGCTTCAGGGTGAGTAGTAACTAAAATAATTTGCTCACCTTTTTGCGGATCTGATTTTGAAATAACAGCATGCAAAAAGTCAGACCATAGTTGGTTAATACATGTTTCAATGCTTGATAATGAAATCATTTCTCCACCTATTTTTGCAAATCGTTTGATTCGATCTTGAATCGTAATAAAACCTGCTTGATCGATGCAAACAATGTCGCCGGTTGAATGCCATCCATCTTTAGTTGCAGTTAAAGTTCCTGGATTTTCAATGTTTAAATAACCTAGCATGATGTTAGGTCCTTTAACCCATAATTCTCCTCCTTCTTGGATCCCTTCTATGGGTTTGAGTTGACAATGAATGTGCGGTAAAAGTTTGCCGACACTGCCTGTTTTGTTTTGTATTGGAGTGTTTACTGCTAGTACTGGAGAGGTTTCTGTAGTGCCATATCCCTCTAGAATACGAATGCCAAATTTTTCGAGCCAAACTTGGTGGGTTTCATTTTGTAATTTTTCTGCACCAGCAAACACATATTTTAAGCTATAGAAATCATAAGCATTGGCGAATTTTGCATATTTTGCCAGGAAAGTGTTTGCGCTAAACAAAATAGTTGCGTTGGTCTCATAGCATAGTTCAGGAATTTTTCGAAAGTGTAATGGAGTTGGGTAAATGAATACTTTAATTCCAGAAAAAATAGGAACTAAAAAACCAGCATTTAAACTAAAAGCATGGAATAAAGGTAGCGCATTAAAAATAGTGTCTTGTAAAGTAAAACTAAGTTTTGTGGTTAGTTGAAAACGATTTGCTTGAAGATTTTGATGTGATAATACTACGCCTTTGGGAGTATTTTCTGAACCGGAGGTAAAAAGAATAAGTGCTGGGTTATTAATTAGTTCGGTGGTGTTAGCGCCGATTATTTTTTGTGATTTTTTATAATAGATATTTGGAAGGAATGACCAGAAAAAGCCTAGTAGACGGTTAATTGAGGTAATTTGCTTTGCGATATCTTCAATAAAAACAATTTGTATGCCTTCCTGTTCAAGTGCGGCAATGGTGGTGATTAAGTTTGCTGTTTCTATAAATTTTCTTGCAGTGAAAATAGTGTTAATACCAGAGGTTTTGCAACATTTTACAAGTTGATCGGTACTAATTGTATAATTTAATAGTGCGGGTACACCGAATCGAGTTTGAATACCAAAAAAAACAATTAGGTGGCTCATCGTATTGGGCAATAGCATGCCAATAATTTCTTGGGCTTTAATTAAACGTTGAATAGCCTTGCCAAAGATAAAGCTTCGCATAAGAAGTTGTTGGTAAGATAAAGTTTTTCGAGAGATATCCTCTATGATGATTTGCCTTTTACCATAATTTTTTTGTGCTTCAATTAAACTTTCGAATAGTGTCTTGTTTAAGTTTTTACTTGAGAAAGCAGTTTCACACATGATGTCATAGAGTTGTTGGCTTAGTGCCTTTCTACGTTGACGACCTTTTAGATCAGTAGGCACTGTTAAGTATTGTGGTGGGGCAATAGTCAGTTGAATTTTTGGCAGTAGATGTAATTTTAATTTGCCACTTAACTGCGAAAAAATACTAAATTGTGCTCCTTCAATGTGAATAGGGAGTAATAATGCTTGGGTATGATCCGCAATTAATCCTGGGCCTTCATAAATTTTCATTAATCCGCCGGTAGTGGTTATTCGTCCTTCGGGAAAAATGACGCAGTGTTGATTGGTGGCAATATATTCAATTAATGATTTGATCGCCATGGGCTGGGTTGGATCGACTAAAAAAACGCGAGTAAATAGTGGAACCCATGATGCCCACCATTTTTGTGCAATGAAAAAATTTATGGCAAATGTAACGTTGATAGGTAGAAAAAGCCATAAAAGTATGCCATCAAGTAAAGAAACATGATTGGCGACAATCACTACACGCTTGCTATTAATGGGATAATTTTCCAGGCCTTTTAGTTCTATACGAAATAAAACTTTAAATAATTTACGAGCAATAATTTTTATTAAGTTTTTCGATGAAGAGTATGAGTTTAGCGCTTTTTCCCGTGAGGCCGTCATTGCGAGCACCCGTAAGGGTACGAAGCAATCCAGAAATATTTTAACGTTCTTTACTGGATTGCCACGGCCGCTTTGCGGCCTCGCAATGACGGTCTTACGAAATAGGAGCTGGGTTTTTGTAAAGGAAGAAATAGAATTTGGCATAAGTAAATTTGTTAATTGCACATAAAAATATTTTATACCAATTAAGCCTAAAACAGTATTTTCTAAATTATTACTTAGATTTTTTAATAAGATACCTAGTTGCTGCTTCAAGGTCAGCATTAGAGCATTCTAAACAAGTTCCTTTAGGTGGCATTAGATTATAACCTTGTGATACATGTTGCAAAAGAATTGGCATGCCTTTAATAATTCGGTTAGACCACGCAGACTTATTACCTAATTTGGGTGCACCAGCAGCGCCTGAATCGTGACAACCAGCACAATGAGCTTGATAGATTGCTTGGTCGTTAGAAAGATTAGTTGGTTGTGTGGGTGGTGCTGGTAGCGCTTCCATTTCAACAATGATTTCTTGGTTCGGTGGTATATAAATTTTTTCTGGTGATAAGATTTGTTTGGTTTTGTATCCTAAAAACAAAGAGATTGTGCCTACAATAAAAAAAATAAGAGTTTTTTTCATAGCAGAAAATCACCCCACCTTGCATGTAATGCGGCAAGCATGGTGACTCCGGCTGTTTCGGTGCGGAGAATTCTTGGCCCTAATCGAATTCCTTGAAAATTTTTTTGCTTGGCTAGAGCAACTTCTGCACCGCTTAAACCACCTTCTGGTCCAATCAGGATAAAAATAGATTCTGGTTTTTTATCAAAGTAGGACTCAATATCTGCCAATGTTTGATTTTCTTCTGGATCTAATACAAGCGCTAAAGCATTCCCTGGCTGCAATGCATCCGGTAGAGGGGTTGGAAAGTTAATCGTAGGAATGCGCGTACGGCCGGTTTGCTCACACGCGCTAATTGCAATTTGTTGCCAGTGTTGTTGGCGTTTTTGCCAGCGGTCGTGAGAAAGTCTAACTTCACAGCGCTCTGAAATAATAGGAATAATTGCAGTAACTCCTAATTCAGTGGCTTTTTGCACGGTATAATCCATTCGTTCGCCCCTTGAAATAGCTTGTAGAAGATGAATGGTGAGCGAGGATTCTGTTGAGGGTTTTTCTTGCGAGAATAATTTAATCTTTATTTCTTTGGGCGTTATGCTAGTAATTTGTCCGCCATAGCAAAAACCATCTCCATTAAAAATAATAATGTTGTCATCTTGGTGAAGACGAAGCGCTTTTAGATGTTGAATTCCCCACTTATCAAGACTGATTTCAGCTTGGTTAGCCAGAGGGATGGGTTGATAAATTCTTGGTATCATTTTTAATAAAGTTAGGTAACAACCGCGCTAGCTTTCATCAATTGAGTGAATTTTTGAAAAAGCGAAGAGAGATCATGTGGTCCTGGGCTTGCTTCTGGATGTCCCTGGAAACTAAATGCTGGTTTTTCAACATGGCTTAAGCCTTCAATAGTATGATCGAACAAAGAACGGTGTGTCACTTTTAATAAGGATGGAAGTGTATCTTCTACCACAGTAAATCCATGATTTTGGGCACTAATGGCTACACAATTTTGTTCGAGATCTAAAATGGGGTGGTTAGCGCCGTGATGGCCCACGGTCATTTTTGTAGTGTTACCACCGCAAGCAAGCGCAAGTAGCTGATGCCCAAGGCAAATGGCAAATAAAGGAATATTTTCCTTAAGGATTTGTTGGGTTGCTAAAATGGCATAATCGCAAGCAGCGGGATCGCCTGGACCGTTAGATAGAAACACACCATCTGGATTAAGTGCTAGTACTTCACTTGCAGGAGTTCTTGCAGGTACTACAGTTAAGCGGCAGCCATGATCGACAAGTTGCCTTAAAATATTGTATTTCACGCCAAAATCATATACGACGACATGATAAGGTAGTTCGTCGGCAGTATAGTCTTGATATCCTATTACAGGTTTCCAGCTTCCTTGTAACCAATTATAAGGTTTCAGAGTTGAAACTCGCTCAGCTAAATCAAGCCCAGATAAACCACCGTATTGACGAGCCTGGGCAATAGCAAATTCTACATCAATGTTTCCTGCCATAATGCAGCCATGTTGCCAGCCTTCATCACGTAAACGTTGGATGAGTGCCCGAGTGTCGATCTCTGCAATAGCAACTTTATTATGTTCAATCAGATAATCTTTTAAAGGCATTTGGCTGCGGAAATTGCTGGTACATAGCGTGATTTCCCTAAAGATTAATCCTTCTGCCCAAATTTTTTTTGATTCAACATCCTCAGAATTGGTTCCGATATTGCCGATGTGTGGACAGCTGAATGCAATAATTTGTCCGGTATAAGAAGGGTCGGTGATAATTTCTTGGTAACCAGTTAATGAAGTGTTAAAGACAATTTCACCAACCGTGTATCCAGACGCGCCAGCTTGAACGCCCCAGAACAAGGTTCCATCTGCAAGTGCAAGTACTGCTTTTGAAGGTATTTTCATAAATTTAAAGTCTGTAAGTGGTGCCCCGGAGAGGATTTGAACCTCCGACCTGCCCCTTAGGAGGGGGCTGCGCTATCCAACTGTGCCACCGGGGCAATTTTTCTCTGTTAACCCGGATATTTCATACCCCAATCGACTACAAGCGCGATAGACCCTATGCCTACTGCGTTAAATTGAAAAAAAGGATGAGTCACATAGGGTTCACTATGCTCCTCATCCTTTTTTTCAATTTGTCTTGTATTCATAGGGTCTCTCACGCTTTCGCTACGATGGGGTATGAAATATCCGGGTTATGTCTGTAATTTATCACGTATCCGATTTTTAGTAGAGCTTATATCTATCTTGAGATGCCATATATCTTAACGATTATCAGAAATACCCTACAAGTGGTAATTCATTAATTTTTTGTACTTAGTTTTTAACCACGTAAAAAAGTACTCTATTTTAAACGGTCTTTCTAGAATGGTTATTTAAATGGCTAAATTATGGATATGAAAGCTTGTTTGGATGTGGCTAGATTACATTGATACAAGACATTCAATTTAGATGTGTCCAAGGCAACTATCATCAGTTTGATGTGTCATGCGGCATCACTGTTTTAATTTATGCTATTCAAATGAGGGTTATATGGAGAAAATTTTTAGATTTAAGCGAGTTACTTTGAAGTGGATGAAAAAAGGAGAAATAAACTCACGAGGAACCAAAAAAAATTTTATTTATATCATGCAAAGACAGATAGTAATACGCCGCTAGCACCTCGTGAAGTGGAGTGCATTATTTACATTTTGAGGGGAAAAACCTCTAAGCAAATTGCCAGAATGTTACAATTATCTCATCGTACGGTAGAGTTTTATATTGGCCGTTTAAAAAATAAACTCCATTGTCATACTAAATCTGAGTTAATTGAAAAAATTTTATCAGGAAAATTAATTGGCAATGCTGAATCTGAATCAACTGAATTACAAGCAGTTCGAGAGCATCAACAAATTGATTCGATTCTTAATAAATTAGAATATAAAAAAGTACGTGAAGAGGAAAATGAGTTACAAAATTGAAGCATTTGACATTTTCTAAAATAAAATTAGACAATTACTTATACCAAATTAGAGGGAGTGAGCTTATATGTCTGAAAATTACCAACATAGCGTGGAAGGGATTGAAGCTGAACAACCGATCAATCGAAACTTTTCATTAACACAACGCTTAGCTATTTTTACAGCGTTAGTGTCTGCACTAACGACTATCATGAGTTACCATGACGCATCGATACAAGATGAAGCGTTTGTTTTGAAGAATGAGACGCTAATTGCTCAAGCTAAAGCATCGGGTCTGTGGGCTTTTTATCAAGCAAAAAGTGGCAAAGAAAATGTTATTCAAATCATAAAACATTTTTCTGGAGATAAGGGTGTAGACGATTATCAAAAGACGTTAGAAAGATACCAAAATGAGAAAAAGCAAATTAGACTCGAAGCTGAGGCATTGGAAAGAGCGTCACATGAAAGTAATTTAGAAAGTCAACGTCTTATGAATAATCATCAAGAAGGAAAGGGAATTTTATT
>Ga0116226_10001879_pt1 | contig 18249 bp, 17 predicted proteins | sample S1TSphfallax_FD_89692 | JGI IMG/M metagenome (GOLD analysis project Ga0116226, IMG submission 89692) | Host-associated microbial communities from peat moss isolated from Minnesota, USA - S1T2_Fa - Sphagnum fallax MG | ecosystem: Host-associated > Plants > Peat moss > Unclassified | place: USA... | reverse complement strand
GATGCGCTTCTGATCGACATCCAGCCACTCGGACACACCAAGCTCTCGACCGACCCAGCTCGCCAAGTGGCCTAATTCAATGCGATTCATAAAGCCGTCGCCCCCACTGCAGCTGTTCTGATGCGCCGCCATTGGTCGAGGGGCAAGGAACGCGGACGCAAGACCGACGGAACGCGCCCGCCGATCTAAGACAGGGCGCTCAGGCGACCGTCAAATCCAGCCGAGCTGGCGGTATCTGCTGCGCCGGATGATCTGACGCGATATCCGGCGCGCGGCGCGATAAACGTTCAGCGCTATGCGCCAGGGAAATGATAGGGCGCTCTGCATGACCAAGCCTCCATCCATACTAACGGCTAAGGCGGCGGAAGGTTCACGAAGCCCCCCGATTCGCACGCGTCCGTAGGCTTGCCTACGCGGCCATCGCGACAGCTTTATAACAGCTTTTCCAAACGGGCGCTGCCGGATCGCGCCGAGCACGGCCCTCAAATAAATTAGATCGCGGGTGTAACTTTAGACCAACAGACCACGTATCTCTGGCACGGGGACAGGAGACCCAAGCCTATGAATCGAAGAGCCCTGCTTTTGGCCGGCGGTGCGGCCTGTATCGGCGGCGCGGCCTTTCTCGGGCGGCGCCCGGCGGCGGCGGCGCAGCATTTCGAGGTGTCCCTGACACCTGAGGAATGGCGCAAGCGCCTCACGCCTGCCCAGTTCCAGATCCTGCGCGAACAGGGAACGGAGCCGCCGTGGTCCAGCCCCCTGTTGAACGAGCACCGCCCCGGCGTTTTCGCCTGCGCCGGCTGCGCACTGCCCCTGTTCAACGCCAACACCAAGTTCGACAGCCATACCGGCTGGCCCAGTTTTTGGCGGCCGCTGGCGAACGCCGTGGAAACCTCGCGCGACACCAGCGATTTCATGGTCCGCGACGAGGTGCATTGCCGCCGTTGCGGCGGTCACCTCGGCCATGTGTTCGACGACGGCCCGCCGCCGACCGGCCTGCGCTATTGCATGGACGGCCTGGCGCTGACGTTCAAAGCGGCTTAGCGCGCTTCAAAGGGTGACAGGCGGGCGTGGATCCCGGTTCCGCCGCCCGTCACGATCTAGAGCGCGTCCGAGGTGCGGCCAAGCGTGAGAAGCGACGCGGCGGCCAGGGCCGAAGCGGCTGCCCCCGCCCATAGGGCGATCCGATAGTTGCCGTAGACGTCGAAGACGTGGCCAAACGTGATCGGACCCAGCGCGGCGCCGACGCTCCAAAAAATCATCACCAAACCCAATATCGATCCAAGTCGAGCGATCCCGAAATATCGGCAGAGCAGGAAAGGGATGACATCGAACTCCGCCGCTGCGCCCAAGCCGATCAGGGCGGCTGCGACAAGAGATAGGGTCGATCCGCTACTTGTACTGAGCAGAATGCACGCCAGCGGGGCCCCTGCGAAGAAGGCCGCGCCGACGACTTGCGGCCTAAGCCGATCCATCAAGACGCCGCATGAGGCTCTGCCGAGAATGACGAACAGGCCGACTGCGCCCGCCACCATCGCTGCGTGCGCCGGTGTGTAGCCTTCGCTTGTCAGAAGCTTGAACAGGTTGGAGATCAAACCCGCAACCACCGCCGTGATGGCGAAAAGAGCAAAGCCGATGACCCAGAAACGCCAGTGGCGAAGCGCCCCGCCGACATCAAATCCGGGCCGCGTCGCGGGGCCGACGTGGGTCGGGGTCTTGTCGCGCAGGAACAGAAGTAAGAGAGGCAGGGATATGCAGATCGCGCCTGCCCCAAGCGCACGGTAGGTGAACCGCCAGCCTCCGAGGTGGATGAGATAGACCGTCAGCGGCGGCGCGAATAGCGCCGTCAGTCCCGTGCCCATCAGGGTAATGCCGAGCGCCGTGCCCCGGCCCGCATCGAACCAGCCTGAAATCGTCCGGCTCCAGACCAGTGATAAGGTGCCCGCGCCGGAGATCGACAACAGCGCCCACAGAATTAGGAAGGTTGAAAAACGGCCGTCCTGGAGGCTCATCGCCATAAAGCAGAGGCCAAAGGCGGCCATCGACGGGATGGCGATCCGGCGGGTTCCGAACCGGTCCACCAACCCGCCCACGGCCGGGGTCGTGACCAAGGCCAACAGCCCGGTCACCAAGACGCCGCTCTGAAGCCCGGCTACGGACCAGTGGAATTCCTGTCGCAGGGCGTTGATGAAGACGCTGGATGTGTAGAAGACAAGCCCGGAACTTCCCAGGGCGAACCCGATGGTGGACGCCAGCACCACTGGCCACCCTTTGCTAAATTCGTCCGTCGCAGCTCTATTGAGGGGTCCCAGCATCGCTCAGATATCGGCGCGCAGCGCCGTCAAGATCGTGCCCATGAGCAATCTCCGTTTGGCGTCCAACTCCGCCTGAACGCCTGCGTCAGGCCTGTAGGCGTCAATTTCGGCCGCCAGATCGATGCCGTGGGCGGACATCACCTTTTCCATAATGGTAAAGCGATCGCTCAGCACCCAGAGCTCACGCGCCAAACCCATCACGGCCTCGGCGACGTGATCGATTTGGGCTGGGTCCAGAATTTTGCGCGGCGGCGGCTCGGAGATCAGCCTATGCGGGGCGTTCGGTTTGGCGAAAGCATTCGTCTGGGTCGGCGCGCTCATTGGGGTTTGCGGCCGATCACCACGTGGGGATAGTCGTATGGGGTCAGGCCACGGGACTCCACGTCGATGAAGCCGCTATCCCGCGCCGCTTCGCCCAGATCTATCATGGCGCTGGCCCGCCAATAGGGTTCACCATGATAGCGGGCGACCCAATCGAACGCCCAGGACGCGTATTTGTCGAGATTGGCGTAGCGCGGCACATCTGCGAAAACCACCGCACCGCCCGGCTCCAGGAGACGATAAGCCTCGTCGAACCAGGCCTTAATAATGCGGGGCGGCAGCTCGTGGTGAACGGCGAAGGCGGTGACCATGTCGAAGGCGCCAGACTCGAATCGGGTGTCCTCGCCCACGCCCACGAACAGACGCCAAGCGCGATTTTGGGCGTTGCCGACGCGCTGCGCTTCTTCGAGCATGCGGATGGAAGGATCGACGCCCCAAATTTCGGCTTCCGGAAACATGTCCGCGATCACAGACGTGTACTGCCCGGACGCCGCGCCGAATTCCAAAATTCGACGGTAGGAGCGCTCCGGCGCTTGCAGAAGGGTTAGGCGCCGATCACGGTACGCATCGCCTGGAAAGCACTTTGACAGATAGCGCGCTTGAATGATCCGGGCGTGGACGGCGCCGTTATAATCGCCGGCATCCCAGCCGCCGTGAGTGCGATGGAACCAAACCTTGGAAAAATAGGGCGGCGGCTCGAAGTGGGCGAGAGCCTCCAGGCGCGTCGGCCCGAGGCTTTGCGCGTCAAGCTCAGCCACGACGTGGTCGCGCACTTCCTCGAAGGCTTCCTGAGCGGCCCGCCCGTGATTTTTGGCGCACCACTCTCCAAAGAGACTTCGGGCGCGATAAGTTGGCGAGTCGCCCAAGGCGGCTTCGATCACCTCATATCGCGCATCCATGTCGTCAGGTAGCTGATCCGCGGTCAGCCCTTGTTCGACGAGCGACTGAACGGCCTTGGTGTGCAGGGCGCTCGCGGTAAGGCGCGCGCTGACTTCCCAGTCCATCAAGGCGCGCCCGCGTTGGGCCAGCTGGAGGTCCATCTGAAGCTCCTAAACCACTCACTACTTTTTACAGGACATCGGCGCTCCACAACAGATATCAAACACCGCCTAATCGCCTCGCGGAGACTCCGAGCAGCGCCTGCCCATGTCTGGGGCAGCGGAGAGGCCCCCACGCCTTGGGGCGCCGGCGAATTCGATCAGCTGCAACGGACGCTGAACGCTTTCATTTCGACAGAGCGCGCTAGGCCGCCAGCACCGTCGCCGATAATTGCGCCAGCGCCCCGGCCCCCGCCGTGGCCGCCTCGGCGAGGCCCGGCGCGCCGGTCAGCACTTGGCCGGCGTAGGTCCGCGCCAGCGCGACCCTAAGCTCAGCCTCGGGACCGCAGGCGGCCGCGAGCGCGCCCTTGGCCAGCATCCAGCCGCCGACGACATCGCCCATCAGCTTCAGATAGGCGGTGGCGCCGGCCAGGGCGTCAGGCGATCCCCGGCGGGGCAGCATCCAGGCCGTCGCCGTCTCGATCGCCTGAAGCCCGGCGGACAGTCGGGCGCCAATATCGGCCAAGGCGCCGCGCTCCAGCGCCGCCAAGGTTTGTCCAATGTCGGCGACGAGCTGGCGTACCGCTTCGCCTTCGCCTTCGCTCAGCTTGCGGCCGGCGAGGTCCATGGCCTGGATGCCGTTGGTGCCCTCGTAGATCGGGGCGATGCGGGCGTCGCGATAGTGCTGGGCGGCGCCGGTCTCTTCAACGTACCCCATGCCCCCGTGCACCTGCACGCCGAGGGACGCGACCTCGACGCCGACATCTGTGCACCAGGCCTTGGCGATCGGGGTGAACAGATCTTCCCGCAGGCGTGCGACCGTCCTCACGGCGGGATCGGGGCTGAGCTCGGCGACATCGGCGGCGACGGCGGTGGACAGGCAAATGGCGCGACCGGCCTCGATCTTGGCCTTCATCAGCGCCAGCATGCGGCGTACGTCGGGCTGGTCGATGATGGCGGCGGTGGCGGAGGCGGACCAGGGACTCCTGCCCTGGCGGCGTTCCTGAGCGTAGGCGAGGGCGTGCTGATAAGCGCGCTCGGCGATCGCCACGCCCTGTATGCCGACATTGAGGCGCGCCGAGTTCATCATCGTGAACATGCACGCCAGCCCCTGGTTGGGCGCACCGATCAGCTCGGCGGACGCGCCTTCAAACAGCATGGTGCAGGTGGGCGAGGCATGGATGCCGAGCTTGTGCTCGATCCCGCCGGGCCGAAGCGCATTGGCGACGCCAAGGCGCCCGTGCTCGTCGGTCAGCCGCTTGGGCGCCAGGAACAGCGAAATTCCCTTCACGCCGGGCGGCGCATCCGGCAAGCGGGCGAGCACGAGGTGAACGATGTTCTCCGCGCAGTCATGATCGCCCCAGGTGATGTAGATTTTTTGACCGGTCAGCAGGTAGCCGCCCTTCCCGTCCGGCTCCGCCTTGGTTCGGACCAGCGCCAAGTCCGAGCCCGCCTGGGGCTCGGTCAGGTTCATCGTGCCGCTCCACTCGCCGGTGACAAGGTGAGGCAGATACAGGGCCTTCTGTCGGTCGGAGCCATGAGCGCTGAGCGCCTCGATGGCGCCCAGGGTCAGCATGGGGGCGAGACCGAAGCTCATGTTGGCCGAGCTGATCATCTCGAACACGGCCAAGGCCGCCGCCCGCGGCAAGCCCTGGCCGCCAAAGGTCGGATCCGCGGACAGGCCGTTCCAGCCGCCCTCGACAAAGGCCTTGTACGCCTCGGCGAACCCTGGCGCCGCAATCACCCGACCGTTCTCGAATTTGGCGCCCACGGTGTCGCCGATGCGGTTCAGGGGCGCCAGCACGCCCGCCGCCAAATCTCCTGCGGCCTCCAGGACGGCCTCCAGCGTCTCACGATCAAATTCGGGGAACAGGCTGGCGAGCTGCTCTAGGCCGGCGACCTGACTGAACGCGAACGTCAGATCACGAACGGGCGGGCGGAAGGTCATGACGCGGAGTTCCTATCGATCTCATATAACTTGAGCGCGGGACGGCGCGCCAAACACCAGCGCGCCCCGATTTTCCGGCTCGGCTCTATCGCGAGTCTCAGACGGGCCTTAGGTAAGTCAACCGTCGCCGCAAATTGGATCCAAATCGCGGCTACGCTTTTGGGCGACGTCGTGAAGCCCGTCATGAAGGAACATTGATGCCTCGCCCGATCCTCGCCGCCACCTTCGCAGCCCTCATTCTAGGGGGATCGCTTTGCGCCGCGAGCGCTCAGGAAGTGAATGCCGACCCGGCGGCCGCGCCGGCCGGCGAGTACAAGCTCGACAAGTCCCACACCAGCGTAACCCTGAAGCTCACGCACCTCGGTCTTTCCTACTACACCATGCGGTTCGACAAGGTGCAGGGCGACTACACATTTGACCCGGCTCATCCAGAGGCGACCAAGGTCGAGGTGACGATCGATCCGGCCTCGGTGGATACGGGCGACGCGGGTTTCAACCGCCAAATCGCCGGCCAAGTGTTCGAGGCCGACAAGTTTCCGCAGGTCCATTTCGTGTCGTCGGCGCTGCGCAGCACATCCGACGGCCGCGGCGTGCTGGTGGGCGATCTAACCTTTCACGGCGTCACCAAGACGGTGAATTTGGACGTCATCTACAACGGTCTCGGCCGCGGGCTGCTGCATGAGCCGCGCATGGGCTTTTCCGCGTCCACTGTGCTCCGGCGATCCGATTTCGGCGTCACCAAATACGAACCGATGGTCGGTGACAACGTCAGCGTCCTGATAGAGACCGAATTCAGCAAATAAGCTTAAGGCTCCCGCTGCAACTTTGGCGCAACCGGGACTGGGCAGGGTCTGCTAAGCTTAGCGATTGTGCGCCGTATGCCCGGAGGGACGATATTTGGAGCGACCATCGCCGCCTCTCCCCCCCTGCGTTTCGCCTGGACCTCGTCCGGGCGCCCATGGCGCGATGCTTGCGGCGGCAATTCTGGGCGTCCTGATCGGGCGCCCGATAGCGGTTCTGGCCGCCTCCCCCGCGCCCGCGGCCTCGGTCTGGAGCGTCGATCGGGCGGCGTCACGCTTGAGTTTCCGCGCCGTTATGGCCGGACGGCCGATTGACGGCGTCTTCAAGACTTGGGACGCTGAAATCGCATTCGATCCTCAGAACCTCCGCGCCTCCCGAGCGATAATTTCGGTGAATACCGCCTCGGCGATCACAGGACAGCCCGCGTGCGATCAGGTGCTGCAGACGGCCGGCTGGCTGTGGACCCGCCGCTTTCCCAAGGCCCAGCTGGTCACCCGCGCGATCATCCAGACAGGTCCCAACCGCTATCTCGCCAGAGCCGCCCTGACGATCCGAGGCGCAAGCCGGCTGGTGAGCGTCCCGTTCAATGCGACCATCGGCCGAGGCGATACGGGCCGGATGCAGACGACCCTTTCGCTCGACCGCACCCTGTTTGGCATAGGCCAAGTCAAGGACGGCCCCGCGACGTCCGTCGGCCCGGTGGTTTTGCTGATGATGCACCTGACAGCCAAGCGGAGCCGTTGACGCCGATGAGCGCACGATCTGCGTCCTTGGGTCAGGCTGTCGCGGCGCTGCGCCGCGGCGAGCTGGTCATCCTGCCCACCGAGACGGTCTATGGCTTGGCGGCCGATGCGGCGAACCCGCTCGCGGTCGCGCGTATTTATGAGGCCAAAGGCCGACCCAGCTTCAATCCCCTGATCGCCCATGTGGCCAGCCTAGAAGCCGCCGAACGTCTGGCGCGGCTGGAGGCGCCGGCCCGCACTTTGGCGAAGGCTTTTTGGCCCGGCCCCCTGACGTTGGTGGCGCCCGCTTGCGACGTATCGGCCGTTTGCGATCTGGCGCGCGCGGGCTTGGATACGGTGGCGATCCGCGTGCCGGCCCATGCCCTGGCGCGAGCCGTGTTAGAGGCGTTTGGCGGCGCGGTCGCGGCGCCCTCGGCCAATCGGTCGGGACGCCCCAGCCCGACCACCTTCCAAGACGCGATTGAGGAGACCGGGGCGGCGAGCGCAGCGGCGCTCGACGGCGGCGCCTGCGGGGTCGGGGTGGAATCTACCGTGGTGTCGGTTTTGGACGGCGCCGTGAGGCTGTTGCGGCCCGGCGGCGTGACGCGAGAGGCGATAGAGGCCCTGGTCGGGCCGCTCCAAAACTCAGATGACGACGCTCATCGGTCGCCCGGCCGCCTAGCGCTGCACTACGCGCCCGACGCCCCGGTCCGGCTGAACGTGTCGGCGCCCGACGCGGGCGAAGCCTATCTGGCGTTCGCCGATGCAGGCCATGGCGCGGGCGTCCGGGGCGAACAGGTCTTTAATCTCAGCCCCTCCGGCGACCTTCAAGAAGCGGCGGCGAACCTGTTCGCCTGCCTGCGAGCGGCCGATCGCACCCGACCCCGCGCCATAGCCGTGGCGCCCATACCGCAGTTCGGACTAGGCGAGGCGATCAACGATCGCTTGCGGCGGGCCGCAGGGTTTGTGGGCTGACGGCGCCCCCCTCACCGAACAGTCGTTCGTAGAGGCTGCGCAGCATGCCCGCGGTCGCGCCCCAGATGAAACGGTCCTGATAAGGCATGGCGTAATAGCGCCGCCGCTGGCCATCCAGGCCTTGGTGGAACCTGCGCTCGTGGTTGGCCGGGTCCATCAGGAAGCCGAACGGCGTTTCGAACACCTCCGCGACCTCAGCCGGCGCGGCCGTGAGGCGGCACTCGGGGCTGACGAAGCCGACCACAGGCGTAACGCAGAACCCCGTCACCGTCTCATACGGATCGCCAAGCCCGCTGACGACGACGAAGGCCGGGTCGAGCCCGATCTCCTCTTGAGCTTCCCGCAGCGCCGTCGCCCAGGGCGTCTCGCCGGGATCGCAGCGTCCGCCGGGAAAGGCGATCTGGCCGGAATGCCGGGTCAGGCTATCGGCCCGGCGGGTCAGAATCACATTGAGGCCGGTCGCGCGCGGCACCAGCGGCACCAGCACCGCCGCCGGGGCCAAGGCGTGGGCGGCCCGACGTCCCTCAAGGTCAGGATTGAGGTCGAAATCGGAGCGCAGGGTGCGGCTCTGGGGATCATAGTCGCTCACAGGATGCAGGCGCGCCTCAAGCCAAGGCCTGAGGCGATCGACGGGCGAATGGGGCGTGACCGGCGCCTCAACAGTCATCCGTCCGCGCCTTCGATCGGGGCGGGTTCCAAGGTCTCGCCAGCGACCGATCCGAGCGGGAAAGCGACCCCGTGGCTGCGCACAATCAGGGTTGAGCCACCCGCAGCAGGGTCCACCTCCGCCATTTCCACCAACTCGTAAAATACCGGCCGCGTCATGCGCGCCTCAAGCGCGCCGCGGACATGGATATAGGGGGCGGGCTCGCCGCTGGCGGCGTCGGTGTGTACGCGGATCTCATGCTCCGGCCCGGCCTCCACCCAATCGCCGACATTGGTCAGAAACCTCAGCACGTCGCCGATCCGATCGACCTGAACCGCGATAAACGGCGCGTCCTCCACCACGATCTTCAGCTTTTCGAGCGGCGTGACGAGATAGAACCCGTCCGGGTCCTTTCGAAGGACCGTTGAAAACAGCCGGACCAGGGCGTCGCGCCCGATCGGCGATCCAAGATGGCGCCAGCGGCCGTCGCGGCCGATGCGGATATCGATCTCGCCACAATGGGGCGGGTTCCAAAGATGGACGGGCGGCAAGCCCCGGCCCGCCTGCAACTCACCCGCCGCCGCGATCACGCTGGAGAGGCCTGAGGGTGATTGGTCCATGACCGTCATGGCCTTGGATATGCGCGCTGACGTTCAAAGGCTCAAGCACCCAGAGCCCTTTTTGACCTAATCGAATCGACCCGTCGGATAATGGTCTCGGACGCTCAGACCCGCCCCGCAATCGCCTTCGCGAGGGTGGCCGCAAGGTCCGCTTGGCGGAAGGGCTTGGCCAGACGCAGAAGGTCAGGCGCGATGCTATCGGTTTCGGCGAAGCCCGAGATGATCAGCGCCGGCGCCGAGGGACGTCGGCGCCGCAGCGCACGGATGAGATCCACCCCCGTCATACCCGGCATCAGATGATCGGTCACCAGGACATCGATCTCCAGACCGTCTTCGATCAGACGCAGCGCCTCCTCGCCCGAACGCGCCTCCCTGACGAAAAACCCCAGATCTTCCAGCATGTCGGCCGTGCTCATGCGAACCAGCTCTTCGTCATCGACCAGCAGGGCGACGCCGGACGCCTTATCTCCGCTAAGGCGCGACGTCGTCGGATTTTGCGTCGCCGCCACCTCGGCGCTCACCGGCAGCCAGATATCGACTCTTGTTCCAAGACCCGACCGGCTGGAAATATGCAAAGCCCCGCCAAGCTGCGAGGCCAATCCGTGGGCCATCGACAGGCCAAGCCCTGTTCCCTTGCCGATCCCCTTGGTGGAGAAAAAGGGTTCGATCGCCCGCGCCAGGGTCTCTTCGTCCATGCCGACGCCCGTGTCCGCCACGGAGAAGCGCACGTACTCGCCTGGCTGGAGTTTGGCGGGGTGACTGGACCCAACCGTTTCCGCGCCGGCGGAAATGGTGAGGGTTCCGCCGTCGGGCATGGCGTCACGGGCGTTCACACTGAGGTTCAACAGCGCCATCTCGAGCTGGTTGGGATCGGCCTTGGCAGCGGGCAACCGATCTGGAAGATCGATCATCACCCGAATCTGGGGCCCCGATGTGCTGGCGACCAGATCGGCCATGCCTTGGATCAGCTCTCCGAGATCGACAGGACGGGGCTGAAGCGGCTGACGCCGCGCAAAGGCGAGGAGACGTTGAACTAGGGTCTTGGCCCGTTCCGCAGATTGCAGCGCGCCGGCGATCAATCGTTGTTCTCGCTCACCGCCCAAGCCTCGACGGCGCAGCAGGTCGAGCACGCCCGTGATCGGCATCAGCAGATTGTTGAAGTCGTGGGCCACGCCGCCCGTGAGTTGCCCCATGGCCTCAAGCTTCTGACTCATCCGAAGCTGATCCTGGGCCGCCTCCAGTTCCGCGGCGCGCAGCTTGTCCTCAGTGATGTCGCGGGCCACAGCATAGATACGCTCGCCCTCAGGCGCGCCCGTCCACGACAACCAGCGATAGCCGCCGCCTTTGGCGCGATAGCGATTTTCGAATCGCAAGACGTCGCCGCCCTTGGCGGTGCGGAAACGGGTCGCCATGGTCGCATCACGGTCGTCGGGATGGACGAAATCCGCGATCGGAGCGGCGCGCAACTCCTCTTCGGTCCATCCGAGAATCGCGGTCCAGGCGGGGTTGGCGCTTTCAAAGTATCCGCTGAGGTTGGTGACCGCCAGCATATCGCGGCTCAAGGCCCAAGTCCGGTCCCGCTCACGCGTTCGGTCCCGCACCTGCTGCTCCAGCGATAAGGCCAGCGCCTTCAGGGCGAGCTCCGCGCGGCGCCGCTCCACAGAGGCGCGGGTGCGCTCCGCCACGTCCCGGATGAAGGCGATCTCGTCCGCCGCCCATTGGCGGGCGAACGGGTGATTGACATAGAGGATGGCGACCGTGCGTCCCTGCTCCATCACCGGCACATTGGCGAAGGCTCTTATATCTATACTCAAAAAGGCTTCGGCAGAGCCGACCGTTCGCGCGTCCAGCGCCACGTCGGACACAAAAACCGCCTCGCCCCGGGTGAGCTCGCCAAAATAGTCGCCGTATTTCCCGCCATCCTCGACGCCGACGAGGCTTGAGAGGCCGGGCAGAGCCCAGTCATGCTCGACGGTGAACGCCTCCCGATCCGGATCGAACCGGGCGTAGCCCGCACGGCCGACCTTCAGCGCCCGCCCGATGATCTCTAACGCGGCCAGCCCCAAGTCGGCGGGATCGTCGAGCTCCCGGAACCGGTCGCTGAGCTCCAGCAGGGCGAGGCGTCGATCGTCCGCGGCCTTGCGGTCGGTGATATCGACGAAGGTTACGGCGAGGCCGCCGCCGACCCGCGGCGCCACCCAATGGTGGATTATGCGATCGGGCCGCAACGGCGCGGGCCCTTCCAACGTCTGGGCCTCCCCCGTCGCGGCCGCCGCCTCCATGCGCGCCCGTAAAACCGACTGGCCAAGGGCTAAGGGGAACGCTTCCCAGATGACCTTGCCCATCACCTCGGCGCGCGATCGGCCCAAGAACTGCTCTGCGGCCCTATTGAAGACGATGACCCGCCAGTCCCCATCCACGGCGTAGAAGGGGTTGGACATGCTATCGACGACACTATCCAGACGCAGTTTGGTGAGCCTCACCTCAGCCTCGGCCCGAGCCCGCTCGACCGCCGCCCAAGTCCGCTCAACCACCAGGGCCATGAGCGTCTGCTCGTCGTCGGTCCAGTCGCGCGGCTGCGTCTGGTGAGCGTAGAGGGCGGCGCAGAAGCGCCCATCCTTGATCAACGGGATCGCCATACCGGCGCGCATTCCGCCGATGGCGGCGTAGGCGTCTTGCACTGACTGGGTTCGGCCATCGGTCAGAAGGTCGTTCAAGCGCACCGTGAGGCCGGCCCGATAATCGGCGATCACCTCTGGGCTGAACGCCTCCAGTCGATGGACGCCGACCAAACTGGTCATGGCGCCGCTCGTCCAGTCTTGGGAAACCGTCACGAGCTCGCCGGTCGGGTCGATCTCCCCATAGCCACATCGCTCCACCCCCAGCCGGCGGCCGAGCTGCTCGGCGGTCGCGGCCATAATGTCCTCCGGACCGGAGAGACCGCGCAGCGCCTCCTCCAGACCCAGCAGAAACGACTGGCGCCTGTGCGCCAACACCGCCTCAGTGGTCTCGGTCACCAGCACAAGGACGCCGCCGACGCCGTGGGCGGCGTCCTCGTCGTCGATGGGGCTATAGCTATAGGTCCAATAGAGCTCCTGGCGCCGTCCGTGACGGATGATGGGAATGAGCTGGTTTTCGTGCCAGGTCGCGCCGCGCCCCTCAAGCACCTGTTGGATCTGCGGCGCGATGACCTCCCAGGCTTCCGGCCACATCTCGCGGGCCGGCCGGCCCAATCGTGACGGATGCCGTTCGGGGCCCAGCGAGGGAAGATAGGCGTCGTTGTAGAGCACCGCGGCCTCAGGGCCCCAAAAAATGCAGACGGGATGGCGCGTATTGAGCATAAGGCGCGTGGCCATGCGCAGGCACGAGCTCCAGCCCTGGGGCGGTCCAAGAGAAGAGGTCGACCAGTCGTGCGCCCGCAGCGCCGCGCCTGCTTCGCCGCCGCCGCGCAGGACGTCGAGCCCCACGCTCCGGTCAGGCCTCTCGCGCTTAAGTCCTTCGAGCTCCACGCCCTCCGGCATTTAATCACCGCTACGTCCGACGTTGGCGAAGACATGCTAGCGGCAAAGCGCGTCCGCTTAAAGGCCGACCCGCGTCGGGGTGTTTAGGCGCTGCATAAGCGCGCCAGCGCTTCCTCCTGCCGTGTAAAGGCTGAGCGGGCGCCCGCATTGGCCTCCGAACCGCTTGAGACGCCATTCAGCATATAGACCATGCCTGCGCCGCTTCGGGGGTCGATCCAAAGTCCCGACAGCAGACCATAAGCCTCGCCGAGGTGCCCCACCCAGCCCCTGCAGCCAGCGAAGAGATCATCGCCTTGGCGACCTGGGGTCGCTGTCAGGATCGAGGTCGCCAACCCATAGGCGAGAATGCCGCCGCCGCCATAGGGGGCGCCGTTCGGCGTCGCGGTATCGTACGTCCATTGGGGCGTGCGAGCGATCGCCAGGCTCTGTGGACGCACGATCTCGACCCCGTCCAAGGTCCCATTCGCCGCCAGCAATCGGGCCAGCTGCGCCAAATCCTTGGCGCTGATTCGCAAGCCGCCCTGGGGCGCAAAGACGAAACCGTTCGTCCCAAGCTCATAGGCCTCCAGCGGTCGGTCGCCGATCTCCGGCGCGCGAGGGCCCGAGATGGCTGGAGCGGCCGGCGGCGGATTATCGATCTGCGCCACCCATGGGCCTGTCGGGACGAAGTGTTCCTCGTCCTTGCCCTTTCGATAAAGGGTTGCGGCGCGGTCGCGCGCGGCCTGCGACACGCCGCTCCAGTTGTAGCCGCAGTCCAGCTTCAAGGGCTGGAACACGTGCTCGGTCATGTAGCGGTCAAAGCGCTGGCCCGAGGCGCGCTCCATCACCTGAGCGATCGCGGCGAAGTTGACATCGGCGTATTGGAACCAGCCCGGCGGCTGGCCCATCGGACTCCACCACCCCCCCTGGTCGTATTGCACGCCGCCGGGCAGGAGGGCGGCGCTCAGCGGTCTCCCGTAAGGCACGGGATAGCTTGGCCCATTGCGCAGGCCAGACGTGTGGCTGAGCAGACGGCGGAGCGTAATGACCGCATCGGGGTAGAGCGGATGACGCAGGCGAAAGCCGAGATGGTCGCTGGCGTCGTCGTCGAGCCCGAGCCGTCCCCGCTCCAGAAGCTGCAAAAACCCGAGGGCGGCGATATGTTTGGAGATCGAGGCGACCCGCATGGGGCTGTCGAGCGTCATCGCCCGATCCGGTGCGAAGTGGGCGCAGCCGGCCGCGAATCGGCGCCCATTCGACGCCCCCTTGGCGGGCGCCGTCGGGCTGTCGAATCCGATCCCGGCGAAACCTGCCAGGGCGTGGGACGGATCGCCGCCGCCATTCAAGAGCGCGGCGAGCTCATCTTCCCGGCCGGCGCCCAGGAGCAGGGCCGGCGCGAGCAATAGGGCGTTTCGGCGAGTGATCATGGCTAGAGCGCCACAAGCTCGGGCGCCACGAACGGCGGGACGGCGCCGGCGAAGAAGCTCCGGAGGTTGTCGCGTAGCATGGTCAACATATTGGCCACGCCCATGCGTGTAGCGCCCGCCATATGGGGCGTCAAAAGCGTGTTCGGGACGTCGGCCCAGCGATCGGGCGGCGTCGGTTCGGTCGCAAAGACGTCCAGCGCCGCCCCGCTCAGCCGCCCCTCCTTCAAGGCCGCGATCAAGGCGTCCTCGTCCACCAACGCCCCGCGCGCGACATTGACGATCAGACCTTCCGGTCCAAGCGCTTCGATGATCTCGGCGGAAATCAAGCCCTGGTTCGTTGCATCCGACGGGCAACACACCACCAGAACGTCGCTGGCCTTGGCCAACTGCACCAGACTTTCGGCACGGGGCTGTGGCGCCTCAGGCTTCGGGCGGGGCCCCCACCAGGCGGTCACCATGCCAAACTGCTCGCAAAACGCCATCACACCCTGGCCAATCCGTCCCAAGCCCACAATCCCCACGCGCTGACCGGTCAGCGACGGCGTGATGAACCTTCGCTCGGGCGTCCAGCCGCCGCTGCGTAAGATTGCGTCGCCGAACTGGAATCGGCGACGGCAGGCGATGATCATACCGACCGCGTGATCGACGACATCCTTGCTGTTCGCGCCGGGCGCATAGGTGACGATGAGGCCCCGCGCCTTAGCCCAGGCAAGGTCGATCTGGTCGTAACCGACGGTGAAACAGGCGATCAGCTTCAGAGCCGGGAGGCTTTCCAGCGCGCGTTGATCCAGGGGCGCATCACCGGCGACGACAACCGCCTGCACGGCGTCCAGGTCGACCCGGGCCGGCGCAACCCAGGCGCGCAGGACCCTGTAATCGGCCTCAAGCTGGGCGGCGACCAGCTCCAGATGCGGGTGAATCACCATCACGCACGGCTTTGCGGCGGCGTCGAGGGACTGGGCTGAGGAAGACATGGCGAAGCCGCTCCGATTCTGCGCCACCTTGCCCGCTCCGTGTCAGAAAGAGAAGCTGGACAGGGCGCTAGACCGGATGAAGTTTGAGGTCGTTTCGCGCTCGAATCCTGGGTATCTAACCTCTCGCCATGATCGACACCCTGACCGACCACCGCCTGATCTGCGCTCTCGACGTGCCAAGCTGCGCGGAGGCCAGCGCCATCGTGGCGCGGCTCGGGGATCGGGTCGGGGTCTATAAGATCGGGCTGGAGTTGCTCACGGTCGGCGGCATGGGGCTGGCGGCGGAGCTGAAACAGAGCGGGCGCAAGGTCTTCCTCGATTGGAAGCTGCACGACATCGGAGAGACCGTGCGCCGGGCCAGCGCCTCGATCGCCGCCGCCGGGACTTGCGACTTCCTGACGGTTCATGCGGAGCCCCAGGTGATGATGGCGGCGGTGCGCGGCCGCGCTTTTCGGCGGGAGATGAAGATTCTTGGTGTCACGGTCATGACCAGCCTGGATGACGATAGCCTGAGAGAGATCGGCTATGGCTTGGATGTGCGCGCCCTGGTGGCGCAACGCATTCGCCAGGCGATCGAGTGCGAAATCGACGGCGTCGTCGCCAGCCCGCACGAGGCGGACCTCGCCCACCGGATCGCGGAGGATGAAGGGCGCCCGGGCTTTTTGATCGTCACGCCGGGCGTGCGCCCGGCAGGGTCGGACCGGAACGACCAGGCGCGGGCCGCCACGCCCGCCGAGACGCTGAAGGCCGGGGCCACCCATCTCGTCTGCGGCCGTCCCATCACCGCCTCCGCCGATCCCCTCGCGGCGGCCGAGGCGATCCTGGCCGAGATGGCGCAGGTCTAAACCCGCTCGACCCGCCAGCCGTGGTTCAACGGTCCGTGGCCCGCGCCAAAGCCCGGCGCGTGGATGATCGCGCCGCGGAGATAGTCTCGCGCCCGAACGACCGCCGCCTCCAGTCCAAGACCCTGGGCCAGGCCGGTCGCGCAGGCCGACGCCAACGTACAGCCCGTGCCGTGGGTATGACGGCTATCGATCCGTCCGCTGTCGAACCGGGTCTCAGAGACGGGCGTCATGAGGATGTCGATCACGCGAGGGCCTTCAATATGGCCGCCCTTCATGAGGACCGCCCGAGCGCCCCGGGACAGCAAGACCTGGCCGGCGCGTTGCAGATCATCGGTCGTCTCGACCCGCAATCCCGTCAGCGCCGCCGCTTCGGGGGCGTTCGGCGTGAAGAGGCTGGCGCGCTCGAGGAGACGAGTGTTCAGCGTTTTCAACACGCCCTGGTCGCTCAGCGCTGCGCCGCCCTTAGCCTGCATCACCGGATCGATCACCGCAGGAATGTCTGGATAGGCGTCCAGAACATCGGCGGCGGCCTCGGCCATGGCCTCATCCCACAGCATCCCGAGCTTGAAGGCGTCCGCGCCGATATCGTCCAGAACGGCGCGCGCCTGGGCCGTCATGAGGGCCGACGAGAGCGCCTGAACCTGGCTGACTCCCAGGGTGTTCTGAACGGTGATCGCTGTGATCGCTGTCGCGCCATAGCCGCCGAGCGCCGTGACCGTCTTCAGGTCGGCCTGGACGCCCGCGCCGCCCGAGCAATCGGAGCCGGCTATGATGAGCACGCGGCCCCTATGCTCGTGGCTCAAAGGCTAGGGACTCGCTGTGCTGACCTGGACCTCACCCGGTGAACGCCGCCCGCAACCGGTCGAGCTGGGCGACGACCGCATTGGCGCTATCGTCCTCGATCGCTTCGCAATACATGCGCTGATCCAGATGTACGACCCGTTCGTAAAGCCGGCTGGCGCGCGCTACCAGGGCCATCAGTCCTCCCGGCAACAGCTCGGCCTCGTAGGCGGCGTCCTGTTCGCCTGCGGTCCGACGGCCGGCGGGATCGATGCGATAGCGCGCCTCACAGGCTTCAGTCGGGGCCATATCGCCTTCGCGCACGGCCCGCTGGACCAGAAGCCAAGAGGCGACCTGCATCAACTGCGTCGTCAGACGCATGCTTTCACTGGCGTAGGCGAGCGCGCTGGATTTTGACAGCGACCGCGACTCTTGGCGCCCGAGCCCGTCGAGATAGGCGGCGGTGTCTTCCACCAGGGCCATGCCATCCTTAAACGTGCGGTCGAACAGAGCCGATTTCGCAAAGTCGCGGACAACATCCGCCCGCTCACGCGGCGCCCCAACGAGCGCCACGCCCGTCGCCCCCAGATCGGTCATCTGCAAACCTCGATCGAAATTGCGAGACGTTAAGACATATGTGTCTCAGTCCCGACCCACAAATGCAATATCGGCGCCAGGCCTGCGTTCCCGGCCCTGAACGGCGCTCGTTTAGATTTTAAGCTTTACCGAAACTGAACAAAGAGTCCGCAGCGCTACGAACGTTCTGCTTTTTTTCGATCGCGCGACGACCCCGGCTGATCTCGGCCTCCAACCGCGCGATGCGAACCTGCAAATCGTCGACGGCGTAGAGATCGAGGTCTTCCCGCTCCAGCTCAGCGAGGGCGGCGTCGCGCCGGGTCCTGGGAAGCGCTGCATCGTCCATCGCTGTTCACCTCCCGCGGACATCGTTGCCGAGTTCGAGCGTTAAGCCTATCAGATCGGCCCCGGCTTTGGGAACCCGAGGAACGCGCCATGACGTCCATCCCGAAAACCATGACCGCTATCGCCATTGAGGGCGGCAAAGGCCCAGCCGAGGCGCTTCATGCCGTCGAGACGGCCACGCCGCAGCCCAAAGCCGGCGAAATTCTGATCCGCGTGCGGGCCGCCGGGATCAATCGGCCCGACATCTTGCAGCGCAAGGGCCAGTATCCCCCGCCCGCGGGCGCCTCGGAGATCTTAGGCCTGGAGGCGGCCGGCGAGGTCGTGGCCTTGGGCGAAGGCGCCCGACGCTGGCAGGTCGGCGACACGGTCTGCGCGCTCTTGGCGGGCGGCGGCTACGCCCAATACGTCGCGGTCGACGCG
>Ga0116226_10001878_pt1 | contig 18250 bp, 17 predicted proteins | sample S1TSphfallax_FD_89692 | JGI IMG/M metagenome (GOLD analysis project Ga0116226, IMG submission 89692) | Host-associated microbial communities from peat moss isolated from Minnesota, USA - S1T2_Fa - Sphagnum fallax MG | ecosystem: Host-associated > Plants > Peat moss > Unclassified | place: USA... | reverse complement strand
CGACGCCGAGGCGGGCGATGTCGGCGCCGGCGGTGGGCTCCGCGGCGAAAATGCGGGCGAGAACCAGGTCGATGCCGTTCAGCGCGGGGCTGCGGGCGCAGCCGGGCAGGATGAGGGTTTGCACCGCGCCGATGTGGCCGAGGCAGATCAGGTTGCCCGGGTCCACGGGCATGCCGAAATGATCGATTTGGCCGCCGGCGGCCACGATGGCGGCGGGGCCGACGTCACCGCGGTCGACGGTGGCCGAGGCGCCGGCGACAAGCAGCAATTCGGCGTTCTGGCCAAGCAGCACGCGCAGGGCGTCGGTAAGGGCGGATTGCGTGTGGGGGACCCGGCGCGGGGGCAGCAGCGTGCCGGTGAGGGCGCGGACGCGTTTTTCGGTAGCCTCGATGGTGCCGCGCACGACGCTGGCTTTCAGGCCGGGGAGTTCGGTGAGGATGAGGCCGGTGCGGAGCGGGCGGAACGGCGGCAGGCGCAGGGGTGGCTCGGCCCGGGCGAGCGTTTCGGCGGCGGCGAGAAGGTCGCCTTGAATGGCGAATGGAATGATTTTTACCGTGACCAGCAAGGCGCCTTCCGCCACGGGCGTCGCGTCCGGCAGGGTGGCGATGGTGAGGCCTTCGTGCAGGGCATTGATGGCGTCGATGCGGGTGGCATCGGCGCGAAACAAGCCATTCCGGGTGGCGGTGATGTTGGCGCGCCCGGTGCCTGGGCGGGTGCGTGCCAGCCCGGGGGCGATCAGGGCGTCGGCGAGGCGGCGGGCGGCTTCGTCCTCGGGGACATCGCCCGGGTCGAGGTGGGCGGCGATGATGTGGGTGTGGCCGGCGGCGCGGAGCTTGGCGATCGCGGGCGGGGTCAGGATCTTGCCCTTGGGGAGGGTTTCATTTTGCAGGCGCGTGGTGTGGGCGAGGATTGCTCCTTCGGCGAGATCGAGTGTGATGTTTCCGAAGATCAAAGGAAGTTCTTCTTTTTTGAAAAAAAGCAGCAAAAAACCCTTGTCCATTGCGTCAGGCGGCCGTTTCCAGCATTGAACCGCACGTATCCCGTAATGGATAAGAGTTTTCTGGTGCTTTTTTTCAAAAAGGAACTACTTTCTTTCTGCTATTGCCGCACCGCGACGTGCCGCAATGATTTCCGCCAGCACACTCAAGGCTATTTCGGGTGCGGTTTTTGCACCGATCGCCAGGCCGACCGGCCCGCGGATGCGGCCGAGGGTTGCGCGGGCGTGGCCCAGGGCGGCAAGGCGTTCGAGGCGGCTTGCGTGGGTCTTGCGCGAGCCAAGGGCGCCGATGAAAAAAGCTTGGCTGTGCAAGGCGGCGTCGAGCGCCGGGTCGTCGAGCTTGGGGTCGTGGGTGAGGGTGACGAGGGCGGTGCGGGCGTCGGGTGCGAGGGTGGCCAGGGCCTCGTCGGCCCACGCGTGCAGGAGCGGGATGTCCGGGAAGCGCTCGGCGGTGGCAAAGGACCGGCGGGGGTCGATGATGGTGGGGGCGTAGCCGCAGACGGCGGCCAAGGGGGCAAGCGCCTGGGCGATGTGGACGGCGCCGACGATGAGCAGGCGCGGCGGCGGGGCCTCGATCTGGACGAACCAGCGGTCCGGGCCGCTTTCGATGGTCTGGGCTTCGTCGGCACCGAGCGCGTCGGCGGCGATCGCTTGCAGGGCGGCGGGGGCTGCGGGGTCAGGGAGCAGAAGCTGGGTGCCGTCGGAGAGGCGGGTGGCCAGGATGATGGTGCGGCCGGCGGCGCGGGCGGCGAGGACGGCACGCAGCGTTTCCGGGGTCAACCGATAAGTTCCAGGAATATGGTCAGCTTGCCGCCGCAGGCCAGGCCCACTTCCCAGGCCCGCTCGTTGGTAACGCCGTATTCGAGCAGTTGGGGGGAGCCGGTGGCGAAGGTGGCGCGGGCGGCGTCGGCGACGGCACCCTCGACGCAACCGCCGCTGACGGAGCCGGCCATGCGGCCCGCCGCGGTCAGCGCCATGCGGCTGCCTTTCGGGCGTGGAGCGCTACCCCAGGTGTCCACCACCGTGGCCAGCGCGGTCGGCTCGCCGGCTTCGTGCCACGCGGCGGCGATGGCGAGAATGTCCTCGGTCATGGTCGGTAGAACTACGTCTCCAGACCAGCGGCGATTTCCTCGGCGCGGTCGGCGAGCATCGCAAGGCGGCGCTGGTTGCCGGCCTCGGCGGGGGCGGCTTGCTGCAATTCGGATTTCAGGCGTTCCAGCAGGCGGCTTTGGTCGTGCAGTTCGTCGGCCATGAGGAGGGCTGCGAGCACCAGCAGCTTGGCCTCGCCGCTTTGGCTGCCGAGCGCCTTGATGCTGTCGATGCGGGCCTCGACGCGCGCGGCCATGGCGCTCAGGTGCTCCTCCTGGCCGTCCTCGCAGCCCAGCGTGTAGGCATAGCCGTTAATGCGAACTGTCACCTGCGCCACGGCGGGTCCCTTTCTCTATAGTGCGTCGCGGTATGGAGTTTCGGGGCCGAGAATGGCGCGCAGATCGGCGATCAGGCCGTCCAGCCGCGCGGCGATCTCGTCTCCGTGCCGCGTGGATGGTGTGGACTCCCCGCCTTCGTCCGGCAATGCTGTTTTGGGTGGAGAGCTGGCGGCGCGGGCGATGCGTTCCAGTGCCGCCTCGAGCCTTGCGGCGGGGTCCGATCCGTTATGGCCGGTCATGGTATGCCTCGTATGGATGATGCCCGATTGATGCCGGAGGATTTCCCGCGGCGTCGCTGCCTTGACGTCGATGCTTTGGGCGTTGCTGCCTTCGGCCTTGATGCCCTGGGCATCGCCCCCCCTGGTCCCGCCATGGCGCGCAGAGAACGCCGCCTGCGCGCGCGCGGTCAAGCGTGCAGTTGCCGCCGGCGGTGATCGTGCACGGGTTGGCGCAGGCACGGGCCGCACTCGCGCCGGGCCAGCCGGTGACCTTGCTATCGGCACCGGGGGCGGCCGCCTATGCGGGTGTGGGGTGGTGGCGGGCGTTGGTGGCCCAGGCGGCCGGAGACGGTGCCGCGCCGCCGGATATTCTGGACTGCGCGGATGCGCCGGGGCGCGCCCTGGAAGCCCTGCGGCACGGTCAGCGCCTGCTGGTGCTGCACGGCGTCGCAGCATCGCTGTTCGAGGACATCGCGGCACGGGGCACCGCTTGGGGCGCGGTCGTGTTGCCGGAGGCGCCTCGCGCACTCGATCTTGCGACGCGGGGCGCGGAACGGCGGTTGGCAGACTGGCTTTCGGGGCGCGCAACAACGGGGTAGAATGGCGGCGGGCGCCGGTACGGGAACTTCCTGGTGTTGCCGCTGATACTTAACACGGGAGACGCTTGCAACCATGAGTGGAGAGCAAATGCATATAGCCGCGGTGTTCGAGACGATCGCGGCGGCGCGCGCGGCGCAGGCCGCGCTGGTCGCGGCCGGCGTGCCGGCTGGCAACGTGCTTGTGCTGGATCGCGGCGATGGCGACGAGACGGCGCGCCCGCCGGCCGATATCTGGGGTCGGTTGAAAAGCCGGCTCCTGCCAAGCGCGCACGCGCACCATTACGGCGAGGCAATTACACGCGGGCACCCGCTGCTGTTGGCCGATATCGAGCCCGCCCAGCGCGATGCAGCGGTGGCGGCGTTGCAGGCACAGCATCCGGTCAACCTGGATGAGCGGGTGGACCACTGGCAGGCGGACGGCTGGGACGGCACCTTCGAAGGCGAGGCCGCCTGGGAAGACGACGGCGCAGCCACGCCCGTCGGCAGTGACGGTGTGGTCGGCGGCGATCTGATTGCCGGCGATTACGGCGCGGTCGGCGCTCCGCTCGGTGGCACGCGGGCGAACACGGATATCCGGCACGGAACGGTGCGGCTGTATCGGCCGGGCTGATAAGGCGGTCTCCGGTGTTTGGTTGAGCCGGCTTCCTTGAGCGCGCCGGGATGCCAACTTTACCTGGTGGCGCCCGAGAAGCTGCCTGAGGATTTCACCGCGCGGCTGGCGGCGGTGCTGGCGGCCGGCGAAGTCGCGGCGCTGCGGATGCCGGCGGCGGAACCGCACGCCGTGGCGCGGGTGCTGCCGTTGACACGGTCACACGGGGTGGCGCTGATCCTGGATGGGGCGCCGGTGATGGCGGCCGCATCGGGGTGCGATGGGGCGCACGTGCGGGATGCGGATGAGGCGGCGTCGGCACGGCGGGCCCTGGGGGATTTGCAGCTCGGGGTGTTCTGCGGGCAGAGCCGGGATGCGGCGATGCGCGCGGGCGAGGCGGGCGCGGACTATGTATCGTTCGGTCCCGCCGCGGGCGATACGGCATGCGACGTTGCAGTGATCGCCTGGTGGGCTGACCTGATGGAGCTGCCGGTGGTGGCCGAAGGCGATATCGGCGCGGGCAATTGCGCCGCGCTGGTGCGGGCCGGCGCGGATTTCCTGGCGGTGGGTGACGCGGTGTGGAACGATGCCGCCGGGCCGGCGGCCGCGATTCGGGCCTTGCTGGCAGCAATCGCCGCGGCCTGATACCGAAAGAAGGCCAGGGGGCATCAGCGAATGCGTGCTTTGCACGGCGCCCCCGTCTTCTTTTTGAATGGATGGGGTTGATGCGAGACAGGCGGGATTGGCGCGGAGTGTTGCACGCAGGGCCTTGGGTGGGGCCTCGCGTGGTGGGGTGGGGGTTGCTGCTGGTTGTGTTGACCGGGGGGGCCGCGTCGCTGGTGAGCCTGTTGTTGATCCGTGGCTTGGGGATGCCGAAGGACGGGCCGTTTTCCGCGGTCGGGCTTGCCCTGGCGCTGGGCGGGATGATGGCGGTGTATGCGCTGGCGGTGCATTTCGGCGAGAAGCGGCCTGTGACGGAACTGGCGCTGAAGTTTCTGGCGCCCGAGTTGGCCGCGGGGCTGCTGGGCGGCGCGCTGTTGTTCTCCGTCGTAATGGCGCTGCTGGTAGCGGTGGGGGCATACAGCCTCGGCGGCCCGAGCTATGCCCCGCCCTGGCGGGGGCTGCAGGTGGGGTTCGGGCCCGGGTTTGCCGAGGAGCTGATTTTCCGCGGCATTCTGATGCGGCTGCTGTGGGAGTCGTTCGGGGCGCGGGTGGCGCTGGCGGTTTCGGCGACCTTGTTCGGGTTGGCGCATTTGCTCAATCCTGGCCATGCGTGGATCGGTCCGGTGTCGATCATTTTCGAGGCCGGATTGCCGCTGGGCGCGCTGTATCTGCTGACCGGACGGCTATGGGCGTCGATTGGCGCGCATGTCGGATGGAATTTCGCGCAAGGCTACATTTACGGCGCCGAGGTTTCCGGCGCCGATGTCGGCGGACATTTGTTTCATGCAGTGGAGCACGCGAGAGTTTCGCCGTTGCTGACCGGCGGGGCGTTCGGCCCGGAGGCCTCGGTGGCGGGGTTGGCGGTCGGCACGGTGGCGGGCGTTGTCTTGCTTGCATGGGCGGTGCGCCGGCGGGCCGATGCCGTGTGGACCGTGCCCTGAGCGGGCGCGCCATCTGGGTCGGGCCGCACCGGCCGCGCGACCGGGCTTGCCGGGCCGGCTATTGGTTGGCATTCCGCATCATGCGCGCCTGGTGGTTCGTTGCCCGGCCGCGGCACCGGGGCGCTCTGGTGGCGGTGTGGGTGGAGGACCGCGTTCTGGTGCTGCGGCAAAGCTATCGCGTGCATCTGAATTTGCCCGGCGGCGGCGTGGGAGATGGCGAGACGCCGGAATTCGCCGCGCGGCGCGAATTGCGCGAGGAAGTGGGGCTTGAACTGGCACCGGGCGCGTTGCGAGTGGCGTGGGAGGGCGAGTCGTTCTGGGACTGGCGGCGCGATTACGTAACGATATTCGAGGCGAGTATGGATACGCTGCCGGAATTGGCGCCGGATGGGCGGGAGGTGATCGAGGCGCGGTTCATTCACCCGCTGGCGGTGCTGGCCGGGCCGCAGGCGCCGTTCGTGGAGAAATATTTGCTGCAACGCCTGGGGCAGGAGAAGTTGGGGACCTAGAGCGGCTTCATCCTGACTGGAAAATCATCGGCATCCGGCCGGCCGCTCCAGCCAGTTGTTTGCAGAGCATTTGTATCAGCCTCAAACCGCCGGCTCATGAAGGCCGATTCCAGTCAGGCTGAAAATGCTCTAGAGCGGCTTCATCCTGACTGGAGAAATCATCCGCATCCGGCGGGCCGCTCCAGCTTATATCTTCAGAGCATTTGTATCAGCCTCGGGCCACCGGCTCCTCGGGGCTTATTCCAGTCAGGCTGAAAATGCTCTAGCGTATCAGGAAGAAGGCCCTTCTTTTTTGAAAAAAGGAAGCAAAAAACTTTTTGCAAATCGGCATACGCGGCTACATTCACATTTGATCGCCTGTCGCAACCTCCTTCCTTCGCAACAAAACAATCCGATTACTATTCGTTCCCTTGCTATTATTATCGACCCCCCAGCAATTGGCCGTCTTGGTGAACCTCTGCGCGTTCACCATCACCGCCAGGCGCGCGAACGGCAGGCCTTCGGCCGCGTGCCATACCAGGCGTTCCAGCAACAATTTGCCCTGGCGCACCTCGCCCACTTCGAACGCAACATATCCGCCCGGCCGCACCACGCGCGCCAGTTCCGTCAGTGTCGCGCGCACCATCCTTTGCCAGGCGGCCTCGGTGCGATGCATGTCGATCCTCACCGTGGCCGCGTCGATGCCGGCAAACCAGCAGCGCAACGAGTTATCCTGCGCGTATTGCACCACATCCAGAAACGGCGGCGACGTTACGACCAGCGCCACCGATCCCGCCGCGATATGGCTTAACTTATCTGCCGAACCGGTTGCGAGGCGCGCGGGGGGATGCGGCGGCGGCGCGCCGGCGGCCATCAATCGCCGCGACTTGCGCAGAATGATTGCCGCGACGTCGCGCGGCGGCGGCACCTGGCCGCGGCGCGCATTGATGCGTAACTGAGCGGCGACGTTCGTCGCCTGGTTTGGCGGCAACGTATAGACCGAGAAAAATCCCGGCGAATGCCCGGTCAGCCGGTTCAGCGCCACCATTCGCAGCCAATCCACCGCCGGGTCGGGCAGGTTATCCGACAGCGGTGCCTCGCGACTTAGCCATTCGCGCAGTGCACAGATCCGCAGCAACGTTTCCGGATGGTAGAATGCCAGCAGCGCCTCCGGCACGTCGCCCGGCTGCTCCCAGGTGACGCGGCCGAGCGCCGCCGCCACGTCGCCCAGCGTCGGTGGCGCCAGGCGCGGCCGTGTCAAAAGCACCGATAGCGGATTGATATCGCTGCCCAGGGGCCGGCGTCCCATCAGCGCCGCCTGAACCGGCGTTGTGCCGCGCCCCATGAACGGATCGAGCACGCCGTCCCCCGGTTGGGTCAGCCTCTCGATGAAAAAGGCCGGCAATTGCGGCTTGAAGCAGGCCCGATAGCTTATTTCGTGCAGAACGTGGGCCTGCCGCTGCGCCGCGGTCCAGAACTGATTGATATAGTAGGGGATGCCGTCCGCCACGGCCGCCTCGGTCGGCGTGCCAAGTGCATCGAACCGCCGCAGGTCAGCCAGGAACCATGCGTTATCTTCGGTGGCGGCAGGCGCCGTCAGAGCGACTCGGGACACCAGCCGAGTGTAGGCGCGCGTACGCGGGCACGATACGCCGGAAGCAATTGGTAAAAGTTTTTCGCTTCTTTTTTCAAAAAAGAAGTTCTTCTTCCTTCCCTTCCCAACGCCACGATTTCCCGCGCGATTTGCCCGCCAAGGTTGCAGGGCAGCGCCGTGCGTGCGACACCGCCGGCAACACCAGTTCGCCGGCGGAGGCCGCCATGAAGAAAATCGAGGCCGTCATCAAACCCTTCAAGCTCGATGAGGTGAAGGAGGCGCTGCATGAGGTCGGCCTGCAGGGCATTACGGTGACGGAGGCAAAAGGTTTTGGCCGGCAAAAGGGCCACACCGAGCTGTATCGCGGTGCCGAATACGTGGTCGATTTTCTACCAAAGGTGAAGATCGAGGTGGTTTGCGGCGACGATCTGGTGGAGCGCGCGATGGAAGCCATCGTCAATGCCGCCCGCACCGGCCGCATCGGCGACGGCAAGATTTTCGTCACCGACGTGCAGGAGGTCGTGCGCATCCGCACAGGAGAACGCGGCGAGCAGGCTTTGTGACCAGTTGCTGGTTGCCAGTTTTCAGTTGCCAGACGATGAGGCGGTATTGCCCGCGGCTGCTGGAAACTGAAAACTGAAAACTGGCAACTGACCATGGCCAACCGCCCAGGCCGTGGAATTGCAGGTTGGGCGGCACACAATATGCCGCAGGCCACCCCGGCCCGGCATTAACACGGGGAATGCAGGCTTATGGCTAAGAAGGCCCAGTCGGAGTCCGGTGAGGTCACAAAAGTGTTGGACCTCATCCGCGAAAATTCGGTCGAATATGTCGATTTGCGATTCACCGATCCGCGCGGCAAATGGCAGCATACCGCGCAGCATGTCTCCACCATCGATGAGGACGTGTTCAAGGATGGTTTCATGTTCGACGGCTCGTCGATCGCCGGCTGGAAGGCGATTAACGAGAGCGACATGATCCTGATGCCGGACGCATCGTCGGCGGTGATGGATCCGTTCGCGGCCAAGCCGAGCCTGATCCTGATTTGCGACATCTTCGAACCGAGCACGGGCCAGGCGTATTCGCGCGACCCGCGCAGCACCGCCAAGAAGGCCGAGGCTTATGTCGCGTCCAGCGGCGTTGGCGACACCGCGGTGTTCGGGCCGGAAGCCGAGTTCTTCATTTTCGACAGCGTAAAATTCGGCACCGGCGGCAATTATGGCATCTATCAGTTGGACAGCCAGGAAGGTCCGCAAGCGTCGCTGAAGGATTATCCCGAAGGCAACATGGGCCACCGGCCCGGCATCAAGGGCGGCTATTTCCCGGTGCCGCCGGTGGATAGCGAAAGCGATCTGCGCGCGGAAATGCTTTCCACCATGGGCGAGATGGGCGTCACCATCGAAAAGCACCATCACGAAGTGGCACAAAGCCAGCATGAACTCGGCATGAAATTCGGCCCGCTGACAAAGATGGCCGACCAGTTGCAGATCTATAAATACTGCATCCACAACGTGGCGCACAGCTACGGCAAGACGGCCACGTTCATGCCGAAGCCGATTTATGGCGACAATGGCAGCGGCATGCATGTGCACCAGTCGATCTGGAAAGGCGGCAAGCCGCTGTTCGCCGGCAATGCGTATGCCGACCTTTCCGAAACGGCTTTGTATTACATCGGCGGCATCATCAAGCACGCCAAGGCAATCAACGCTTTCACCAATCCCGCTACCAACTCTTACAAGCGGCTTATTCCCGGCTTCGAGGCGCCGGTGCTGCTCGCCTACTCCGCGCGCAACCGTTCCGCCTCCTGCCGAATTCCTTACGCGACCAGCCCAAAGGCCAAGCGCGTCGAAGTGCGGTTCCCCGATCCGGCGGCAAACCCCTATCTGGCGTTCGCCGCCATGCTGATGGCCGGCCTCGATGGCATCAAGAACAAGATCCATCCGGGCGACCCGATGGACAAGGATCTCTATGATCTGCCGGCGGAAGAATTGAAAGGCATTCCCACCGTGTGCGGGTCGCTACGCGAGGCGTTGGGCGCGCTGGAAGCTGACCACGAGTTTCTGTTGGCGGGCGACGTGTTCGGCAAGGATCAGATCGAGAGCTATATTGAGCTGAAATGGACCGAGGTTTATCGTTTCGAACATACACCGCATCCGGTGGAATTTGAGATGTACTATTCGGTTTAGAAGAAAAAGGAGGGTCGGTTTAGACGAAAAAGGAGAGTCGGTTTAAAAGAAAAAGGAGGGCGGGGGGGCTTTGCCCCCTCGACCCCAGTCGCGCGAAGCACGCATTCGCGTGATGCGTGCCGCCGGCGTCACTAGAGCATTTTCAGCCTGACTGGAATCGGCCTTGATGAGCCGGCGGTTTGAGGCTGATACAAATGCTCTGCAAACAACGGGCTGGAGCGGCCCGTCGGATGCCGATGATTTTCCAGTCAGGATGAAGCCGCTCTAAGGCGCCAGCTCCTTTGCCAACCGATCCGCGTGATAAATGTTCCTCAGCGCCTCGGTAATCGCCGTCACATCCACCGCGACCGCGCGGTTCTGGCTGCCGTCATAGCCAAAATCCCCGCCCAGCGACTGGATGTTCCCATCGAAAATCAGCCCGATCGCGTCGCCATTCTTCCCGATCACCGGCGAGCCTGAATTGCCGCCAATAATATCGTTCGTGCTGACGAAATCGAGGTTGGTGCTCCCGTTCACCGCGCTCTGAGCATGCATCCAGCTCGCCGGCAGCTTGAACGGATCGCGCCCCGTGGCATGGGCGTAAGCCCCGGCGAAATTCGTCACCGGCGCCACCTGGTGCCCGTTCTCGCGATACCCCGCCACCGTGCCGTATGACAGGCGCAACGTGAATGTTGCGTCCGGATAGCTCGAACGCCCCTGCAACGCAAACCGCGCCTTGGCAATCAGCGCGGCATTCTTCGTCGTCACCGCCTTCACGTTGTTCTCGAAATCGCTGCGGGACGCGCGGGCCGACGGGTCCATCTTGCGTGCGAAATCGATCAGCGGATCGTGATATGCATCGATTGCCCTGGCCCCGCCATCCAGCAATTGCGCCCGGAATTTCGCGTCAGCGAGCCTGGTGCCATCCACCAGGGAAGCGGCAATTTCGTCCGGGCTCTGCTGGCCGAGAAGCGTGCGTACATCGGGGTCGCTGGTGCCCAGATCCTCGCGCACCTTGGTCAGCCACCACGAAATCAGCGTCTTCTCCAACTCCGGATAGATCGGCGCCGGCGAATCAATCTGCTGCTTCAAGGCAGGGAAGTTCGCGTTCGAAAATTCCTCCAGCCGCATTCCGTCCGGCTTGCCCACCTCGGCGGCGTAACGGTTCAGCGCAATCGCGTGCGACAGCAGGGGTGAAAGGAATTGCGGAAAACCTTCGAGCAACGCCTGGCGCACATAGACATCCCTGTCATGCACGACAGCCTTGGCAATCGCATCCCACGCACCACCATCCGCCGCCGCCAATTTCGGGGTGGCCGCAACCTGCTTGCGGAACGCCGCCTCGGACCGCGCCTTGTCCGCCACCAGCGCCCCCTGCACCAGCGCCGTCTGCCGCCCCTTGTAAGCCTTCAGCGCATTTTCGATGCTGAACCGCACCCTGTTCGAGGTGCGCGCTTCCTCCGCCCCCTTGGTCGCATATTCGTTCAGCAAGCCACGCGCTTCGGCAAGAAAATTCAGAATGAAGGGCTGCCCGTAATCCCGCTGAAATTCAAGTTGTGCCAGCGTATCCTCGCGATCCGTGCGGCCCGGATTGCCGCTGGTGAAGGCGATATCGCCGTCCTTCACGCCCCTATTTGCGAATTTCAGGAAATTGTCGGCATGCAGAGGCTTGCCATGATCGTAAATCCGCACGAACGCGGTATCCAGGTCGAACCGCGGAAAGGTAAAATTATCCGGGTCGCCGCCGAAGAACGCCACCGTCTCCTCCGGTGCGAACACCACGCGGATATCCTGATACCGCTTGTATTTGTAAAGATCATACACGCCGCCATGGTACAGCGTCACCACCTGGCACCGCACGTCGGCCGCCGTGCCGCACGCGCTTTCGATCTTTGCAATGGCCGCCCGCTCGGCCTCATGAAACGCCTGGCCGGACTTGCCCACCGTCGCCGCATTCACCTGCGCCGTCACATCGGAAATGTCGGTCAACTGGTTGGCCTCCAGCGCCGGACATTTCTTTTCGTCGGCTTCGGTCGCCGCATAGAATCCATTGGCGATATAGTCGTGCTGCGCATCGGCCAGTTCGCTCAGGCACCCGCGCGCGCAGTGATGGTTCGTCATCACCAGCCCGTCCGCGGACACGATGCTTGCCGAACATCCCTGCGCCAGCCTGATGCTGGACAGACGCGCATGCGTCAGCCAGGCCGCATCGGGTGCCCAGCCATATTTCGCCCGCATCTTGTCGGCGGGAAAATTGTCGAACGTCCACATGCCCTCGTCGGCCAGCGCCGGGCCACTACAGGCCAGCAACAATGCGGCCATACGCAACGAACTACTCACCGATCGGCTCCTTGCAGAAAAAGAAGAACTTCTTTTTTGAAAAAGAAGCAAAAAAATCTTACTCATGCGTCCATCGGACGGTCCAGAGGGGAAAATGAGGTGCTGCCCACAATATCACGCAGCATCTGAGCCGTTTCCCCGATCTCTACCACCCGCCCGTCCCGCATCAAAGCCAGGCGATGCGCCAGAACGGACGCCACCGCCAGGTCGTGTGTGATCACAATGTAGCCGAGCCCGTGCCGCCCCGCCAGATCCCGCAACAACGCCAGCAAGCCGGCCGCCGTGGACACATCGAGGCTCGCCGTCGGCTCGTCCAGCACCAGCAACACGGGCTCGGCGGCCAACGCACGCGCAATCGCCACGCGCTGCGCCTGGCCACCGGACAAGGTAGAAGGCGAGCGGTCCAGCAACGAATCCGCGAGCCCCACCTGCGCCAGCAGCGCCGCCGCCCGATCGCGCCGCGCGCGCGCGTCCCGCCATCCCCCCAGCAGCAACGCCTCGCCGATCGCTGCCCCCACGCTTTGTACCGGATCGAGCGACGCGGCCGGTGCCTGAAAAACAAGTTGCATCCTGCGCCGTGCCGCCCGCCCTGCGCGCCCACGCAACGATGCCAAATCGCAGCCTTCCAGCACAACCCGGCCGTCATGCGCCACCTGCTGCAGCACCGCGCGCGCCAGGCTGGTCTTGCCGGACCCGCTTGCCCCCACCACGCCCAGGCACTCGCCGGCCGCCAGGGTAAACGAAACATCCCGTACCGCGGCGCGCGCGGCGCCGCCACCCCAACCATGGCGATACCAAACCGATAGCTTCGAGACCCGCAACAGTTCCCGCCCCGCCGGCCGCGGCAACGTAGCCCCTGCCGATTGAACGATTGCCCCATCCACGCAAGGAAACACGCACGTCGATAGGTGCCCTGCCATCTCGCCCAGCGCCGGCGTCACGGCGTCGCAGGGCGGTGCGGCATGGGCGCAACGCGGTGCGAACCGGCAGCCGGGCACGAACGATTCCGGTTCCGGCATGGTGCCCGGAATCGCTGCCGGCGGTGCCACGCCCACGCGTGGGCTCGCCCGCAGCAACGCGACCGTGTAACGATGCAGTGGCGCACGCATCACTTCGGCAGCACCGCCGATTTCCACGCATCGGCCGGCATAGAATACCGCCGCCCGGTCGGAATGCCGCGCCATGAGCGAAATGTCATGGCTGATCAGCAACACGGCCAAGCGTCGCTCCCGCCGCAAGCGGGCGAGCAGCTCCAATATCTGCTCGCGCAACGCCGCGTCGAGGCCGGAAGTTGGCTCGTCGGCAATCAGCAAATCCGGGCCGCAGGCCAGCGCCGCGGAAATCATCACGCGCTGCCGCATGCCGCCGGAAAACATGTGCGGATAATCGGCGGCGCGCGCGCGCGCATCGTCAATGCCCACTTCGTCCAGCAATTCGACCGCCCGCATCCACCCCGCCCGACGCGACGCACCCAGATGAAGCCTGATCCCTTCGGCAATCTGCGCGCCCACGCTCATTGTCGGGTTCAGCGCCGCCCACGGGTCCTGAAACACCACGCCGACCTTCGCCCCGCAAAATTCGCGCAACGACCGCGCCGGCATGGCGCCGAGCTTCTGCCCGGCCAACTCTATGTCTCCCGTAACGACCGCGCCCGGCGGCAGCAGGCGCGGTATCGCCAGGGCCAGCGTGGTCTTGCCACTTCCCGATTCGCCGACGATGGCGAGAATTTCGCCCGGCGCGACCGAAAGCGAAACATCCTCCACCACGGGCACTAGGCGCCCGCCACGCGGCAGCGCCACGCAAACCCGGGTCAGCGCCAATGCCGGCGTCGCAATCATCGGGCCGCTTCGCGCGCCATGCCGCCGCCCAGCGACGCCGCACCGAACAACGCCGCCGCAATGAGCAACCCCGGCGGCAGGATCAGCCACCAGGCGCCGATATCCACCAGCAATATGCCGGACTGCAGCATGCTGCCCCAGCTTGCGGCCGGCGGCGACACGCCAAGGCCGAGAAAACTCAGCGCCGACAATGACAGAACCGAATCGCCCAGCAGGAACACGCCGTTGGCAGCCAGCAACGCAACCATGTTCGGCAGAAAATGCACCCGCGCCATGTGCAGCGGACCAGCCCCTAATTGCCACGCCGCGTGCACGAATTCACGCTGGCGCAAGGCAACCATCTCGCCGCGCACCAGCCGCGCCAGGCCAAACCATCCGGTAACCCCGATCAGAACGCAAACCGAAACCTCGGTCAGCGGCAACACCGAAGCGCCGCACAGCAAAACCACCAATGTCGGCAGCGCGAGCAATGCGTCCAGCACCCGCATCAGCAATCGCGATGGAAAAGCCGGCGCGAACCCCGCCAGAAGCCCGTAGGCTACGCCCAGGACGAACGCCAGAACCGTGGCTGGAATGGCAACTTCCAGCGTCTCGCGGCCGCCTCGCATCAGCCTGGCAAGCTCGTCGCGGCCGAGTTCGTCGGTGCCAACCGGATGGGTCCACATCGGCGGCGCCAACGCCAGGTCGGGGTTCAGGCGGGTGGGACTTGCCGGCCAAAGAAATGGGCCCGCGGCGCAAAACAGGATCAGCAACGCCAGCGAAAAGAAAGCCGGCAGCCGACTTTTGAAAACATCCAACAGAATTGCCCCCGGTCGGAGGTGAGCGCGCCCTCAAACAGATAAGAGTTTTTGGTTCTTTTTCAAAAAAGAACGACTTCCGTCCTTGCAACCCCAGGTTGTGCTGCTACGCTCCCACCATGAAGCGCAGCGCCGACATCCGCACCTTGCAGGCCCTGCGTGCCGCCGCCTGCCTTCTCGTCGTCACCTACCACGCCGTCAACCTGACTGCCGGTGCGGTCCCACCGTGGCCGAACGGCGCCACCGGCGTCGACCTTTTCTTTGTCATCAGCGGCTTCGTGATGGTTGTGTCCTCGCGCCGCCTGCTCGACGGCCCGCACGCCTGGCGAAGTTTCCTGCTCGGCCGCATCCGCCGGATCGTGCCGCTCTACTGGCTGATGACCTGGGTAAAATACGGGCTTTGCGTGGCAGCGCCGGTAATCACGCCGCACACCCGCGTCACCGCCTGGAACATGGCCGCCAGCCTGCTCTTCGTTCCAACCCGCGACTGGGTCGGCATCGTGAGGCCCGTCTTGCAAGTTGGCTGGACACTGAACTTCGAGGCGATTTTCTACGTGCTTTTCGCCATCTGCCTTGCCGCCCGGCTCCACCCGCTGTGGATGACCCCGCTTCTCGCGCTGCTGGCGCTCGCCGGTTTCTGGCGCAGCCCGGACTGGCCGGCGCCCTTCTCCCTCGCCAACGGCATGGTGCTGGAATTTGCCGCCGGGATGGCCATCGCGTGCCTGTCCCACGGCCCCCGGTTACGTCTGCCGCTGCGCGCCGCAAAGTATGTCCTGTTCGCCGGCTTCGCGCTTCTGCTCCTGCTCCCGCCTCCTGGCCCATGGCGGTTCATCGCCTGGGGCCTGCCCGCGGCCGCCATCCTGGCCGCGGCCCTCGCGCTCGAGCGGTCAGTCGGCCCGCGCCTGCCGACCTTTGTCCTCGCCATCGGCGACGCCAGTTACGCGATCTACCTCGTCCATCCCTTCGTCGTGCCGGCCTTCGTCAGCCACGGTCCACTCCTCGCCGCCGCGTCATTGCCTGCCAGCATCGCCGCCGGCCTGCTGGTCCACCGCTTGATCGACGCGCCCTTGCAGCGCCGCCTCACCGTTCCGCGCCGCCCGCCACCCACCTACGCCGAGCCCGAAGCCGGCGCCGGCGTCTTGTCCCTGTAACGGCACCATTTCGCCGCCGCACAGCGCCAGCATTCCGGCCGCCGTGCGCGGCACACGTAACGCCCATGCAGGATCAGCCAATGATGCGCATGCCGCAACAAATCCGCCGGAATGCGTGCCACCAGCTTGTCCTCCACCGCGCGCGGCGTGGCCCCCGGCGCCGGCCCGGTGCGGTTGCCGAGCCGGAATATATGCGTATCCACCGCCATCGTGCTTTGCCCGAACACCACGTTCAGAACCACGTTCGCGGTCTTCCGCCCCACCCCCGGCAACGCCTCCAGCGCCGTCCGGTCCCCGGGCACCTGCCCGCCATGCTGGTCAACCAGAATAGCCGACAGCGCCGCCACATTGCGCGCCTTGCCCTGCCAAAGCCCGATCGTGCGGATATGCCGGCCGATCCCCTCGGCCCCCAGCGCCGCCATCGCCGCCGGCGTCGGCGCCGCCGCGAACAGCCCGGGCGTCACCTTGTTCACCGCCGCATCGGTCGTCTGCGCCGACAGCACCACCGCCACCAGCAGCGAAAACGGGTCGCCATAAAGCAGCTCGGTCTCCGGCGCCGGGTTCTGCCACGCCAGCGCCTCGATAAACGCCCGCACATCCGCCTTCGACATCGGTTTGGCGGCAGTCACCTTGGGCGGAGCGCGCAGAGCCATCGCTCCGTCTGCACCCGCCACATGGATGCAAGTCAATGGCAACCCTGGCCGGACGCCTTAACTTTCTGCCTATGGCCAGCGCACGGCGCCGGCCTGTAGGATAAAGGCGATCATGCAGGACACGAAAAAAGCCGCCCGCGCCTGGGCCCGCCACCAGACGCGATCCGGTGCGCGCGACGCCATCCCCGTCGCAATCCTCGGCTTTTGCGGCATCGCCGCCGCCGCCGCCCAGGCCTTCTGCCTCGCCGACTGGCTCGCCGCCGCCCTCACCCACGCCCCCCTGCCCTGGCTGGCGCTGGCCGGCTTCGCCGCCCTCGCGCTGGCCCGTGCCACCTTGCAGTTCGCGGCCGACCAGCGCGCCTTCACCGCGGGTGCCACCGGCCGCGCCCGCCTGCGCGCCGACATCATCGCCCGCCTGATCGCCGCCGGCCCCGCGCTGCTCCGCGCCCGCCACTCCGCCGACCTCACCAGCGCCGCCATCGACCAGGTCGAAGCGATGGACGGCCTCTACGCCCGCTGGATCCCCGCCGCCTGGCTTGCCGTCGCCGGCCCCGCCCTGATCGCCGCTATCGCCGCCCTCGCCGACCCGGTGGCCGCCATCATCCTGCTTGCCACCGGCCTGCTGGTGCCGTTCGGCCAGGCCATGGCCGGCATCGGCGCCGCCGCCGCCAGCCGCGGCCAGTTCCTTGCTCTCGCCCGCCTGCAGGCCCGCTTCCTCGACCGCGTCCGCGGCATCGCCACCATCGTGCTCGCCGGCCGCGCCGAGGACGAAGCGATCTCCCTAGGCCTCGCCGCCAACGAACTGCGCCGCCGCACCATGCGCGTCCTGCGCGTCGTCTTCCTGTCCTCGGCGATGCTGGACTGCGCCATGGCCGCCGCCCTCATCGGCCTGGTCATCCGCTACCGCCACACCCTCCTCGCCCAAACCGGCACCACCGCCTTCACCGCCCTCTTCGTCCTCCTCCTGGTCCCCGAATTCTTCGCTCCCCTGCGCGCCTTCGCCATGGCCTACCAGGACCGCCTGCACGCCACCGGCGCCGCCGAGGCCCTGATCGAAATCCCCGCCCTGCCTCCCGCCCCCGCCCGCAAACCCGCCATCCGCACGGTCGAAGCCCACGGCGTCTCGGTCGCTTTCCAGGGCGTCACCCTCAACTGGGACGCCTCACGCGGCCCCGCCCTGGACGGCCTGAGCTTCATCGTCCCCGCCGGCGAAATCCTCGTCCTTGCCGGCCCCTCCGGCGCCGGCAAATCCACCGTCATCGAGCTTCTGCTAGGCTTCGTCCGCCCCGACAGCGGCCGCATCCTCCTCAACGGCGCCGACATCGCCGACATCGTCCCCCAGGCGCTGAACCAGCTCACCGCCTGGATCGGCCAGAAGCCAACCCTCTTCGCCGGCACCATCCTGGACAACATCCGCTTCGCCCGCCCCGAGGCCACCGCCGCCGAGGTTCAGGAAGCCGCCCGCCAGGCCCGCGTCACCGAATTCGCGGCCAGCCTCCCCGCCGGCCTCCTCACTCGCATCGGCGAAGGCGGCCACGGCATCTCGGGCGGCCAGGCCCAGCGCGTCGCCATCGCCCGCGCCTTCCTGAAGAACGCCCCCTTGCTGCTGCTGGACGAACCTACGAGCCACCTCGACCCCGCCACCGAAGCCGACGTGCTCACCAGCCTGCGCCGCCTGGCCGTAGGCCGCACCGTCATCATGGCCACCCACTCTGCTGCCGCTCACGCCTTCGGCGGCCGTCGGCTTGATTTGCGCGATGGCAAAGCTGTGCTGGCCCGGGGGGTCGCAT
>Ga0116226_10001877_pt1 | contig 18254 bp, 13 predicted proteins | sample S1TSphfallax_FD_89692 | JGI IMG/M metagenome (GOLD analysis project Ga0116226, IMG submission 89692) | Host-associated microbial communities from peat moss isolated from Minnesota, USA - S1T2_Fa - Sphagnum fallax MG | ecosystem: Host-associated > Plants > Peat moss > Unclassified | place: USA... | reverse complement strand
GGCGCATTCGCGGAGGCGGACCGTGTCCTTTGCGGCCAGCGGATGATCGGCGGCCATCACCGCGACGAGGCCCTGCCCCAGGACGATCAGCGGAAGGAGTTCCGCTATCCGGGTGGGACGAAAGATCAGAACCAGATCGTACTCGTAGGCCAGCAATCCGTTGAGGGCGGTGCGGTGGTCGGTCACCGCCACCTTGAAATGGATCAGGGGGTGCTGCCGACGGAAGGCGAGTATCTCAGCCAGCAAGAAGGCGCGCGCCACAGCCTGGCTGCAAGCAATGCGGATTTCGCCGCGCTGCAAGCCGTTGAGTTCTTCGATTTGCGAATAAACACGCCGCAGATCGGCGTGTTGGCTGCGAATCCAACGGACAAGCAGCTCTCCGGCAGCGGTTAGTTTCATGCCCGCGGCGCTTCGCTCGAATATGATGGCGCCCAGATCGTGCTCGACGTCTTGGATGCGCCTGAGCAAGGCCGAAGGCGTCATATTGAGCCGCTCGGCAGCCTGTCGAACCGACCCGACCCGCGTCACCTCATCGATGTAGCGCCAAATGCGCATGTGCCGAAGGTTCATCGTCCCTCTCGCGTGTACTTCTTGGCAACGGTCACAGGAGATTTTAGCACTCCATGAGCAACGGGCAAAACCGTTAGATTACAACCTCAACCACGCTCGCGGCGAAGCCGCAAGCAATAAAGCATAATATAAGCTATATTTATATTGATAAAATCAATATTAACGGATATTAAGAGGGGACATAAAAAATATAGAGATCCCACTTGTCCGATTGGAATAGAAATGGACCTTGGACTTTCTGGAAAGATTGCGGTCATTACTGGATCCGGAAAAGGCATGGGTCCGGTCATTACCAGTGCTTTCGCCGCCGAAGGCTGCAGCTTTGTTCTTGGTGGGCGCGATGAGGGGGCCCTGAATGTCGTAGCGCAGTCGGTTCGCGATCAAGGCGGATTGGCGATCGTCGCCGCGTGCGACGTGACCGATCCGTCGCAAGCGGATGCGCTCGTGCGGGAGGCGGAAGACCGGCTTGGTCGTGTCGATATCCTCGTCAACATCGCTGGCGGCACCGGCCCGATCGGGCCGACAGCTTGGGAAACCAGCCCTGAGGCGTTTGACCAGATCGTTCGATTGAACCTAAATGGCTGCTTCCACATGATGCGCGCAGCTTTGCCGGGAATGATCGACCGTCGCTATGGCAAGATCGTCAACGTCGGCGGCACGTTCGGTATGCGCGGCCGGGCCGGAAGATCGGCCTATTCGGCGTCGAAATGGGGTCTGCGCGGGATTACCAAGTCCGCCGCCATCGAGGCCGGACGCTACAATATCAATATCAATTGCGTGGCGCCCGGCATGGTGGACGGCCCGCGTTTCCGCACCAAGGTGGTGCCACAGGTCATGGAAAGCCATGGCCTTTCGGAAGAAGAGGCGATCGACTTTCATGCCGCCGACTACGCCCTGCGCCGGATCAGCACCGACCAGGACGTGGCGAACGCCTGCCTGTTCCTGGCCTCCGACGTCTCCAGGCAGATCACCGGCGTGGACCTGCCTGTAGATGGCGGCTGGGCTGCACTCTAAGATGTTTGAGTGGAAAGGCGGGCGGTCATGATTGCTGATCTGGTTATCAAGGGCGGCACGATTGTCACCGACACCGCGACGTTTCGCGGAGCCGTGGCCATTCTGGGCGAGTCCATTTTCGCCGTTGGCGACGATGCCGCCATGCCGCCGGCTCGCGAGACGCTCGACGCGACCGGTCTGCATGTTCTGCCCGGCGCCATCGACGCCCACGTCCATTTTCGTGAGCCCGGCTATACCCATAAGGAAACCTGGGAGACCGGCACCGCCAGTGCGGCGATGGGCGGGGTCACGACGGTGTTCGAGATGCCGAACACAAAGCCCCCGACCGGCACGGTAGAGGCCCTTGAGCTAAAGCTTAAGGCGGCGGAAAAGGCGTACGTAGACTTCGGCATCTATGGGCTGTTGGCGGAAGACAACCTCGATCAACTTGAAGCTCTAATCGACGGCGGCGTCGCCGCCTTCAAATGCTTCATGGGCAACACCTTTGGCAACCTGCCGGCGCCGCCGACCGGCGCCATCCTGGAGGGGTTCGAGATCATCGCCCGCCATGGCTATCGGATCTCGCTGCATGCCGAGAACGCGTCGATCATGGCCCGGCGGCAACTGGCGCTGCAGGCGGTGGGACGGGTCGACCCCCTCGCCCACCTCGCAGCGCGGCCCCCGGTGGTGGCTGTGGAAGCGGTCTCGCGCGCCGCGATCCTGGCGGAATGGACCGGAGCACGCATCCATATTCTCCACGTGTCATCGGGCGACGAACTGCGCCCGCTACGCGAAGCCAAGCTGCGTGGCGTCGACATCACGGCGGAAACCTGTCCGCACTATCTGCTGTTGGATGAGCATGCCTATACCGACAAAGGCTCACTGATCCGCGTAAATCCGCCGGTGCGGGAAAAGGTGCATCAGGACCAGCTCTGGGCGGCTGTCCGCGACGGCACGATCGACATGATCGCCACCGACCACGCGCCCCACACCGCCGCTGAGAAGCACAATGACGACATCTGGTGCGCCGACTGCGGCTTTACTGGAGTCGAGACCCAGATGCCGCTGATGTTGACTCAGGTCGTCGCGGGGCGACTGGGCCTGACCGACTATGTGCGAATGACCTCCGCCGCGCCGGCCAAGGCCTTTGGCCTGTATCCGCGCAAAGGCGCGCTTCTGGCTGGATCGGACGCCGATATCGTCGTGGTGGATCTCGAGCGGGCGGGGTTGATCGCCTCGGAGCTGTTGCAGTCCAAGGGATCGAGCACGCCTTTTGACAATGTGGCCACTGCCGCCGCCCCCATCCACACCCTGGTGCGGGGGCGATTTGTCATGCGCGACCGCGCCCTGGTGGTCGAGGCGCGCGGTCATGGCCGCTCGGTGCGACGCATTCAGGCCATGCCGACGCCGGCGCCGCGAAATATGGAAACCACCACGGCCGCCATTACGGCGAAACGGCCTTAACCGACGCGGTGCAGGCAGACTCGGCGTGCCGAAGCGATCGTCTGATCCGCCGGTCAACCGCATCCCGATTTAGAGCCTGAAGCGCGCCAAAGCGCTGTGTTCGCGCATTTGCGATTTAGGGTCCCAGCACCCAACGGCTCCAAGGTTGTTGGGTCTCACCCGCGAAAACCTGCACGCCACTGCACGGGCGGCGCGTCCTGCATCCCGTAGCGTTGCAGGCAACAGGGTCGCGCGGAAAAAGCATCGTGCGTCTCCTTTATCTAACTGTAATATAAGTTCTGATCAAGAATGCATCCACGGTCAAAAAATTACTTCGGTACTGCGAGTGGCATTTTTGCATGCTGTAATGAGTTTCAAGAACAAATAAATAAAAAGTAATGTCTGGATCATCCGTTAAATTACCACGTAAGCGCCGCCGCGTAGCGGCATTCAACATCGAGGGGATATGTCGATGCGAAGCGATCAGATTTTGAATTTAATATTGAATTCTAAGCAAAAGCTGTTTTTATCAACAATTTTGTGCGGCGGATTGGGAATCGCTTCGTTTGGAAGTGCTGACGCCATAGCGCAGACCGTTTCTGGACCCAATGTCTCTCCGTCATCCAGCGCTGTGGAAGAGGTGGTCGTGACAGCGGAGCGGCGCCCTGAGTCGGTGCAGACCGTGCCGATGAGCATCACCGCCATCAGCAGCGACACGATCGAGAAGTTCGACATCCAGGATTTCACGGACTACGCCAAGCTTGTGCCCAACCTGTCTTTCGGCATGGGGGTCGGCGCCGGCGGCGTGACCGCCTATTCTCAGGGCGTGACCGCCTCGACGGGCATCAGTATCCGTGGCATCTCCGGCTACAACACCACCGCCTTCTACATCGACGATACGCCTGTCCCGGAATCCCTCGACCCGCGAATCCTTGACATCGACCATATCGAGGTCTTGCGCGGACCGCAGGGCACCTTGTTCGGAGCCTCGTCGATGGGCGGCCTGGTCCGTGTGATCACCCAGCCTGCGGACATGAATAAGGTCAGCGGTTACGTGGATGTTCAGGGATACGGCATGTCGGGCGGCGGCGCGCCAGGTGGTCAGGCGTCCGCCGTGATCAATGTGCCCCTGATCCCGGACCTGGCCAGCGTGCGGCTGTCGGCCTTCGACAGCTATACGCCCGGCTTCTTCAAGCGGACCTATGACGACCCGCAAGCTCTCAATGTGACCGGCCAGCCAGTCGCCGGGCCTGCGAAGGTCGTCGACAATGTCGGCGCCCAACGTGAAGATGGTTTTGGGGCGACATTCCGTGTTACGCCTGTCAATGGACTTGTCATCACGCCCATATTTCGGTGGCAAAAGACGTCTGACGACGGCCTGCCGCTCGCCGAGTTCACACCCAACAACTTGGTTCAGCGTCGGATTCTGAACGAGCCGGAACACGCCAACGACGAGTACTTCTTTGCGGCCTTGACCGGTAGCTACTCGACACCGATCGGCCGTTTCGTCTCATCGACGAGCTGGCTTAATCGAGAAGCCTACGATTATGAAGACGCCGCAGACGCCAATACCCTGACCTTCGAAGAAATATCGGGGCAAAACCTCAAGCTCCTGGCCGACCCGGCGGTCGGCGCGCTCAACGTCACCACCGTCACCGAGGAAGACCGGTTCGAGTCGCACTTTAATTTTCCCGTCCAAGTCGTAGCCGGCGTTTTCTACCAGGACGTCGAAACGCACTACTTCAATAGTACGTCGATGCCAGGCCTTTCCCAAGAAGTCTTCTTCGCGAGCGATAATATCTTCGCCCTCCACACCAGCAACAGCACCACGCAACTGGCCGGTTTCGTCGGCCTGACCTATACGCCCTTCGAGGCGCTAGAAATCGAGGTGGGTGGGCGCGAATCTCAGCTGACCAACAATACTTACGCTAATTCAACCGGCTTCTTCGGCACAGGCCCCGCACAAAACAGTAGTTCTCAAAACGCTTTCACGCCCAGAGCGGCGGTAAAATATCACCTCACGCCGGACACGATGGTTTATGCGACCGCGGCCCAAGGGTTCCGGGTCGGCGGCGCCAATTCGCCCCTCGGTTCGGCCTGCGCCGGACTTGGCTACAACACGACCGAACAAATTCCTTACGGCAGCGACAGTCTTTGGAGTTATGAAGCCGGCGTCAAAGGTTCGGCCCTGAATAAACGGCTGTCCTATAGCGCTGATGCCTACCATATCGATTGGTCCAAGATCCAACAGACTGTGGTTCTTTCCAATGGCTCGGGGGGTTGCTATGCGGACCTGACCCTCAACCTGGGCGCGGCCAAAAGCGACGGCGTAGAATTCGAGACGGCGGCGAAGGTCACCAAGCAGTTCAGCGTGCATTTCGCCGGCGGTTTTGAGGACGCCAGGCTGACCAGCGTCACCCAGACGCCCAATGTTCCAACCACGTCCTACGTGGGCGAAGCGCTCAGCGGCGTGCCAAAATGGACGGCGTCGACGTCGGCGGATTATGAAATTCCACAGACCTGGGGCAGCTATTTTATCCGCGCGCAATATGGATTCACCGACCAGAGCGTCAGCTATACAGAAGCTTCTTCGGGGTTATTGCGCAAAGCGTATGAGATCACCGACCTGAGGGTGGGCGCCAACCGGCAAGGCTATACCTTAACCTTGTTTGCTAAGAACCTGTTCAACTCCAGGCCAAACCTGTCTGATGAGATCGCTGTGGGCGCGTTGGCGGCCAACCGATACCGCTTTTCGATCGGAGCGCCCCGAGAGGTCGGTTTGGATCTTCACTACCACTTCTGATCGGTGTGGAGCAGGTGGCCCCAAAGGCGACCTGCTCATCTATGCGCGCGTCTGGCCGAGGCGGTCGCCCGGCGCTGAGGTCCACGGCTTAAAGCCTATCGTCTCGTCAGCACCAGATTGCCGGAGGCGTCCACCGTCAGGTTGAAGGCGGGCGTAACCACCGTCGTTGTGCCGTCCTCCACGATTAGCACCGGTCCTGAAATCTGGTCGCCGGGCCGTAAATCCCTTCGCCTTGCAACGGCGTAGACCTGCGTCTTTCCGCTCGACACATCAAGGACGCTACGCCATTCCGTCGGCGCGATGGTCCGGCCGTCGTTCGTCTCGGCGGACGGCGAAGGTGCAGGAACGGTCGTCGACACCAGAACACGCCATGTCAAAATTTCAACACCGAGCTTGGGCGCCATTCCCCCGTATTGCGCGCCGTAAATATCCTCAAAAGTCTTGAGGAGGAGGCGGCCATCGCCTGGAACGAGCGGGCGGACCGGCACATCGATCGCCACTTCGTACCCCTGTCCGCGAAAGCGGGCGAAGGCGGTGCGCGTTTCGCGGCGTTCGACGCCCGGCGCGCCTCTGGCGACCACCGCATGGGCCGTCGCGGCCATGTCCGCCAGGACGTCGTTAAGGGCGCCGAAGTCCGACGCTCCGATGAGCAGGTGAAAAGTCTGGGAGAGTTCATAGGCGATCGGCGCATGGAGAAAGCCCACGGCGGAGCCGACACCCGCATTCTCCGGAACGATTACTTCAGCTATGCCGAGCTTTTCCGCCACACGCGCGGCGTGAAGCGGCGCGGCGCCCCCAAAGGCCACCATTGTACGCTGATCAGCCGTCGTGCCCTGTTCAACGGCGTGGACGCGGGCGGCCGAGGCCATGGTCTCATCGACGACATCGCAAATGCCGAGCGCGAGAATACCGACGTCGCTATGCCTATCGCCGAGCGTGCGCATCGCCGTCGCCGCGGCGACGGCGTCCAGCGACATTTGTCCACCCGCGAAGGCGTTTGCGTCTATGCGCCCGAGCAGCAGATCCGCGTCGGTGACGGTGGGGTATTCTCCCCCACGATTGTAGCAGGCGGGGCCCGGCTCGGAGCCGGCGCTCCGCGGACCGACCGTCAGGCGGCCGATACTGTCCACGCCGGCGATCGAACCGCCCCCAGCTCCGATTTCGACCATTTCGAGCACGGGGATGCGCAGCGGCAGGCCGCTCCCTTTTCGGAAACGGTGGACGCGCGCCACCTCGAAACTCTGGGACCTGTAGGGCCTGCCCTGGTCGATGAAGCAAATCTTGGCGGTTGTCCCGCCCATATCAAAGGCGAGCATCTTATCGATACCACGCTGCTGGGCGATGCCGGCCGCAAAGATCGCGCCGCCCGCCGGTCCAGATTCCACCAGGCGCACCGGAAACTTCATCGCTGTTTCGACCGTCGTCAATCCACCCGACGACAGCATGAGAAAGAGCGGGCAATGGAAGTCTAGGTCGTCGAGGTTTGACTTCAGGCGTCCAAGATAGCCGGCTACGATCGGCTGAACATAGGCGTTCGCGATCGTCGTCGAAAACCGCTCGTATTCGCGCATTTCCGGGGACACTTCGGAAGATAGCGATATCTCAATATCCGGCAGCACGGACCGAATAAGGTCGGCGGCCTGACGCTCGTGAGCGGGGTTGGCATAGCTGTGAAGGAAGGCGATCGCGAGGCTTTCCACCCCCTCCGTCGCGAAAAACCGCGCAGCGTCCAATACAGCGGAGGGGTCAAGGGGCAGCAGGACACGCCCATCCACGTCCAAGCGCTCAGGGACGCCTTGCCGGAAGCGTCGCGCCACTAGCGCCGGGGGCTTTTCAATGCCGAGATCGTATTGATCGAAACGCCCCTCCGTGCCGATCTCGATGACATCTCGGAAGCCTTCGGTGGTCAGTAGCCCAGTGTGGGCGCCGCGCCGTTCGATCAAGGCGTTGGTCGCCAGGGTCGTGCCATGGACCATCAGGGTGACCTGATGGGGCGCCAGTCGCGCATTGGCGAGCAGCCCCATCGCCGCCTCGAGCAATGCGCGCTCGGGAGCCTCGTGGGTCGTCAAAATCTTGGTCGTGAGGCGTCGGCTGGGGGTCTCAAGGACGACGTCTGTGAACGTGCCGCCAATATCGGCGCCGATACGAACGAAGTCCTTCGTCATTTGAATAACACCATTATGATGCTCGCGACCGCAGGCGTTGTGACAAAGTCCGGTTCGACCAGCCTGTCCAATGTTCAGCCACGACCGCCCAGATCTGCGGGGTCTTGGTTGCCGCCCACAAAAAGCCCCACCCCGTTTGGTACACGGCGCTGGCGGAGAGGTGGGATGCCGTTTGCGCGAATGCCCGTTGCTGGAATTGCATCGGCGCAGGCCCCGCCCAGCCGCTCGCCACGTAGCTGTTTCTGCATCGCAGCCGCGTTGAAACGGCACAACACGGCGACGTCATTGCGGTGTAATCGTCAAGTTTGCCACTCGGAAAAAAGCCGGGAGTTCGACGTGCGGAGCGAAAGAGGCGGCGACGACCTGATAACCGCCCAGCCGGTCGCGTTGACCGAGGTGCCGACGATCGACTTTTCGCCGTTCTTCGAAGGCGGCGCGCGTCGTCGCAAGGCGGTCGCGATGGAAATCGCTGCAGCCTGTGAAGAGATTGGCTTCTTCTACATCACCGGCCACCGTGTACCGCCCAGTCTGCACGCGGGCGTCTTCAAGCAATCGGCGCGCTTCTTCGCCCTTCCCGTTGAGGATCGGCAGAAGGTCGCGGCCACTTATGACTGGTACAGGGGATGGGTGGGGACCCAAGCCGGCGGAGCCCTGTCCCGCAATAGCCGGCTGTTCGAGCAGTTTCGCATGCAAAAGGACATGGCGGCGGAAGACCCGGACGTCCGGTCGGGTAATTTCTTCTACAAACCCAACCGCTGGCCGGAAACCCTCGATGGCTTCGCGGAAACCTGCAATCAGTACTACGACGCTATGGAAGCGCTGTCCCGTCACCTCCTCCAGGCGTTCGCGCTAGGAGTCGATCTCCCAGAAGACCGCTTCGACGATGACTTCAAAAAGCCGCTGAGCCAGTTGAGCCTCATGTACAACCCGCCGCTACCAGGCGGTGTCGAACTCGACGTAACCAACATGGTTTCGCACACAGACGATACGCCGTTCACAATCCTTGCCCAGGGCGAGGTGGGCGGGCTTGAGGTGAAGCGACGCGACGGACAGTGGATCGCTGTTCCCCCCTGTGAGGATGCGCTGACGATCAACGTCGGCGACATGATGATGTGGTGGAGCAATGGCCGCTATCTTTCCAACCTGCACCGTGTGCGCAACACGTCGGGGCAAGAGCGGTATTCAGTACCGTTCTTCCTCAATCCCGATCATGATGTCGTTGTCGAGCCGCTGCCGGAATTCGTCTCGAAAGACGGTGTCGCCAAGTTTCCACCCGTGCATGTCGCGACACATCTTTCGCGTTTCTATTCCAGCTTCAAAAAACCTCATGTGGATTAGAACAGCCGACTTCAAGACGCGCCAGGTCAGATCAGAGGGACCCATTGCATGACCGCGGATCTGTCAGATTTTCGTCTCCAGGTCGCCTGGACACGATTGCTGTCGGTCGTCGAAGAACAGGCGCAAACCCTTATTCGGACCGCGTTCTCCGCCACGGTTAGAGATGCCGGCGATCTGTCTTGCGCCGTGTTCGATACTCAAGGACGGCTGCTGGCCGAAGCGGTCACGGGCACGCCGGGCCACGTCAATTCGATGGCCGAGGGCGTGAAGCACTTCCTCAAGCGTTATCCCATCGAGACGATGGTGTCGGGCGACCATTACATCACCAACGATCCGTGGATGACTTCGGGCCATTTGCACGACATCACCGTCGTTAGCCCCGTATTCAACCACGGCGACCTTGTCGGCCTCTTGGGCTGCTGCTGCCATCAGGTGGACATCGGCGGCCTCGGTCAGGGCCCCGATGCGCGCTCGATCTACGAAGAGGGACTGCAGATTCCGATCATGAAACTCGTTGCCGCGGGGCGGATCAACGAGGACTTGATGGAGATCTTGCGCGTCAACGTCCGGACGCCCTTGCAGGCGGAGGGCGATGTGCTCTCCTACATCGCGGCGAATGAAACGGGCGCTCGGCGGTTGTGCGCCATGCTGACCGAGTTCGAGCTCGGTAGTCTTGGCGCGGTTGCGGACTACATCATCGACCGGTCGCTGGACGCGACCCGTCGCGAGATCGCCAAGCTACCCAAGGGAACGTGGCGCAGCGAAATCGTGATCGACGGCTATGCCGAGCCGATCACCTTGCGGGCCGCCGTGACGATCGGCGACGATGATATCCTGGTCGACTATCACGGCACCGACGAGGCTGTTCCGCACGGCATCAACGTGGTGCTGAACTACTGCAAGGCCTACACCATATTCGGCCTGAAATGCGTGGTGTCGCCAGACGTGCCAAACAATGCCGGCGCCCTTGCGCCGTTTAGGGTGCAGGCCCCCGAAGGCAGTGTCTTAAATGTTCAGCGACCCTGGCCGGTGGCCGCGCGTCACATGATTGGGCAGATGTTGCCGGACCTTATATTCGGGTGTCTCGATCAGGCGCTGCCCAGCCGCATTCCTGCCGAGGGCTCCTCCTGTCTCTGGGTCGTGCAACTGCGCGGCCAGGCGCCCTCTCCCACCGGCGACCCGCGGTCAAGCCAAACCTTTGAGACCGTGTTCATGACCAGTGGCGGAACGGGCGCTCGCCGCCATCAGGACGGGCTGTCGGCCACCGCGTTTCCGAGCGGGGTCAAGGCGATGCCGGTGGAGGTGATCGAGGCGGGCGCGCCGATCGTGATCTGGCGCAAGGATCTTCGCGCCGATAGCGGCGGCGCCGGGCGCCAGCGCGGCGGCGTCGGGCAGATCTTAGAGGTCGGCGCTCGCGACGGTCGCGCCTTTCAGGTGCTGGCCATGTTCGAACGGGTCACCCACCCTGCCAACGGCCGCGATGAGGGGCGCGACGGCGCAACAGGGGTGGTCCGGTTGGCGTCGGGCGGTCGTCTGCGGGCGAAGGGGCTGCAGGACATCCCCGCCGACGATAGACTGGTTCTTGAAACGGCCGGAGGCGGAGGATTAGGCGATCCCGCCGACCGCGACCGCCTGTCGATCGCTGAGGATATCGCGTGCGGCCTCCTGACCCCCGCGGCGGCCGAACGGGACTACGGTTGGCGCGAGCCGGCGGGCGGCGATGTTGGCTGACCGCAACATGCCGATCCATGACGCCGCGGCGCTGGACCTTTCGAGCCCGACATCAGTTCGACGCGCCATCCGCGAGGGCCGATTTCATGCGTTCACCAGCGAGATCGCGCCGGACTATGCTCAGGGCAACCTGTTCATTGTCCCTGAGGCCTGGGCGGACGATTTCGCCCGCTTCTGCGACCTGAACAGCCAGGCGCTCCCCGTGCTGGGCCGATCCCGTCCAGGTTCGCCGCATATTCCGGAGCTGGCGACCGATCTCGATCTGCGCACCGATGTGGGCCAATACATGGTCTTTCGCGACGGCGTGCTGACGGATACGCCAGAGACCATCTCCGATATTTGGCGCGACGACTTCGTGGCCTTTGTCCTGGGTTGCTCGTTTTCCTTCGAAGAAATCCTGAAACGTCATGGATTGCGTCTTCGCCACCATGAGGAAGGCGCCGTATCCGCCATGTACGTCACCAACCGCAGCGTGGCGCCCGTCGGCCCGTTCGCTGGGCCGTTGGTGGTCTCAATGCGGCCTATGACCCCAGCCGACGCGATTTCGGCCATTTCGCTATGTTCTCGCTACCCACAGTTTCATGGCGCACCCGTTCATATCGGGTTGCCCGAGATGATCGGTATCGAGGATTTGAAAGCGACCTACGGGGGTCACGGTTTCACCGACGTTCGCGAGACGGAATTGCCCGTGTTTTGGGCGTGCGGCGCCACGGCGCAGCTCGTCGCGCTCCAGGCCCGGCTGCCGTTGTGCATCACCCACTACAAGGCTCATATGGTGCTGACTGACCTACCGGTTCTTACCGACCTTTAGAGCGCGTTGCGAAAGTGGGAACCGGTTTTCGCATGAAACGCGCTCTAAGCTTTTGAAGATAGAGCATGATGCGATCAGAAGATTCCGTTTGATCGCATCATGCTCTAGCCGTCAGCGGTGTAGGTCGGCGGCATAGTAGGCGCAGACGGCGCCCTGGATGCCGCGGATCAACGCAACGTCAGGCGGGGATGTCCGGTAGGCCAAACGGGCTTCCTCTATCAGCAAGCTTTCGAGCGCCTGCAGGTCCACCGTCCGGCAGCGCCCGTCCGCAACGATCTCCCGGCCGCCGACGATCAATCGAACAACATGCCGTCGCTGCGCTCGCCCGAGCAGCAGGGCGACCGCGTCAGGCGCGCCGGTGACGTCGTCGCAAGCGAGCGCGGCGAAATCCAGCGCCAACAGGTCCGCCGGGGCGCCCGGTTGGATGCGACCGCCGCCATCGTCCCCCAAGATCGTGCGCCGCCCGATCCGCGTCGCCCCGTCGAGGATCATAACCGGATCAATCGTCCGATCGCCCTTGGCCGACCGCGCGAAACCGTGGTGAACAAGGCGCAGCTCGCGCAGCATGTCCTGATCGTCGTCGAGGCTCATGCCGTCGAGGCCCAGCGCCAACGGCGTTCCGGCTCCCACGAGGGCGCTAAGCGGCGGCAGACCGGAACGCAGGCGCAGGTTGGATGAAAGATTGATCGAGACGGCGACGCCGCGTTTCGCGAGCAACTCACACTCGTCTGGGCGAAGCCAGACCCCATGGGCGACCGTCAGACGCGGCGACAGCAGGCCGACGCTATCCAGGAACGTCAGGAAACCCTGGGGATATCGACTATCGGCCCATTCGCGCTGGCGCTCCGTCTCCAGCAGATGAATGTGGATTCGCCGACCGTGGCGTTGCGAGGCCTCGGCGACCGCCGCCAGCGTCTCCTCCTGTGCCCATTGAGGCGCCACCGGATGATACTGAATTTTGAACAGCGGATGCTCGAAAGCGGTCGCTTGCTCAATCAGCGCCATATTCTGAGCGCAGGTCCGAAACCCACTGCCGCGCGCAGCAATCGTGTCGCGATACGGAGGCGGCAGATAATCGATCAGTCCCGCAAGCGGCCCGTAGACGAACGGGTTGCGGTCGAAGAAGGGCCAGGCGAAGGCGACCGCGATTCCGACATCCCGCGCGGCCCGCGACACCGCCTCCGCCTCCAATAGCAGGGCAGAGCTGTCTTGGGTATTGTGGCAATGGTTGACAGCCGCGGCGCCGCTCTCGGCGAGGCGGGCGAAGGCCACGGCGGCATTGAGATAAGGGTCGATCTTCGGCTGGCGCGCAAGGTCGGGAATCCAGGTCTCCAGAGCCTGATCGACCGCTCCGAACGCCAATGTCGCTAGACCGCGGCCATGATCGTGGGCGTTGCATAGTGCAGGCATCAGCATCAGCCGCGCCTCGCTCGGCGACAGGTCGCCCTCTGCCACGGGCGTGATGGCGGCGATGCGCCCATCGCCGCCGATATCGACCTGAGTAGGGCCGAGCGGGGTGGCCGTGGCGGACGGAAGGAGCCGACCCACACGTAGCGTCTGCACTCTCCGCCCTCCCCGAGAACCGACCGGAGCCCTTTCTACACCGAGGCGCCCGATCCCCTCGCGAACCTTTTCGGCAACAGGGTATGTCGCTTCTAGCAATGGTAAGCGTTAGGGCTTTGCCTCACCTTGCCCTGACGCTCGATCAAGCGCCTGCCAACGCTCTAGACCGGGTTGGATCGGCGGCCGCAGGGTCCGGTCAGCGGAGACGATGATCGGTCTATCGGCGAGAGGGGCGACGAGATGCAGACATCGACGGAGCAGATATCGACGCTAAAGAGCCGCTCGATCGTTGCGCTGCTCTATCTGTTCGGCGTGGTTAGCATGGCGCTAATCGGCATTCTGTCGCCACTGGCCCTGCGGATCACGGGCGATCTCCACGTTCGACCATCGGCGATCGGCCTGACGATCGCGCTTTTCTCGTTGCCCTCGGCGGCGACGGCCACGGTCGGCGGCGGTATCGTCGATCGGATAGGACCGCGAGCGGCCTTGCTCATTGCGGCCTCGCTCATCGTCCTGGCGGACATCGCCTTGGCGCTCGCGCCCTCGCTACTTCTGTTCGATCTGGGCATGCTGCTGATGGGAACGGGTTTCGTCGGGCTGGTGATCGGCGTGCCCGCGACAATGATGGCCACGCTCGGCGGACCGCTGCGCACTCGCGCCATGGCGTTTTGGTCGACCTATGGACCGACCGGTTTTTCCCTAGGCCTGCTGATCGCCATCCCTTTCACCGGCCGACTCGACTGGCGGCTCGCTCTTGTCGCGCATGGTCTTTTGATGCTGGCCTTGGGTTTCTCCGCGCTCTTTGTCCTTCCTCAGAGTCGCAGGACTGTGACGACATTGGGTGAGAGCGCCCGGACACGCATAGTCCGTTTGTTCGTGGCGGTCCGCGATCCGGCGGCTGTGCGGTTGGCGGTCGCCATCGCCATGCCCAATATGATTTCTTATGGCACCAGCCTGATCGCGGTGACCTATATTTCCCGTGTCCATGGCGTGTCGCTCGCCGCATCCGCGACAACGGTCGCGGTCGCCAAGATCGTGGCGATGCTCTTGGGCGGAACGGTGATGGGATCGCTTCTGGCTAACGGCGTGGCGCCGCAGCGCCTGTTCAAGTTCGTGATCGCCGGCGGCGTCGTTGCACAGACGTTGCTTTACGTCCCGGCGAGTCCTCTGCCGGTCGCGGTCTGCGGGCTCATGCTTTGGCTTTTCGCCTATGGCGCCCAATGCGGCGTCTGCATGGCGATGATGCCGACGTTGGCGACTGGCGAATTGCGAGGCGGCGCCTTGGCGGGCCTCGTCAACCAGGTGATTTCGATCGGCTCGTTCCTGACACCGGCGATCTATTTCGCGCTGCCGGGCTGGACCGCCTTCGTCGGCATCGCCCTGGTCGGTTCGTTGATCAGCCTCCTTGCCCTGCCTGTGCAGCGCGCCGGAACCGCAGTGTTAGAGCCCTTTGCGATCTGACCGATAGGGTCCGAGCGGATAAAAAAGAGTTCTGACTTAGATCTTTAGCCCCGCTCTATTCGATCGCCAGCTTGTCGAGGTTGGCGCAGATTTTCTTAAGTGTGGAGATCAACTGCGCCAATTCCGAATTGCTGACGCCGCCCATGGCGCGGAGAAACTGCCGTCCGACAACGGGGGTGAGGGTCGCCAAGAGGTCATTGCCGCCTTGCGTCAAGCTCACCTCGGTGACGCGGTTATCGTCCTCGCCGGCAGATGTCGAGGCGAGGCCCATTTGCACCATTCGCTCGATGACGCGGCTCACGGTGGAGCGTTTGGTGACGGCGGCGTCGGCGATAAAGCCGATATTCGCCGGCTCATTTTCCCTCAGCACCGTCAGAATTCTATACATCGTCTTGGTCACGCCGTACTTCGAAAGGACGGTGCTGACGTCGAGATGATATTTGAAGTCGGCGTGCGCCATGAGATAAAATGGAGACGTTTCAAGCTTGAAGTCAGGATGCGTGGGATCGCACAGCTTCCTGAAATCTCGTTTCGTCATTCTACCCACCGATGGAATAAGCTAAATTGAGTGAGACCTGACACGGATGTGGAGGGGCTACGGAGCGACCAAGGTCGGCGCCGCGGACCGCAAACGGGTGACGACAGAAACAAAGATCAGACAAAGCGCCATGCCGAGAAAGGTGTTGATAATCATCGGCATCGACATGTCCTCGCGGTGAAGCAGCGTCACCGCGACAAAGATCGCCGTCCCCTCCTGACGGATCATGTGCTCGATCGCCACCGCGATGGTCTCACGCCGCGTGAGTTTGAAGGCCTTACTGACCAGGAGCCCTAGGGCGACCGCCGCAAGATTCATGCCCAGGACGATGGCCATCAAGGGTCCGAACGAGGCCTTGAGCACACCAAATTGCTGCACGACAATCATCCCGAAGACGACGACGAGGACGACCGAGGCGACGCCCTTGAGCTTGGGTCCCAAGGCCGCCGCCAATGACGGCAGGAGACGTCGGAAAATCATTCCGCACGCCACGGGAATGAGCGTGACCATGAGGACGTGGCTTAGCGAGGACTCAATCGGAATTTCCACAATCTGCGCCCGGCCGTAGGTGTAGAGCAGCGCGAAATGCGCGATGAAGGGAAGGGTGAACACATAGATTAGGCTCAGCGTCAGGCTCATGGACACTGACAGCGCCACATCGCCGCCCGCGACGTCGGTCAGGAGATTTGACAAGATGCCCCCTGGCGTGGTGGCCAAGAGAATCAAGCCGACGACCAGGGCCGGCGTCGGGCCGAACAAGACCGCGAGCGTGGAGCCCACAGCAGGCACGAGAAACAGCATAGACCCCACCCCCACCAGATAGGCTTTTGTATTGGTGAGGGCCCGACGGAAATCTCTGAGCAGAAGACCGGTTCCCATCGCAAACATGACCGACCAGAGCGCGATGGGCAACAGCACGCTGTCGGCGATGTGCATCAGGGTCTGCATCGTCTCAAGATCCTCTACGGCTGAACGCGCTCGGGGGGCGCACGTCGAAATTTCTTAACCACAGCGGCCCCAAACATCATCAGACCCGGCAGGTGACGCGCCACCGCGTATCCGGGCACGGGCCGAGGCCTTTGAAGGGGGACGAGCGGTTGATAGGTTGCGGGCTGGATCGCCAGACGCGCCGCCTCGCGCCCTATGATCGTGCTCAGCGCAATGCCGCGGCCGTTGCACGCCTGCACGGCGAACAGCCCCTCATCGACCCTGAGGATTCGAGGCAGTAGGTCGCTATTGAGCCAGGCCGTCCCCTTCCAGGCATAATCGAGCGGGGTCGCCTCATAGGCCGAAATGGTCGCCACAAGGCGTCGGTTGATCTGGGTCGTCAGCGCATCTCGTCCCATGACGGCCCCTGCCGAGCACGCGGTGATCAGCCGACCGTCGCGATCGAACCGTATCGAGAAAACGTCGGTCGAAGCGTCCGTCAGAGCATGGCCTTTGGGGAGGATCTGGGCGCGCATCGACGGCGCGAGCGGTCTGGTTGCGACCTCATAGACGGGCAAAGGCAGGATGGTCTTGGCCAAGGCGGGATGCAGCCGGGCGTTTCCTCCGTTGGCGCAGAGCATCACGGTTTTCGCCAGGACGAGGCCCTCGGCGGTCCTTAGAGCCCAGGAACCGCCCTCTCGCCGCATCGATAGCACCTTGGTGTCGCGGATGAGGCGGACGAGGGAGGGGGGGAGTCTCGCCGCGAGCCCCTGTACATAGGCGACCGGATCCAGTCCGCCGCCGCTCGGGTCCACCAGACTGGCCGTGTAACCCAAGCACCCGGTGAGGTCTCGGGTTTCGTCGACGCCGGCGACCTTCAAATCGGTGCGGAAGGGCGCCCACTCCTCAATCAGGCGGCGAACCTGCTCGGCGTCCGCGCCGCTGGCGACAGGGTTGATGAAGCCGTGGGGCTGCGCCGCGCAGTCGATCGCTTCGGCTCTGATCAAGTCGAAGACGTAGCGGCCTGACTCCGCCAGAAGGTGCAGCAGCCGAGCGCCGCGTTCCTGGCCGAGACGGCCCAGCACGCCGTTTGGCGTTGTGCGCACGAGCTGCGGCGCGACCACGCCTGCGCTGGCCGCCGTTGCGCTCAGGGCCTCTCGCCCTGCATCCAGAACCACCACCTCGACGCTCTCGGCGCTGAGGTGAAGCGCGGTGGACAGGCCCGCGATCCCGCCCCCGACAACCGCCACATCCGTTTGCACGGTTCCGCGGAAAACAGGGGACGGCGGCGGCGAGACATTGTTCGCTGTCCAAAGCGATGGGCTCGTTTCCGGAGACGGCGAAGATCCGGACACCGCTTAGTCGACTTGGGAAAAGGTGAGCCGACAGGCGCCGTTTCGCCGGATGACACCGCACCCGGCGCGGTACTGGGCAAGGTCCTCAGGGATCACCTCAGCGCAGACCGAGGCCATGACCCAACCCATGGGCATGAGAAGGCGTGCGCCGGCCCCGTAAAACAGGCCGATATCGAAGAAGGCGAAGGGGGGCTGCCCCTTCCAACTGTTTTCGCCGGCGTAGACCACCGCCAGATCGCCGGCCTCGGGAAAGCTAGTGGCGTTTTCGAGGACGAGGCGATCTAGACCCGCTTCGGCGGGGAAGGCCGCCGCCGGGATGGGGCAAGATATTTCAGGACCGGTCCACATCGCGTGAATAGCGTCGTAGCTGCCCCCCTGGCCCGCCAGCACCCACAGCGCCTGAGCCGAGCGGGGCGCAGGATCGTCCAGCAACCTAAACCGACAGCTCAAGCCCGAGGATGGCTCTGATACGCGGACGTGACGCAACATTTGCTCGTGCGCTCCCGGACCGATTGAGGCCCATCGCTCGGCCCAAAAATATATCCATTTTCACGCG
>Ga0116226_10001876_pt1 | contig 18256 bp, 16 predicted proteins | sample S1TSphfallax_FD_89692 | JGI IMG/M metagenome (GOLD analysis project Ga0116226, IMG submission 89692) | Host-associated microbial communities from peat moss isolated from Minnesota, USA - S1T2_Fa - Sphagnum fallax MG | ecosystem: Host-associated > Plants > Peat moss > Unclassified | place: USA... | reverse complement strand
TCTGGGTGTTTACTTGTTGCTGGCGATTTACTTCGTCTAATTTCACCAGCTTGATGCTGGCTGGATCTTGAAACTTAGCGACTGCTGGATCATTAAATGCTAAATGTCCATTTTCCCCGATTCCTAAACAACACAAGTCGATTGGTTGCGTCTGGAGTAGCTGAGTATAGCGATCGCATTCGGCGATTGGTTCTAAAGCATCACCTTGAATATAATGGAATTGCTGAGGAAATACCTGCTTCTCTACACGTTCTCGCAAATAATAACGAAAACTAGCTGGATGCTCCGCTCCAATTCCTAAATATTCATCTAAATGGAATAAACAAATACGCGACCAATCCAAATTACCTAAAGCAATCAAAGCATCAATGAACCTAATCTGAGATTTTCCTGTAGCTAGCAATACACTAACTTGATGTTGTTGCTGGAGCAGCTCATTTAAATACCGCTGGACAATTTTAGCAGCATCCTGCGCCATTGCTGTTTCCGAGTGATAAATCTGCACAAGGAGATCATCAGTATGAAAAAATCTTGTAGCGGCTGACATTTAGTTAAGTAAAAAGTGATCAATCCCTACTTGGTTTCCAGATGCACTTGGTCTCAGGTACAATCTCAGGTAAACTTTGTGAAGAAATGTAAATTAAGTTACGGTAACTTAAACATTCCTCTGTTGCAGAATCAATTTACCCAAGTTATCTAATTGTATCTTACCCAAAAAATATGCTTTCAGCAATTCTCTTTGACCTAGATGGGACTATTGTGAATACAGACCCCATACACTACCAAGCTTGGCGACAAATGCTGCTCAACTATGGAATAGACATTGATCAAACCTTTTATAAATCTCGTGTTAGCGGACGGTTGAATCCAGAAATAGTTAAGGATATTTTACCACAATTATCACAGGTAGAGGGAGAAAAATTCGCTGACGAGAAAGAAAGTCTCTTCCGCCAACTAGCTGGTAATTTGCAACCATTAAACGGGTTTCCGGAATTTTTAGCCTGGACCAAAACTCATGGACTAAAACGGGCTCTAGTCACTAATGCTCCCAGATTAAATGCAGAATTTATGTTAGAAGTTTTGGGAATTCAAGATATTTTTGATACTGTGGTTTTAGCGGAGGATTGTGTAGCTGGTAAACCTGATCCCGCACCTTATCAAGTCGCTTTACAGAATTTGTCAATTACAGCAACAGAGGCGATCGCTCTAGAAGATTCTCCTTCTGGGATTCGCTCGGCTGTGAGTGCTCATATTCTGACTATCGGGATCGCTTCTACTCATGATCCTGGAGGTTTAACTCAAATTGGTGCTGCGATCGCCATTTCTGATTTCACTGATTGGCATTTATGGACATTACTCGATTCATTAATCTAGCAAAATAGTTATGGGATACCTGTTAATTGTTAACTAGTTAGCAGGTTAGCCATTAAATGTTCCTATCTAAAGTTGCATACTGAATAATACTTAAAGTAGATGTTGCGACTGAATTACTTACATAAACTAGCATTCTAGTCATCAAATTAGAAATGCCTATGGCTACTTATAGTTGAGTATAGCAAATCAACTTAATTACTAAACATTTGCGTATTTACCTTATAAGGAGAAAAAAGTGATTTTTTTAAACGAGTCTCAGCAAGAGCAGATCAAAGAAATAACAGCCAATCTCAGAAAAATCAGGCAAGAAAAATCTATCCGTATAGAAGAAATTGCTGCTCAGACACATATTCGACTAGCTAATTTACAAGCACTAGAAGAATGGCGATTTGAAGAATTACCAGAGCCTGTTTTTGTCCAGGGATTTATTCGTCGTTATGCAGATGTATTAGGGCTAGATGGACTAGCTGTAGCAAATCGCTTTCAAGCTAATATTTGGAGCTTAAATACTCAACAACATGAGGATAATTCAGACAAAAAACCTAGTTTTCATATACCACCTTTATTTATTCCTTACATTCTATTAATCCTATGTGCTTCTGGTGGACTAATTTATTTGCTCAAACCACGAGTCATCGGTCAGCCATTATTGAATAAACCACCAACAGTTGGCATAAGCCAGCAGAAAAATCCCCCGTCTGCTTTAACTCCCAGACCAGCACCTCCTATTACTTCCACAATTTCTCCAACTCCTGTTCCATCTACAGTTGGAAAAGTCACCGCCACTCCTACATTATCCCCTCCAAATGCACTTAATCAGACCTTTGTACCATCTCCAGGTAATACAAACAAATTACAAGCTATAACATCAACAACATCAACAACATCAACAATGCTACCAAATCCTGTTAACCCTAAAAATGTGACAGTTAATTTGGCGCTTCAAGGAACATCATGGCTGGAAGTAAAAGCTGATGGGGAAACTGCATTTGCTGGAATTTTACACAAAGGAGAACAGAAGACGTGGACAGCTAAAAAGGATGTGACTATACGAGCAGGTAATGCTGCTGCTGTTTTGGTTTCCGTAAATCAGCAACAACCAGAAGTTTTGGGTGATGATGGTGAGGTGAAGGAAGTTACATATAATAATCAATAATTTATCTCCCTAACCTAAATTCGGTCTGCGTAAATGCCAAAGAGTTGATTGTTCATAAGCATAGGCTACGTTGAAAATTTGTTGTTCTCCTAGAACTTTACCAATTAACTGCAATCCAATGGGTAACCCTTTACTATCAAAACCGCAAGGTATACTCAAACCTGGTAAGCCAGCCAAATTTACCGGAATAGTCATCAAGTCATTTAAATACATACTCAGAGGGTCTGCGGTTTTTGCACCGGCGAGAAAGGCTGTGGTTGGTGCTGTGGGACAGACTAAAACATCAACTTGCTCAAAAGCTCTGTCAAAATCGGCTTTAATCAAAGTGCGGACTTTTTGCGCTTGTAGATAATAAGCATCGTAATAACCAGCAGAAAGTGCATAAGTACCTATCATAATCCGGCGTTTAACTTCTGCGCCAAAACCAGCCGCTCTAGTACTAGTATACATGGATAGCAAATTATCTGCGTCTGCTGCACGGAAACCGTACTTCACGCCATCATAACGAGCCAAGTTTGCTGATGCTTCCGAAGGCGCAATCACATAATAACTTGGTACGCCATAGCGAAAGTTGGGACAGGAAATAGCATGAATTTCTGCTCCCAGATTTTGCAGATGGGCGATCGCTGCTGTGACTGCGGCTGAAACTTCAGAATCTAGCCCTTCACCAAATGTTTCATTGATAATACCAATTCTGAACTTTCTTCTGGCTTTCAAATCTGGTTTTAACTTTTCGGCGTAATTCGGAATTTGCACTTTCAGACTAGTGGAATCCAGCGGGTCGTAACCAGCAATGGCCTTTAATAAAATAGCTGCATCTTCTACTGTGTGAGCAAATGGACCAATTTGATCCAAAGACGAAGCATAAGCTACTAGACCATAGCGGGAAACCAATCCATAAGTTGGTTTCATCCCGACTACGCCACAAAATGAAGCTGGTTGGCGAATTGAGCCTCCAGTATCAGAACCCAAAGAAACCACACATTCTTCAGAGGCTACTGCTGCGGCTGAACCTCCCGAAGAGCCTCCTGGAACTCTGGTGACATCCCAAGGATTACCAGTCACTTGAAAAGCTGAGTTTTCTGTCGAGCTACCCATAGCAAACTCATCTAGATTAGTTTTGCCTACGATGACTGCTCCAGCATTAGCCAATTTTTGGGTTACTGTGGATTCATAAGGAGGGACAAAATTCTCTAAAATCCGAGAGCCACAAGTTGTACGAATACCCTTGGTACACATATTATCCTTAATAGCAATGGGAATCCCTGCCAAAATGCCAATTTCCTCCCCAGCAGCGATCTGGTTATCTACAGCTTGCGCCTGTTCCAATGCTTTCTCTGTCGTTACTTGCAAAAAACTATGCAATTTCGGCTCTAACGCTTGAATGCGATCTAGAGTCTCTTGAGTAATTTCAACAGCAGAACGTTCTTTTCTAATTAGCTGTTCGTGCAATTCGCTGATATTCGCCATGATTCATCTTTTAGTCTCTCAAGTCCTTGATTTTATTACAGATTGTTGATTTATGCCTAGTTAATTTATAAATAAGTTGTCTTCTTCATCTTACTGGTTCTTGGCTCTATGGTAAAAATAATGACTCGTGTGTCCCTTGGTGACGCAAAAGTATATGATATTGGTGTGGAACGCGACCATAATTTTACAATTAAACATGGTTTTATCGCGGCTAATTGTTTTAACAAGTCCCATTCTACGGCTTATGGATATGTAACTTATCAAACTGCTTATTTGAAGGCTAACTATCCATTAGAATATATGGCAGCGCTATTAACTGCTAATAGCGGAGACACTGATAAGGTACAGAAATATATTGCTACGTGTGTATCTATGGGTATTCCTATAGATCCACCAGATATTAACCGCTCTGGTGTTGACTTTACACCAGTAGACGGCAAGGTGTTATTTGGTTTTTCCGCCGTGAGAAATGTGGGACATAATGCGATCGCCTGCATTTTAGAAACAAGAGAGACCACAGGTGAATTTACCAGTCTCGCTAACTTCTGCGATCGCGTGGATTTGCGTGCTGTCAATCGTCGAACTTTGGAATCACTCATTTGTTGTGGAGCTTTTGACAAAATTCAACCAAACCGCCAACAATTGATGCGCGACTTGGAATTAATCTATGATTGGGCGCAATCTCGTGCTAAAGATCGAGCGATCGGTCAGGGAAATTTGCTCGATTTATTGGGTGGTGGCTTCGGTGGTACAGGTAGTAAAGCCACTAATAATGGTTTTGAATCTGCTCCCAAAGCACCAGCCGTTTTAGATTTTCCTGACCAGGAAAAGTTGAGAATGGAAAAAGAGCTATTGGGTTTTTATGTGTCAGATCACCCTCTGAAAGCACTCAAACAATCAGCATCAGTTTTAGGACCGATTAATCTTGCCCAAATGGGGGAACAAGATGACAATCTTATGTGTGTAGTTGTCATGCTCAACAATGTGAAAAAAGTAGTGACAAAAAAAGGCGATCCTATGGCAATTTTGCAAATAGAAGACCTAACCACACAGTCAGAAGCAGTTGTTTTCCCCAAAATCTACGAACGGATTGGTTCCCTACTGGAAGTAGATCGGAGATTAATCATTTGGGGTAAAATAGAGCGGCGCGATGAACAAACTCAATTGATTGTGGAAGATGCTGAAACTGTAGAAACAGTACAGATACTTATGCTAGAATTAGCACCAGAACAAGTATTGGCGATCGAAGAAAGGGACAACCTCAGAAACGTTTTAAAGGATTACTCAGGGGAAAGAGCTAAAATTCCTGTAATTGGCATCATCCAATCTGGCAATAACCGCGCATTAGTGCGTTTTGGCAAACAGTTTTGGGTACAAGATTCACATACCGCAGCCCAAGCTTTACAAAATGCTAAATTTACTGTTCATGTCAGACAGCTAGTTTAACTATTTGTCAATTTGGTTGTCAGGAGTGATCTCGCCAGCAAAACCGCCAGGAAAAAAATTCTTTCCAAGTATCAAATTCGCCAATAATACAGTACAATTGTACTAAATTAAAAAACACCGCTATTTAGGTAGCTTTGACAGAGCGAATATGAAAAACAACCTACATTCCCCCAAACACCCTGTATCATTTACAGTTATTCAACAGGAACGAAGATCTAGCACAAAAGCGCTGGTTTCAGTACAACCTCTAGAAGAAAAAATCTGTACAGAGTGGGAAGAATTTTTGGCGCAAGCTCACAGGATCAACCAAATGGCTGAGGAGTTAGAGATAGCGATATTTGAACTCAAACAAAAAGCAAGTATCATCAATAGCCTGAGACGTTTCCGACTCCCAGCAGGAAAAAAATGTCAAGATATTTGTGAGTACAGTACATTGAGTATTCCTTGTGTGGGAAAAAAAGAAGACGGCTCATTTGTTCTAGCTACGCAGAAAATCGATTTATTTCGGGCGGAGAAGGAAGCAGAACTATTAGCCCAGAAACTGCGCCAGCAAACCAAAAAGCACCATGGAAATTAACAATTCTACAGATGAGGAACGGCTCTGGTTTTAAGTATGTCTGATAAAATACAGACAATACAAATGATAAAACTGTTTACACGGGACTTGAAATGCTCCCCTTTCCTGCAGTACAAGCCCCAAATCTTTATTTTATCAGTCTTTTAGCATACTTTACTACCCCGTCAGAGAGATTTTATAAATCCAATCTACATTGGGCTTTAAAAAAAATTATAATATCTTCATATTTGATATTTTTGTGATCTTGTAATTTAACAAGATATAATTTGAGTAAAATAAATTGTGGTTCTATCTATGGAATTCAAAATAGTTGATATTCAACAAGATAAAAATCTTAAGTGTTATTCTATATTAACAGTAGTTAGAATTCATTATTTTATAGAATTCGTCAATCCCATCCATGAAGAAAAGGGAAATATTGATGAACAGAGAGAGGTTTTACAGACTAGATCTGCCAAAATTATTCGTAATCAAATGGTGGAAGATTTAAAAAAAGGAGGAATACTACCTCCTATTGTATTAGGTAGTATCTGTAAAGAAGAAATAGATGAAAATAATTTTTATATGTTTATTAAAAACAACAATGACATTATTATTTTAGATGGAATGCAAAGAATACAAGCATTAAAAGATGCGGCAAAAAACTCTGATATTAATCACGACCTTAGAGTTGAGTTTTGGTTTGCTCAAGATGAGGAAACTTTAGTATATAGGATGTTAGTACTTAATTCTGGTCAAATTCCTTGGGGAATTGATAAACAATTAGCGGTGGTTTTTAAGCCAATTTTACAAAAATTAGAAAAGACTATTTATAATTTAGAATATTTAATTAAAAACAAGAAATATAAGCAGGCGGAAATTGTAGAGTTGTTTTTGTCTTTTACATCTAGAAAAGTAAGAATTGATAAAAGGCAACAATTGGCTGAATATCATGCTGCATTGGATATTATGAGTTTGATTAGGGAAAAGTCAGGACATATTATTGATAAATTTGAGAATATTTTGAAATTGATGATTGAAATTGATGAACTATTTTCAAAAATTGAAAACCGCTATGTTTTTAACAATCAAACTGTAAGAATTGGTTTTATGGTGGCTTGTGCAGAAAAAACTTTTGGTTTATTAGGGAGTAATACTCAAAAAGACCATGAACTAGTAGAAAATGATTTTGGAAAAATAATCTCTAAGTTAAGTGACATTATACTTCAAGTTAGCTCACAAGATATTGATGAAAGGCGTTACTTTCTTAGATTAGATATTTTAGAAGAAAAATTACGATCTATTCCAAAAGAAAAACACAGACAGGCATTTTTAGATGGATTTAAAGTTATTTTTTCTGAAGATGAAATTAATTCTTTTGGTGTTTGTTGGTATAAGATGGATTAAAAAAATATGAACAGAAAAATGATAAAATCAATAAGAAGAGTTTTGAGCAAATTAGAGCATTCTCAAGACTCTATCGATTTAAGTAATTATACTATCGATGGTGATGAAGTCTGCCAAGATTGGTTAATAAATTTAAAGCTTGATGATAAAATACATTTATTTCCTGATTTTTATAGTGCTTGGCTTAGGTATAGACAGGATAATTATTTAGTATTGGTAAATTTTAATTTCAGTAAAATTCCTAATACATTTTTACAGGAAGAAATTCTCAATTCAGGTGCTTGGGTAGCTATTATTGACATATTAGATTTATCTGTTAAAAAAGATACTGATAATATATTGCTAGAAATTTTAGAAAGTGGATGGAACAAAAATGATCAAGGATATATAAAACTTAATATAGAGACAGATGAAGATAGTAGATATAATATCAAAGATTGCTTTCCAAATATTTATTTATATAAAATAATTGGCGATAAATTTACCACAAAAGAAGCACTAAATCAAATTACAGGTATTGCGTTAATAGAAAGTAATAATTGTCGTTTATTACCGTATACTGAACAAGTAGTAATAGAATTTAAAAATACTTTTGAAAATGGAGATAAAAATATTCCTTTTGAAAATATTTTGGTGAGTTATTTGGCTTCCGATTTCAAATTTGCTTATTTAGATTTGTACAGATGTATTGAAAGATTACGGCCTCTGAGATTTTTAAAATCTTTTTATGAAGAATTGGCATTAGAGAATATATCTCTCGAAGATTTTTATATCAAGTTTTATGAAAATCTAAAATTAGAACCTAAGTTAGAAAATTCATTAAATGATCTACTCAGGTCAATAGATATAGATTATCAATATGCTAACCGACAAAGTAAACAAAATAATAATCATAGTCTTTTTTTAAATAACATAAAGAAGATAGTGAAAGAATTTTCGGAATCTTCTGATGAGATGATAAATTCAGAACCTTTACTAAAGCAATTTTTAGAGAATTTAGGCAATGAAATTGAATCCATCGATCAAAGACAAAATCGACAAAATAATGGTGTTAGTTCTCTTTTATATAGAATTAGAAATCAAATTGTTCATTTACGTCCAAAGCAGAAGGATAATGACTTACCTAAATCTCATGAAGAGTGGAATCTTTTAATATTAGATATGCTACGAATAGTTCAAGAACTTTATAAGATAAATCAAGATTTAGAAAATGTTTGAGAAGTAGATCTGATTAAGCAGATGACTTCATAGGTGCTAATCGTCTAAACATTATGTTAACCGTATCTATGTAAATCATAGTCCATGAAATAAGAGGAATTAAACCCTTAATTTGCCGTTATAGGTTACTTTCCTTTTTACCTAGTTGTGACATCCATACTTTAGTTCCGAATATACCAGATGCAAGTCGAGACACATCTAAATCTAGATCTAATGTTTCCCAGTGTATACTACAACCGTAATAAGACAGATGTAAATTTTCGAGGTCTTGAGGTTTTGCTTCAGATAATCCTTCTATAAGCTCTGGTGGAATATTAAGCTCTATACCGTTTGTTAGTTTGATAAAAATTAAATTTCGCTGATGATTATATTCTGCGACAAGAGCCTGTGGTTCATTTTTTTCTAATTCAATCCAAGCTGCTTGAGCTTTTTGGATTTGATTGTCTAATTCCTGATCGGATATTGACCATTTCTGTTGTGTCATGATTTTACCTGTAGCAATGATTTATGCTTTAAGAAGTTATAGTTGATTTTGTTTACACGAAATGTTCTAAGTTTACTAGAAATTATGCTGATGATTTGTTTCTAAAATCGATCCAGAAATTTAGAAGACGGCAAATACAGAAAAGACATATTTCTAGGTCACTTTCGCTAACAACTGTGGGTATTCTATCTACTACTCCTATTTCATGTGCAGATTCATTACCGAAAACTCTGAGTACATGCATATAAAGAGGTATCCACTCAGCAATTTTAGGATTTGAAGAACTTCTAATGTCCTCAATTTTATAATATAAAGCACCTTTGTTGTGTTTTAATATATCCTCTGCTATAAATTCTACTAATTTCCTCGCAATTATTCCTAATTCAAAAGATCTACATTCTGTGTCAATAACTATCCTTTTTAAATCAGTAAATAATTGTGCTTGCGAGTCATCAATCAGTAAATTAATATTATCAATTGCTCCGAGAAATTCACTTTTTATTTTATTCATGTACTCTTTTCTAGGTAATACAAGCTTAACTCTATGTAAGACTTGATTCATGGCATTATCTAATATTTTAGCTTTTTCTTTTTCAAAAGCTACTAATACCACTCTGTCGAGATATTGAGATCTTTGTAAATGTTTTAGGGAATAATCTAAAAGATACTTTATGACTAAATTAACGTCAAAGGACATTACTCCAGTTCCCAACAATGGTAGTGCTATTGTTTTAACTACAATCTCTTTAGATTCTAAAATCGAGAGAGCAACAAATATATTTTCTATTAAATCTTTAATTTCATGTTCTGTACTCCTACTTTTGCGGTGCATTTCTAGACATAGTAACCGTCTGATTTTAGGATTGGCTATTTCCTTCGATATCCAACAATTAAATGGGTTTCTTAAATCAAATTCACTTTGCTCTCTAAATTCTTCTAGTTCTATATTATGATTTTCAAATAGAGAACCTATAACAGTACCTTCAACAGGAGTGTATGAGTAAGGAGAGACAGATACTATTAACAAATCTACAAAAAATTCTAACTTAGTTATATCGCCTTGGTAGATCTCAAAACTCTTATATCCCCATAAAGTATCAATTTGAATAGCATTAATTTGAATAGCATTATCTTGTGTCAAGATTAATACCCTTCCTTTGTAAATTAAGTGTATAGTCTTAGCTTATATAGTATTGAGCCGAGATCCTTGGAAAAATCTGAAAGATGCTCTGTAAAAGCTTTCTACCTAGGCTTTGAACGATTTTCCAGTAAGATTGACTGTTTTCAAGCTTACAGTATACAAATACTCCAACAAAAGTACTTGTTTATTTCATTAACAAATTGTAATATATTGAGTTGAGTCTGTGATAGAGTATCAAAAAACTACCATATCTCGTCGCTTTTATCATCCCCATCATCCCAACCATTCCAATCTCGCTTTAATAGCTCAAGTGGTATATCTAGATTGTTCATATTGAATACTTTCGCCAAAATTCTGAAACCCTATTGATCTCGTAACCATTTTACTAGCTTTCATCCCTCTATGATGTCTGTAAACAAATCACCTAAGTCCATATAACCGCTTGTAACACGAGCCACATTAATTAATGAATAATTACTCCCAACAGCAAACTCCGCAGCTATCTGATAAATTTTTCTCGTAATCTAGCAAATACAAGTTCACCATCAGCTAAGTAGGGAAAGTAAAATAATTATAGCTATGTAAAGTTATGTAAAATCGACAGAACTCGCTTGTGTTAAAGATTTGATTGCGCTGAAGCGCAACTACGAACTATGAGTTTTATTTTGCTCACCTACTTACTTTACCTTGAGATATTTCCTCAGTTCCTTCAGCAATTTTTTGTCGTAATTCTTCAATTCTCCTTTCTCTTTCTTGTAAAAGTTTAAAAGCTTCATTGAGTATATCATCCACGCTGGAAAACCTACCACATGTAAGCTGCATCTGAATAAATTGCCCTAGCTCTGGCTTAATTTCAATGTGCATAGTTTTAAGTTCCGAATAACTCTATTTGTATATTATAAGTGATTATTATTTTAGCTACGTAGACAGAACAAAATATTTGTAGCTATATTTAGACAAAATATTTACCAATTCAAGTCACGCTATAATCTGTGCAGTACCGTTTATATAAAGGCTGCAAACCTAAAACAATATCCTCTCGTGGTATACCCATTGCTACCAAAATCCCCAGCCGGATTTTGGTCAGTTAAATTTGGACAACTACTTCCTTTACAGGCTAATAGACAATTCATACCTTTGTATAGCTGATTGCGTAAACTCAAACTGAAAAAACGTCTCGTAAATATTTAAAGGAACAGCCTTTGATCTCACTTGCATAAATATAATTTTTATGCTAGACTCAATTTAAAATGATGGAAAGATGAAACCTAAAGACATATTTGGAAATTTTTTAATTTCCCACAAACCTTATTCCCTCTCGTTATCGAGAAGGATACCGGTATGGGCTTGTCCCGACGCTGAGGATATTGTCTATCCACCGGGGTCAAGGTTACACAATTGAATAAATTAGGTAACTGAATCTTTCTGTCATTTCTTTGACAGAAATCAATGCAAGACCTCGCAAGGGGATGGAAGCAAGTTAGGTAATTGAATTTTTCTTTCGTTCTTTAATTGAGCTTTCCAATAAAAAATCCCCTCACGGGGATACAGAGTTTTATTCAGATACTAGTAAATTCAAGGAATTATAGTTGTTGAAATAGTGCCTGGATGTATATTCTCTCTCATTAGGACTGTGCGGTTCTGGTGGGGGGATTTTGCCAAATGGATTATTATGGAAGAAAGCTAATAAGTTAATGATCAGCTTGATCGTATTTATATGTAATCTCACTGAAGGAAAAATTATGCGACTATTGTTTTGTGGAGTAATGATCAGTCTAGGACTATCGCCATTGTTAGCTCAAGCCCAACAACAAGTTAATGCTGGACAAGTTGCATCTATGGTAGAGGCACTAAGATATGCTGCACCAAAAGGTAGTCCAAATGATGGATACTATAGCGAGTGGAGAGTTAAACCAGAAACCTTAAAAGGCTGGTCAAAACATTGTCTGAAACAAGAACTCACACCAACACAATTTGATCACAACCGTGCTATAGCACGTAAAGTCGTTTCTTGCATAACTCGACGCGAATTAGACAAACAACTTCATGCTACCAGAAATAATGAAACTGCAGCGGTAAGGAGTGTAGCTTGTTGGTGGATGACTGGTAATTACACAGGCTGCAATCATGGCTTTACTGGTGATTACGTGCAGAAAGTTGTGGGTTTGTACCAACAACAGCGTTCAAAACCACAATAGTAGTTTATATAAATACGTTTTATGACTTACAGCCCTCCTAAACTCCTCACATTCAATGAGTTTTTACTTAAGTATGGAGATAATCCCCGTTACGAATTAATTGACGGAGAACTACGTGACATGTCACCAACTGGACCTCATGAGGAAGTTGCTGGAAGTATTACGGGTATAATTTATGCGGAAATTCTGCGTGCTAATTTAAACTGGCTGATTCCCAAAAATTGTTTAATTAAACCACCTGCTGCTCAAGCTACAGCACTCCGTCCAGATGTGATTGTTCTGGATAAAACCAAACTCATTCAGGAACCACTTTGGCAAAAAGAACCGATTATTTGTCATGGTAATACTATTCAGTTAATTGCTGAAGTTGTAAGTACTAATTGGTAAGATGATTATGCTAGAAAAGTAGAAGAATATGCTTTTCTCCAAATACCAGAATATTGGATCGTAGATTTTCGTGCTTTAGGTGGATGGCAATTTATTGGTAATCCTAAACAACCGACTTTCACAGTTTGTAAGTTAGTTGATGGTCTATATCACGAGCAAAAATATCGTTTGGGAGATATTATTTCTTCTGCTCTTTTTCCCAATTTACAACTCAAACTGGATAATATTATACCGTAATTGCTAAAACTTTTCAAACACCCGTTTAAACTGAAAATGATAAAATAGGAAGTCTAAAAGCGAATATTGCTCCTCTGGGTATTCTATTTTCTGCCCATATTGTACCGTTATGGGCTTCAATGATTTGGCGCGACAGGTATAACCCTAAACCAGAACCTTTGGCTTGGCGATCGCTATGTCCTTGATAAAACCGTTCAAACAAGTAGGGAAACTGTTCAGCTTGAATACCTGCTCCTGTATCCAAAATCTGAACGATATGAAAAGCAGATTGGGACTCCAAGAGAATTGTGATGCGATCGCCCCGACGAGAATGATTGATTGCGTTCACCAGAAGATTGCTTAAAACCCTTTCTAGTTGTAAAGCATCTCCATTCACCCACAAAGATTGTCGCCAATTAGAATCTCCATAGCTGAAAGAAAGATGAACACGGCGATTTGCAGCTAATTCAGTCAAGGTAACTGCTACTTCTTCTGCTAACACAGTTAAATCTACAGGGGCTAAATTAAGCTTCAATCCTTCGGTATCATTGCGATAGATATCTAATAAGGTTTCTAAAAGTTGTAGTGAAGTTTGATGACTCCGAGCCATCGTGGCTAAAACTTGTTGTTGACTAAATGAAACTGAACCAAATTTTTCTTGTTGAAATGCTTTGATTGTTTCAATTGCTCCCAGTAAGGGTGTTTTTAAGTCATGGGTTAATGTAGAAGCGAAATCTTCACGTAATTTGACTAGTTGCTCCTGCGCTTGTAATTTTGTTTCTTGCTGTGTGATCGCATCCTTTGATTGGCGAATGCGATCGCTCAATAACCCTGTCACAATTAATGCCATTCCTGCAACTAACCGACTAGCTGCTGTAGAGGCTTTAATCGGTATACTTCCAGGTATCCATAAATTCAACATAGTTAAAATCACTGCAATTGTAATAGCTTGTATAGTAGCTAAACGTCCAAACCAATAATTGATCAGTAAAATTGGACCAATGTAGAGATAGCCAAATACATAGTCTGCTGGAGTAGCATACTCCATGATTATAATGAGTAAAAAAAGCCCAATAACAAATAAAACCCTACTTAATCTTACCCCATGTAATAACGACTTTATTTCTGGTAACTTCATGAGAGAAAATTAAAATCAATGTGTTTACTGATCGACCATGCTATATTCCAGCTAAATCCAGGATAGGAGCGATCGCATCTTCTCGTTTTACCGCCATCATATGTACACCTTGACATAATTGACGCGCTATTTGGACTTGTTCAGCGGCGATTTTCATCCCTTCTAAGAGGGGATCTTTAGCCCGATCCAACCTATCAATAATATGTTGAGGAATATTAACTCCAGGAACTGCTTTGTTAATAAACCGAGCATTCTTAGCAGATTTTAGCAGGAAAATCCCCGCTAGAATCGGTTTACCATAACCTGAGGCGATTTTATCCATAAATTTTTCTAGTATTTCAAAGTCTGTAATTAATTGACTTTGGAAAAACTGTGCACCTGCTGCTATTTTCCGCTCAAAGCGGCTTTGTAAACCTGACCAACTGTGGGACTGAGGATCTACTGCTGCGCCAGCAAATAAATCTGTCCCACCGTCAGTTAAAGGGTTTTCATTAAAATCAATACCCTGATTCATTTTCCTGATCAATTGGAGCAAGCGCACAGATTCTAAATCAAAAACTGCTTTAGCTTGGGGATGATCTCCAGCTTTTACCGGGTCACCAGTTAAGGCTAAAACGTTGCGGATACCCAAAGCATGAGCGCCCATTAGGTCTGCTTGCAAACCAATACGATTGCGATCGCGACAAGCTATTTGATATATTGGCTCAATGCCATGTTGGGATAAAATAGCAGCAGCTACCAATGACGACATCCTCAGCACAGCTCGACTACCATCAGTAATATTGATAGCATGAACCTTCCCTTGGAGAGTCCCTACCATTTTTAACATGTGCTGTGGATCTACTCCTTTAGGTGGTGCAACTTCAGCCGTAATTAAAAATTCGCCTGCATTGACAGCATTGCGGAAGTTATTTAAGGTTGTAGAACTCTGGGTATCCTGCATAACAATCAGTTTTTGGGTTTTTAATAGGCTATAACAAATACAACCCAAAAGCACAAATCTTCTAAGTTAAAACATTAAAGCCGTGCTGTATAACCTAAAGCTGATTTGACTGCTGCTAAAGTTTGGTTAGCGATCGCCTCAGCTTTTATCCGTCCTTCTCGCAGAACCGCATCCAAATAAGCCTGATCCGCCATTACATCTCGATACTTTTCTTGTATAGGTTTAAGAGCGTTAATTGTGGTTTCCGTTAACAATGGCTTAAATTGACCCCAACCCATATCTTGACATTCACCAGATACTTCTAACTTAGACTTACCAGATAACAGCATATACAATGTCAACAAATTATGGCATTCTGGACGTTCAGAATCATCAAAAGTTAAACCCCGAATTGGATCTGTCTTACAGCGTTTAATTTTGTTAGTAATTTGTTCTGGCGTATCTAATAAACCAATCCGGCTTAATTCCGATGGCTCTGATTTAGACATCTTGCGAGTTCCATCAGTCAGACTCATCACCCTAGCACCCTCCCGTATAATTAAAGGTTCTGGTAGCTTCAATACAGGTTGGTCTTGAGCAAATTGGTGATTAAATCTGTTGACGATATCTCTGGTCAGTTCCAAGTGTTGCTTTTGGTCTTCACCTACAGGTACTTTATCGGCTTGGTAAAGTAGAATATCAGCCGCCATTAACACGGGATAGTCTAATAAACCGACGCTGACGTTCTCTCCTTGTTTGACCGCTTTTTCCTTATATTGGATCATGTCTTCTAGCCAATTTAAGGGGGTAATGCAGTTGAGCAACCAAGTAAGTTCGCTGTGAGCCGAAACGTGGGATTGAACAAAGATGGTGGAGTTATCTAAATTTAGACCACAAGCTAGATAAAGAGCTACAAGGGTGTAGGTATCAGATGCTAACTTGAGTGGGTCATGTGGTACTGTAATCGCATGTAGATCGGCGACAAAAAGGTAGTTTTCATATTCACTCTGACTTTGCACCCAGTTACGAATCGCTCCCAAATAGTTACCTAGATGGTAATCACCTGTTGGTTTAACTCCAGACAAAACGCGTTGCTTACCCATAAATTCACTTTAGTTATCTCAAGTACACGCTATGTAAAAAAATAGCGGTCGCTAAAATCATAGCTAAACTCTTACAATTCTGACACTTTCTTGCTAGGATTGGGAATAGGGTAGTCCAAGGCAAATTTATCTAGAAAATCGGATATCTTGGCTAACATTTGGCTGAAAAGTAGGTACTAAAGTCCATTCCACTATTTCTCTTATCTGATAGGTGTTTTGATGAAAGCTTTATTAATTTGGCCCATAATGCCTAATTCCTTTTGGTCTTATCAGGAAGCATTAGATCTAGCAGGTTTACGTGCTACAAGTCCTCCTTTAGGCTTAATCACAGTGGCTGCAATGCTACCTGATGATTGGGAAATCAGACTTATAGATCGTAATGTCCGTCTAGAGACAGATGCAGACTGGGATTGGTGTGATCTAGTTGTCATCTCTGCGATGATTGTCCAGCAACAGGATTTTGGTAACTTGATCCGTCGGGGGGTGGCTTTAGGCAAGAAAGTAGCCGTGGGTGGACCTTTTGCGACTTCAGTACCGGAATTTCCTTTATCATTCGGTGCTGATTATCTAATTTTAGATGAGGGGGAATGTACTATTCCCTTATTTTTGGCTGCTTTGTCCAGAGGTGAGACAAAGGGTGTTTTCCGCGCTACAGAAAAGCCAGATGTGACTCAAACTCCATTACCTCGGTTTGATCTGTTGGATTTAGATGCTTATATTTCCATGACGGTGCAATTTTCCAGAGGTTGTCCGTTTCAATGTGAATTTTGCGATATTATCACTTTATTTGGTCGTAAGCCTCGCACTAAAACGCCACAGCAGATGCTGGCTGAATTGGAAGCTTTGTATCAAATGGGCTGGAAGCGTCTTGTGTTTATTGTAGATGATAATTTTATTGGGAATAAACGTAATGCCAAAATTTTTCTGCGGGAGCTAATCCCTTGGATGCAAGAACGGAAATATCCTTTTCCTCTACTTACGGAAGCTTCTGTGAATTTAGCAGAAGACGATGAATTAATCGAGCTGATGGTAGCAGCTGGTATGACGATGGTATTTCTGGGTATTGAAACACCTGACGTTGATAGTTTACTCGGAGCCCATAAGGAACAGAATACTCGTCATTCCTTAGTTGAATCCTGTCAGAAGATTACCCGAGCTGGATTGCAAATCATGGCTGGATTTATTATCGGTTTCGATCATGAACAGTCTGGTGCTGGCGATCGCATTCAAGCCTTTGTCGAAGAAACAGGTATTTTACAAGCACATGTAGGTTTATTACAAGCAATTCCTAATACTGCTATGTGGAATCGTTTAGAAAATGAAGGACGTTTAAACCAAGGACTTGATGAATTATTTGGTAGCCAAAGGGCTTTGATGAATTTTATCCCGACTCGTCCGGTGGCGGAAATCGTGGGTGAGTTTACTGCAACTTTCTGGAATTTATATGAACCTCTACCCTATCTCAAACGTTGTTTTCGCTATTTTATGATGATGGAAGATAAGCGCCCTTCCCGGCGGCTACCATTAAATATCAAAGAAATACGTTTTGTCCTAGCTATTTGCTGGCGACAAGGAGTATTACGCTCTACTCGCTGGCTCTTTTGGTGGCAATTGGCGGTATTCACCATGAAAAAACCCCATTTAATGTTTGACTATTTCTTCGCTTTAGGTATAGGTGAACATTTCTTCAACTTTCGTCATGAAGTGAAGGCTGACTTAGAATCTCAATTGACAGACTTAGACTCAATTGTTGTACAAAAAGAGTTATCCCTCAGTTCTGCTGAGTAAACTCTCTCGTAAAATAACGTGATTGAGCGGAGCCGGAGACGCTCCGCCTCCAGTTGGTAAATAACCATTTGAAAAATATATGTCAAATCGAACAATGTGGTAGGGATTTAATAGAAACATCATGCACAGATATTACTCTTAATTGCGAGCCTTAAACAAGATAGTTAGCTTATCTGCTAATAATTCTATATAAGGCTCCTGAATCATATCATGATGGTTTCCGGGAATCCAATAAACTTGCTCTAATAAATG
>Ga0116226_10001875_pt1 | contig 18264 bp, 12 predicted proteins | sample S1TSphfallax_FD_89692 | JGI IMG/M metagenome (GOLD analysis project Ga0116226, IMG submission 89692) | Host-associated microbial communities from peat moss isolated from Minnesota, USA - S1T2_Fa - Sphagnum fallax MG | ecosystem: Host-associated > Plants > Peat moss > Unclassified | place: USA... | reverse complement strand
GTCCGCAAGACATCGCTCGCCCTATGCCAGATCGTGGCTGGCGGGGTGTGCGCCATAATTTGATTCATTACTTTTTTGCCCCATAGTTCAAGACTTCGCCCAGCTTCAAGGGCGCCGCGCCCTTGAAGCTTCCCAATTTGGCCGCGGGACACTTAGGTGGGTCCTTTAAGCCCCCAGCGATCGAACGCACGTCTCCCCATGCCGCGAGACCAAGCAGGTCGCGCCGCGTTTTTTCGTCCGTATAAGTTACGATTGCCGAGAGCCCCAGACTGGCGCGGCGGAGCGTCGAAATCAACGCCCAAAATCTGCAGTTGACGGCCGATTCGCGCCTTGACTCGCGGAAGGTTCGGACAGTGCAGGGAAAACCGGCCGATCACTTTTTTTCGGCGACGCGAGAATGGCAAATTTAGCTGTGGATGAATCGGCGCAAAGGCGCCGACACGGCGCCGCGTAGCGTAATTAAACGTTTAGATTCCGGAACTTAGTGGATCGCGTCCGAAGTTAAGCGGCGCCGACCTTCTTCAGTTGACGGTGCAGGCGCGACACTTTGCGCGAGCCGGTGTTCTTATGAACAACGCCTTTGGTCACTGCTCTCATCAGCTCCGATTGGGCGGAGATAAATGCATCCTTCGCCGCAGCGGCGTCGCCACTGGAAATGGCCTCGTCGAACTTGCGGAGATAGGTGCGCACACGTGACCTGCGAGCCCGATTGACCTCGGTCCGGCGCTCGATCTTGCGAGCGGCCTTCTTGGCTCCGGGATTGTTGGCCATGCGATCTCTTAACTCTTCAAAGCGGGCGCGACGCGCATCCGCCCTCTAGAAAACGGGAGGCGCGGATATAGGGGAAGCGGCGCGGAGGGTCAATGTGAGATCATCTCTGACACCTGGAACAATAGAAGGTGGACCTTCCCGACTGCAGGATGCGGCGGATCCGCCCTTCGCAACCCGATGCGCCGCAAGCTTCGCCGGCGCGGCCATAGGCCTGGAAGCCATGTTGAAAATAGCCCACCCCGCCCGCCACGTCGGCGAAGTCGCGCAAGGTCGATCCCCCGGCGGCGATTGCCTCAGTGAGCACGGCGCGCACCGCGCCCGCCAGTGTCTCCAGGCGCGGGAGGCGAATGGCGGCGGCCGCCTTGATCGGGGAGATTCCCGCCCGGTGCAACGCCTCGCAGACATAGATATTGCCCAGGCCCGCGACGATGCTTTGATCAAGCAACAGCGTCTTGGGGCCCTGGCGACGGCCCTCGAAGGCGCGGGCCAGGTGGGCGCCATCAAAGGCGTCGCCCAGAGGCTCCGGCCCCATCGCCGCGAAAGGCGGACGATGTGCGAGCTGGGCGCTGTCGACGAGGTCCATGAATCCAAAGCGACGCGCGTCATAATAAGTCAGCCTAGCCCCCGCCGTGGTCTCGAAAAAGATATGGGCGTGCTTTTGCTGGGCCGGGGCGTCAAGGGCGAAGGCGCCGGGGCGTCGCGCGGCGCCTTGGGATTCCACGCTAAAGCGTCCGGTCATGCCCAGGTGGATCAGCAGGGTCTCACCCCGATCCAGGACGGCCAGCATGTATTTTCCCCGCCGTATCAGCTGCTCGACGCGCGCGCCGGTGAGGCGCCGGGCGAAGTTCGCGGGCAAGGGAAAGCGCAGGTCCGGCCGACGGGCCTCCACCGAGGCGAAGGTCGCGCCGACAAGATAGGGCTCCAAGCCCCGGCGCACAGTTTCGACTTCGGGGAGTTCAGGCATCGGTGGATAGGGCCTAGATGAAGTCGCCTCTTGAGGGAACAGCATCGTGGGCGGCTTGGCCTTGCTCACCCTTGCGCCTAAAGCCCTTCGTGTGCCGGATGGCGATGGGAGATCTCTTGTGAGCAGCGAGGCGGCGCCATTCGGAGCCCGCGATGTGGATCCGGCGGAAAAGCCGGCCTTGGTGCGGGGAGTCTTTGACAGCGTCGCCGCGCGCTATGACCTGATGAATGACCTGATGAGCGCGGGCGTTCATCGGCTTTGGAAGGACGCCGCCGCCGCGCGGCTCAATCCGCAGCCTGGGGAGACCATCATCGACTGCGCGGGGGGTACGGGGGACATGGCCCAGCGCTTCGCGCGATATTCGCGCGCCGCCAGAAAGCGTCGCGGCGGCGCCCCGGCGCGGGTCATGGTGATCGATTACAATGAGAAGATGGTCCAGGCCGGTCGCCGTCGCGGCCTCCTTCCGGAAATCGTCTGGTCGGTCGGCGACGCCCAGGCCCTGCCGCTGCCCGACGCGTCAGCCAACGCCTATTGCATTTCCTTTGGGCTTCGAAACGTCACCGACATTTTAGGCGCCTTGAAGGAGGCGCGTCGGATTCTAAAGGTGGGCGGCCGCTTTCTTTGCCTGGAGTTCTCCAAGCCGCCCGCAGCGGCGATCCGGAGGATGTATGACGCCTATTCCTTCTCCGTCATTCCGGCGGTAGGGCGCCTCGTAGCCCGCGACCAGGACGCCTATGACTATCTCGTGCAGAGCATTCGCCGCTTTCCCGATCAGGCCAGCCTGGCGGAGCTGATGCGCGCCGCGGGCTTCTCCCAGGTCTCTGTCACAAATTTCAGCGGCGGGGTCTGCGCTCTCCATCAGGGTTGGGCGATCTAACCAGGTGATCGCCCTGGCCGCCGCCCCCCGACTCATGGGCGCCCTCTGGCGCTTGACCAGAGCCGACGCCTTGGCGCCGCGGGAGACCGACCCGCTCCTGCCGCCAAGCGCCCGTTTCGCCGCGCGCTGCCTTCGCCTGCTGGCGGGACGGGAGTCGCGCCGGGGGCGCCCGGGCGAGCGCCTGGCGCGCGTCCTGGAGAAGGAGGGGCCGGTCGCCATCAAGCTTGGCCAATTTCTCTCCACCCGCGCGGATATTTTCGGGCCTGAGTTCGCGGAGGACCTGTCGCGGCTGAAGGATCAACTGACGCCCTTTCCTGACGCCATCGCCGCGGCCGAGGTGGAGCGGGCTCTAGGTCGACCCCTCAATCGGATTTTCGCGAGCTTTGACTCTCCGGTGGGCACAGCCTCCCTGGCACAGGTTCACGCCGCGCGCCTGCCAGATGGGCGGGCGGTCGCGGTAAAAATCCTGCGACCAGGCGTTGAGGGTCGCGTCGCACGCGATATTCGCGCCCTTTTTCTGGCCGCATCCCTGACGGGGCGTTGGATTCCTGGAGCGACGCGGCTTGAGCCCCGCGCCTTCGCCGCCACCATCTCCCGCGCCCTGGAATTGGAACTTGATCTTCGTTTCGAGGCGGCCGGGGCCGATGAACTCAAGAACGCCATGGCGGCCGACGGCTTCATGAGCGCGCCGGCGGTGGTCTGGGACGGCGTGGCCAAGCGTGTCCTGACCATGGACTGGGCCGCGGGGGAGGCGCTTTCCAATGGGTCGGTTCTGGCGCGCGAGGGCTTGGACCGTCCCCGATTGGCGAACGATCTCATCCGGGGCTTCCTTGCCCAGGCCCTCGACCATGGGGTTTTTCACGCCGACCTGCATGAGGGAAATCTGTTCGTGGATCCCGGCGGGCGGCTGATCGCCGTGGACTACGGCATCATCGGGCGTCTAGGGCCTTTGGAGCGCCGCTATCTGGCCGAGATCCTCTGGGGTTTCCTGAACCGTGACTATGCGCGGGTGGCGCAGGTTCATTTCGACGCCGGCTATGTGGCTGCTCTTCACGACAAGGCGGCGTTCGCCCAGGCGCTGCGGGCCGTGGGGGAGCCGATCTTTGGGCGTGTGGCCGCGGAGGTCTCCATGGGGCGACTTCTGGCGCAGCTGTTTGATATCACCAGCCTCTTCGAGATGCGGCTCCGCCCCGAACTGGTGCTGCTGCAAAAGACCATGGTCACGGTGGAGGGAGTGGGCCGGCGCATAGACCCCTCCCTCGATATCTGGGCCGCGGCCGAGCCTATTGTCAGGCGATGGATCACGGCGGAGCTTTCGCCGGCCCGTCGTGTCGCGGAAATCGGCCGCGAGGCGCGCGCCGCGCTCACACGCCTGGCCAACGGACCCTCATACGGCGGGGAGCTGCATCCAAGCCCGTTCCCATCCAGCCCACCCGCCGATTGGGGGTTCGCCCGGCGAGGAAGCCTGGATGGGGTCAGTATGGCGTTGGGCGCTCTTATGGCCGCCATGGCATTTGCCGCCTTTGCCCTCTTGCGCTGACGGCCTAACGACCGAAGCGAAAACTAGCCCCGGTCGGAGCCCCCCTCCTGAGGCGTCTTATCGCGCTTGGCTTCCCGGTCTTTCTGCTGCGCCCAGTAGGTGGCGCCGTCCCTGGGCTTGAACATAGTTCGAGGCGCACCGTTCTTGGCCACGACGGCGAACACATTGGCCTTGGGATCATAGATCAGCCTGTCGCCATTGGACCGATCAATAACCTCCGCATCCCGCGGCGGCTTGTCCACGAAGGCGTGGGCGACGGTCACGTACTGGCTCTCGCTCTTGGCGTCGAAGTCTCCGCCGTTTTTGGCGAATTGATACTGGGCGTTCTCTTCGGCGGTATGTTTGCGGTTGGCGGCCCATAGCGGCTTGCCGCCGATCAGTGGCACGGGGGCGTCACGCGGATCCACGGCGCGGCCTCCTTCGGCGCTCGTCGCGGCGACGCCCTGCGAAAAGGCGCCGACCCCAGCGCCGCCCGTCGCGACCGCGGAGGGCTTGCCGTTGCAAGCACTGAGCGCCAATGCGGAAAGGGCGATCGCCCCGCAAAACCTCTTAGCCTTCATCATCTTCATCTCCCGTCTGAATGGATTGGCCTGGCCTTAAGCTGCTGTGGGGAACAAAGAAAGAACATCTTGAGAGTTTTGTCCAGGGGGTCGGTTTAAGTTTATGTGCGCATCTTTGTTGGGTCGGAGGCTAGAGGTCTTGGCGCACGGGCGCATTCTTCTCATCGTGGGCGGTGGCGTGGCGGCCTATAAGGCGCTGGAGCTCACGCGCCTTCTGCGCAAGGCGGGGCTGGGGGTTATGCCCATCCTCACCGCGGCCGGCGCGCGTTTTGTCACGCCACTCAGCCTCAGCGCCTTGGCCGAAGAGAAAACGCGCACGGATCTCTTCTCCGACGCCGATGAGGCGCGGATGGGCCATATCGCGCTTTCTCGCGCCGCCGACCTGATCGTGGTGGCGCCAGCCACGGCCGATCTGATGGCCAAAGCGGCCCATGGCCTTGCCGACGACTTGGCGTCGACGACGCTTTTGGCCACGGATAAGCCGGTGATCATGGCGCCGCCATGAATGTTCGGATGTGGCTGCACCCCGCCACGCAGCGGAACCTGAAAACCCTCGTCGGCGACGGTGTCGCCATTGTGGGTCCGGACATCGGGGCCATGGCCTGCGGCGAGACGGGGCCAGGGCGGATGGCGGAGCCCGACGCCATATTCGACGCGATCGTGGCCGCCCTCGCGCCTCCCGTCTCGGGATCGCTAAAGGGGCGCCATATCCTGGTCACCGCCGGCCCCACGGCCGAGGCCCTCGACCCCGTGCGCGTCCTGACCAACCGCTCCAGCGGCAAGCAAGGCTACGCCATAGCGGCCGCCTTGGCCCGACTGGGCGCGAAGGTGACTTTGGTCTCAGGCCCCACGGCGCTCGCCACACCGGAGGGCGTGACGCGGGTGAATGTGGAAACGGCGCTGGAGATGGGGGCTGCTTGCAGGGCGTCGTTGCCGGCGGATGCGGCGGTATGCGTGGCGGCGGTGTCGGACTGGCGCCCCGATCAGGTTTTCGGAATCAAAATGAAGAAGGGTCCCGGCGGCCCGCCGTCTCTCACCCTGGTGGAAAACCCTGATATTCTGGCGGACCTTTCGGCCAGCGGACCCGGCCGGCCCCACCTCGTCGTGGGCTTCGCCGCGGAAACGGACAATCTGGAAGCCAATGCGAGGGCCAAGCTGGCCCGCAAGGGCTGCGACTGGATACTGGGTAACGATGTGAGCGCGGAGGCCGTCATGGGCGGCGATGAGAACGAGATCCTGCTGGTGCGGGACGGCGGGGTCGAGCGATGGGAGAGGATGTCCAAGATCGATGTGGCCGCCCGCCTCGCGCGGGAGATCGCCAAGGTGCTGGGAGACGCGGCGGCGTGACGACTGTGTTGAAGATCTTGCGTCTGGCCCATGCGGCGGGCATGCCTCTGCCAGCCTATGAGAGCGGCCAAGCCGCGGGCATGGATCTGCGCGCGGCGGTGGGCGAGAAGGCTCCGATGATCTTGGCCCCGCGGGAAAGGGCCGCCGTCCCCACCGGCTTCGCCATCGCCCTGCCCCAGGGTTTCGAGGCCCAGGTGCGCGCCCGATCTGGCCTGGCCCTCAAAAACGGAGTCGCGCCCTTGAATTCGCCTGGAACCGTGGACGCGGACTATCGCGGGGAGATCAAGGTGATCCTGATGAACCATGGCGCGGAGCCCTTCGTCATTCGCCGCGGCGACCGCATCGCCCAATTGGTTATCGCCCCTGTCGTCCAAGCGACATGGCTGGAAACGGATGATCTGGATGGGACCGCGCGCGGCGCCGGGGGATTTGGGTCTACGGGTTCGCGATGAGGCGGACCTAGATATCCTTTGCGCTGTCGCCGCCGGTCACCTCAAATTCCGCACCGGTCACCTGAGCCGCCGCGTCCGACGCGAGAAAGACGGCCACGGGAGAGATATCGTCCGGTTGCAGCCAGCCGACCCTCAAAGGTACGGTCGGCGCGCGAATGTCCCAGGCCTGCTGCGGCGTCGGATCGGTGATCTTTTGACCCTCCTCCGAGACGGTCTCGCTGAACCGTTTTTCGTAACGCGTGAGGGCGGTGTCCACGAGGCCCGGGAGCACCGCGTTGACGGTGATATTGTGTTCGCCCAATTCCATCGCGGCGGATTTCATCAGGCCGATGATGCCCCACTTGGAGGCGGAATAGCTGGAGGCGTCCTTCGTGCCGTGCAGTCCTTGCATCGAGGACAGCACGATAATCCGCCCATGTTTGCGGGGAACCATCTTGGGCGCAAAGGCGCGGAGGGTGTTGGCCGTGCCGTTGAGATTGTTGTCAATCACGTCGCGCCAGTCAGCGTCGGTCATCTCCAGGAGAGGGACCCAGCGCTGAATGGCGGCGTCCGCCACCACGATGTCGATCTTGCCGTGATCGGCCTCGACCTGATCGGCGATATGGCGCAGCGCGGAAATATCCCGAATATCCGCCTTGATCCCCTCGCCTTGGCGCCCATAGGCGCGGATCTGCCGCACGGTCTCATCCAGGTCACCCGGCGTCGCCGGTTTGGCGTTTGAGGCTGCGGACACAAATCCGCAGATATCGATGCAGACGACGTCCGCCCCGTTGGCGGCGAATTCCACGGCGATGGCCCGGCCAATGCCGCGCGCCGCGCCGGTCACGACGGCGATCTTGCCTTGCAACACGCTCCCCCGCCCCGGCGTGATCGGCCCGGCGCTCTGCGCGGGCGACGGCTCAGGCACCGGCTGACCGTCCAGTTCACGCGGAGTGGTGTCGGAACGACCATCCGGGGTCGGTGCGGCGACCGCGCCGCTGACCACCGCGGCCCCGATGATGGCGCCCCCCAAGAGCAAGTGGCGTCGCGAGGAGTCTGGATCGCCGAGCGTCACGACGCGCCGTCCGAAAGATGATCGGTCATGGGATCCTCCTGGCGAAAATCCATTAACTTCGAATGTCGCCAACCGTTCCTATGGCCAAGTCTGGCCTCAGTTCTGATAGGGCCGCTCCGGCCAGCCGTGTCCGACAACCTCGCTCAGCGCCGCCTCGAGTTCCGCCTGCCGGAAGGGCTTCTCAAGTCGCCGCAATCCGTCGTCGAGATTGGGATTGAGGCCAGCATAGCCCGTGATCAGCAGTGCTGGCAGGTGCGGGGTTATGGCGCGGGCCTCGGAGACCAGCGCGACGCCATTCAGCCCCGGCATCATGTAATCAACGATCAGAGCGTCATAGTCTCGGCGGTGGCGAAGGATCTGAAGGGCGGCGGCGGCCGACGCGGCCTCATCAACCTCGTGCCCCCCTGATTGTAGCATCTCAGCCGTCGCGTTGCGCACCAGCTCCTCGTCATCGACGAGAAGAATTCGGAGAGGTTCCGAGGGGGCCGTCGCCTCGCCATGGCCCTCCACTCTGGGCGTAACCCGTACATCCGCCGCAGGCAGATAGATGGACGCCGTCGCGCCGCGACCCGGCTGGCTTTGCAGATCGAACAATCCGCCGGATTGGGCCGCCAGACCATGGACCATGGAAAGTCCCAGACCCGTGCCGCGGCCAATCTCCTTGGTGGAAAAGAAGGGCTCCACCGCGCGTTGCAAGGTCTGCTGATCCATCCCGACGCCGGTGTCGGCGACGCTCACGCGGACATATGTCTCGTCGCGAAGCTGCGGCAAGGCGCGCCCATCGAAAGTCTCCACGGAAATTGTCAGCTCGCCGCCGTCAGGCATGGCGTCGCGGGCGTTCACGCACAGGTTGAGGATCGCCAGCTCCAACTGGTTCGGGTCAGCGATGACAGCGGGGAGATCGGAAGCGACCGCATAATGAACCGTGATCTGGGCGCTCAGCGATCGCCCAATGAGATCGCTCATTCCCGTGACCAACTCACCCAGGTTCACGGGTTGTGGCTCAAGATGCTGACGCCGGCCGAAGGTCAGCAGTCTGTTGACCAAGACCCGGGCGCGCTCGGCCGATTGCTGGGCCCCGCCGATGATCCTCCGCGCGCGCTCGTCCACGGCGTAACGGCGGGCGAGGATATCCAGAGCCCCAACGATGGGCGTGAGGAGGTTGTTGAAATCGTGGGCGACCCCCCCAGTAAGCTGGCCAATCGTTTCAAGCTTTTGAAGTTGGTGGAGTTCCTCTCGCGCGGCCTCTCGCTCGGCAACTGCCCGGTCAACCCGCGCGCGAAGCGCGTCTTCGGTGCGTTCCCGCGCGCCGGCGTCGTCAAAGACCGTGACCGCCCCCGCAGGCTCACCCTCAGGGCCACGGATCGGCACGGCGTCGACTTCAAGGAGGATGCGTTCGTGACCGCCGGGACCGCCGCGCAGATAGATTAACCTTTCGCCTTCGATACGCTCGCCCCGGGCCGCCCGACGGGAGGGATACTCCAACGGGGCATAGGGGCGACCGTCGGGATGAATGGCGGCATAGGCGGTGAAATTGGCCGGACCTTGCGGCGGGGGCCGATGACCCAGGAGTTCAGCGCCGCGTTCATTGATGGTGGTTACAAGCCCATCACGGTCAACAATGGATATGCCCACGGGCGCCTTGGCGAGAACCGACGCCAGAAATTCCCGTTCCACCTGCAGTTTCCGCTCACTGAGCCGCAGCGCCTCCGCCGCCCCGCGCCGGGTGCGCGCCATGTCAAGATTGGCGGAGACGCGCGCGAGCAACTCACGAGCGGAAAATGGCTTGGACAGATAGTCGTCCGCGCCGGCCTCCAGCCCCTCGACCTGAGCATCCTCACCGGCCCTGGCCGACAGCATGACCACCGGGAGATCCGAGAGCTGGGGGTCCCCGCGGACGGCTTCAAGAAGTTGGAATCCATCCATGCCTGGCATCATGACGTCAGTCAGAAGAAGATCGGGCCGCTGATGTCGCGCCGCCTCAAGCGCCGCCAACCCGTCCGCCGCGACATCCACCTCATAACCGGCGTCTTCAAGGAGGCGACGCACATAGTCGCGCAGGTCCCCGTTGTCGTCAGCCACCAGGACGCGCCCCTCTCGCGCCCCAGCCAGCGCCGCGGCGGGCGAAGCGTCGCGCGGGGGATCAGGGTCCAGATCGCGCCCGGAAACCCCTTCGGGAAGCCAGAGCAAAGCCTCTTGAGCGAAGGCTTGCGCGCTGTCCGAAACGCTCTCCTGGTGGGCGTCGGCGGCGGCCTCGACGCGGCGCGGTTGATCTTGTTCGAGGGGGATATCGACGCGAAAGATCGTCCCCGCGCCGACTTGGCTGGCGGCCGAGATCGCGCCGCCGTGCAGCTCCACTAAATCGTGCACGAGGGCAAGGCCGATACCCGAACCCTCGAACGAGCGGCCTCTCGCGCCCTGGACGCGGTGAAAGCGTTCGAACAGCCGGGGCATTTCCGACGCCGGGATGCCCACGCCAGTGTCCTGAACTTCCAGTACGGCGCGCCCGTCCTGGGTGCGAAGCCGCACAGTGATCTCACCTTCGAGGGTGAACTTGAAGGCATTGGACAGGAGATTGAGGACGATCTTTTCCCACATGTCCCGATCAACATCGGCGAGCTCACCGCCGGCAGCCCCGGAGTCCTGGCAATCGATTGTGAGCGTCAGGCCCGCTCGCTCGCAGGCGGATCGGAACGTGGAGGCCAGTTCGGCGGTCAGTGCGGCGAGGCGTGTGGGCTGATAGTTGGCGGCGGCCCGCTCCGCCTCGATCCGAGAAAAATCAAGAAGCGCATTGACCAGGCGCAGCAAACGCTGGGCGTTTCGATGGGCGGCGTCCACCAGAGAGCGGTCATCCGGCGCTACCGCCTCGGCGGGTTTGGCGAGAATGGCTTCGAGGGGCCCCAACATGAGCGTGAGCGGCGTGCGGAACTCATGGCTGATATTTGAGAAGAAAGCGGTTTTTGCCCGGTCGATCTCGGAGAGGGCCTCGGCGCGCGCCTTTGCGCTCTCATATTCATCCGCCCTGGCGATCGCGGCCGCGATTTGGCCCGCCAGGAGCTCGATAAATCCGCGATAATCGGCGTTGAATTCGCGATGAGGATTGAGCCCCGCGACGAAATATCCCACCGGCGCGCCACCGTCCGAGACCACAATGGGCGCGATGAGAGCCTCGGCCGGAGGCTGTTGCCAGTGAACGAGCTGGAATTCGCTTAGGGCCGCGTTTGGCGCGGGCACTTTCACAGATCCGGCCTTGGCCAGCGGTAGCGGCCAGGGACATGCGGGATCATCGAGGTCGAGGCTGGCCGGGGTGGCCGGTGTGTCAGGCTCCAGCCCATGTACCGCGGCGCGGCTGAAGCTCTTGGCGCCGGGCTCGCCCAAATAGACCAGGCCGAAGGGCACATCCGGCGCCCCGCCGCGAAGGCAAGCCGCCATGGCGTCCATCACGTCGGTGCGGGTGGAAGCCGCAGACAGACGGGCGCCCATATCCCGCAGGAGGTCTAGCTGCCGCTCGCCTATGACGCGCTCGGTAACCTCCGCGACCACACAGAGCATGCCGACGGTTCTGCCAAGATCGTCCGCCAGAGGTGAATAGGAAAAGGTGTGGTAGGACTCCTCAATGAATCCGTTGCGCTCCAGATAGAGCAGCAGGGCCTCATCCCAGGTGGCCTCTCCCGTCGCCAGAACGTGGGCAATGCGGGGGCCGATGTCGGGCCAGATTTCCGCCCAGACCGTGTCGGACCGCGCGCCCAGAACCCAATCGCCCTTCTCACCCGTGGTGGGCAGATATGCGTCATTACAGAAGAAGGTGAGATCATCGCCCCAGGCCATCCACATGGCGAACCGGGATGTGAGTAGGATCCGCACAACCGTCCGTAGGCTTTGAGGCCAGGACGCTGGCTCGCCGATACCCGTGGCCGACCAATCCAGCGCACGCATACGGGCGCCCATCTCTCCGCCGCCGGCGAGGAAGTCGGTCGCTACGTGGCGGGAGGCCGGGACGCGCATTCTATCTGCTGCGGGCATGGAGCGCCTTGGTCGAGGAGGTTCAGGTCTAGCTTTTCCGCCCGAGCGAGCCCGTCACGGAGCGGGCTGTGATGGCCCAGGGGGCGGAATGCGGCCCGAACTTAACCGGTTCCCTTCCTCCCCAGGTTGCCGGCCGTGTTCGCCATTGTTTCACGCGCAACATGCCGCCATTTGAAAACCGGGTCTCGCCATCAGCGGCGTCACAAATGACAAGGTCCGTGACGACATTCGGCTGCCCCGGAGGCGGGCAAAATGCCGTCGGAATTGACGTTTCTGCCTACGTCCCGCACTTTCACTGCAACGCTTTGGGCTTGCTTAGGTTAGATAAATAAGCAGCCACGCTGCCGGTGAATGGATCAGCGGTCTAGCCAAGGAAGACGACGAATGCGGATCATCGCGCCCGATGACGCAAGACCGCCAACTGAGGCAACACTGGAGGCGGACAAGCGGCGCAAGACGGTCGCCGAAGTCAGGCCCAACACGAACCTGCTGAGTGCGACGCTCCCCGATAGCGAGTTTCGCAGACTCGCCGAGAATATTCCGACCCTTTGCTGGATCGCGGACCGGGATGGCTACATCAGGTGGTATAACGCCAAGTGGTACGAATACACCGGAACAACGCCCGCCGAGATGCAGGGCTGGGGGTGGCAATCCGTACATGACCTCGGTCACCTTCCAGATGTTCTCGAGGAATGGAAGGCGGCGATTTCGGCGGCTGAGCCCTTCGAGATGGTCTTCCAGATTCGCGGCGCGGACGGAGTCCTTCGGCCTTTTCTGACCCGGATAAATCCCGCCTTCGACGCCAGCGGCGCCGTCGCCAACTGGTACGGCGTCAATATGGATATTTCACTTCAGGTGAAGGCGCAGGACGCCGCGGCGAAGACCGAAGCGCGTTTCCGCCTTCTGGCCGACTCCATGCCACAATTGGTGTGGTCCGCGACGGCGGATGGCGCCCGCGACTATCACAATGCTCGCTGGTACGCCTATACCGGCGCGCCCATTGGCGGGAGCGACGGCGAGGATTGGATCGCGTGGGTTCATCCGGGCGACCGCTCCGGCGCCTTGGCGGCGGTGCGCCGGGCCTGCGAGACACAGCAGCCTTTTCAGAGTGAGTATCGCCTACGCGGCCGGTCAGGCGACTATCGCTGGATGCTCTCCGGGGGTCAGCCGGAACGCGACGCTGATGGCTTGGTGACGCGGTGGTACGGAGCCTGCACGGACATCGAGGACATCGTTCAGGCCAGGATGGTGATGCAGCGGTCCCGCGATGAGCTCGAGGCCCTGGTGGCGCACCGGACGGGCGAGCGGAACCTTCTCGCCATCCTGGTTGAGAGGACGGATGTCATGGTGATGGCGCTCGGCCTTGATTATCGGATTCTCGCGATCAACCGCGCCAATATCGATGAATTTGACCGGATCTATGGTCATCGGCCGAAAGTGGGCGACGATATGCTGGGCCTCCTGGCCGACCAGCCGGAGCAGCAGGAGGCCGCCCGAAAGGCCTGGGCGCGCGCCATAGCTGGGGAAGAGTTCACGCTCATCGAAACCCGCGGCCATCCGGCCCACGCGCGATCGGACTATGAGATCAAATTTCGCACTCTGACCAATGACGCGGGCGCGCGGATCGGCGCCTTCCAATTTGTTACGGATGTCACCCAACGCCTCCTGGACCAGCGAAACCTGGCTCAGGCTCAGGAGGCGCTCGTCCAGGCTCGCAAACTCGAGGCCATGGGACAGCTCACCGGCGGGGTAGCGCACGACTTCAATAATCTGCTGACCCCCATTCTGGGCGCCCTTGATATGCTTGAGCGTCGCGGACTGGGCGGCGAGCGCGAGCAGAGACTAATCCATGGCGCCCTGGAGTCCGCCGAGCGCGCGCGCACGCTTGTGCATCGTCTTTTGGCCTTCGCCAGGCGCCAGCCCCTGCAGTCCGTCCCGGTCGATGTCGGGGGCCTCGTGAGGGGCATGGCGGATCTGGTCGCCAGCGCCGTGGGGCCGACCATCAGCGTAAATCTTCGCATCGGCGATGGGCTACCCCTGGCCAAGGCTGATCGCCATCAACTGGAAATGGCTATTCTTAACCTGGCAGTGAACGCCCGGGACGCCATGGATGGCTCGGGCCGGCTGACGATCTCCGTGACAACGCAATCTCCTCCCCGTGTGGCGCCCGCCGAACTTAAGGCCGGAACCTATGTGCGCATCAGCATCGTGGACACGGGCAAGGGAATGGATGAGGCGACCCGCGCGCGCGCGATCGAACCGTTTTTCTCAACCAAGGGCGTGGGGCAAGGCACGGGCCTTGGCCTTTCCATGGCCCATGGCCTCGCGTTGCAACTTGGCGGCGCGCTGACCATCGATAGCGAGCCTGGCGCCGGCGCGGAGATCGCGATCTGGCTGCCAGAGAGCGCGGAGCCCCGGGTTTCGGAGGAAAGCGCTGCGAGCCTGGGTCTTTCCGAGGCGCAAGCCGGCATTGTCCTTCTGGTCGATGATGAGCCCTATATTCGCGCCATCACGGCGGACATGCTGAGCGAATTGGGATTCCATGTGCACGAGGCCAACACGCCGGAGGCGGCCCTCGCGGCTGTCAAGGCGGGACTTAAGCCTGACATCCTGGTCACCGATCACCTCATGCCCGGCATGACCGGGGTCGAATTGGCGAGGTCGGTGAAAGCCATTCTTCCCAGTGCGCGCACACTCATCGTGTCCGGCTTCGCGGAGGTCGAAAACCTCGATCCATCGCTGAACCGCCTGTCAAAGCCTTTTGTGCAAAAGGATCTCGCGGCCGCCCTCGCCGAGCTCCAATGCGCGTCCGGGGAAATGGCTTGAACCGGTGGAAAAGGGGCGGCTGAGCCAGACCGACGTCCTGTCTCAAAGCCCGAGTACGTCCCGCATACCGTAGAGCCCGGGCGGCGCCGACACGACCCAGACCGCCGCCGCCAGCGCGCCGCGGGCGAAAAGGGATCGGTCGCGGGCGGAATGGGAGAGGGTGATGATCTCGTCCTCGGCGGCGAAGATGACGCTGTGCTCGCCCACGATCCCGCCGCCGCGAAGGGACGCATAGCCGATGCCACCCTGCGGACGCGCGCCAGGGAGCCCTGAACGTTCGGGCAGCCGGGCGGTCTCCGGCACCTCGCCGCGTCCCCGCGCCGCCGCATCGCCTAAAAGGAGCGCGGTGCCCGAGGGGGCGTCGACCTTGCGCCTGTGATGGGCCTCCAGGATTTCCACGTCCCAGGCCTCTGGGCCGAGGCACCGGGCGGCCTCTTCGACGAGCAGGACGAGCATGTTCACGCCAAGTGAAAAATTGCCGGATTTGACGATGGCAATCTTCGCCGCCGCCGCGGCGATCTCCGTTTCCTGCTCGGCCGTGAAGCCTGTGGCGCCGATGACGATGGCCGGACCGCCGGCGGCCGCCGCCAGCGTCGCCAGCTCCGTGCTCGCGGCCGCGGTGGAGAAATCGATAATCACATCGCAGAGGCCAAGGGCGTCCTGAGGCTTAGTGAGAGCTGACGCGGTTGAGGCGCCGGGACGGTCGATCCGCGCGGCCAACGCCATGTCCGCCCGCTCCGCCGTGAGGCTCTCCAGCACCTGACCCATGCGCCCCAAGGCGCCGGCCACCCCGATCCTGATCACGTCGGCCATATTCGTCTCGTCATAACTCTCTGGTTTGGTGTCGCACGCGGAGGCGCCCTGCGCTATGCATCGCCTCCCTCAGGGGGCGGCGCGGGTTTGATCTAAACCCCAGCCCCCGCCTTGGAAGAAACCCGCAGATGAGCGACGCCGAAAAACAGACCTTCACCGACGCCGAAGCTCTGGCCTTCCACCGCTATCCGACCCCCGGCAAGATCGCCATAGCCCCTACAAAGCCCATGGCCACACAGCGAGACCTCTCGCTCGCCTATTCGCCGGGCGTCGCCGTCCCGGTTCTGGCCATCGCGGACGATCCGGACCTTGCCTATGACTACACCTCCAAGGGCAATCTGGTGGCCGTGATCTCCAACGGCACGGCGATTCTAGGGTTGGGGGATCTGGGCGCCCTGGCCGCCAAGCCGGTGATGGAAGGCAAATCGGTGCTGTTCAAGCGTTTCGCCGATGTGGATTCGGTGGATATCGAGGTCTCCTCGCGGGACCCTGACGAGGTGATCACCGTCGTCAAGAATATCGGCGTGACCTTTGGCGGTATCAATCTTGAGGATATCAAGAGTCCCGAATGCTTCCGCATCGAAACCGAGCTGCAGGAGCTGCTCGACATTCCCGTGTTCCATGACGATCAGCATGGGACGGCGATCATCTCGGCGGCGGGGCTCCTCAACGCCTGCGCCATCACGGGGCGGAATTTCGCCAACATCAAGGTCGTGCTGTGCGGCGCCGGGGCGGCGGGCATCGCCTCGGTGGAGCTGATCAAGGCCATGGGCGTGCGGCCTGACAACTGCATCTCCGTTGACAATACCGGGGTCATCTATCGCGGTCGCGACACCAATATGAACCAATGGAAGTCGGCCCTGGCCGTGGATACCGACGCCCGGAGCCTGGCCGACGCGCTGGTAGGGGCTGATGTCTTCCTAGGTCTGTCGGTGAAAGGCGCCCTGACCCAGGCGATGGTGAAGACCATGGCCGACAAGCCGATCATCTTCGCCATGGCCAATCCCGACCCAGAAATCATGCCCGAGGAGGTGCTCGCGGTGCGCCCAGACGCCATCGTCGCCACCGGCCGCTCGGACTACCCCAATCAGGTCAATAATGTTCTGGGCTTTCCCTACATTTTCCGCGGCGCCCTGGACGTGCGCGCCCGGCGCGTGAACCTGGAGATGAAGATCGCCTGCGCCAGGGCCCTGGCCGCCCTCGCCCGGGAAGACGTTCCCGACGAGGTAGCGGCCGCCTATCACGGGGCTCACCTGAAGTTCGGCCCGGAATATATTATTCCATCGCCCTTCGATCCCCGGCTGATCCACTACATACCCCCCTTCGTCGCCAAGGCGGCCATGGAGTCGGGGGTCGCGCGGATGCCGATCGCCGACATGGACGCCTATCGCGAGAGCTTGGCGCGCCGACTCGATCCCACCGCCGGCTTCTTGCAGAAGATTTCCGGAGCGGCCAGCGCGGCGCCGGAGAGGCGCGTCGTCTTCGCCGAGGGTGAAGAGCCCTCGGTGATTCGCGCCGCCTTCGCCTTTCAGAGTCAGGGCCTGGGCAAGGCGGTGCTGGTGGGGCGCGAGGACTTGGTCCGGGAGAATATGATCCTGGCTGGGCTTAATCCCGATGAGGTCGCCCTGGAAGTGGTCAATGCCCGCCTCTCCAAGCACAACAGCGAGTTTATGGACTTCGTCTATGGCCGTCTGCAGCGGGCGGGCTATCTGAAGCGCGACGTCCAGCGCCTGATCCATCAGGACCGCAACACCTTCGCCGCCTGTATGGTGGCCCTCGGCTACGCCGACGGGATGGTGACGGGCGTAACGCGAACCTTCAACCAGGCCCTGGAGGAGGTGATGCGGGTGATCGACCCCGCACCCGGGGGTCGGGTGATGGGCATGTCCATCATTCTCGCCAAGGGCCAGACCGTTTTTGTCGCCGACACCAATGTCACCGAAATGCCGGACGCGGACGACCTCGTGGACATCGCCCGCCAGACCGCCCGCGCTGTGCGGGGCCTGGGCTTTGAGCCGCGCCTCGCCTTCATGTCCTATTCCTCCTTCGGCGAACCCCGAGGCGAGCGCTCGGAGAAGGTGCGCGAAGCCGTGGCTAAGCTCGACGCCCTGCAAAATGCCGGTGGGGGCGATGTGGATTTCGAATATGAGGGGGAGATGCCCCCTGAACTGGCCCTCGATCCGGCCGCGCGGGAAGCCTACCCCTTCATGCGTCTATCGGCCTCGGCAAATGTGCTGATCATGCCAGCCATCCATTCAGCCTCCATTTCGACCAAGCTGGTGGCCGCCCTGGGCTCCGCGACGGTGGTGGGACCCGTGCTTGTGGGGCTCTCCAAGCCCGTGCAGATCTGTCCCCTGGCCGCGTCAGTCTCGCGGATTCTGATGATGGCCCAGATGGCGGCCTTCGACGGCGCCCTCTCGGAGAACAGGCCGGGATGACCGCTGGCCCCGGCGCCCGCGCCGCAAGGGGCGGCCCGGTGATCGGCATCGATTTTGGCACCACCAATACCGTCGTCGCCCGCCTCGACAGCGCCAAAGAGGCGCGGCTTGTCAGCTTCGCTGGCCCCGCCGGGCCCCTCGCGCCTTTCCGCTCGGCTATCAGCTTCCATGGTGATGAGCGCGACCCTGCCCAGCGGATCATAGCGGCCGGGCCCTGGGCCATTGAGGCCTATGTGGAAGAACCTCTGGAGACCCGGTTTATCCAGTCTTTTAAAAGCTATGCCGCCAGCCCCCTGTTCCAAGAGACGCGCATTCTGGGCCGGCGTTACGAATTCGAGGATCTGCTGTCCACGTTTCTCCTGCGCCTGAAGACCCATGGGGACAGCGAAATCGCTCCGCCCGGCGCCGCATGCATCGTGGGGCGCCCCATCGCCTTTTCAGGGCTCCGGCCCGATCCGGCCTTGGCGATGAAGCGCTATGAGGCGGCCTTTCGTCGCTTGGGCTTCGGCGAGGTGCGCTACGCCTATGAGCCTGTGGCGGCGGCCTTCTTCTTCGCCCGCAAGCTAGAGGGCGACGCCACTGTCATGGTGGGCGATTTC
>Ga0116226_10001874_pt1 | contig 18267 bp, 14 predicted proteins | sample S1TSphfallax_FD_89692 | JGI IMG/M metagenome (GOLD analysis project Ga0116226, IMG submission 89692) | Host-associated microbial communities from peat moss isolated from Minnesota, USA - S1T2_Fa - Sphagnum fallax MG | ecosystem: Host-associated > Plants > Peat moss > Unclassified | place: USA... | reverse complement strand
TGCCCTGGCTGCGGCGCTGCGCCGCAACGCTGCCAGCATACCACGGGTGGTAAATCTGAGCATCCCGCAACATCAGCCAGGCCTGCACCCAATGCGCGCCAGTGGGTGAAAATGGCAGCTCCGGGGCAACCAGCGCCGCATCCCGCGCCCCGCTATCCGAAACCAGATAGCGTGAGATACGCGAATCGCCCCGCTCGGCCAATTTCGCGGCAACGGCCGCACCCGCGCCGGAACCTGCAACACGCAAGCTCCCCAGCCCCAGCGCATCCACGACCGCCACAACATTATCCGCCGCCACCGCCAGAATATCCCCTGACGCGCAGGCATCACTCCGGCCCGAGCCCGGATGGTCCGGAACAATCACCTGCATCGTGCCGGCAAGGCGGGTGGCGAGTGCGTGCAGGCCAAGGCTGGTGCCCGGCGAATCATGCAGCAGCACCAGCGCCGGCAAGCTGGCATCCCCATAGCGGCGCAGAAAAATCTGGCCATGCGGGCCATCCACAAAACATTGCCCCGCAGGCGGCGGCGCCCCCACGGCCTTATGCGCCACACCGCCCGGAAGCTCCGCCAGATAGCCAACAATCGCGGCGATGCGCCCAGCAAAGTCCGAGGGTAGCTTCGCGATGCGCTGGCCTGGCTGCAATGGCGGCAGGCGGTCCAGATGCGGGAACAGCATATCCTCAACCGTCGCCGTGTAGATCGCCGGCAGGCGCAATTGCGCGGCGCGCGCCGTCGCCTGCCCGTAATGGCAGGCCGCGTAATAGGCCGGCTTATAGGTCTTGCAGGAGCGGTAGAACATCGAAACCCAGAGGTCGATATCGGCTGGTTCCGGCCGGTCCAGCGCGTTCAGCCGCCGTACATCGCGCGACGGCCACGGAAACCAGGTGAACTGGTCGCGGAAGCGCACAAACGTGCTGGTGAGGTGCCCGCCCAGCGGGTCCGCCACCATCGGCGCGAAATAGCCGCGGAACAGCTCCGCCATCTCCTCCGGCGTGAAAGCCGGCAGCCCCTCCATCAGCAGGCCGCTCACCTGCTCCGGCCAGCCCACCCCAAGCTCGATGGCAATCGCCGCGCCGGTATGGGTGCCATAAACCAGGCAAGGTGCCAGGTTGAGCGCGCGCATGGCCGCCGCCGTCGCGCCGGCAAGGTCTGGCACGGTCAGCACCTCGCCTGGCAACGCGTCCGAATAGCCAAAGCCAGGCGTGTCGAGCGCGAAGACGGTGAAGTGCGCGGCGCAGGCGGCAATCTCCCCCACCAGCATCTGGCTGTCGCCCGGCGAGCCGTGCAGCATCACCAGCGGCGGGCCACTGCCGGCGGTGCGGTAATGCACCGCGCGGCCTTCAACATTGATGAGCGCGCGGCGGATCATGTGGGGCGGGGCTCGGGCATCCGCGCGAAGATGCGCAGCACCAGGATGCTGGAAAGGTAAATCACCATGTTGATCCCGCAATAGGTAATGCCGATGCCCAGCACGGCGAGCGGCGTCTGCGCCGCCGCCATGCCCTGCGAACTGCCAACAAAACCGAACAGGCCGATGACGACGCCCACCACCAGCGCGCCGCCGGCAAAAGCGAGCTTCTCATTGGCCAGCCACAACCCGCTATACACACCCTCCCGGTCCTGGCCGGTCGCCGCCGTGTCCGCGGCCATCAGTTGTGAGAGCATGCCCAATGTCACCATCAGGAAGCCGCCGGCCGCCGCTCCCGCCTCCAGCCCCAGCGGCAGCAGCCAGAACGGGGATTGGCCGCGCATGGCGAGCCAGAGCAGCAGGTTCAGGCACCAGCCGAGCACGCCCACGGTGTAGAGCGTAACCGGCGCGTAGCGCTTGCTGGCTTTCAGCCAGAGCGGCTGGGTGAGGATCTGCCCGGCCATGCTGGCCAGCACGACGTCGCCGATGCCAGCCAGGCTTTGATGCACGACATAGATGCAGAAATACGCGAAGGAGCCATAGCCCACCCCTTCCGCCAATTTCTGCAAAAACCCGACCGCGAGCAGCATCATATAGCGCTTGTTGCTGGCCACGAGCCGAAACTGCGCCAGCACGGAGGGTGCGGCACCCGCCTGCTGGGTGATCGCATGGCCGCCGGAGGCGACCACGGTGGCGAGCATGGAGGCCGCACAGAGCGCGCCGTAACATAGGCTCATGGTCCGGTAGCCCTGCTGCCCGCCGCCCAGCGCCTGCACGAAGGCACCGGCATAGGCGCTGAAGGACAGGCCAATGGCCATGAAGCCGACGCGCCAGGACATCACGCGCCGGCGCTCCTCCGCCCCTTCCGCGATTTCGGAGGACATCACCAGGCAGGGCACGGTGTAGAAGGAGTAGCCGGTGAAGCCGAGGAAGATGATGAGGCTGATATAGGCCGCCTCCGCGGTGGCGCTTGGAAAATGCGGCACGTGGAAGAACATGACGATGGCGAGGCCGGCGAGAATACCGCCGATGAGCATTAGCGGCCGGCGGCGGCCCCAGGGCGTGCGCAGCCGGTCCGAGAGGGAACCCACCATCGGGTCGACGAAGACGATGAGGATTTTGGGAATAAAAATCGCGGTGCCGGCAAGGGCGGGTGGAATCGCGAGGTAGTTGGTCATGAAGAGCAGGAGCAGCAGCGCTGGCGCATCGCGGAAAATGCGGTCGCCGATCATGCCCAGGCTGAAACCAAAAAGGGTCGGCGTGGAGAGCCGGCTTGCCGGCGCCTCGGTGATGGAATCCCGCATACGGATTAGCCTAGCAATGTTGCGTGAGGATGCGGATGGGGATGGCGCGGTTGCCCGAAAAACGGATAGCGGGGCGAAAGTCAGGCAAGCAAGCGGTCGCTTTTTTAAAAAAGCTCCGCAAAAAATTTCTGCTCCTGAGACCGGGGTGTTGAAACCACCCATGGCCCCAGGAGCAAAAGTTTTTGGGGCGCCCTTTTTCAAAAAAGGCGCGTAGTTTTTTAGAACTTCGCGGCGATGGTGAAGGCGAAGGTACGGCCTGGCGGCAGCACCACCGTTGGCACCTTGTTGAACGCATCCAGCGTCGTGTCGTATTGGAAGAACACGGGCGACAGGTTGTCCGTGACGTTCTTGACATAGGCACTCAGCGTATAGCGGCCGCGTGAGATGCCGGCGAAGAGGTCAAGATCGCTGGAACCGCCGATGCTCGTGAGGTTCGAGGGGTCCGTGAACTGCGAGGACTTATAGGCATAATCGCCGCGGACATAGGCGGGGAACTGGTCCATCACGAGGTAGTCGTATTCCGCGGTTGCCGAGAACGTATATTTCGACGAGAGCGGCACGGTGTTGCCGCCGGTCGGCTGCTCCAGCAAGCCATAGGGTGGGGGAACATGTTTCTCCGTTGCGGAGCAACTTGCGATTTCGGCGCAGTTATAAGCATCCGCCGCGTCGAAGGAGCCGCTGTCGAAGGTTGGGTTGTTATAGTTAAAACCACCCGTCACCGTCAGGCCGTCCACCGGCAGCGCACGCGCATCCACCTCAAACCCGGTGTTCTGGGTCTTGCCTTCACCCTCGATGACCTCCACGAAATTGGGGAGCGGCACGTAGAGTTGCAGGTTGGACACATCCACATGATATGCCGTGGCGTCGAGTTGCAAGCGGTTGTCGAGGAACTGGGTTTTAAAGCCGCCCTCAAAATCGAGGTCTTTTTCCGGGCCAAACGCGGCCAGATCCGGCGTGGCGCCGGCATTGAAGCCGCCGGGTTTCTCGCCATTCGCAAACGCGAAATACAGCATCTGGTTGGGGATCGGGAAGTAGCGCACTGACTCGTTAGTTGCGAAATATTGCTCCGCCGAGGCATAGGCCGGGCCGCCGGGGCCGGTATATTCATTGGCCGTGGTGCGGAAGTTCTGATGATACCAAGTGTAGCGATACTGGCTGGAAATCGTCAGATTGGGTAGAAGATCCGCCTCGCCACTGAGGAAACCTGCTTCCTCGTTCGTGGTGTGCTTGTCGGTGGTCACGTGCGAGCCGATCGCGCCCGTGGGGGTGCCGAAAAAGCTGTTGCCATCATAGAGCACTTGGCCGGTGGGAATGTTGAGTTCGGAGACGCTCGCCGCGGAGGTGTCGAACCGCGTCTCGCTATACGCAAACCCGCCGGCGCCGACGCGGTAGGGGAGGTCCGCCGGTGAGTTGTAGCGCAATTCCTCGCTGGCATTGCCGGTATTGCTGGCGGAACCATAGAAGGAGTGCTCATCGGCGGCGTTGCCGTTCGGCGTGCCAGGTGTGGCCGCGTTGGCGAGCTGGAAGGGCTGGCCGAGCGAGCTTGCGTCGAAGAGCTGGATCGCCTGCTCATCAACCTGCGAGGCGCCGGAGATGGAGGTGATGGTGCCCCAGCTAAAGTTGGCCGTGGTGTTGCCGGAGATGTAGAAGGTGCGGCGCTCATTGCCGGGGTTGCCGGCCGCGGGATCATTGCCGACTTGTACTGAACTGCCACTCTTCACGCGCCCGCAATACAGGTTTGCCGCCTGAATCGGCGTACCATCGCTCGCGATTTCCGTGCCCGTGCCGCAATTTGGCGTGAGGCGCTCGACCGAGGCGTTATTGAAATAGTCATAGCCATAGTAATAATCGAGATGCGTCGAGATATTGTCGGTCCAGTTGAAATCCAGCAGGCCGCCGAAATCTTTCTTCTGGTCGCCGCCGGCGCTCGCACCGGATATCTTATCCTTATAGGTCCCGTTGAACGTATCAAAATCGCCGAATACTTCGCCCAGCACCTTGTCGCCGAAAATCGGCCCGCTGATATCGCCTTGCAGCTCGCTCTTGCCGTAATCACCGGCGGTCTCCGAGATATCGGCATGCGGTGTGCTGCTTGGGCGCTGGATGATGTAGTTCAGCACGCCGGCATAGGCGTCACGGCCATAAAGTGCCGAGACTGGCCCCTTGATCACTTCAACGTCCGCGAGCGGAAGGGCCGCGACATTAATCGCGGCCGGATCACGAATATAGGTGCCATCAAGGAACGTCGCGGTATCGGGAATGTTCACGCCGAAGGTCTGGTCGGTATCGCCACGAATCGTAATGGAGGTGACGGCCTCGGCACCGGCATCCGAAACGTTCACGCCCGGTGTCAGCGCGATGATATCGTGCAGGTTTTCCACATGCGCCTGTTTGAGAGTCTTGGCGGTGATGGCGGTGACGGAGAGCGGCACCTTCTGCAGATTCTCGACATGTTTACGGGCAACGACGTTGATCGTTGCCAGGCCCTGCGCGGGTGCCGCCCCAGGGGCGGTCTGCGCGACCGCGGTATGAATCATGCCGAACGTACAGGACCCAAAAACGGTTCCTATAAGCCAGGCGCGGAATAATATCGGTTTCATCTTTTGATTAACCCCTCTGATGGTTTAGCATTGAGTCTTCCCCGCCCAGATTTTTTGGAGAACGCTTGCCTGGCGCGTCGATGCAAAGACTATGAACATTTTGCGGCAACATCGGTTTGGTTCTTTTTTTGGTAACCACAATTCGGACGTTGCCGCGCAGGCTCCCGCGTCCGGTCTCGCGAAAACCGCGCACCCGTCCGAAATGTGGTTACCCGCAAAAAACACATCGGAATATTACGAAAAATAGCGGAGTAATTTACCTTTGTCGCCGAACGCAGATTCGGAGCAAAGCCGTCAGGGTAAGCAAACAAAAGCTAGCGGTAAAACCAACAGAGGGGCTAAATAGATGAAACCGATGTTTTTTCGTGCCTGGCTTATAGGGACCGTATTTGGGTCTAGCACATTTGGTATGATCGCGGCCGCGACGGGGCCGGCCTTCGCGCAGACGCCAGCGACCCAGGGCTTGTCGACCATCAACGTCGTTGCGCGCAAACATGTCGAGAATTTGCAGAAAGTGCCGCTGACGATCACCGCCATCAGCGGCAAAACCCTCAAGCAGGCGCATGTCGAAAACCTGCACGACATCGCCGAACTCACGCCCGGCGTGAACGTGACGGATATCGGCGCCGAGGTTGGCACCTCCATCACCATTCGCGGCGTCACGGACCTCACCTTCGGCGTCGGCGTGCCCGATGTCGCCACCTTCCTGGACGGCGCCTATCTGCGTGACCCGGCCGCGATCAACGTCGCCGCGATTCCGCTCGCGGACGTTGAAGTCGTGAAAAGCCCATCCAGCGCGCTATATGGCCGCGATGCCTATTCCGGCGTCATCACCTATCTCGCGCAGCGCCCCACCACGACGCCGCATGCCGATATCTCCGAAACCGCGGGGGATTACGGTAAGAGCGAATTGCAGGGCGACATCTCCGGTCCGATCATCGGCGATAAGCTGCTCGGCGAAGTCTATGGCGATTTCGATACGTTCAACGGCACCTATAAGGACAAAGTCTCCGGCGCGACCGGCGGCAGCTACCAGAAGAAAGATTTCGGCGCGCTGCTGGACATCAACTGGGCCGATAATATCAGCACCCATCTCGATTATTATTACGGGGATGATTATTTCGGCAACACCGCCGAGGAGACACTGACGCCCAATTGCGGCCCAGCCTCCCAGCCTGCAATCGTGGGTGGCGTCGCCGTGCTGGCGACGTCTGATTCGCTCTATTGCGGCCGTATCAAGACCAACGGCACCGTCGAGATCGATGGCAATACCGGCGCTTCCGACCAGCCGGGCAATGTGCGCCGGACCTTCTTCATCACCGGCAACACCCAGGCCGTGTTCGACTGGGGTACGCTGGAATCGCTCTCCGCGGCCTCGCAGATCGACGAGCGCGCCTACCAGGTGTTCGACGCGTCCTCGCTCGGCGCGCTGTTCCCGCTGGTGTATAATGGCACCAACACGTTGAACGGCAATTACGCCTACGAACCCGCCTATTACGGTGGCGCCAGCCAAACCGGGAATGTGAGCCAGGAATTCCGCTTCACCTCGCCGCAGAACCAGCCCATCCGCTACGGCGCGGGCGGATCGTTCTATAGCGAGACGCGATTCGTCGACTCCTCCGCCACCTTCGCGGATGGCAATATTCCGGCCGGCGAGCAGGTCTACTCACCGTTTGGCGCTTATGGCATCAACGACACCGCCACCTGGGGCACGAGCCATGGTCAGCCGGGCCAGAACTATAACGAGAGCATTGAAACCACCGACGAAGAATCCGGCTTCGCGGAGGCCGCGGCGGACTTGCTGCCGAACCTGACGATCTCTTCGGAATACCGTTACACCTGGTCCTTGCAGCAATTCTCGATCATCAAGGACCAGTACACCACGGCTCTATATCCTGACGCGGATGGCGATGATATCCACGCGGCGCATCAGTATTTCATGACGAACGAGGCCGTTCGCTACACCTTCCTGCCAAACGAGACGGCGTATTTCGCCTTCGCCAATGGCGTGAAGCCCGGTGGCTTCAACGGCGCCTCCACCGTGGCGGCCGATACTTCCTTTGGCCCGGAGACCGATCTGAACTTTGAAGGCGGCCTCAAAACCTCGCTGTTCGATAACCATCTACAACTCGATGGTGCCGTCTACCATATCGATACGCAGAACGTGCAGATCTACTCGCCCTCCTCGGACCCCCACAACCCCGCAACCGTCATTAAGAACTTCGGTAAGACTGCCAATACCGGGTTTGAAGTGGATGTTCGCGCGCTGCCGATGGATGGCCTGACCTTGAATGGCGGCTTTAACTACAACGACCCGACCTTCGACGCCGGCACGAACGACTTTGCCGATACGTCTTATTGCGGCTTGATCCCAAGCTGTGCGCCCAAAATGAAAACATTGGCGTCCAACGGACTTACCTATATCCCAATCGCCGGCAACAGCCTGCCCTACGCGTCGAAATACACGCTTTCGGCGGCGGCGGAATATGATTGGCTGGCGGCTGATGAATACCCGGCCTATGTGCGGGGGGATGCATCCTACAAATCCTCCGTCTTTACAGACCCGGCGGAACTCACCAGCATCGGACCAAGCGTTACGCTGGACGCTTTCACCGGCGTCTCGCGGGGCAGATACTCGGTCTCCGTTTATGTGAAAAACATCACCAACGACGAAACGCCTTTCGATGCGCCTTACAATGTGCAGTTGAGCGCATTCCAGAACGTGCCGACGGTGGACCTGCCGCAAGGCCGGACCTTCGCCTTCACAGTGGCCGCGAAGTTCTAAAGTTTAAAACCGCGAACCAAAAACCGGATAGCGCTTGCGCGCTATCCGGTTTTTTTCTGTCCGCGTAACAGCCCCGGCATCCGCCCCAGCTTCGCCGAGGTGAGGATGAACGGGAAGCGAGAGAGGATTTTTACCATGACAGTTCAGCGCCGTGTGGCTCTAACCATGGGATTGACCAGTTGCATGGCCTTGGCTTCGCCCCGCGCCGAGGCCGCGCCGGATGAGAAAAATCTGGAGCGTTTTATCAAAATGCGCGGCGCACTGGACGGCAGGCGGGTGATCGGCGGGGTGAGTGGCGTGTATCACGGCGTGGTCAACGGCAATGTCACGCCGCTATTCGGGGTGGTTTCGGCGGTGTTCTCGCACTACCAGGTGCTTCATGGCGGATTTGGGTTGGTTGAGTTCGAGCAAGCCTATTACACCGACCTTGAAACGGGCAAGGCGCTCACGCACTGGAAAAACCCTTACACCCAAGAAGTCGTGCCGGTTCCCGTCTATAGCGCCCCGGCCGCGAGATTATTCATCACCCCGGATCTGCAATTCCACGATACGGCCGCCACACCGCCGAACGTGCGGGTTCAGCATTTCGTCCAAGGTCCTGAAATATCCGCAGGCGAGATTAGATTCATCGAACGCGTCTCGGTCAATGTGGCTGCCGCTGCCGGTAAACCGGCATTTCGCTACGTTGACCACACCGAGCTCAGCGCCAATCTCAGCGAGGTAGATCGCCCAGACACAAAAATGGCCGGCAGCAAAACGCGATTTGAAGCGCGTTGCAGTTGGCGGCCCTGGTTGAACATGGGTGCCAGGGCGGGCCACATGACCGCGGATGGTGAGGGCAGGTTCGGCGTCGCGTTATCCAATCTGCCGGCGGCATGGCGTGAGGCGACAGCGCGCGTGAGGCCTGATTTGTTGAAAGAAGATTAAAAAGAAAGCGCTTCTTTTTTGAAAAAAAGAAGCAAAAAACTTTTGACCTGGGGCCATGGGAGTTGAAACGGCCTCGGTCTAAAGGAGCAAAAGTTTTTTTGGTTCTTTTTTTTCAAAAAAAGAACCGCTTCCTTTTCCTTACTTCAGCGTCGCCAAATACGCGATCACATCCGCCCGCAGCGCGGGGGAAGGCAGACCAACAAACGCCATCTTGGTGCCCGGCACCAGCGCGCTCGGGTTCGTCAGCCAGCTATCCAGCTCGGCGGACGTCCAGGTAATGCCGGAAGCTTTCAGCGCCGCGGAATACTCATAGCCCGGCAGTGCCGCCGCCTTGCGGCCAACCACGCCGGCGAGGTCCGGCCCTACCAGCGCGGCCGCACCCGGTTGCACGGCGTGGCAGGCCTGGCATTGCAGAAACACGAGTTTGCCCGTGGCGGCATTGCCGGCGGCTTGCGCCGCGGCGGGGGCGGCGCCCAAAAGGCTGATCGCAAAAACCGCAAAACGCATCCGTGCAAGCAAGGTTCGACTCCCCAAAAACGGCGGGCACCACGCGCGCCAGATGGCGTCAGATACCGCCAAACCGCCTGGCTTGCATCAGTTAACCAGCGCCGTCCGAGCCTCGGCTTGCCAGCTCTTGCCGCCGGTGCGGCTGACATATTCCTGGGATATCCGGGCCGAGAGCTCAGAGAGTTGGGGAATGTATTCCTTGAGCAGGCGCTGCCCGTTCATCGCGGATTTGATATAGCGCATCACGATGCCACCCAGTGCCCGGTCCCCCGCGACGAGCGGCACGCCGACATTGCCTTCGCGGTACTGGGAGAATTCCAGGTTGCAGAAACCGCGCGCGCGAACACGTTGCAGAACCGTTTCAAGTTTCTCACGGTGATGGGCGAGCGATTGCAGCGGATCGCCCGAGGCGCGCGCCATGCCGATGGCAACCTCGCGCTCGATATCCGTACAGAAGGCAAGATAGCAATAACCCGTGGTGGCGTGCAGCATCGGCACGCCGTGGCCGATCATATACCGGTCCAGCGCCAAAGCGGTGTCGTGGTTGGTGGTGATGCGCGTGATCATCTCCGCGGCGCGCGGTGTTGCGAGCGAGACGGACCAGCCGATTTGGCCGCCGAGATCGGTGATCATCGGCCGGGCGATTTCCAGCAGCAGGTTCTGGTTCTGGAAGCCCGAGGCGAGGTGCAGCACCTCGCTGGTGAGGCGGTAGAACGGGCTATGCGGCTGGCGCTCGATATAGCCTTCGGTCGCCAGCGTTTCGAGCAGCCGGTAGGCCGTGGTGCGCGGCACGCCGATGGCGGCGGCGATGTCCGAGACGGTAGCGTCGCCTTTCTGATTCATGACTTTTAAGACACGAAGGGCCTTTTTGAGCGATTTGACTTCCTGGCGGTCATCCATGGATTCAAGTCCTCCGTCGGTTGAAGTGGCAGAGATCGTGTATAAGGCAACAAACTACTTGGCCAGACCACGAGGTTTTACAACCATCGCATCTGGTGTGGAGAAATCCTAGCAAATTGGAAATATGAGATTAACAGAAACATACTTGACAAACGCTAAACCAGTTCGGCGCTGTCCGCAATGTGGACAGGCACCGTCCGCGCCTCAAACGAGCGGCGCGGCTACCGGGTCGTAGTCAAACAAATCCACCTGTTGGGAGGGCGAGCTTGCCATATCGGCCCGGCCGGGCCCGGCGCCCTGGATGATTTCGCCCTGGCGAATGGTCTGCGTGCGCACAAGCTCCACCCGCGCCTGGCGGGCGCGCTGAAACACCTGGAAAGCATCCTCCAGCCCGAGACCGAGTCCCAAAACACGGGCGAGCACGATACCGTCCTCAATCGCGGTGGCGGCACCCAGGCCGAGAAAGGGCAGCATCGGGTGCGCGGCATCGCCGATCAGCAGCACGCGCCCGCGGCTCCATTGCGGCAAAGGCGGGCGCACGAAGAGGCCCCATTTGATCAGGCTTTGCGGCGGCGCGCAGCCGATCAGGCCGATCACATCCGGGTGGAAGCCGGCGAATTCCGCGGCGAATTCGGCATTCGTGGCCGGAATGCTCCAGCCCTCCTGCTGCCAGAGCGCGCTCTGGGCGATGCCGATGACGTTGACCAGGCTGCCGGCGCGGATGACGTAGCGGTTGAAAATCCGCTTCTCGCCGATGGAGACGACGGCGTTGCCTCCGGCCATGAAGGGTTCGGCCACCGCGCGCGGGATGAGGCAGCGGAAGGCGATCTGCCCGGCGAATTCCGGCGCGCCGTCTCCGAACAGATGGCGCCGCACGGCGGAGCGCGCGCCATCGGCGCCGATCAGCATTTCAGCCCGCGCCGTGGTGCCATCCACGAACCGTGCGGTCACGCCGTCCGGGGTTTCCTCAATGGCTTCCAGCCTGCGGCCAGTGATGATCGAATCGGGATCAAGCGCGCGGACGGCGCTGAGCAGAATTTCATGTAAATCCGCCCGGTGAATATGGCGGGATTTGGCGAAACCAAAATCCGGCGGCGGCGCGGTGTGCAAGGTGCCCGCCAGGACCTCGCCAGTTTGGTAATGCACGAAGGCAATGTCCGGAATCGGCAGGGAGGCCGCGAGGAGCGCCGGGCCGAGGCCAAACCCGGCGAGCGCGCGGCCAGCACCGGAGCTGAGCGAAATGCCGGCGCCAACCTCGCCCAACACCGCGGCCTGCTCATACACCCGCACGCGCCAGCCGGCGGCGAGCAGCGCCAAAGCCGCGGTCAACCCGCCAAGCCCGGCGCCGATGATGGCAATGTCCCGCTTCACTGAGCCGCAAGCCAAGGAAGAGCCTGCTCGTAGCGCGCCTCAAACGCCGCGATCTGGGCGGCATGGCCCAGCGTGTAGGCGATCTCGTCCAGCCCTTCGAGCAATTGCTTGCGGCGGAAGGCGGAGATTTCAAAGCTAGAATGCCAGCCGCCGGGGGCGGAGACGGTGAGTTGTTCGAGATCGACCGTGGTCGATTCGCCTGGAGCTTTGAGGATCGCGGCGCGCAACGCCGCCACCTCCGCCTCCGGCAGCGTTACGGGCAGCAGCCCCTGCTTGCAGCAATTATTATAGAAAATATCGCCAAAACTCGGCGCAATCACGGCGCGGAACCCGGCATCATGCAGCGCCCACACCGCCTGCTCGCGCGAGGAGCCGCAGCCGAAATTGCGCTCCGCCACCAAAATCCGCGCGCCGGCAAAAGCGGGCAAGTCCAGCACGAAATCCGGCGAACGCAAATCGTTGAACAGCAGCTCGCCATAACCGCTGGCGCGCGAACGCCAGAGGAAGCGCGCGGGAATGATCTGGTCCGTGTCGAGATTAGGCAGGTCCAGCGGCACCGCGAGGGCGGAGAGGGTGGTGAAGGGTTCCATTTCAGGGGCTCATGATTTTAAGAAAGCGGTCGCTTTTTTGAAAAAAAGCTCCGCAAAAAACTTTTGCTCCAAATCCCGTCTCTGGAAAGTAGGGTGGGTTACGCGACCCGCGCGCTTGGCACCGGCGCGTAACCCACCGATGGTTCGCGCCACAACGGACTCGCAAAAGTTTTTGGCGGATTTTTTCAAAAAAGCGACCTCTTGCTTACATCCACAAACCGCCCGGCAATCGCCGCCGCGGCGGCCATGGCGGGACTCACCAGATGCGTGCGCGCCAGGCGCCCCTGCCGGCCGGCGAAATTACGGTTGGAGGTGGAGGCGCAACGCTCGCCGGGCGGCACGATATCGCCGTTCATGCCCACGCACATCGAGCAGCCGGCATGGCGCCATTCAAACCCCGCATCGAGAAAGATTTTATCCAGCCCCTCCGCCTCCGCTTGGGCTTTGACGAGGCCGGAGCCGGGCACGACGATGGCCGGGATGCGCGCCTGCCGGCCTTGTGCGATGGCGGCGGCGGCGCGCAAATCCTCAATGCGCGAATTCGTGCAGGAGCCGATGAACACGCGGTCCAGCCGGATGTCCTCCATCAGTGTGCCAGGTGCCAGGCCCATATAGTCGAGCGCGTGCAGCATGCCGGCGCGGCGCTCCTCGTCCGGTTCGCTCGCCGGGTCCGGGATGCGCGCCGTCACCGGCACCGCGGTTTCAGGGCTAAGGCCCCAGGTCACCATCGGGGCGAGCGCGCCGGCATCCAGGGTAACCTCGGTGTCGAACGTGGCACCTGGGTCGCTCGGCAAAGCGCGCCAGAATGCGAGCGCCTGCTCCCATGCGTGGCCCTTGGGCGCAAACGGCCGGCCTTTTAAATAGGCATAGGTCTTGTCATCCGGCGCCACCATGCCGGCGCGCGCCCCGGCCTCGATGGACATGTTGCACAGCGTCAGCCGCGCCTCGATAGAGAGCGCCTCAATCGCCGGGCCGGCATATTCGATGACATGGCCAGTGCCGCCGCCCGCGCCAATCCGCGCAATGATCGCAAGGATCAAATCCTTGGACGTAACATGGGGCGGCAGCGCGCCGGTGACGGTCACGCGCATGGAGCGCGGCTTGACCTGCCAGAGCGTCTGCGTCGCCAGCACATGGGTCACCTCCGAGGAGCCAATGCCGAAGGCCAGCGCACCCAAGGCGCCATGCGTGGCGGTGTGGCTGTCCCCGCAGACCATCAGCAGGCCAGGCTGGGTGATGCCCTGCTCGGGGCCGATGACATGGATAATCCCCTGGCGGGCGTCCTTCATCCCAAAGGCGGTGAAGCCGAGCGTCTCGGCGCTGCCTTCCAGGCTCTCGATCATCTCGCGCCGCCCAGGTGCTGTGACGGTGGCGAGGTCGCGCGTGGTGGTCGGCACGTAATGGTCGGGCGTACCGAAAATGCGGTCCGGCCGGCGCGGGCGCATGCCGCGCTCGGCGAGGGATTTGAACGCGGCGGCGGTGCCGTCATGCACCAAATGGCGGCCGACATGGAGCAGCACGGCGCCATCCTCACGCTCAAGGATGACATGCCGCCGCCAGATTTTTTCAAACAAGGAAAGAGTCATGAGAAAGTGGTCGCTTTTTTGAAAAAAAGCTCCGCAAAAAACTTTTGACCTGGGGCCATGGGCGTTTCCAACACCTCGGTCTCAGGAGCAAAAGTTTTTTGGTTCTTTTTTTCAAAAAAGAACTTCTTTCTTGCCTTCACTTTCCTTCCCCCCTGAATCTTGTCCGCAGCGCGTCCCATTCCTTCGCACCTACGCGGTCGAACACTTCGCGCACGTTCAGGCCAGCGCCGGGTGTCGGGTGGCGGCCGGTTTCACGCACCTGGCGCAGCGCCTCGTCGCACACGCCGATCACGTTTTTGAACAGCAGGCCGGGGAGGATGACGAGCCGGTAGCCCATGGTTTCAGCTTCCGGAATGCTGATCAGCGGCGTTTTGCCGCCCCACACCATATTTAATAGGCAAGGTCCGTGCACGAGTTTGGGCACGGCGGCGATTTCCTCAACCGTTTGCGTGGCTTCAAGAAACGCCATGTCCGCGCCGGCAGCCAGCGCGGCGTTGCAGCGATGGACGGCCTCTTCCATGCCGATGACGGCGCGCGCATCGGTACGCGCGATGACCAGAAAGTCCGGGTCCCGCCTGGCCGCGGCGGCGGCGCGGATTTTGGCCAGAAAATCGTCCAAAGTCACGATTTCCTTGCCGTCCAGATGGCCGCATTTTTTGGGAAAAACCTGGTCCTCGATATGCAGGCCGGCGACGCCCCGGCGCTCATATTCCTGCACGGTGCGGAACATGTTCAGCTCGTTGCCAAAGCCGGTATCGGCATCGGCGATGACCGGCAGGCCGGAGGCGGCGGCGATGCGCCCGGCATTCTCCGCCATTTCGCTCATGGTGAGCAGGCCGAAATCCGGGTAGCCAAGGCCGGCCGCGGTGCCGGCACCGGTCATGTAGGCGGCCTTGAACCCCGCGGCGGCGATGAGGCGCGCGGTCAGCCCGTCATAGGCGCCGGGGGCGACGGTGATGGGGCCATCGCGCAGCAGGGCGCGCAGTGTGGCGGGAGCGCTCAAAGCAAGCGGTCGCTTTTTTGAAAAAAAGCTCCGCAAAAAACTTTTGCTCCTAAAACGACGCGGGTGGCAGCGGCAGGCTGCCAAACGAACAAAAGTTTTTTGCTCCTTTTTTTCAAAAAAGAAGCGCTTTCTTTTCGATTTCTTATCATGCATCGGGCCTTACCCGGCTAAAACGGCAGGCGCGAACGCGGCGGCGGAAATATCCGAATTGCGGCTATTGCCCAGCACAGGCCTGACCCGTTGCACGACAGGGGCTAAGGGTTGCGGGATGACGGACCCCTCCCTTTCGGAACGCTTTGCCACGCATGTGGCCCATGCGCGCTATGAGGATTTGCCGGCCGAGGCCGTGGCCAAGGCGAAGATATTTATTCTGGACACGTTCGGCGTCGGCATCGCGGGGGCCACCGCTGCCGGCGCCGCGGAGGTCGGCCAGGCCGCCGCGCTCTGGGGTGCGGGTGAGGAGGCCACCGTCTGGGGCCGCGCGCAGCGCGCGCCGGCCGGGATTGCGGCGCTGGTGAATGGCTTCCAGGTGCATTGCCAGGAATTCGACTGCCTGGTGGAGGCGGCGGTGCTGCACCCGATGGCGGCGGTGCTTTCCGCGGCGATGGCCTTTGCCGAGCGGCGCGGCGGCGTATCCGGCCGGGAGCTGATCCTGGCGGCGGCGGTTGGCGTGGATGTGGCGTGTTATCTTGGCATTGCCTCCAACCAGGCGCTGCGGTTCTTCCGCCCGGCGACGGCTGGCGGCTTCGGCGCCGCCGCGGCGACGGGGAAGCTCGCGGGGCTGGATGCGGCGCGGATTGCGCATGCCTTCGGCCTGCAACTGGCGCAGATGAGCGGGACGATGCAGGCGCATGTCGAGGCCTCGCCGGTGCTGCCCTTGCAGGTGGGGATGAACGCGCGCGCCGGGTTGCAATCCACGGACCTTGCCGCCGCCGGGCTGGCCGCGCCAAGATTTTCCCTGGACGGGCCATTCGGCTATTTGCCGCTGGTCGAGGGCATTTATGACCTCAAACCTGTATATGGAGGATTGGGTAACCGCTGGCTGATCGCGGAACTCGCGCACAAGCCCTTCCCCGCCGGCCGGGCGACGCATGGCGCCGTCGAGGCCGTGCTCACCCTACAGGCCGAGCATGGTTTCGCCGCCGGGGATGTTGAAGAGATGGTGGTCGCCGGCCCGCCCGTCCTCAAACGGCTATGCGGGCGGCCGGATATCCCCAACCCCACGCCGGCCTATGCGCGGCTCTGCCTGGCCTATGTGGTGGCCAAGGTGCTCCAGCACGGGCGTATCGGCGTGGAGCATTATCGCGGTGAGGCGGAGCTGACCGACCCGGCGACGCACGCGATTGCCGCGCGTATCCGCACGGTGGAAGACGGCACCACCAACCAGAGCGCGCTCAGCCCCCAATCCGTGCGCATCCGGCTGCGCAACGGCGCCGATCTGCATTGGGCGTGCGAGACCATGCTCGCCTCCCCGGCGCGGCCGCTGACGCGCGAACAGCATCTGGCGAAATTCCGCCGCTGCTGCGAATTTGGTGAGCAACCCCTGAGTGAGCCGGCGCGCGAGGGGCTGATTGAAGCGGTGGATGCGTTGGAGGAACTGGAAGATGTCCGCGCGCTGGCGGAAATGTTGAGGATTCCATGAGCACCGATCTCGAAATTTACGCAAAACAGGGGTTTGCCCAGAGCATCGGCATCGGCGAGGCGCCGGCGCTGGTGATCGTGGATTTCGTCATTGGCTTTACCGACCCCGCGCATTTCGGCGGCGGCAATATTGGCGAGGCGATTGCGCGCACGGTGGAGCTGCTGGCGCTGGCGCGCCAACGCGGCTGGCCGGTGGTGCATACCCGCGTCGTCTACGCCGATGACGGCAGCAATTGCGGCGGCTTCACCCGCAAGGTGCCGGCATTGCGGCGGCTCACCGAAAACAGCCCGCTCAGCCAGATCGTCCCCGAACTTACCCCAGCGCCCGGCGAGCTGATCCTACGCAAGCATAACGCCAGCGCGTTCTTCGGCACGGAACTGGCCGGCTGGCTGATCACCCGGCGCGTGGACACGCTGTTCATCGCCGGCTGCACGACGAGCGGCTGCGTGCGCGCCACGGTGATCGATTCGTGCAGTTATAGTTTCCGCACGGTCGTGGTGGAGGATTGCGTCGGCGACCGCGCGATAGGCCCGCACGAGGCGAACCTGTTCGACATGCGGCAGAAATACGCGGATGTGATGAAGGTGAAGGAAATAGAAACCGCAACAAAGTAAGCGGTCGCTTTTTTGAAAAAATCCGCCAAAAAACTTTTGGCCTGAGGGCCGGGGGACGTGGCCACATCCCGTGTAAAAAGTCGCAAAAGTTTTTTTGGTTCTTTTTTTTCAAAAAAAGAACTGCTTTCTTTCTAAGGAACAAAAACCATGGCTGACAGCAGACTACGCGACGCCCTAAAAGCCGGGCAATTCATCACCGCCCCCGGCATTTTCGACATGATCACCGCCAAGGTCGCGGACGGTCTTGGCTTCACAGCGCTCTATGGCACCGGGTTCGGCACCGTCTCCTCCTATCTCGGCGTCGCGGATGCGGGGATTGCGAGTTACACGGACATGGTCACGCGCATGGGCCGCTACGCCCAGGGCTGCAAGACGCCTGTGATCGCCGATGCCGATACCGGCTATGGCGGGCTGCTCAACGTGCGCCACACGGTGATGGGCTACGAGGGAGCGGGAATCGCCGCGATCCAGATCGAGGACCAGGAAGTGCCGAAAAAATGCGGCCACACGCCCGGCCGCCGCGTCATCCCCATGCGCGACATGTGCCTGAAGATCGAGGTTGCGGCGGCGGCGCGCAAATCCCCGGATTTCCTCATCATCGCGCGCACGGATGCGCGGACCTCACTGGGGTTGGATGAGGCGCTGGCGCGCGGCCGGGCGTACCACCAGGCCGGCGCGGATGTCGTGTTCATAGAAAGCCCGGAGAGCGAGGACGAGATGGCGCGGATTGGCCAGGAGATCGACGCGCCCTTGCTTGCCAATATGGCGGATGGCGGGCGCACGCCGATTCTCCCCGCCGCGAAGCTGCAAGCCATGGGCTATGATATCGCGATTTTCCCGGCGATCGGCTTTCTGGCGGTCGCCGCCGCGGCCGAGCGCGTGTACGGGCATTTGCTGGCGCATGGCACCTCTGGCGGGCTGGCGCCGCAAGACAGCTACGGTTTTGGCCGCATGTGCGAGCTGATGGGCTTCCCCGAAGTGTGGGAATTTGAGACCAAATGGGCGCGGCCGGAATGAGCCTCACCGGCCG
>Ga0116226_10001873_pt1 | contig 18275 bp, 14 predicted proteins | sample S1TSphfallax_FD_89692 | JGI IMG/M metagenome (GOLD analysis project Ga0116226, IMG submission 89692) | Host-associated microbial communities from peat moss isolated from Minnesota, USA - S1T2_Fa - Sphagnum fallax MG | ecosystem: Host-associated > Plants > Peat moss > Unclassified | place: USA... | reverse complement strand
GCCTGCATGGCCTTGCTCACGGTGTTCTTGTCGATCTTGCCCTCATCCGCCAGCGCCTTCAGCGAAGCGACGACCACGTAGTGGCGATCCACCTCGAAGAAGCGCCGCAGTTCGGCGCGCGAGTCGCTGCGTCCGAATCCATCCGTGCCGAGCGCGGTGTACGGACCCGGCACCCACTGACGAATCTGATCCGCGACCGTCTTCATGTAGTCGGTCGCGGCAATGAACGGACCGGCGCGGCCGGCGAGCGTCTGTTGCACGTAATTCTGCTGCTGCGGCTCGTTGGGATGCAGCATGTTCCAGCGCGCGATCGAGAGCGCATTCTTGCGCAGCTCGCTGAAACTCGTCACCGAGTACACATCCGCAGGCACGCCATAATCCTTCTCCAGGATCGCGGCCGCGGCCAGCACCTCGCGCAATATCGTCCCGGAGCCGAACAGGGTCACGCGCACCTTGCCGCGGCCGCCGGTCTGCAGCAGATACATGCCGCTCAAAATGCCCGGTGCAGCGCCCTCCGGCATGGCCGGATGCGCGTAATTCTCGTTCATGCAGGTGATGTAATAAAAAACGCTCTCCTGATCGTGATACATGCGCTTGAGGCCATCCTGCACGATCACGGCGAGTTCATAGGCATAAGTGGGATCGTAGGCAACGCAGTTCGGCACCGTGGTCGCAACCAACTGGCTGTGGCCGTCCTGGTGCTGCAATCCTTCCCCCGCCAACGTCGTGCGGCCGGCCGTGCCGCCGACCAGAAAGCCCCGAGCCTGACTGTCGCCCGCGGCCCAGATGAAATCGCCGACGCGCTGGAAGCCGAACATCGAGTAGTAGATGTAGAAAGGCACCATGCTGACGCCGTGGTTCGAATAGGCGGTGGCCGCGGCCAGCCAAGAGCAAAGGCTCCCGGCTTCGTTGATGCCCTCCTCGAGTATCTGGCCCTGCTTGTCCTCGCGGTAGAACATCAACTGATCGGCATCCTGCGGTGTGTACAGCTGACCCACCGAGGAATAAATGCCGATTTGCCGAAACATGCCTTCCATGCCGAAGGTGCGCGCCTCGTCCGGGACGATGGGCACGATGTGCTTGCCGATGTTCTTGTCCTTGACCAGGGTGGTCAGCATGCGCACCAACGCCATGGTGGTGGAGATCTCGCGATCCGCGGTGCCCTCGAGCAGCGAGCTGAACGCCTCGAGCGGCGGCACTATCAGCGGCGGCGCGGAGGAGTTGCGCGCGGGCAGATAGCCGCCGAGCGCGCCGCGCCGTTCTTGAAGATATTTCATCTCCTCGCTCTGCGCGGCCGGCTTGCGGAACGAGAGCCCCGCAATTTCCTCGTCGGTGATCTGGATGTTGAATCGATCACGCACTTCCTTCAGTGCGTCATCGCTGAGCTTCTTTTGCTGATGGGTCGAATTCAAGCCCTCCCCCGCCTTGCCCATGCCGAAACCCTTGACGGTCTTTGCCAGAATCACGGTGGGTGAGCCCTTGTTGGCGACGGCCGAGGCGTACGCCGCATAGACTTTCTGCGGATCGTGGCCGCCGCGATTCAAGCGCCAGATCTCATCATCCGACATGTTGGCGACCATCTCCTTGAGTTCCGGATACTTGCCGAAGAAATGTTCGCGCGTGTACGCGCCGCCTTTGGACTTGAAATTTTGATACTCGCCGTCGACGCACTCCTCCATCAAGCGCTTGAGCAAGCCCTTCTGGTCGCGCTCCAACAAGGGATCCCAGCGCGATCCCCACAGCACCTTGATCACGTTCCAACCGGCGCCCAGGAATGCCGCTTCCAACTCCTGGATGATCTTGCCGTTGCCGCGCACCGGTCCGTCGAGCCGCTGCAAATTGCAATTGATCACGAAGATCAAATTATCGAGCTTTTCGCGGACCGGCATGGTGAGGGCGCCCATCGACTCCGGCTCATCCATTTCGCCGTCGCCCAAGAACGCCCAAATCTTGCGGTCCGAGGGCGGCACGATGCCGCGATGCTCGAGATAGCGCACGAAGCGCGCCTGAAAAATCGCCGTCATCGGCCCCAACCCCATCGAGACGGTGGGGAACTGCCAGAAATCCGGCATCAGCCAGGGATGCGGATATGAGGACAGGCCGCCGCCCTTCACTTCCTGACGAAATCGCTGCAGTTGACTCTCATCGAGCCGCCCTTCGAGGTAAGCGCGCGCATAGATGCCGGGGCTCGAGTGCCCTTGCATGAAGATCATGTCGCCGGGATGCGCCGCGCTGCGCGCACGCCAGAAATGATTGAAACCCACCTCGTACAGCGTGGCTGCCGACGCGTAGGTCGCGATGTGGCCGCCATACTCGGAATTGATCCGATTCGCCTGCACCACCATGGCCAGCGCGTTCCAACGTATGTAAGCCTCGTTGCGCCGTTCCAAGGAACGGTCGCCGGGATACTCGGGCTCTTGAGCCTTCGAGATGGTATTCAAATAGGCCGTATTGGGCTTGAACGGCAAATACGCGCCCGAGCGGCGCGTGAAGTCGACCAGTTTCTCGAGCAGAAAATGCGCGCGCTCCGGCCCCTGGGCACGCATGACCGATTCGATGGATTCCAGCCATTCCTGCGTTTCCACAGGATCGATGTCTTCGAATGGGGAATGTTGCGTCATAGAATGCACACGCCTACGTGTCCTGATAAGATGCCAGGCACGTTACAGCGCCCATGCGCCGACTGCCACTACGTTGTTAACCGCTCTATCTTCGTGGTTTGGTTTTTCTCGGTCAAGCAAGCGCATCATCAGCGCAACTTAGCGGTTTCAACGATATGCCGATTCGTCTGCCCTTCGAGCAACTTGTGGTACCGGTTCGCCGCATCGGCGCGCGCGTCAGCATGGCTTCCCTGGCGCGCCATTCGAGCGCGATTCTGCTGTTGAGTGCCGAACCGAGCGCCGCCGATTGGAACGCGCTGCCGCATGGCAGCCTGCTCAAATCCCTGTTCAAGGACAAGGTGCGCAAGTCCGGGGATAGTTTTCATCTGCGTGTCGGCAGCCGCGCGGAAACGCTGCTTGTCGTCGCCTGCGTAGAGGATGAGCGAGGGGCGGCTGCCGGGCGGTTGGGCGCCCCTGCCACCTTCGAGCATCTGCAGGCCGCGGCCAAGCTGGCGCGGGTTGCGCTCGAGGGCCACCCTCGCTCGATCCTATTGTGGCAGCAGGGTTGCAACCCCGCCGTGGCTGATGCCGCCATGCTCGCCGTGGTGGCCGCCGTGCAGGCAGCATCGTTTCGTTTTGCGACCTTCAAGAGCAAGCCCAAGCGGGAGACCAAGCTGTCGAGCGTCGAGATTGCACGCGCCGGCCGGCTGCCCGATCTCGATACGACGCTGGCGAGCGCCGGGGGCAACAACCTTGCGCGCTGGCTGACGGCGCTGCCGCCCAATTATCTGGATGCGCGCGGCTACCGGCGCCTGGTCCGCGACTTCGCGCAGCATTTGGGGTTGAACTTCAAATTCTACGGCGAGCCTGAGCTCAAGCGCTTGGGCGCGGGCGCCTTTCTGGCGGTATCGAGCGGCAACGCAACGCGCGATGCCGGAATAGCCCATTTGTCATATCGGCCGCGCAGCACCGCCGCGGCGCGCGTGGCTTTGGTGGGCAAGGGAATATGCTTCGACACGGGCGGCACCAATTTGAAGCCGCACAAGAGCATGCTCGACATGCATACCGACATGGAAGGCAGCGCCGTCGCGCTCGGCAGCCTGTATGCGTTGCATGCGCTGCGCTCGCCGATTGCACTCGACTGCTGGCTGGCGATCACCGAGAACCGCATTGGCCCCACGGCCTACAAACCGCAGGACGTGGTGCGCGCCATGAACGGCACCACCATCCAGGTGATTCACACCGACGCCGAAGGCCGCATGGTGCTCGCCGACACCTTGGCGCTGGCGGCGTCGAAAAAACCGCAGGCGATCATCGATTACGCCACGCTCACCGGGGCGTGCGTGTACGCGCTCACCGAACGCTACAGCGGTGCATTCACCAACCGCCCGGCGACGCGCGCCGCGATCGAAGCCGCCGGCGTTCAAAGCGGCGAGCGCGTCTGGTGCTTTCCGATGGACGCGGACTTCGACACCGATATCGACAGCAGCATTGCGGATGTCCTGCAATGCCCCGTGGAGGGACGCGGCGATCACATTCTGGCGGCGCGCTTCCTGAACCGCTTCGTGCCGCCGGAAATACCGTGGCTGCATCTGGATCTGGCGGCCGGAACGCGCCATGGCGGTCTCGCACACATCACCACCGACATCACCGGCTTCGGCGTGCGCTACACGGTTCAACTGCTGCGGCACGGCTGGCCGCATGCGCCGGCGAAGCCATGAGCACGCCGCCCGTGCCGGTCGTGCGCATTCAGCGCCCCGACGATTGGCATGTGCATCTGCGCGACGGCGCAGGGCTTCAGGCGGTCGCAATGTTCACCGCGCAGCGCTTCGGGCGCGCCATCGTCATGCCGAATCTCAAACCGCCGGTCACGACCACGGCACTCGCGGCGGCTTACCGTGAACGCATCATCGCCGCCCTGCCCGCCCGCGCGCATTTCGAGCCTCTGATGACGCTGTATCTCACCGAAGCCACGCCTCCTGAGGAAATAGATCGTGCCAAGGGCAGCGGTTTCGTACATGGCGTGAAACTCTATCCGGCCGGCGCGACCACGCACTCGGATGCCGGCGTCGCCGACATCCGCAAAGTCTTCGGCGTGCTCGCGCGCATGGAGGAACTCGGCATGCCGCTGCTGGTGCATGGCGAGAGTCCGCAGGCGGATGTCGATGTGTTCGACAAGGAGACCCACTTCATCGACAGCGTGCTCGAGCCCACGCTGCGGCGTTTTCCGCGGCTTGCCGTGGTGTTCGAGCACATCACCACGCAGCGGGCGGTCGAGTTCGTACGCGGCGCACGCGAGCGTGTGGCCGCCACCATCACGCCCCAGCATCTGCTGCACAATCGGAATGCGATCTTCGCCGGCGGCATCCGGCCGCATTTCTATTGCCTGCCGATTTTGAAGCGCGAGCGCGATCGCGAAGCACTACTGGCGGCGGCCACCAGCGGCAACCCGCGCTTCTTCCTCGGCACCGACAGCGCGCCCCATGAGCGCGGCACCAAGGAGAATGCGTGCGGTTGCGCCGGCATGTTCACCGCGCACGCGGCGCTCGAGCTGTACGCGGAGATTTTCGAGTCGGCGGGACAATTGCACCGGCTCGAGGGGTTCGCCAGTCATTTCGGCGCGGATTTTTACGGTTTGCCGCGCCACGAGGACACCATCACCTTGATCAAGGAACCCTGGGTAGCACCACCCGCCTATGCGTTCGGCGCCGGCGCCCTGGTACCTTACCGCGCCGGCGAAACGATCGCCTGGCGCCTGGGCGAACCCCACGCAGCGTCCGCGGCGGCACCCCTATGACACAATTGCCTCCCATCACTTTCGCCACCCGCTTCCGCGGCTTCCTGCCCGTGGTGGTGGACGTCGAGACCGGCGGCTTCAATCACCAGACGGATGCGCTGCTGGAAATTGCCGCGGTCCTGCTCGAGATGCGCAGCGACGGCACCCTGGTGCGCGGCAATACCCACCGCTTTCACGTGGCGCCGTTTCCGGGCGCGAATCTCGAGCCTGCATCGCTGGCGGTCACCGGAATCGATCCGCACCACCCGCTGCGGCAAGCGATCCCCGAGGAAGAAGCCCTGCAGCATATCTTTCGCGAAGTGCGCACCGCGATGCGCGACGCCGACTGCACGCGTGCCGTGCTGGTCGGACACAACGCTTTTTTCGACTTGAATTTCTTGAACGCGGCGGTGGCGCGAACCCAGGTCAAGCGCAACCCGTTCCATCCGTTCTCCAGCTTCGACACGGCGACCTTGGGCGGCGTCGCTTTCGGTCAGACCGTGCTGATGCGCGCGACGCTGGCAGCGGGCTTGGAGTGGGACACCGCCTCGGCGCATTCCGCCGCCTACGACGCCGAGCGCACCGCCGACCTGTTCTGCACAGTGTGCAATCAATTTCAAGGCGTCTTCGATGCCAGCCGCAGAAGATTGGCGGCCATGGGTCCGCTCGAGATCGAGCCCGGCAACTCTTGAGCTTAAGCCGCGGGCGCCGGCTCCCCTGCCAAGCTGGGGTGGCGACCGTCAGGCCGCGAGCGCGCCGGCGCCGGCCAGCAGTTGCTTCAATTCGCCGCTCTTGTACATCTCCAGGGTGATGTCGCACCCGCCGATCAACTCGCCGTTGACGTACAGCTGCGGAAAGGTCGGCCAGTTCGAATAGCTCTTCAGCGCTTCACGCACTTCCGGATCCTCGAAAATATTGAAGTGCGCGAATTGCGCCTTGCACGCACGCAGCGCACCGACGGTTTGCGCGGAGAACCCGCATTGCGGGAAATCCGGTGTGCCTTTCATGTACAACACCACCGGAGCGGAAGCCAGCTGGCCCTTGATACGTTCAATCGCATTCATATCGACGATCTCCACAGGTTTTCTAACGCACGCCGGGCTCGAGCGCCGCGCGCTCGCGCAGCATCAGCCATACGGCCTTTTGCTCGTCTTTGCTCATACTGCGCCAACGGGCGATTTCCTCTATTGTACGATAACATCCGCGGCAGTACCCGTCGGACCCCATGACGCAGACATCGATGCAGGGGGATTGCGGGTTGGTTTTGGACATCGTTTGAAATATTGGGGTCAGTCCCCTATTCTTCCAGCCCGCCGCGCGTACGGAAAGCACCGCAGCGACATAATGAGTTACGGAAGGGAATTGTATGAACCCACTGACGACAGTCAAATGGCCTTTGATCATCGGATTCGTGCTCGCCGTCATCATTGCGGTGCTGGTGAATGGCGGCTTGAGCTTCAACACCTTGACGCTGGCCAGCCTGACCCGATGGCTGCACATCATCGCCGGCATCTTCTGGATCGGGCTTTTGTACTATTTCAACGCCGTTCAGACTCCGGCCATGGCCGTGGCTGCCGCCGACAAGGGTGGCCCGGGCGGCGCCGGCATCAACAAATACATCGCGCCGAGGGCCCTGCTGTGGTTTCGCTGGGCAGCGCTCGCCACGTGGCTGCTGGGTGCATACCTCTTGTCCCAGACGCATGGCCGCTTCATCAGCTCCTTCACCTTGGGGTTGCTCGACACGCCGGTTTCCCGTCCCAACCTGATCATGGGCATCGGCGTCTGGTTCGGCACCATCATGCTGTTCAACGTCTGGGGCCTCATCTGGCCGAACCAGAAGAAAATCCTCGGCATCAAGCCGGCCACGGATGAGGAAAAGGCCAAGGCCCGAAAAGTGGCCCTGTATGCCTCGCGCATCAACTTCTTGCTGTCCATTCCGATGCTGATGTGCATGGTGGGTCCCAGCCACGGTCTGCCGTTCTGATCGAGGTCCCGGCCGATCTGTCGCGGCAGGTGGCCGCGGCGCTGGCCGAGGACGTCGGCAGCGGTGATTTGACCGCTGCACTCATTCCCGCGGGCAGGATGGGCCGCGCCACCGTCATCACCCGTGAATCCACGATCGTCTGCGGCGTGCCGTACGTGGAGGAGACGTTCCGGCAGCTGGGCGGGGCGACCTTGAGCTGGAATGTGAGCGAAGGTGATACCGCAGCGGCCGATCAAACCTTGTTCCGCATGCACGGCAGCGCCCGCACGCTGCTGACCGCGGAGCGCACCGCCTTGAACTTCCTACAACTGCTGTCCGGCACCGCCAATGCCGCCCACAGCTTCGCCGCACGGCTCGAGGGCACGGCATGCCGGTTGCTGGACACCCGCAAGACCATCCCCGGCTTGCGCACGGCACAAAAGTACGCTGTACGCGTGGGTGGCGGACACAACCATCGCATGGGCCTGTTCGACGGCATTCTCATCAAGGAAAATCACATCATGGCAGCCGGCTCCATTGCCGCCGCCGTGTCCGCGGCCAAGCGCAATGCCGGCATCCCCGTCGAGGTGGAAGTCGAATCCCTGGGACAGCTGCGCGAGGCAATCGATGCCGGTGCCGATATCGCCATGCTGGACAACTTCTCGTTGGACGGCATGCGCGAGGGCGTCGCGGTGAACCACGCCGCCCAGAAACCCTTGAAGATCGAGGCGTCCGGCGGCATCGATCTGCAGTCGATCCGTGCCATCGCCGAGACCGGCGTGGATTTCATTTCCGTGGGCGGGATCACCAAGCACGTGCGTGCGGTGGACCTATCGATGCGCTTCGAGTGGGCCGACTGAAGGACGCTCAGGCGCTGTTGGCCGCCTTCAAGACCCGCTGCGGCTGGGAAACGCCGTAACCCTGGGCATAGTCCACGCCCAGACTCTGCAGCATATTGATGATTTCCTGATTTTCCGCAAACTCGGCGATGGTCTGCTTGCCGGTCAGATGGCCGATTTCGTTGATCGAGCGCACCATCTCACGGTCGATGGGATCGTGCAGGATCTCTTTGACGAAGCTGCCGTCGATCTTCAGGTAATCGACCGGGAAATGCTTGAGGTAACCGAACGATGAGAGGCCGGTGCCGAAATCGTCGAGCGCGAACCTGCACCCAAGCTCCTTCAACGCCTGGATGAAACGGTTTGCCTGCGAGAAGCTTGCGATCGCCGCCGTTTCCGTGATCTCGAAGCAGATCTTGGATGCATCCAGACCGCTGCGATGGAATTGGTCGATCACGTACGGCAGAAACTTGTCGTCGCCCAGGCTCTGACCGGACAGGTTGATCGAGCACATCGTCAGCTTCTCGCGCTCATCAGCCTCCGACACCAGCCAGCGGAATGCATTTTCGATCACCCAGCGGTCGATGTTCGGCGTGATGCCGTAGCGCTCCGCGGCCATCATGAAATTGTCCGGCGAGACGATCTTGCCCGCCTCGTCGCGCATGCGAAGCAGCAACTCGTAGTGCGCGCCGCTGTCGGCCTTCTGCAGCGGCAGAATGGTCTGCCTGAACAGTTCGAAGCGCCCCTCCTCCAGGGCGTTGTTGATGCGCGCCGCCCATTGCATCTCGCGGCGCCGGCGCATCAAATCCAGATCGTTTTCCTCGAAGCTGTGCACGCGGTTGCGGCCGGCTTCCTTGGCCGCCTGGCAGGCACTGTCGGCGGCGCTCAAGACGGACGCCACGTCGGCATTGTCCGCCGAGATCGGCACCACGCCGATGCTGGCGCCCAAACGGAAGGTGCGCTCCTCCCAGGTGAACTTGAAGTTGCGGACCGCTTCGCGCAGCGCCTCTGCGGTGCGCATGGCCTCATCCAGCGAGCAACTCTCGAGCAGAATGCCGAACTCATCGCCGCCCAGGCGCGCCAGCGTGTCGCGCCAGCGTACCTTCGATTTCAGCAACGCCCCGACCTGGCCGAGCAGCGCATCGCCGGCGCTGTGGCCGCACGTGTCGTTGACGATCTTGAACTGGTCCAAATCCAGGCAGCACAGTGCGTACGAGGTCTCGCGCGCCTTGGCGCTCTTCAGCGCGCGCTCCATGCGGTTCTCGAACTCGCGCCGGTTCACGAGACCCGTCAATACGTCGTGGCTGGCGTGGTAGCTCAGCCGCCGGTTCAGCTCGCGCGCCTCGCTGACGTCATGGAACACCAGCACGCCGCCCGATACCGCACCGTTGCCGTCGCGTATCGGCGAGGCGGTGCTTTCCACGTAAATCTCGTTGCCATCGCGCCGGATCAGGAGCATGGGGCGCACCGACTTGATCGAGCGCGTGCGGCGGATGGCAACCGCCAGAGGATTCTCCAACGGTTCGCAGGTTTCCTCGTGGAACGCCCGGAAGATCTCCTCGATGGCGCGCCCCTGACTGTCCTCCAGGCGCCACCCGCTCAAGGCCTCGGCCACCGGGTTGACGTAGTCGATGACGCCCTTGGCATCCGTGGTGATGACGCCATCGCCGATGCTTTGCAGCGTGATCTGCGCGCTTTCCTTCTCGCGAAACAGCGCCTCTTCGTACAGCTTGCGCTCGGTGATATCGAGCTCGACGCCCACGAGGCGCAGCAACCTGCCCTTCTCGTCGACCTTGGCCTTGGCGCGGCTGATGACCCAGCGCCACTCGCCGGTGGCATGGCGCATGCGGTGCAGGCTCTCGAAGATCGGCGTCTTGCCGGCGACGTGATCGCGTATCGCCGACTGCACCCGCGACATGTCGTCGGAATGAACCAGCGTGCGCCAATCGGGCGCCTGGCCGACGTCGTTTTCATCGTAGCCAAGCATGGCCTTCCAGCGCGGCGACAAATACACCCGGTTGTTGAGGGTGTCGAAGTCCCACAGGCCGTCATTGGCGCTGTACAGCGCCAGCTCGTTGCGCTCTTCGAGATCCAGCAGCTGCCGGTGTATGGCGATGCGCTCCAGGCTCGTCGACAAGCTGCTGCCGAGCAGTTTCATGAGCAGATGCAGATGAACTTCCCAATTGTCGCGCGGCCGGGCATTCGCAATGCCCAGAACGCCGGCAGGCTTGCCGCCCACGCAATACCCGATCATCAGGACCGAGCCTACGCCGAGGTGACTCCACTGCTGCGCATCCTGGCTCTGATCGGCGCGCGGTTCCGACGTGTCGCGCAGCTCCGAGACGCGCAGCGGCGCCAGCCGCGAGCGCAGCCACGGCATGGCATCGAGCGGCTGGCCGCGCAGTTGCTCGGGATTGCCCGTGGTGAGCATGCCGCGTGCGACGTGGATCTCGCCGAACGCGTCCGCGTCCAGGTCAAGATCGATGTGAAAGGCGGTATCAACCCGGGTGGCCTCGCGCAGCAACTCCAGATTGGTGACGATGGTGCAGAGCGCGTTGTCCGCCGACATGGCCTGAAAGTCGACCGCGATCTTGGTGCAGATGACATCCAGCCCGAGCGCGGGTCGAAGAACGCCGCGTTGTTTGGGCCAAATTTGAGGAGATAAAACATCCGACGCAGTCAGGTCGAGTTGGCGGGGATCGTGAGGTGCTATGGCCATGCGCCTGGACTGGTTCGGGTTTTAAGTTTGAAGTCGGTAGATCAACAGTTTGCCACTCGACGGTAGAGGGAAATCGAATGCGACACACAGTTCCTGACGAGTTTCATCCCGATATACAGTTGGATTCTCGCACAAGTTGTCAGGATTACAAGCTAAGCGACTGTATTGTCGGGGCTTCACGGCAATGCTGTTAGTCGCGCGCCCGACAATCTCTTATTAACTTAATCGAGATATCATCGGCCTAGCGCCGTCTTCTCAATTGGCCGCAGCCTTAGCGCTTTCGAATAGCCGCTTAAGCCTATGTTCCATATCGAGTTGCAGGCGTTCGAGAGCCGCCGCGTCGGTCCCCTTGGCGACATACACCGGCTCATCGATGGCGATCACGATGCGCGCTCCGGGCTGTGGGATCACGAAGCCATCCCAGCCGATGTGCCACGCGCGCGAAGCAAAGTAGGCCAGCGGAATGATGGGCCGTTGCGAGAGTTGCGCCAGCATCAGCGCCCCCGGCTTGAACACCCAAGGTGGTCCTCGCGGCCCGTCCGGCGTGATCACGGGTGAGATGTTGTCGTGCACCAGCGCTTGGTAGAAGTCGCGCAGGGTGCGCGCGCCGGTATGGGTGGATGAGCCGCGGATCACTTCGCCTCCCAGCCTGCGCACCAACATCGCACCGAACTCGCCGTCGACCGAAGGACTGACGAGGAATCCGAGCTTGACGCCGAGGCTGCGCAGCTCGAGCAGATGCTTCGCGCAGAACAGCTGGTGCTGATGCCAATAGACCGGAATGAACGAGGGAGCGCGCGCCAGTGAATTGCTGATGTGTCCCATTCCCAGAATGCGCACGACGCGGCAGGTGCCGAGCGTCGCGCGCGCGGCCGCCAAGGTCACGGGCGCCGCCAACTCGTACAACCAACGCCGGGAGTTGGTCAAACGTCGGCCGGAGCGGGTCTTTTGCTCGTAGATCGTGTTGCGAAGGCCGGGCTCGTCGCGTTTGTTTTGCACCGGCGGTATTGTCGGGAAGCGCTCGGTGCAGCGCAACGCCTAAGTTACAATGGCGGCATGCAAAACACAGCCATTCCGCCCGGCCCCACCGAGGGCTTCGACATCGGCGGCAGCGAGGAGTCGCTCGAGCGGTTACGCGAGTATTTCGCGCGCTTCGGCGATGTCTACCGGGTCTTCGCCCCGGCGCGCGGCGTCTTCGACTACATCATCAACAATCCCGAGGACATCAAGCGCGTGATGCTCTCGAACCATCGCAATTACACCAAGGGCAATGGCATGGATCGGGTCAAGATCCTGCTCGGCAACGGCATCATGACCAGTGAAGGTGATTTCTGGCGGCGGCAGCGGCGCATGATGCAGCCCTCCTTTCACCGCCGCGTCATCGACCAATTCGCGGCGCTCATCAGCGAGGTCAACGAGAAGTATGCGGAACGCTGGGCGGCCGCGGCCGCTCGCGGCGAGCCCGTCAACATCTCCAGCGACTCGAGCGAACTGACCCTCGAGATCGTCCTGCGTTCGATCTTCGGCACCGACCTTGAGCGTCTCGAGCAGATGATGGGCGTCAATCCCTTCGAGGTGGTGGCGAAGCAGTCGAATCGCGACTTGAAGTTCGCGTTTCAATTCCGCTCCCTCGCACGTCTGGTCGGGGAGTTGATCCAACGCCGGCGGCGCGAGGCTGAGGAGCATTTCGATTTCCTCGGCATGTTGATGCTGACGCGCGACCGTGAAACCGAACAGCCCATGGCGGACAAGGAGCTGATCGACGAGGTGCTCACGCTCATCGTCGCCGGTCACGAAACCACCGCCGCCGCGCTGACCTGGACCTGGTACCTGGTGGCAACACACGGCGACGCTGCCGAGGGCCTGCAAGCTGAAGCGGACGCGATGAACCCCACGGGGAGCCTGGGACTCGATGCCGCCGAGTCGCTGGCGTTCACGCATCAGGTTCTGCAGGAGTCGCTGCGCTTGTATCCACCGGGGTGGCTGCTCTCGCGCCGGGCGATCGAAGCGGACGAACTCGGCGGCTTCCCGATCGCGCCCCGTACCGATGTGTTGATCAGCCCGTATATGCTGCATCGCCATCCACAATACTGGAGCGAACCCGAGGAGTTCAGACCTGAACGTTTTGCGGGGCCCGACGCCGAGGAGCGGCATCGGTTCGCGTATATTCCATTCGCCGTGGGACCGCGGCATTGCATCGGCGAGAACATCGCCATGTTCGAGATGCTGGCGCACATGCATGCCATGACGCGCCGCTTTCGACTGACGCGCGCCACCGATGAACCGATCCAATTCGAGGCGCAAATCAACCTGCGTCCCCGGTCCAACCTGATGATGACGGTGCACCCACGATGATCAATGTCAATGAACTTGGTGTCGGTACCACGCTGTTCGACATCCTCGAGCGCAACAGCGGCATCGATCACGCCGTCACGTATGTGGAGGGCGAGAACCTGCAGCGGCGGGTCGCCTTCAAGGACTTGTATGCGCGGGCGCTCGGAATTCTCCATCACCTGCAGGCCGCCGGCGCGCAGCGCGGCGACAAGATGATCATTTTTCTCAACAACAATGAACAATTTCTCGACGGATTTTGGGCGGCGATAGCGGGCGGCATCACGCCCGTGCCCCTTGCCGTGGGCATCAGCGACGAACATCGTCAGAAGCTCCTGCGTGTCGCACGCAAACTGTCCGGCGCCGAGGACGCCCCCGACAATGGCCGCCCTGGCGCTAGCGCCCCACCCATTCTCTACACGGATGCAAAGAATTTGCAGCGCTTGGAGGCGCTGGCGGAACAACTGGGCGAGTCCGCGTTCTTCGCGTCGCTCAAGGCGCGCGCCTTTCTGGTGGAATCGATCACCGACATCTCAAGACCTGGCAAGGTACAGCGGGCCTCCGCGGAGGATGTGGCCTTCATCCAGTTCTCCTCCGGTTCCACCAGTGAACCGAAGGGCGTGATGCTGACCCATCGCAATCTCATCGCCAACACCCAGGGCGTGCATTCCGTCTGCAAATTCACCGACGAGGATGCCACCTTGAGCTGGATGCCCTTGACACACGACATGGGCTTGATCGGCTTTCATCTGATGATGTTCCTGTCGGGCTTGCCGATGTATCTGATGCCCACGGAATTGTTCGTGCGGCGGCCCTTGCTGTGGCTGCAAGCCGCTGCCAAGGTGCGCGCCACCATCACCTGCTCGCCCAATTTCGGCTACCGTCACTTCCTCAAGGTGCTGGGGACGAGGCGTCTCGAGGACATCGACCTGTCGCGGATTCGCATGATATTCAATGGCGCAGAACCCATCTCCGTGCCGCTCTGCAACGAGTTCATGAGCACGATGGCGCACACGGGCTTGAAAAGAAGCGCGATGTACCCGGTCTACGGACTGGCGGAGGCGGCGCTCGCGGTGAGCTTGCCGGCGATCAACCTCGACTATCGTTGGATTCGCGCCAACCGCCACAAACTCAGCATCGGCGGCGCGGTGGAATTGAATCCGGAGAATTCGCGCGATGCGCTCGAGCTGATGTGCGTAGGGCAGGTCATCAAGAACACGGAACTGTTGATCGCGGACGATGCGCACCGGGCGCTGCCGGACGGCCAGGTGGGTCATGTCTTGATTCGCGGCGCCAGCGTATCTCAAGGTTATTTCGCCGATGCGCAGGCTACGGCCGAAGTCACCGACTCATCCGGCTGGCTGGACACGGGCGATCTTGCGGTGATGCACGAAGGCGGTCTTTATATCGCGGGACGCGCCAAGGAGATCATTTTCGTCAACGGCCAGAATTACTACCCCTACGATCTGGAAAACATCGCGCAGCGCGCGCCCGGATTGGACTTGAACAAGGTGGTGGCGGCCGGCATCGCCAAGCCAGGATCACAGGGCGAGGAGTTGGTGATATTCGTCTTGCATCGGGGCAGCATGCAAGACTTCGCGCCCACGGCGACGGCGGTCAGCCGCCTCATCAACGAGCACACCGGGCTCGAGGTCGCTGAGGTCGTACCCACCAAGCGCATTCCCAAGACCACCAGCGGCAAAGTGCAGCGGCATCTGCTGGAACAGGCCTATATCGAGGCCGAATTCGATGCGGACCTCGCGGAACTCGCGACCTTGAGGGCCTCCTCGGGGACAGGGCCGGCGGCGGCGGAAGGCCTCGAGTCGCGACTGCAGTCGATTTGCGAAGCGGCGTTGCCCGGCAAGAAAATCGGCGTGGATGACAATCTTTTCGAAATCGGCGCGAGTTCGCTCAAGCTGATCGAAATTCACGAAAGTGTGGATCGCGATTTTCCGGGGATGATCGATCTGACCGAGCTGTTCGATCACCCGACCATCGCGCAGCTCGCCGCGCATTTGCAAGGCAAGCTCGCGGCAGCGCCGGCGACCGCTGCGACTTGATGCTGTATCGGGAGCGATCTGCAGCATCGCCTCCGGTGATGCTACAGCGAGGAGCCCGCGCTGAAAGTATCGCAATTCTCGATCTTGCCGCTGTCGAAACCGCGCTTGAACCACGCCACGCGTTGCGCGGACGAGCCGTGAGTGAAGCTGTCGGGTACCACCGTACCCTGCTCGCGCTTCTGTAGCGTGTCGTCGCCCACCGCCGAGGCGGCGGTAAGACCTTGCTCCAGATCGCCCGGCTCGAGAATCCTGGCAGTTCGATTCGCCAGCTGCGCCCACACCCCCGCAAAACAATCCGCCTGCAATTCGACCTCCACGGATACATGATTGCCGCCGATCCGGCCCGCCTGCGATTCCTGACGCGATGCCGTGTCGGTAATGCCCAGGAGATTTTGCACGTGATGGCCGACTTCGTGCGCGATCACGTAAGCCTGCGCAAACTGTCCCGGGGCACCGAATTGCGTGGCGAGTTGTTGGTAGAAAGACAGGTCGATATACACTTTACGATCGCCGGGACAGTAGAAAGGCCCCGCCGCTGCGCTCGCCAGACCGCAGGCCGAGTCGACCTGACCGGAGAAGAGATGCAGCTTGGGCGGGCTGTAGGTTTTGCCCATATTTTGGAAGTAGGCACCCCATACATCCTCGGTGGACCCCAAAATCTTGCGCACGAACACGACCTGCGGGTCGTTGGCGTCAGTGGCCGCGGTCACGGGAGTGGAGGAATCCACGGTCTGGCCACCACCGTTCAACAAACTCAGCATCGTGGACGGGCTGATACCCATGAAATAACCGATGCCGATCACGACCACGGTGCCGAGCAATCCCAGATGGATGGGACGCACCCCGCCGCCACCGCCCCGGCCATCCTCGACGTTGTCGCTTTCGCGGCTATCGTCCAGTTTCATTCGTCGCTCCCTTCACAGCATCCCGGATTCGAGCGCATCATCCGCTCTCAGGCGCCGCCGTACAATGGCTTTTTGAGGCGCCAGCGGCGGTACGACCACAACCAGTCCGCGGGACTTCGCAACACGTCCAACTCGCATGCGCGTGCATATTTCTCGGTGATTTCATTGGGCGAAACGGTTTCCTTGCCATCCCACAGCAATTTCAGCTCCACCTCGTAGTGGCTGCGCCGCACGCGGCGCATGCAGGCATAGATGACGGGCAGGCGCGTGGCGCGGGATATTTGCTCGGCGCCGATGTAGAAAGCCGAGTCCTGGCCGAGGAATTGCGTCCAGTGGCGCTTGTCGGTCGAGACGGGCGCTTGATCGGCGTTCATCGCGATGCCACGCACGATGGCACGCCGCTTGATGATGTCCGCCAGCAATTCTTTCGCCGGCACCAACCGGGCGCCGAATCGGGAACGCACTTTCAGCATCAGCCGTTCCGCCCACAGATCGTGCAGGGGTTTGTAGCCCGCGTCCAACGGATGACCCAATTGCAGCACCACACCTTGCAGCAGCCACTCCCAGTTGCACAGATGCGATGTCACGAACATGACGGATTGCCCGGCGTCGAGAAAGCGGCGCGCCACCTCGAGGTTCCGCACGCTCACCCGGGAGCACATGTCCTCCGCGCTCATCGACACGGACTTCAGCACCTCGACCAGGACGTCGCAGAAATTCTTGAGGAATTGCCGATGGATGAGATCGCGCTCGCCGGCGGTCAGATCGGGATACACCTTGGCAAGTTGCTCACGGATGACGTGCTGACGGTGCCGCACCACGTAGTAAGCCAGGCAGTAGATCAACCAGGATAGTGCGTACAGGAACCACCAAGGCAGACGTGACAACAGTTTGATCATGCTTCGAAGGCCGGCTCAACGCGAAAGAAATGGATTTACCACCCGTAGCCTGCCGTCGATGACCTGCCCATCCTGCAGGTCCTCCGAGTACAGCACTTCCGCGCCCACCATCAATGCCGCCGATACGATCATTGAGTCGTGCATTGAAAATCCGTATCGCTCATTGACGGCAAGGCTCCGATCGTGCGTCGCGACGGTGACAGCCTCTACGCTGCAGACGACACGCACCGTGTGCAGTAATTCTCGGATGTCCTGCAACTGCATCCGAAGTTTACGCAGGGCGACGGCGGCAAACTCGTTCAGAACTTGAACGCTGATCGTTCCCCGCTCGGCCAGCAGCTGCTCCACGCGGTCCGCCTTGCGGGCATCTCCGGAGAGAAGATGGAGAAGAACGCTCGTGTCGAAGAAACGTTCAACGTCGCTCATTCGCATCGAGCCGGTCGAACTTGAAGCTCTCCGGAAGTGTTCCGCGAAATTTTCGCAATCGCGCCAGCAGATCATGCGCACCGGGCGCCTTGCTCACATCGAAAGACCGTTTACCCGCCACTTGAATTTCGATCTGATCGCCTTCCTTCAAGCCAAGCGCCTCCACCACCGCAGCAGGAAGCCGGATCGCAAGGCTGTTGCCCCATTTCGAAACTTGCACGCCGCTCCCTCAAAGATATACAGAGAATATAAGTATATCCAGACGTCACCGCGTTCGCAACGGCGGCACTGGTGAACTGCTAACATCGGTCCACCGATGCCGAACGCTCGTTACAAGCTTGAAGTGGCGCTCGAGAGCGTCCTGTTCGCCAGCCGCTGGCTATTGGCACCGTTTTATTTGGGCATGGTGCTGGCTCTCGGCGTGATCTTGATCGTATTCGTCCGTGAACTGTTCGCCGAGATCACGCATGTGCAGAGCTTGGATGCCGAGGGGGCCATCCTGCTCGCGCTTTCGCTCATCGACTTATCCTTGACGGCGAATTTGTTGCTGATCGTGATCTTGTCCGGTTACGAGAACTTCGTCTCCAAGATGCATATCGCAGATCATGAGGACCGTCCGAGCTGGATGGGCACGATCGACTTCTCGGGGCTCAAGATCAAGCTCATCGCCTCGATCGTGGCCATCAGCGGTATAGCCCTATTGCGGGCATTTCTTCCCCTGGCGGACGCAGGGGTGCCCATGGACGCCCATCGCATC
>Ga0116226_10001872_pt1 | contig 18287 bp, 10 predicted proteins | sample S1TSphfallax_FD_89692 | JGI IMG/M metagenome (GOLD analysis project Ga0116226, IMG submission 89692) | Host-associated microbial communities from peat moss isolated from Minnesota, USA - S1T2_Fa - Sphagnum fallax MG | ecosystem: Host-associated > Plants > Peat moss > Unclassified | place: USA... | reverse complement strand
CAACTACTTACTTACCTACCTATCTACCTATATCTTTTCACCTACTTACTTACCTACCCACCTACATGCATATTATTTATGTCATGCCTATTCACCCACTTACCTACCTAAGTTTAATAACTAGGTGTAGCCATTAAATGTAGTTATTATGTTTAACCATTAGATTTAACCATTAGGTTTATCCAAAATTGAACCAAATTTTAACAATTAAATTTAACTTAAATTTAACCATTAAATTTGGCGCTAGGTTTAGTTTAAATTGAACCATTAGATTTGGCCATTAAGTATAGCTTAAATTTAACCATAAGGTATATCCTTGATTTAACCACTATGTTAAACCATAATATTTATTCATTAAATTTAACTTAAGTTTATCCATTATGTTTAACCACTAGGTTTAATCTATGTTTAACCAAATTTTAGTCATTATGTTTAATCATTAGATTTAGCCATTAGGTTTAGCCTATGTTTAGCCATTAGATTTAGCTTAAGTTTGGGCATTATGTTTAGTCAAGGTGTAGTCACTATGTTTGACCATTAAATTTAATCATTAGGTTTAGTCATTATGTTTAGCCAAAGTTTAATCATTATGTTTAACCATTAGATTTAACCAAAATTTGGCCAAAGTTTAGCCATGAAGTTTATCAACTAGGTTTAGCCACTATGTTAGCCAAGGTTTGATTATTAGATTTAATCATTAGATTTAAACATTAGGTTAAGCCACTAGGTTCAATGAAAGTTTAACCATTAAGTTTATTAATTAGGCTTAGCCACTATGTTTAGCCAATGTTTAATCATTATGTTTAGTCACTAGATTTAACCAAAATTTGGCCATGAAATTTAGCCATTATAATTATTAATTAGGTTTAACCATTTGATTTAGCCATTATGTTTAGCCATTAGATTAATCACTAAGTTTAGCCAAGGTTTAAACATTAGATTTTGTCATTACATTAAACGACTAAGTTTAACCATTTGATTTTGTCATTATATTTAGGCATTAGTTGTCATTTAAGCTTAGTCATTATGTTTAGTGATGTGAAATAAACATGTGAAATAAAAAAAATTGATGAAAGTTGAATACCTTTGATGGTGTAGTCCATTGGTAAAGACTTGGTTTATCATTATGAAGGTTTGAGGTTCAATTCCTTATACTTGTAACCTATATACATGCTTAAAGGGTTAGGGTAGGTAGGCTAAATTAGGTTAAGTTAAATTCGAATGGTTAAATAGACTAAACTAAGATAAGTAGGTTAGGTTAGATTACCACCTACTTACTTTTTTTTTATGACCTACCTAGACCTATATACAACCTACTTACCTAGCTTGACCTACTTACACAAAATGTTTTTTGGTAATAATCCAAAAAACAATTGGGTAGAAATACCAATCAAATGGTCCATTATCTAATAGTCAAAATGACCAATCAAAATGATTAGTCAAATGGTCCAATAGTTTACTAATTAAAAAGACCATCCCTAGTCACACAGGTTATGGCCAAAACAACTTGTTTAGATTAATGGGATGGTTTTTTTCACGCATGTCCAAATGTGGTCCTTTCTAATTGGATTCTTTAGTCAAAATAACATGTTTTTGTAGTTTTGTGTGATACTTTAACTACCATTATTAACCATATAACTATTCAAATTAATCTGTGATTTTTTTGTAAAATCACAATAGTTCATTCTTTTCATGATAATTATACCTTAAAATAGTTAGTTATGATGTCGTCATTCCACAATATTCATGAATGTCATCTTCAAGAAAGTGACTTGTATTGTTTCTTGATGGTTATGTTTCTTGTGTTGTTTTGTATCTGGTTTATAAACATGAGCAATGAACCTACGAGTATTATTGAAAGATTGTTTATTTGCGTTCAAAAACAAAAACAAGCTCACAAAGTGTAATTTGATTAGAAATAGAAGAATTCATAAACTATTGTGGATGTGTTACCACTTTCTATTCAATTATCGATTGAACAAGGAGTTCCATCCCACACATAGTGAAAATTGCACATAATACTTCATTGGATTTACAAATTTTGTCACCTTGATGCCCACATGTAGTTGATCCAACACCAATCATAATATTAGATTTAGAAGAAGAGCATGACGTTGCAATTGTCAATTTTCAACATGCTATGGTGCCAAATCCACCTCAAGTAGCAATGTCTTCTTCTGTAGAACTTGTAGTTGTTTCTATCTCACATCACCCTAAGCAAATGGCAATGTGACATGATAAGTATCATCGATGTCTCGATGACAATTACTTCACCATAAACCCATAGATGTAGTTGACGTGAAGGCGATTTAGGAGATTTTAAACCCAAGGTACAAAGAAGACAACCATGTTTTATGTAGGTCTTGTTGTTGATGTACTATGACATAAATGGTTTCCTTTATATGTTGAGGTATCTAAAGTTATGGATGAATCTTGACCTCAATTCATGGAGGTGAAACAAGTATCAATGCTAGTGGTCTTCAATTTATCCTTATTAAGAATAAAGAAATAATAGATGATATCATTGAAGAAACCACAGATACTATGGAGAAAACTCTAGAGGAATTTACTTTTTAGGATATAACACTAATGCTTCAAACTCTACTTGTTTCATTAATTCAACCTCAAATATTGATTCTATCAACAATTGTTCAATCTATGCCTATGACTCATACTATAAAACTTGAAGTGCCATAGGAAGAGCTAGCTTGCAAGTGTGTTAGCACAAGACAAATTGTTCAATCATGATGTAGACCATCATCACTTGATCATTGACCATTGTCTGTTGAAACTATTGATATGCTTCCTACACCACAAGAAATAGCTCTGGGCAATTGATTGGAGAACCCCTTCATCTTCAACCCAAACTTCTTCATTAATTACTAAAAAGTTAAGTTGATTTGATGATTTACATGAAATTATTGCTTTTGGTGCACAACATTGTAATGAATGGTAAGTTATGCTAGACGATTTCATGAATCTTACAATAGTGCATGATCATTTACAAACTTGTAGATAGGAATTTGAAGTAAAGATCCTAGAAAAGGATAGACAAATTCAGTTCCATGTTAATAAACAGAATGATTATGACTATTAACACCTTCAACTCATGAAAGAAAACAATTAGTTTACCACTACTATTGCTTAATGGGTCCAAATTCTTTAAGGTGTACCACTAAGGACAAAAAAGACCTAGTCCTTAATGAAATCCTTTTCTATCCTATATTTTGATTCCCATCAATATTAATGAATCAAAATGTGTCAAATATTTTATAAGTACCATATTTTAAACCACTATAACTCTAGATTCCATCAATTTCATCCATTTTGCATCTTTACATGGTCTAATAATACTATTTAAAAGAGTGTAAAATGGGTGACAACATGACATTATTTTGGTATTCTTTAAAGAATTTGAACCTTAGTTATAGAGTAATATAGATGAACATGATACACTAAAGGCATAGGTTGAAAGTCTTAAACTTCATGTTTAGAAGCATGAATATGGTTCTTGGGATTTGCGAAAGCAATTTGAAAAATTCAAGGTTGAAGTAGATCAGCACTAGACTAAGGCAATGCAAGCCATCTATTAGATGTAGCAAAAGGACAAGGAGATTATAGATTTTCATTAGCTTCTAAAATGCTAACACCATGAATTAGCTAAATCTTCAATTGGCACAAAGAAACGTTTAGTTGAGTAGGATAAATAGTTTTTTTAGTTACAAATGGTTCATGATTAATATCATAATCAAGTTCATTGTCTTCAAATTATGTTGCTGATGATAACAGTGCAAAAATTAAAGGAGTATGATGATCTACTTTTCAATCAAACTAAGTTAATTAACATTCGCACTTAAGCATTGCAACAAAAACCTTTAAGGTGGACAACTTGGTGGGACAAAATACAAATTATTGTCCAAGGAATGTTCAACGAAGCATTTGAGTTGTGAAATGTAGATGAAACTCTTTATCAACATAAGTTGGCTTTATATACTACTACTTGTCCCATCACATTTATCTACCTCTTTCCATGGGTTTTAAACTCCTAGTCCTATTTGAAAGTTAATTCAAATTTTAGTTTAGGATCTGGAAAATTCATTTTTAGAATTACCTTCTATAGGTTCTAACCAACCTATAGATATTAGAGGAAGTGCATCCTCATATGTATTAGTCCTAGTAGAATTTAAAGACTTGACTATGAACCATAGATTCAATTTGTTTAGGTTTAGATAGGTTTGGACTAAAAGTACAATTTATTGAGACAACAATTATGAATCAAAATAGATATAATGTTAACTTATTTAGTTTATGGATTCGAAGTCGATGAAATGTAGATTATAAGGGGGGTGAATGTTAAAGGGTGATTTGTGACTTATAGTTGTTAGAACTATTTAATCTGTAATTATAGATAGTTGTTACATTTTTTGAATAACCTTACTAATTGTGTTTTTATTGGTTAGATAATGGTTATCATTTTGATCCTTATTCTTATGTATTAAGTATGAAAGTATAAAAGACCATGTAAAAATTCTTTGGGATAAATGATTGTAATATAAAATAAGTTTGTTACTGAATTTTATGGAATTTTTCTTTAGTTTTTATTTAGATTTAGAAACTACAAAATATTTTTCTTAGAATGAAGAAATGTATAATGTAGATTAGAGAAAAGAATTGTAGAATTGATTTGATTTGAAAAACTTGATAAGAATTGAAGCACAAAAATTTACCTTTTCCAAATTGCTTTTTGGGTGGCCACATTTAATTCTTGCACATTGTATGGTGTTTTAAAATTATGGATGGTTGGTCTTTGATGAGTGCCTCATCCCTCTTAACTGTTTCAAGACCTTGATGTGATGCATAATGATAGTAGGTTGAGAAACATGTGATTTATGGTTAACATTTTAGATTTTGAACATCATGTTTCAGCTAAATAAAAAATGGAAAAAAATGATTAGAAAAATGTTAAGTTTCATGGTTGGCAAGTTGCATGTCAAGAGTTAAAACCCCATAAAACAATTTCATTTCAAGAATTAAAATATTCTTGAATATTCCAAAGGCTAGTGTTTTCCTTCAAAACATTTTCTTCTTTGAAAAATCTAAATCTGAAAATTATATTTTTTTGACAAATAATATAATTAATTTCATGGATGTTAAGGTATTATAATAACTTAAATAAAATGTAAATATGAAAATGACATCCATATACAATAAATTATGCAATAAACAAGATAGAATTTTTTTTCTAGTAGGTCATATTTGTAAAGGGGACAAGGATCACCAAATGAGTTAAAAAAGACAATGTACAAACCATTTGATTTCATCAAGTCTTGTTTTATGACAACATTTTCATCTCCTATCCTATTATACAATGTAAGTAACAATTTTAAGGGTTTTCATATGTTGCAAGGCTATTTCACATTCATATAATAAGAAATTAATACTTTTTACATTGTAAGTTTATTAGGATTCATCATGAAGCAATGACATTTGTAATGAGGACAATGTTGGTCATCTACCCATACAATTAATGATGTTCTAAATTGATATTATTTAATTAATGAATCTCCAAAAAAACTAATGCTCAAAGATCACAAACTTAAAATTAATCATGAATCAATAGAATATTCAGTGCAAAGGCCTTTCTATATATTTGTGATAACAAAATTTGGATTGTCAAATGTGCCATTATCCCAATAAATTGTTAGTAACCACTAATTCCATCACAAAACATGCACAAAGTTATTTTAGTTTATTTATTCACATTATGTACACAATCTTGTAACAATCAAATGACATTTTCCATGTATAATGGCTTGTAAAACTTCATTATAAATCCTTATTCAATTTGATTGAAAATTGATTTTATGAGACAACAAAATGTCAAATGCGGATTTCAAAGATAATATTATTCACAAATATACCTATTCAAACATTATTTGATTAATTTTCTTTTGTATTTTTCATTTTAAAAACTATTTTAATCTTTTTCTTCATCTTGTTTAAATAATTTGAGAAATATGTACATTTTAAATGTTTAAGTCATTTTCCCATCTTTTGAAAAATGTATTGGATGTCATTTAAAATATGTTTGTAAAGGTACAAATGGGTTGATAGCATATGACTTGTGTTATATGATAATGATGTAATGCACAAAACTCCATCAAATGATCAAAACACATATCAAAATAAGTTTTTAGCCAAAATAAAAACTACATAGGAAAAATGTTGAGGAAAATATACATCTTTCATTTTTTGTTTCACTAATTTTGTAATTGTTTCTTTTCACATAATGCACACATAATGAGGTGAACATCACTTGTTGTGTAACATTTTAAGTGAATGCAAACCACAATGAAGGAGGGGAAAAAATGGCATCCCAAACATTAAAAAATCATGAAAAAAATTCTCCATAAAAAATTACAATTTACATGATAAAAACACATCTCTACACAATTGTAATATCTTTAATTTTATGATCAACCTTCATTCTTATTTTGTGTTTGAAACACATTTTCATTGAATCACTACATGTTTTCACATTTGTTCCTCTTTCCCTTTCTGCATATAATTTTCACATAATATTTACATAATTACAAAAAATCACACAAAATTGTACAATTTATGATCTATGAAACAAATGCAATTTTTTTTTTCCATTCTTGTCTTTTGCATCAACATATATTCCTTTGTTAACAATATTTTAAACAATGTCAACATATGTACATGAAGCCTAAATAAACAACACATGTCTATATATCAATGACATGACATGTGGAAATAAGCCTAACATACATGAATTTGAGCCAAAAGATAATAATGATATGATGCAATGAGTAACACGCTATAAATTTTCTTCATTTGTACCAAGACTAAAAACATTGGAAAAACAAGGAAAAGATAAATATCTTTGTGGAGTAAGAAAATTTTACCAACATTCTTGAAGTGAAAGATAATAAGGCATGAACAACATTGCAATGCAACTTGAATTGAATTGAATTCCAATTCAACTAAATTTAATTCAACAATTGGATTAAGAGTCAATTGAATGGAACTCAAATTCAATTGAAGGCAAATGAGATATAAATTAATAGGTGGAAAAGGTATTCAAAATCATCTTGTGAATATGGTGTTGGAATTTTTTTTTTTAAAGAAGATACAAATTTGAAAAAACCTCTCTCCATGCCTCTTCAATTGGGAGTGGGCTGAACAAATTTCAATTTGGAAATGTTCAATGTGTGACAATGATTTATGGAACCTCAAATTGTCTTACATAAACTAGTTTTGATGAATCATCGTCACTAGAACGAAAGTGTTTCCAATCTACAATGAAGTTCAAAAGAAGTCAAATTCATTCTTAAGGTTCACCTTTCAATGATCCAAACTATGAACAACACATTAGCTATGACGCAAAAAAACTTCAACATATAGAATTTGAGGCACACATAAGAAGTGAGATGCATGTGATACAAGGTACAAAATACATATCATCATGACTATCAAATTATTTTATTATTATTAGTTTTTGGTTGTTATCATATTGGTGATGAGAATCTTGGGAGGTCATTATTTTCAAGACTAGGTTGGTAATAGCCAAGGACACAAAGAGGGAAGGGGGAACACCAATCCTATTTTCATAGCACCATCAATAAATATTGGAAATGTGCTTTTAGATGTGAAGTTGTATGTACATAGTTCATGGGTTTGGGCATACAATATTTTAATTACTATCTTGCATTTTAAATTGATTTTTTTTCATACATGTGTTATGCATAAGTATAGTCTTTATCTCAATCTAGTATTTTGAGATGTAGGAAAAATGTTGGACAATTTAATATTAGTACAAGGTTCTAGATGTTCACCTCTTCTCAAAACGTTATAGCAAGTTTTATTCAATAACTAGTTGCTAAATTAAATTTAGACCATTTATCTCATGAAGAACAATGAAAGAATTTGTTAATGCAAAAAATATTATAAAAAAATGATAAATCTCAAGTAATTATGTACCAATTTACTTTGCATTTGGATAAAATGCCTAATGTTTTACAAACATGTCCTAATATATAGTTTTTCATTTCCCAAAATCAAAATTCTTCAAATAGGCACATCCCACAAACTTGGATTCTTTTGAACACATGTCCAAAAATCAAAGAAGGTATTATAAAACAACATTGCCCACCAAGGATTCACATTGTGCAACACTATTCCGCAACATAATTCACATCACAACCCCATTGCTAATTCACATTGCTACCTTGTTCCACACCATTGATTCACATTGGACGTGGATCTAACATAACCAAAAGTGGAACTAGTTGATGACCAACTTTCCCATGTAGGAGAAAGCCTTTGAAAAAAATTGATTAGGACACCAAAACTAGTTATATATTCAACACAACCTAGAAATATGAGTGGAACATTAAAAAAATTGATAAGATTAGGGTTTAAATTTAAACCAATGTTGGGTGGTTTTTTTATTTGTTATACCTTCTGACTTTGGGTTTTCTAAATGCAATGGACACTTGCAACACATGGAATTTATTCAACTATGAGTGTTATCAAACAAGTTATAACAAACACCCTATGTTGTATACAATATTGTATACGCAGTGCAACTCACATGTAATTATATGCAACTTCTTTGCAATTAAACTCCATGTCAGATTCCCAAACACATTCCAACGTGGCAAACAAAATGTCAATGTGGCATTTCATCCATTTGTCGACAAATGATGTATGTTAATACTTTTGCAATTTAACTAGTTTGACGAATATAATTTTTAATTAATTCATTCATCCATTTGATGAATGAATTATATTATTATATTATATAATTTATTTACAACTATTTTACAACTAGTTCAACAAATATATTCTTTCATTATTTCATTCATCCATTTGAGCAATGAACTTTGTTCCTATCTTTTGCAATTAATTTACAACTAAAGATGAAATGAAAATAAAGGATTTAGTGACTAAATTGTAACTAGGTGTTTAAATTTGGGTTTCAAAGCAACTATGTGGTACTTGATTTTAGTTGCAGTAAACAACTACATTGCAACTTACAATGCAATTATCTGGACTTCACAAAACCATTATTATTGTATTGGACATCATTATTTATAAACATGAAATGGATTTGAAACTTTAAATACATTTACATTCCATGTTGAAGAGTACATTAAACAAAAATTAGAAAATGTTTCTATCGAAAGATAATTTAATTATGAATCTAAGTATAATGCCCTAACTATATATTAAAAAAAAATTCTCTATCTAAATAAAAGGTTAGATCATAAAAATGATGACCCACAATAATTAAATATTATCATTTAGAACACTATGCTTCATAAATGAATGTTTTTTTTTTCTATTTTTGTTGAATTGAAGCTTAATACATGCAATTTCTTCAATGGACCTTATCTACTTGAAATCTACCATGTTATGATATTTAATTCCACATGTGAAATGAAATTAGTAGCATATCATAACATTGTAATGTCAAAAATATGTAAATGATTGCTTTAACTTGAATAAAATTAGTTTACAACTATACTACCACTAACATGCAACTTATTTGTCATTAAAATCCAACATATAGAACATTGATACAAACTAAACTATAATTTGTACACTTGTGGATAGAATCAAATATTATGATTATAATTAGGTAAATTGAATTACAATTTTAGGTACTTTTGAAAAAATCTTACTTTGTATACATAATTTTGATGTTGATGGATTTAAACATAATGAAAGTTTAGCCTTATAACATAAAAACAATAAAAGTAAGAACCTTCAATATCCAATAGTAAGAACAAGAACTTTCAACATCTAAAACCAAGAGTAAGAACTTTGAACATCCAAGAGTAAAAACAATAACTTTAACATAAAAAGTAAAAGTAAAAACCTTCAACCTCTCTAAGAGCAAAAACAAGAACCTTCAACCTCTAAGAATAAATACAAAAGCCTTCAACCTCTCTAAGAGCAATAACAAGAACCTTCAACCTTCAAGAGCAAATACAAAAGCCTTCAACCTCTTAAAAAACAAGAATAAAAGCCTTCAACCTCTTAAAAAACAAGAATAAAAGCCTTCAACCTCCAAAAGAAAAAATAAAAGCTTTTAACCTTTGTAAGAGCAAGAGCAAGAGCCTTCAACCTTCAAGAGAGAAAAAAAAAGCCTTCAACCTCTCAAAGAGCAAGAACAAGTACCTTCAACTTCCAAAATAAAAAAACAAAAGCCTTCAACTTTTCAAAGAGCAAAAATAAGAACCTTCAACCTCCAAAATAAAAAAAAACCTTTAACATTTCAAAGAATAAGAACAAGAACCTTCAAACTTCAAGAGAAAAACAAAAGCCTTCAACATCTCAAAGAGCAAGAATAAGAACCTACAAACTTCAAGAGAAAAAACAAAGCCTTTAACCTTTCAAAGAGCAATAATAAGAACCTTTAACCTCCAAAATAAAAAACAAAAGCCTTCAACATTTCAAAGAGCAACAAGAGCAAGAACCTTCAACCTCCAAAATAAAAAACAAAAGCCTTCAATCTCCAAGTTATTTAAATAAATAATATAACTTCTAACCTTTTAACTTTAGTTCTAAACTAAACAAACAAAAATAATCTTAATTATAACACATGATATGAAAATTGCATCACTAAAAGATTAGAAAATACACAAAATGTTTGAATAGAAAGATGTTTTTCAAAAGTTCATCTTGAATTTCTTGACAATAAGCATAAGCACATGAAGGTCATTGATGCATTGGGGTAGATCTATTGATATAATGTCATGTGTCACTTGCTTAAGGGATTTTCGCCCTAATGGGCAATGGAAATGTGTACATGTGGCATGATTGTCTATGTTACTCAAGGTTGTACATTTGTTGCAAAGTAATCATTGATTAGTAACTTAATTTATCCTATTGTGATGTAGTTGTTACATGCAACTAAAATGCAACTTGTCACAAAGTCAAACATGGTTGATTAGAATTGTATATACAATGCATACATTGTATTGTATAAATATACATCTTGCAACTAATTTGCAACTATAATATAACTCCTTGATTTTTTGACATGGCATTTTATTTATTAATTTGTCGTATTTCCATGGGACAATTGCAATGCAATTGTATATTAGTTGTTTTTGAGCTCTAGTTGTAGGGTAATCTAATTGTCATGAACACAATTTCTAATAGTGAGATCCAAGATCCTAACTCATTTCATTATTTCCCATGGAAATTATTTTTGTTATCCTAAAGGAGTTGGAGTACGTAGAAAGCTTAGTCAAGTTAGCTAAGAGTAAGTGTGATGAAAGCTTGAAATCAATAATTCTGGCAAAGGCTGAAGGACTAATGGCAGTAAGAAGGATTAATGTAAACAAGACCCATCACAATAAGATCCTTCACCTTTTGGTTGAAATCAACAACCATTTAGTGGAAGGACTGTTGGATATAGGGGCATCCATGTCTATAATGTTAACAGGTGTGGTGCGTGAATTAAGTATCATGCATCTAGTTTCTAGATTAGATTCCTACAAAACAACATTAGGTGTTGTGATTCAAGCTCTGGGCAGGGATCATTGAATTACTTGTGAAGGTAGGCGATGTACAATGCATGATGAGATTTATGATAGTTGATATGAATAGCTATGACATCTTGTTGTGATTGGATTTTCTCATCAAGATAGGTGCAATGGTTGATGTGGAAAAAGGATTGATTTAAATTAGGCATGGCCTAGGTAATAGCGTCCAAGTTCTACCATTGAACATGGTAAATATGTTGCATCTGGTCAAGGATGAATCACAATGATGATGATGAGGAGTAGGATGAAACCCTAAAATTATGGGGCATTGGACATCAAGATTTGGAAGGCTGTAAAAGGGCACCTTCTATACAAAACCATGACAATATATTTTTAGATGATGATACCTACAGTAGCTCATTTGATGAATCTTAAGAAGATTTAGAGGCTACAACAAAAGATGAACAATACATATTGTTCCTAAAAAACCAACCTATGACAATAGACGATTTGAATGACAATGGTTTTGGAAGTTTTGTACAAAAGGAAAGACCTAATCAAATCATGAATTTGATTCTAGCATAATGGACAAACAATGTGTTGTTTGGAAAGACTTTTGATTTTAATGATTATGAATATTGGATAAGATGTGTTGAGCAAGATGAACACATGAGGAATGTGTAATTTACCTTTGAAAGATCTTCACCAATATCTGATGTCTCTCATCTAGATATTGAGACTAAGATTCAAAAGATGAATGCAAAGTAGAGAAGTCCTAAGAAGATAAGGTGGGAAGAAATCAAGGCTAAAATTCAAATAGGTCCTAACTTGGATAAGGAAAAGACTAACCAGTTGTGGGAATTGCTGGAATTATTAGGATGTATTTGCCTGGCACAAAGGAAAGTTGGGATGTTGTAAAATTGGAGAACATGTTGTTGATACACATGGCTTTCTTCCTTGCAAAAGTACACCAAGTAGACATTCTTTTTGGGAGGAAGCATAAGTGAAGAGGCATATTGATGCATTTGTTAAATTGGGAAAAATGAAACCAAGTACCTTTGAGTATCCATGTAGGGTGACTTTACTAGTCAAGAAGGATGGTAGCCACCATTTTTGTGGAAATTACAGGCCATTGAACTTGCAAACATGTCGAGATGCATTTCTAATGCCACTAGTAAATATGTTTAAAACCAGTTAAGCAAGTTTCAATGGTTTTCTGCCCTTGATTTATAGTCTAGATTTTGGCAAATTAAAATGGCCCTTGAAGATATTAACAAATATGCATTAATCACTAAGTTAAGACTATTTGATTAAACAATTATGCCTTTTTGCATGAAGAATGCCACTAGTACTTTTTCCAAGACTATGACTAAAGTGTTTGGCAAATATTTGGATAAGTTCTTGAAGGTTTTTGTGGATGACTTGAACATACATAGCCATAGCTGGGAGCAACATTTGGAGCACTTGCATTTTGTTCTACTAAAGTTGAACGAAGTCAACCTCAAACTTAATCTTGGGAAATGTGAATTTGCTAAAATGAGTCTCACATTTCTAGGGCATGTGGTCAATCATGATGTCACACAACTAGACCCATGGAAGATTAAGGCTGTAATAGACTTTCTAATACCTATGTCAATTATTAATGTTAAAACATTCTTGTAGTTGATAGGTTACTATCAAAATTATGTTAGGGGCTACTCTCGAATTACCATGCCACTGTTTGACCTAACTAAAAAGGATATTGTCTTCAAATGGAATCACAACTGCTAAGATGCTTTTGATTTGTTGAAGACAACATTAATCTTTGCTCCAATTCTTATTCGACTGGACTTCTCAAGAACATTCATTTTGGATGTTGACTGGTCCACTCAATAGGTGGGGCCAATATTATCACAAGAGGAAGGAAGGAATGAATGAATCATTGCAAACACCAGCAAAGGTTTGTCTCCTATTCAAAAGAAATTCCACCCCATAGAGGGTGAATGCTATGCACTGGTTTAGGGGATAATGCACTTGAGGTAGTATTTGTATCACAATAATTTTACCCTTAAAACTGATCACAAACCACATAAATGGTTGGCAATTATTTTGGATGCTTACGGTAGAAGGGGAAGGTGGATCAACATATTGCAAGATTTTAGCTTCAAATTGTGCATTGAGTAGGAGTTAAACATACACACGTTGATGCCCTTAGCCGTAATCTAGTTGATGTTGCTGATGAGTGGGAAGATTTAATTGAAAAACTTCAAGATTGCAAACTAGTGGGGCCCAGTTCCACAATAACATATGACATTTGGACTAGGTGAAAAAGTTCAAAACTAAGAGTTGTGTTGCAACAATAAGGGAGGGAGCCAAGGATTGTTAAAGAATTTGTTTATGGTGGAAGCATGTGGAAGTGATGAGGATGAAGTACACAAAAATGTTAGAATACTTGTTATTGACAACATGAAGGAAGGCATGGAGAGGATGGATGTTAGATAGGGAACAAATGAGTAAAAGAGGAGGAGGCAAGAATTTTGGGATGTGTGCACCCATTGGCAGATGGTTGATGAAGCTAAGGGCAATAAGGGTCTAAAGGTCGACAATGATTGGGAGTATGTTAAAAACATGGATATTTGGGATGATGAATTGTGTTTACATGTTCTAAATGGGAATTAAATCTCAATTGATTGCGATGAAGGGGAAAGCTCAAGGATTGGCAAGCGCATTTTATACTACTACTAGAGTAATGACAATTTGATGTTCAAAGGTTTGGTTGTACCAAAATTTGAAAAATGGAAGTAAATCATTATGGACATAGATAATGAAATTGGACACTTTGGGGAAGGAAAAACTTTTATAGAAGTAAAAAGTTGGTACTTTTGGCATAACATGATGGAGTTGGTCAAGGAAGTTGTTCACACTTGCAAAAATTATCAATTGGTCAAAAGAACTGGGAGTGTCAGATCAAAACTTGTTGAGCTCAAAAACATTCCCATTTGGGATCAATGTTTTTAAGTAACTTTTGATATAGTTGGGCCTTTTCTTGAGACCAAGCATGGCAATTGGTATGTGCTAGTGGCTATTGACCATTACTCAAAATGGTGTGAGGCTAAGGTGGTTATGGATAATGATGGAGAAACTGTTACAAAATTTCTAAAAAGTGAGGTTATATGCAGGTTTGGGGTACCTAATTACACCTTGACTAATAATGGCATTGAATGGTCTATTAAGTTTGATCAGATTTGTAAGAATTATGGCATTTCCCATCAATACATGACACTTCAATGGCCTAGGTGCAATGGTATGGTTGGGAGATTGATTAAGACGCTAAAACATGGTCTTATTGTCTTTTCTACTACTCCTGAACATGCATAGGACTAGGATGAACAATTGCCCAAGATTTTGTTTGGTTACCATTGCAGAATTCAAGCTAACATTCAATTTTCTCCTTACATGGTGTTAATTCATCAAATGACAAGATTGAAGGTTGGTAATTTTCTTAACCCGTTGGTTTAGACTTTTGATATAGATGAAGATTTTGTAATCATTGTTGAATAGATGATCAGTAAGTTTCAACTTATTGCCAAGTTGCATGGTGAGGTTGTATTAACAATATCTATTAAGCTTAATCAAGGCAGAAATGGGTTTATGTTGCTCGTAAAGGGAAGCAAATGTTTTTGGGTTTTTATGAAAGGATTATGTTTATGAAGATGAAAAAACTAGGGAAGAAGAAATGCCTAACTCCTAGTTGGGAGTGACCATTTCTCTTCATGAAATATCTTGATGGGAATGCTTTTATGGACCAAGATGAAGGGGGAAGAATTTGTGTGATCAAGGGGGAAAAAAAACAGCTATGGGATAGGCCCAAAAGAGACTTGCAAGGATTTCACATCGCATTTGATGAGTGAAGATTGAAGGACTCAATTTAAGTTATATAGGAGTTGTTACATTTGTGATGAAGATTTATGGGATGAAACCCTAATGATTATAAGGCCATGTTGTCAATTGTTGAAAGTTAAAAATGACAAGGTAGTGGGTGGTTGATGGTAAGTTGAAAATGTTCATGTTTCTATTATTTTTCTCATTTGTTTGTATGTAGGTTATGGCCACTTTTTACGTTCAATTTTGATAGTGCATGCTTATTATTGGTTGGGTGCATTTCTGGTGGCGGTGTTGGTTTCACGAAGATGCTTTGATGGACATAGGAACAAGGAGTCGAAGAACAAAAAAAAGTATTGCTTGAAGGCCAAGAAAAGAGAGAAGCTTGGGAAATCTGTGAAGAAGTTAAGTGATGTTTAGTGTAGTTGAAGAGGCATTGATTGTGTGTTAGTTTTTTGTAGTGTAGATTTTTGTTATTTGAGGTGAAGACATCTTTGCTGCATTTTGCATTTTAAGGGCAAAGTTTGTTCATGTTGTTTTTGTCTAGAAATTGATGATCAGGGTGTGATGATGAATTGAGAAACCTCAAGATAGGCCTAATGGATTTTCAATTTACCTTGTCATTGTCTATTTTGTCATCTTTGAACATCGATTGTGGTTTCATAAAAGAACACCCATGAATTGGGAATTTTGGAGGGGGTATTGTTCTAGGAATTCATAGTGTCATTACAATGGGCTGTTGATGGGTAACATTTTTCTTTGTCAAACTCATAAGTCACATCTTGTTATGCATGTATGTGTGTTCCAAGATCCGTGTGCCCTTGGGAATTTGTTGGTTGTGTGTCAATCTAGGTTGTTTCACTCCAGTGTTGGTGATGTGTGGGATGTTGGGACTAAGTGCTTTCATGTTTTTCATGTGGGTTTTGGGGAAGACTTCTTCTGTGTTGAAGGGAGACTTTTGGTCAATCACATTGAGAATAACCTAAAATGGTTAGTGTGGTGCTCATGAGAATGAGATCAAAGAGATTTGACCCCAAAAGACTTGTAGTTTTTTATTAGATTATCTTGTAGTTGGTAGCATTGGTTATCAAAATTTCTCTCAATGACCTTACTTACTTAATGGGTGTCAATTTGCTTGAGTGTCTCAAAAATACAATCCTTCGTAGTTTTTTGGGCAATTTTTGGTACAAAATACCACTTAAGGCAATGTTAAATGTGTGATAATAGAAGTGAATAAACACATCACAAAAATGTGAAAATATTTCCATGGATATGAATATAAATGGTAGTCTAAACACCAAAATACTTATCTTGTGGAGTAAAAAGTTTTTATGCATGTAAAATAATAATAGTACAACTATTTGTGTAAGAATAAAACTATAGTAAGTTGATATGTATATATAAGATGCATCTTTTGATTACCTTATTGGCCCAATTACATATATTGATGAACCCCTATAATGTTAGGAGTGTGTTGAAAATCAACAATTTGTTGTCCATGTAACAAAATATTTTGATTTTTGTGTGAATGGACAATAATCATCTCTTAGTGTATTTAACATGATCTATTTTAGTGCCCTACCTATTTTTATATTTAAATTTTGTCCTTTTAAAGTTGTAGTCATATGGTTTACAAGTGGGTACCAAACTTTCAAAATACCCAAAAAATATTATTTCTTTTCACCAAATACCAAAAATTTATATATATTTGACCACAAAGTGGATAGAAAATTGTTACAAGTCATGTGGTTTGAATGTTTAAAGAGCTTGACACATAGAAATTATGCAATTTTTATGTACAAGTGGGAAGGTTGGTCGAAATGTTTTAAAACGTTGTGGTATTTTAAAATACTAGAAAATTGCAATACCTTTATCATTTTTTAAAACACTCAAGCAAACCGTCACCCTAATAAAGGTAAATGCTGCTAGTTGTATGTTAATTAATTGGATGTTGATTTGATATTTAACGCTTCCATGTATGTGCCCCAATTTTTTGTTACAACCCAACCAACATTTTAGAACAAGTGATTATTATTTTTGGGAGAATTTTTGCCAAATTTTGAATTGGAAATAATGAGTAAACTTGCACAAAGTTTTTATTCATGAAAAGAAAAAAAAATGTATATGTCAAAAAAATGATTTTTTTTTGGGGAAACTAAGTTAAATTCAAATGAATATATTGAATGACAAATGTCATATGCAACTTGAATTGGATCTAATTTCAATTGAATTCAAATTCTTAAAATTTCAAACATATTGAATGGAATTCGTATTTAATTAAAAGAAGAATGGGATGCAAGTTGGTCCATAACGTATTGAAAATTTTCTTGTAACTATGATGGAATTTTGTTTTTTGGAAAAGACACATATTTGAAAAGACAGCTTTCCAACCCTCTTTAGTTAGGAATAAACTAAATAGATTCCAATTTAAAAATGTCCAGAAAGATAATTTTTGGAATCTAAGGTTTCCCTACCTAAACTAGACCTAATGAGTCATTGTCACTAGAATATATGCATTTCCATATTTCATTATATGCATGGCAACCAGGCTTTTTTTTTGGTGCAAAATTTACACCATTGCAATTTTTCAGAAATTTTTGTTGCAAATTCAATAAAATTTTGAAAAGCAGTCATCAAAATTCAAAAATAATTTTAAAAACTAGAAAATTCACTATATTCTATGCAAGCGTCAAATAGGTAGCCAAAAATATGTAAGGATCTTTTTCCTTTCATATTCTGTTAATAGCCATTTTGGTTAAACTTAGCCTTCTTATGGAAGACCATCACCTCAGCTACATCACAAAATAATAAATAATTGTTGCATGGTTAAATTAGCTAATGAATCTATTTTCTCTTGGCACTTTATTTCTGATCATCCCACTATTTACCTTGACATACTCTTAT
>Ga0116226_10001870_pt1 | contig 18289 bp, 13 predicted proteins | sample S1TSphfallax_FD_89692 | JGI IMG/M metagenome (GOLD analysis project Ga0116226, IMG submission 89692) | Host-associated microbial communities from peat moss isolated from Minnesota, USA - S1T2_Fa - Sphagnum fallax MG | ecosystem: Host-associated > Plants > Peat moss > Unclassified | place: USA... | reverse complement strand
CGGACAACAGCAGCGCCGCTAGAAGAACACTGCCAAGTCGAGTTTCCATTCTTCCAAAACCTCGCTCGTATTGAGCTTGTTGAACACGTAATAGGCGCGCCAGTCGAAGCGCCACATGAATCGTCGGGTGATGTAGCCGCGCGCGCCGATCGAGGCGTAGGCGAGTTGGTTGTTCGATTCCAGCGGCGCCGGCGGCACCTTGTCGGAAATCGTCTGGTAGCCCGTGCCGAGGCCGACCGTCGGGGAGAACCATTTCCATTCCGGCAGGATGGTATTGCGCAGGCCGATCGTGACGATGTTGCGGTTGTCGATCGTACCGAAGGCCTGTTGCAGCACGAGTTCTGCATCGAGGCTGTCGGTGAGCCCGTAGTCCAGATAGCTCGTGACGAGATTCTCGCGGTTGTAGACGCCGTAGCCGGCGCCGAGCTCCCAGCGGTGTGAAGCGAAATCCGGATAGGGCGGGATCGGTGCGGGGGCGCCCGAAGCGAGCTCCGTCTGCGCGAGTTCGTCACGCCGCACCCAGCCTTCCTCGCCGCGGGGCGCGCGAACCCGGTACCAGTCGGTGCGCGAGTACAGCACCGTCAGAGTCTCGCCGCGACCGACCACGTAGAACACAGGATAGCCGCGCCCCGGTCCCGTGTGCATCTCGAGATAGGGGCGGGTGACGACCAATTCGACGGTGCTCGCCTTGGCTTGCACGCTGCCTGCGAGGAGGGTCTGCAACAACAGAGCCTGCAGCAACGAGGAGAACGCGAACAGGCGCAGCATCCGTGTTAGTTCGCTGCCGGCGCTACGAAGGGATCGTTGTAGTACTGACCACCGATATCGAGCCACTCCGAGATCAATCGCAACTCCGCGGGCGTCAACCAGCCCGTGTGATCGAGGACGGGGTCCTTGGTGGTTCCGTCCAATATATCCAAGAAAGCTCCCGAATTGATCGCGCTGCCGGCCGTCATCGGGGCGGGCAGGGAGACCGGCACCGTGAGCGTCGTCGGCAAGCCCGTCACCGGATCCGGCGGCCCCGTCGGCGGACCGGGTGCGGGGACGAGCGTATCCGTCAGCACCCCCATATTAAGCGTCTGCTCGTCATGAGGGAACAGCAAGATCTCATAAGAGGTGACGATCGTCGGATCGACGGTCGAGGCGCCGCCCGTCAAGTCGAGCTGACCAGCGGGCACTTGGATCGCGCTCATCATGTTCACAGTGTTGTGGCAGCTCACGCAGGTCGGTGAGCCGGTCGTGCCATTGAGCGAACTCGTGCCCGTGAAGGTCACGGCGGGACGCGTCGTCAGGTTCCATAGGCTCTGAATGTAGAGCTGGGTGGGCGATTGGGCCGAGGCATAATGAATGTCGACGCGGCACTGCGCGGTCCAGGGCGTGCAGCTCGAGTTCGTCGGCGGCAGCTCCGACAGGCCGTTCGTGCCGCCATAGGTGTAGGCGATCGGGTTCAGCGGGCTGGTGCCCGTGGTCGGTGCGCCCGTCGGTACCGTCACGCCCGTCGTCCAGGTGGGGGTGTAGAGCACGTCGGAACTCAAGACCTGAGAACAGGTGGGCGCGGTCTGGGTGCTGTTCGTCGCGCCGCAGCTATTCTCCGCGAGCACCGCGCTCATGGTGTCGCCGGCGTTTGCCGCGACCAGCGCGGTATTGGCGCCCGGGAAAGGTGCGCCGGCGGTCGGTGCGCCCGGATTGATCGAAGCGGTCAGTCCGCCACGGCCATGCGACGGGCGCGTCGGATTCGGCGTCAAATGACAGCCGTTGCAGGTTTTGGTCTCGCCCGGGATGAGCTGGATCCAGCTCGTGTGCTGCGAGGTCACGCGCCTTCCGTTGGCATCCAGGATATCGATCGTGAACGGCACGTTTGCGGGCACCTGCAACTGGACCGACCCGTCCGGCTGGATCGGGGCGTAACCCAGGATCTCCCGCATCCCCATGCCGGCCGGCCCGAAGATGGTGTTGTCGAGTTTGCGCACCGTCTTGTCCGGGATTTCCACGGACTTGACGATGCGCACGAAGCGGTAGGGCACCGTGTAGTAATTGGGCGAGCCGCTGGTTTGGGTCGGGTTCGAGAGCGAGCTTTCGTTGAGGTTCGGCAGATTGGGCGGGGGGACCCCGTCGAAATCGTAGACGCTCGTGATGTTGAGGATCCCGACCCCGTTATTGACCAGGTTCTGGGCCGTCGTGGTCAGCGGAATCGTGGCGCCGTCAGTGAGGATGGGCGGGGTCGGTGTGCGTGCCTGCAGGATCACGGGCTCCAGGATCATCATGCCGGACTCGGCCGAGAGCACGGGGCTCAGCGTGCCGGCGCCGAAATCATAGAGCCAGATGGAATACTGCGGCGGCGCCAGAGTCACCTTCGTGCCGGTCGAATTGCTGGAGTTGCAAACCTGGGTCGCCGTGGGCGTCACCGTCGTGTCGAGGACCAGGCAGGGCGACCAGCTCACGAGCATCCGGTTGGTGCCGTCGTATAGCGGGTAGATCGAGGCAAAGCGACCGCCTTGGGAGGGCTGATTGGCATCCGTCGTGATACCGAGTTGCGTGGCCTCGGCCTGGCCCACGCCGCTCAAGGCGGCGGGCGTCGCCATCTGGTTGATCTCGACATAGTTCTCGCCGTCGATCAGGACCGCATCCCCGCCGAATTGGGTGCCCAGCATCGGCCGCACGATCGCGAGCGTCTTGCCGTCCGGCCGCTGCCGCGCGCTCAGGAATTGGATCACGTTGGTGTTGACCGGCGTGGTGAGCAGGCTCGCGCCCGTCTTATGGCTGTTGGCGCCGTAATAGAGCTCGAGGCCGGTGCCATCCGGATTCGCATGGTAGAGGCTGATCTGGTTCGCGCCGCCCGTGACTTCCCAGCGCGAGAACAGGACCTGGCCGTCGTTCATGACCGAGGGCAGGAAATCGTGGTTGGTGTTGAAGCTGATCTGGTGAATGGCGGTGCCGTCGGCATTCATGACGTGCAGCGCGAAGATCGGCGCGCTGCGGTCCTCGGTTTGCGCCGGGTACTGAGGCCGACCCTCGTCGAGCTCGATCTCCTCGGTGGTGGTCTGGCGCGAGGAGGCGAATACGATGCGCCCATCCGGCAGGTAGTGCGGACCCACGTCGTGGCCCGAGGTGATGTCGTCGTTGGTCAGCTGCGTGACCGTCTTGGCGAGCGCGTCATATTGATAGATGTGCCAGTTCGGCTGCTTCGGGTCCGTGTTCTTGAGGCCTGCCGTCAGCGGCAAGCGCAGTGCGAAAACCAGTTTCGTGCCGTCCGGGGAGACGTCGAGGTCGCGCACCGAGCCCTTGCCGCCCGTGATGCTGCCCGTGACGTTCACCTCGGCGCCGGCGGCACTCGCGGTGCTGCGCACGTACAGATCGCCGCCCGGGATGGAGGTGATCAGATCCGTGACCGCGATGTCGGTCGACGTCGTGCCCATGATGTTGGTCGTCGGGAACGGCACCTTGATGTAGGCGAGTGGATAGTTCGTCGTTCCGGGTGTCAGCGTCTGGCCGCCGGCGAGGCCCGGAGCGTGACCGCTGCTGGCGCTTTCGCAGCCGGCCATGAACAGCAGCGGCAACATGAGCATGCACAGCCGAGGCAGCATGAGCAGACCTGGCCGGGACAGGGCGAGCAGACCTGGCCGCGTGCTTATGTGACGTCGTTCTCGCTCGCGCACGGTGTGCATTGTTCTGTGTCCCTGGACTTCGAATGCTGACTTGGAGGTCGATGCAGCGCGTGCGAACGAACCGATTGAACTTAATGACAGCATAATCGCATCATCGGTCGCCGTTCACCTTGAATCTGTTAAAGCCCTCACAGAAGAAACGCGCGGCATGCGCTTTTCTGGCCTCTCGACTTCACAGCCAGAATATAGGTCGCTCTCCCGGGCTCGTTACTGTCGCGAAATCACGACGTCGTAGGAACGAGACATTACTTGCCCAAATAAACGCGCCGTATATTGCGATCCAGACGAATCACAACTCACGCGAGTGGATGTGTATATGAAAAATGGGATGACGATGACGGCCGCTTTTTGTGCCGCTGCCTTGCTCGGCGTGAGCGCATGGACGGACGCCGCGCTCGCGCAAAGTCCGACGGCGGACCAGGCGACGCGCATGTACAACCGCATCGCCGGCGTGCCGCCGAGTCCCACGACGCTCGCGCAGATGACCGCCGCCTCCGACGCCGTGACCGCGGCCTTGATCGCGACCAACGATCCCGCCTTCTACAACGACACGATCCGCAATCTCGCGGCGCCCTGGACCAACCGCGACCAGAGCGTGTTCGTGCCGCTCAACGATTACACCGCGACCGTGGTCGGCATGGTCCGCGACAACGTCCCCTTCAATACCTTGCTGAGCGCGGATCTCGTTTACATCGCCAGCGCCAGCGCGAGCAGCACCTATAACCTCCCGGCGTACTCGCCGTCGAACAACAACCTCTACGCGCAAATGGACGCCAACGGCGTGGACCTGAGCAAAGCACTGGTCTCCAGCACCCAGTCCGCGGTGACGGGAATCCCCGCGGCCGCCACGGCCGGGATCATCACCACCCAGGGCGCCGCCTCAGCCTTCTTCATCAACGGCACGAACCGCGCGATGTTTCGGTTTACCATGATGAACCACCTATGTGACGATTTGCCGACGGTGATGGACATTACCCGGCCGCCGGACAGGATCCGCCAGGACGTGACGCGCAGCCCTGGCGGCGTCAGCACCTTGTTCCTGACGAACTGCATCGGCTGTCACAGCGGCATGGACCCGATGGCCCAGGCCTTCGCCTATTACAACTACGACACCACGAGCAACACGCTGGTCTACACGCCGGGCCAGGTTCAACCGAAATACCACATCAACGCGACCAACTTTCCCCAGGGCTTCTCGACCCCCGACGACAGCTGGAGCAACCGCTGGCGCAGCGGGCCGAACATGATCCTGGGTTGGAGCGCGAGCCTCCCCGGCAGCGGCAACGGCGCGAAATCCCTGGGCACGGAACTAGAGAACAGCGCGCAGTTCGCCAACTGCCAAGTCTCGCGCGTCTTCCAGGACGTGTGTTTCCGCGCACCCAGCAACAGTGAGGATTTCAGCCAGGTCAGCTCGATGATCTCGTCGTTCCAGCAACATAACTATTCGCTGCGGCAGGTGTTCGCCGAGGCAGCCGCCTACTGCATGGGGAATTGAGCCATGAACTTCAAACCTGCCCTTCGGCTCGCCTTGATCACCGCCTCGCTGGCCCTCGCGGCCTGCGGCGGCGGCGGTAACGTCGCGACGACGACGAATCCCCAGACCGCCTCGACGAGCAGCGTCGACGCCTACACGGGTCCCGCGCCGGCCTCGCCCGACGTGCAGGCCTTCGAGATCAACCTCTGGAACAACATCCGCTCGAGCAATCGTTGCGGCGCCTGCCACAACGCGACGACTCCGGCGCAAATGCCGAACTTTGCCCGCGGCGACAACGTCAACCTCGCCTACGCCCAGGCGAATACGGTGGTCAATCTGTCCCAGCCCTCGACGTCTCTGATGGTCACGAAGGTGGGCGGCGGCCACAACTGCTGGCTCTCCGATCCCAGCGCCTGTGCGTCGATCTTGACGACCTGGATCAGCAACTGGGCGAGCGCCGCCAACGGCACGACGGCGACGAGCCAGGTGCAGCTCGTCGCCCCGCCGGTTGAATCGGTGGGCCAGAGCCTGAATTTCCCGGCCTCGCCCACGGAATACCAGAGCACGATCTACACCCTGACCAGTGTCTATTGCGCGCGCTGCCACTCGCCGAATGCTTCCGCGCCGCAGTCCCCGTATTTCGCCGGGCCCGTCAGTCAGATCGCGGCCGACTATCAGGCGGCCATCCCGAAAATCGATTTCTCGGGCTGCGTGCCCTTCAGTGCGACGACCTGCGGCACGAACTCGCGCTTCTATCAGCGTCTGCTCACCGACAACCACAATTGCTGGAGCAATTGCGCGACCGACGCGGCGCTGATGTTGACTCAGATCCAGGCCTTCGCGCAGAGCCTCACGCCGACCAACATCGATCCTTCCTTGGTCGTCAGCAAGGCCTTGACCCTCGCCCAGGGCACGGTCGCGAGCGGTTCGGGCCGTTATGACGGCGATACGATCGCGAAATACGAGTTCCAGACCGGCACGGGCTATGTTGCTTACGACACCAGCGGCGTCGACCCCTCGGCAGATCTCACGATCACGGGTAACGTGACCTGGGCGGGCGGCTGGGGCTTGACCTTCGGCGCCGGCGGCAAGGCCCAGGCGACGACGGCAGGCAGCGCCAAGCTCTATAACTTGATCCAGGCCACCGGCGAGTTCTCGCTCGAGGCCTGGGTGGCGCCCGCCCTGGTCGCGGCCAAGAACTCGTACATGGTCAGCTATTCGGGCGGCGACAAGACCCGGAATTTCACGCTCGCACAGACCAATCAAGACTATGACTTCCTGCTGCGCAGTTCCAACTCGGACCTGAACGGCATGCCGCAGTTGAACACGCCCGATGCCTCGCTGGCGCTGCAGGCCACGCTGCAGCACGTCGTGCTGACCTACGATCCGGTCAACGGGCGCCAGATCTATATCAACGGCGTCAATCAAAACCTCGCCGACCCGCAGAAGGGCGGCACGATTTCCAACTGGGACAGCACCTTCGCCTTCGTGCTCGGCAACGAGGTCTCGGGCGACGATTCCTGGCAGGGCTTGATCAAGTTCGTGGCGATCCACAGTCGCGCCATGACGAGCGCGCAGATCCTGCAGAATTATAATGCCGGCGTCGGTGAATCCTACTTCATGCTGTTCAATGTTTCCGGCGTCACCGGGCTCAATGAGTCCTATGTGATGTTCAAGGTGAGCCAGTACGATAGCTATGGTTACCTGTTCACGAATCCGACCTTCATTTCGCTCGATCCGACCGTGACACCGAACAGTCTGCCCATCGCCGGCATCCAAATCGGCATCAACGGCGCGATCCCGCAGGTTGGGCAGGCCTATCTGCCGCTTAACACGACCGTGACCTCGGCCAACTACAAGGCCGGGAGCGGCCAGTTGTTGTCGACTACCGGCACGGTCATCGGGCTGGAGAACGGACCCCTGACCGACCAGTTCTTCCTGGCCTTCAACCAGTTGGGCAGCCAGAGCTACACCACGCCGCCCACGACCTACACGGCACCGGCCCCCGCGCCGCTCGCGCCGGTCGCCGACGTCGGCGTGCGCACGTTTGCCCAGGTCAACGCGACGCTCTCGGCTCTGACGACGGTGCCGACGACGAATGCCGCCGTCAACACGACCTACCAGAGCGTGCAGCAGCAACTGCCGAACATTGTGACCCTCGAGGGGTATTCCTCTGCGAACCAGGTTGGCGTCGCCCAACTCGCGGTGCAGTACTGCAATGTCATGGTGACCACGCCGGCGTATTCATCGAGCGTATTGCCCGGCGTGACGCTCAATTCGTCGACGTACTCGAGCACGCAGGGCATCAATTCGGTCAGCAATGCGCTCGCCGCGCGGCTCGTGGGCAACGGCAGTCTGCACAGCATGCCGCAGGCATCGCAGATTGCCGGGGAGCTCAACACCTTGATTCCGGCGCTGTGCGCGACCAGCGCGTGCAACAACACCTCGCGCGTGACGGCCGTGACGGCCGCGGCCTGCGCGGCGGCCTTCGGCAACGCCGTCATGATGATCAACTAAGCAGCAGACGAACCCGAGCAGCAGACGAACCCAAGCAGCAGACGAACCCAAGCAGCAGACGAATCGAAGAGGTCTTCTCCATGCGCAAGAAAACGAAACATCTGGGATTGCACGAGCCGCTGCGCCATGCGGATCATCCCGTACCGAAGACCCGGCGGCAATTCATCGCGCAGAGCTTCATGACGGGCGGTGCGAGTGTCTTGATGCCCTCGCTCGCGAGCCTGCTGCTCAATCCGCGCATCGCCAACGCGCAGTCCGGCCTGGCGCCGGATATCCAACAAGCGATCAAGGATTGCAATACCGCTTATCCCAACACGATCACGGCCGGCGCGGGACTCGTGCCCTTCATCTGTTTCGATCTCGCCGGCGGCGCCAACATCGCCGGTTCCAACGTGCTCGTCGGCGGCCCGAAGGGGCAGCTCGATTTCCTGAGCGTCGCCGGCTACAGCAAGCTCGGACTGCCTGGCACGATGGTGCCGAACTCGAGCGCGACGGGCAGCTTCGTCGACGCGAGCTTAGGGCTGCGTTATCACTCGGACAGCGCGCATTTGCGCGGCATCAAGGCGCGCGCCACCGCCGGCACGATGGCCAACGTCAACGGCTCGATCATTCCCGCGCTGTCGCAGAACGACACCAGCAGCAACCCGCACAATCCGATGTACGCGATCTACCAGGTGGGGGCCCGCGGCGCCTTGTTGAACTTGATCGGTTCGGAAGCCTCAATTTCCGGCGGGAACTCGATGGCGCCGGCCTCGATGATCAACGTGGCCGCGACCCCGACCAAGATCGCAAACTCCACGGATTCACAAGGCCTGGTCAACACCGGCCAGCTCAGCACCTTGCTGCCCAACTCCTCCGACGTCGTCAACGTCCTCGAGTCGATGAAGCGCATCAGTGACCTGAAGTATCCGAACGTTCAGGCTTACGCCAGTCCGGCGGCCCAGCAGGCTGCGATGGCCGCGCAGGCCTGCGCCTATACCAAGGCCGCCTATCTTCTCAATCGCTATCCGAGTCCCGCCGCGATCAATCCCGATGTCGATCCGAAGATCGTGGGTTCCAGCGGCATCTTCTCCACCGCCGAATATCAAAGCAATTCAGACTATCAAAAGACTGCCGCGATCATGAAGCTCGTGATCAACGGGGATGCGGCTGCCGGCACGATCGAGCTCGACGGCTTCGACTATCACACGGGCGACCGCTCGACGGGCGAGGCCCGGGACCTCAATGCCGGGAACTGCATCGGCGCCGTGCTGCAATACGCCGCGCTCATGGGTAAACCCGTGATGATCTATGTGTTCAGCGACGGATCGCTCGCGAGCGACGGTCAGATCGACAACTCCGTTGGCGGACGCGGCAAGGGTGTCTGGACGGCCGATAATCAAAACGTCGCAGCTACGTATTTCCTCGTCTATGACCCCAAGGCCAAACCGACTGCGACGCAGGGCGAACTGAGTCTGCAGTTGGGGTACTTCAATGCGGACGGCTCGCAGAACACGACCGGCAGCCCCGCCGGCAACAACGTGTTCAATCTCGTGCAAATGGTCACGCTGAACTACATGGCGCTGCACGGCACGCAGGGGAACTGGGCGACGCTGTTCAACGGCGTGAACGCGCCCGGCACTGCCAACGTCAATAACACCTTGGGAACGACGCCCGCGCAGTTGGATCCCTTGATCGCGTTCTCACCGCTGGCGAGTCTCGTCAACGGTGTCCTGCCGGTCAGTTGAGCCGACCCATCGCGCGCGCCGTCCGCCGGCGCACGCAGTCTCCGTTCGGAGACAAGCCGGATTGGCGGTATCATGAACCGCATCGGCAGCATCAAGAACTTGCGCGAATGTGCGCCACGTCCTCCTGCGTTGACACTGCGGCAGGCAGTATGCGATTTTGCATAAGGTCTGATCAGGGCAAACTCGCCGAAAGGCGGGGGCGCAAAGCTTCCGGTCTACGGGGTGTTCCTAGGACAGCGGGGTTACCAGAGTGAGTGAGTTCTCGCCGCGACTATCGCTGCGCTTCAAGTCGGTATTCATCGGATTCGGTTGCGCGTTGCTCGCGACCTTGGCGTTGACCGCTGCCCCGGCAGCCGTGCCGACCTTGATCGACAAGGACGCGCCGGATTTCGTGCTCAAGGGCCTCGATGGGAGAAACCTGCGTCTGTCCGAGTTTCGCGGCCAGGTCGTGCTCCTGAATTTCTGGGCCCGCTGGGCCGGGGATTCCCGCAAGGAGATGCCGGCTCTAGATCGCATCAACACGACCTATGCCCGCGCGGGGCTCGTCGTGCTCGGTGTATCGGTCGATGACGACGAGCGGCGCGCCAGCGAATTCGCCGACTCGATGCACGTGTCCTACCCGATTTTGTTCGACACCGGCGAGACGGTCGGTCGCGATTATGCGGTCCAGAAGATGCCAATGACGATCCTCGTCGACCGCGCCGGTGTCGTGCGTTATCAGAACGTCGGATTCAAGCGCGGCGATGAGGGCGCTTATCTCGACAAATTGCGCGAATTGTTGCGCGAATAAACCATGGGTTAGCTATGAATCCGAAGAATCGATTGGTTGTCGTCACGTGGCGCGCGAGTCTGCTCGTTTGTGCCTGGGTGGCCGCGTCATTGACCGCGAGCGCGCAGGCGCAAACCCCGGCGCCGACACCGACCGCGGCCGCCGCGACGGCCACTGCTGCCGCGCCGACCGCCCCAGCCGCGGCCCCGTCCGCCGACGCGCCGGCCACGGGCACGGACGTCCGGAGCCTCGATCAAGAGGTGCAAAGCGCCAAGAAGGACGTCATCGACTTGAACAAGGACTTGTTCGTGCTCGAGGAGGAACTGCTGTTCCCGGCGAACACCCAGGTGGCCGTATTCGTCTCCATGGACGTCGGCACGTTCTTCGCCCTCGATTCCATCACGATCAAGATCGACAACAAAGAGGTGGCGAATTACCTCTACACCGCGCGCGAGGCCGATGCCTTGTTGAAAGGCGGCGTACACCGGATCTACCTCGGTAATCAGAAAGTCGGCAAACACGAGCTCGTTGCGTTTTTCACCGGCAAAGGCCCGGTCGATCGCGATTACCGTCGCGGTGCGACCCTGGAGTTCGACAAGGGCGTCGGCGCGAAGTATCTGGAACTGAAGATCACGGACAAAGTGCCCAAACATCAGCCTGAGTTCTCCGTAAAAGATTGGGAGTGAGGCGTGGGACGTCCGGTTGACATGCGGCGCACGGTAACCTTGCTGCGTACCCTGACCGGCGGCGTCGCGTCAGCCGTCGCACGCGTCGTCGTGCTTGCCGCCGCGCTCGGCGCCCTGCCGCTTGGCGCAGCGGTCGCGGAAAACGTCAAACCCGATCCGAACGGCTTGCCGCCGCACCAGGTCGAGGACCTGCATTACGGGGACGTGCTGTTCTACTTCTTTCAAGAAGACTATTTTCAGGCGATCACGCGCCTGCTCGCGGCGCAGGAACTGCACCGCATCCCGCATTCGGAAGACGAGGCTGAGTTGCTGCTCGGCGGACTGTATTTGTCCTTGGGCGAACACGTCGAGGCCGGCAAGATTTTCGATGCGCTGCTCAATTCCCATACGACCGAGGCGGTCCGCAATCGGGCCTGGTATTACCTCGGCAAGGTCTGGTACGAGCGGGGCTATCTGCAGGAGTCCGAGCGCGCGCTGCGCGAGGTTTCCGACAAGATCGATCCGCGCATCAATGCCGAGCGCACCATGCTGCTCGCGCAGCTGCTGATGCGCGAGAACCGCTATGACGACGCCATCACGGCCCTGCGCGCCTGGCACGGGGCGCCAGGCTGGACGGCCTACGCGCAATTCAATCTCGGGGTCGCGCTGGTGCGGCGCGACCGGCTGGCCGACGCGATTCCGCTGCTCGACGCGGTGGGCCGTCTGACGAGCGGCAGCGAGGAATTTCTCGCGCTCAAGGACAAGGCGAACCTGGCCCTGGGATTCTCTCTATTACAGGCGCAGCGCGCCGCCGACGCGCGGCCGATCCTGGAGCGCGTTCGCATCGAGGGTCCGTATTCCAGCAAGGCGCTGCTGGGTGTCGGTTGGGCGGATGCCAACCTCGGTGAATTCAAGCGCGCGCTGGTTCCCTGGCTCGCGCTGCACAAGCGGAATTTGCTGGATTCGGCTGTCCAAGAGTCGTTTCTCGCGGTGCCTTATGCTTTCTCAGAGCTTCACGCCGACGGTCAAGCGGCGGAGTATTACAACGGCGCGATCGAATCGTTTGACGGAGAACTGCAACAAATCGATGCGTCGATTGCGGATATTCGCGCCGGCAAGCTGCTCGATCGGTTGCTCGGCGACGATAAAAAAGCCACCGTGACCTGGTATTGGCAGCTGCAGCACCTGCCGGACGCGCCGGAGACGCGCTATCTGTACCAGCTCCTCGCCAGCAACGACTTCCAGGAAGGCCTGAAGAACTATCGCGAGCTCAACTACATGAGCCGCAATCTCGAGTCCTGGCGCGACAGTCTGACCGCCTTCGACGACATCATCGACACCAAGCAGCGGGCCTATGCCGAACGCGTTCCGAAGGCGGATGCCGTGATCGCCGGCACGCACATCGACGCGCTCAACGCCCGGCGCACGGAGTTCGAGTCGCGCATCGACGAAATCGAACAGACCAACGACGTCGCCGCGCTCGGCACGCCCGAGGAGCAGGCGACCTGGGCGCGCCTCAAGCGCATCGAGGACTATCTCAATGCGCATCCGGACGACCCGGATCTCGATGAAATGCGCGAGAAGTATCGCCTCATGAAGGGCGTCGTCTACTGGCATCTCTCGGAGAGTTTCAAGGCGCGGCTCTGGAACGAGCGGCGCTCGGTGCGCGAACTCGGCGTGGCGCTCAAGGAGACCCAGAAGCGCAGCATGCTCGTGCAGCAGGCGCGAAACTCGATCCCGGCCGGCAACGGCGAGTATGCGGCCCGTGTCGCGGACGTGCGCTCCCGCATGGATGCACTCCAGGTTCGGCTCGCGGACATCGCCGAGCAGCAGAACCGCTACCTGCAGTCGCTCGCGATCGACGAGCTCGAGGCGCAAAAGCGGCGCATCGAGACCTATCAAATCCAGGCGCGCTATGCGCTGGCGACGATTTATGACCGGGCTTCGAACGGCGAGACGAAGTCCAACGGCGCCTTGAAAAAGGAGCAGCCGTGATGCGTGTGCGTCGGCTCGCGCTCGTCTGGGGACCCTGGATCGCGTTGGGCGTCGTGCCGACGCTCGCGGTCGCCGGCCCCAAACCACCGACGACGATCGGCGATCTCGATACGGGACAGGTCGATGTCAAGCCGGATCCACCCCAGGGCATCGATGCGTCCAAGACGATGGACAGCTACAAGCGCTTCCTCGATTTGAACGCGGGCGATGCGGAGTTGCGCGCGGAGGCTTTGCGCCGCCTCGGGGACTTGAATCTCGAGAGTTCCGAGTCGGAACGCATCGAACACGAATTGCTGACCAACGAGGGCTTGCGCGCGACCGAGGCGATCACGCTCTATGGGGCGTTGCTCAAGGCCTATCCGAACTACGAGCGCAACGATTCCGTGCTCTATCAGCTCGCGCGCGCTTACGAACTCAATGCCCAGCCGGAGAAGGCGCTCGCGGCGCTCGACCGGCTCGTCACGAGCTTTCCGCACAGCCGTTACCTCGACGAGGCGCAGTTTCGCCGCGGTGAACTGCTGTTCGCCGACAAGAAATACCCGGGCGCCCAGAATGCCTACGAGGCCGTGATCCGCTTCGGCGGCAGCTCGCCCTTTTACAATCAGAGTCTCTACAAGCATGGCTGGGCTTTGTTCAAGCAGGGCGATGACGAGCGCAGCCTGCAGTCCTTCGCCCAGGTTCTCGATGCGGTGCTCGTCTCGAAGGCCAAACCGCCGACCTTGATCGACGTCGACAGCTTGAGCCGCGCCAATCGCGAACTCGTCGACGACACGTTCCGGGTCATGTCGATCACCTTCTCCTATCTCGACGGTCCGAAGACGGTCGATCAATTCTTGAAATCCCAGGCTCCGAAGCCCTACGCCTATCTGCTGTATTCGCGGCTCGGCGATTTGTACGCGGAGAAGGAGCGCTATACGGATGCGGCCGACAGCTATCGCGCCTTCGTCTCCCAGGATCGCAACAACGAGAAAGCGCCCTTGCTGCAGATGCAGGCGATCGAGGCTTTCAGCCGAGGGGGGTTTCCCGAACTCGTGCTGCAGGGGAAGCGGGAATTCGTCGAAAATTACAGCTATGGCACGCCCTATTGGCAGGGCCGCGAGCCGAAGAACGAAGCGAAGGTGGTTGCGGAGCTCAAGACCAATCTCAAGGATCTCGCCCAGTACTCGCACGCGCAAGCCCAGCGCACCAAGGCCATCGCGGACTATCAGGACGCGGCGAAATGGTATCGCAGTTATCTGACGTCCTTCCCGGACGACCCGCAAGCCGCCGAGACCAATTACCTGCTCGCCGACACGCTCTACGAGAGCAAACAATATCTCCAGGCGGCCAAGGAGTACGAGCACACGGCCTACGGCTACCCGAATCAGGATAAGGCGGCCGCGGACAAGGTCGCTGCCGCGGGCTACGCCGCGGTCGTGGCGTACGGCAAGGAGGAGGAGGTCGCGGGCGCCGCCCAAAAGGCCGAAATCCACGCGGCCGGCCTGGAAAGTTCACTCAAGTTCGCCGCGACGTTTCCACAGCATCCGGAGAGCGCGCAAGTCCTCGCGCATGCCGCGACCGAGCTGTATTCCAGCAAGGACTATGCGCGTGCGGTGGGCGCGGCCGAGACGCTGCTCGCGCGCCAGCCGCCCGTCGATACGGCCAAACAACGCGTCGCCTGGACGGTCATCGCGAACTCCGAGTTCGAGCAAGGGGTGTACGACAAGGCGGAAGCGGCGTACACGAAGGCTCAGGCGCTGATGGCGCCCAACGATCCGGAGCGCGCCGCGATCGTGGACCGTCTCGCCGCGTCGATCTACAAACAGGGTGAGGCCAAGAACAAGCAGGGAGATGGCGCCGGGGCGGTCGACGACTTCCTGCGCGTCGCCGCGCTCGCTCCCGGCTCGCAAGTCCGCGTCAACGCGGATTTCGACGCCGCCGTGCTGCTGATCAACCAGAAACAATGGGATCGCGCGATCGTCGTGCTGCAGGGGTTTCGGCGCAACTTTCCCCAGAGTCCGCTGCAGGCCGACGTAACCCGCAAGCTCGCCGTTGCCTATGCCGAGTCGAACCATCCGGGCGAAGCGGCGGCGGAATTCGAGCGCATTGCCGCCTCGCCGGCCGAGAAACCCGAGGTGCAGCGGGAGGCGACGTTGCGCGCCGCCGACTTGTATGACACGGCCGGTGAGTCGGGCAGGGCGCGCGCCATGCTCGAGACCTTCGTCAAGAATTTCCCGCAGCCCTTGAATCCGGCGATGGAGGCGCGCAGCAAGTTGCGCCTCATGGCCACCAAGTCGGGTGACGGGCCGGCGGAGACGCGCTGGCTCAAGGAAATCGTCGCCGCCGATCGCTCGGCAGGCGCCGGGCGCACCGATCGCAGCCGAGTGCTGGCCGCCGAGGCGACGCTCATGCTGGCCGCGCCGGTGCGCGACGAGTTCATGCGCATCAAGCTGGTCGCACCGCTCAAGAAGTCGCTCGCCGACAAGCGCAAGGCCATGGAGAGCGCGCTCAAGGCTTATACCGACGCTGCCGATTACGAGGTGGCCGAGGTCACGACGGCGGCGACGTTCGCGAGCGCGGAACTCTACCGGCAACTTGGCAAGGACCTCATGAGCTCCGAGCGGCCCAAGGGCCTGTCCAAGGAAGAGATGGAGCAATACGACGTGCTGCTCGAGGAACAGGCGTTCCCGTTCGAGGAAAAGGCGATCAAGCTGCATGAGCTCAATGCGGCTCGTGCAAAAGAGGGTATTTACGATGACTGGGTGCAGAAGAGTTTCGCGGCGCTCGCGCAGCTCAATCCCGGTCGCTACGGTAAGGTGGAAATCGGTGAACAGCTGGTCGAATCGATTCGTTAGCGCGGGCTTGCTCGCCTTGCTCGCCGGCTGCGGGGGAGGCCCGAGCCGGCAGCCGGAGCCCGTGGCCGCGACGCCCGTGGCGTCCAAGGGCGCGGCCAGCGGGGTGGCAAGTGGCGCCGCGGCGAGCGGGTCCGCGCCCGGATCGGCTGGCGATCCGGCCGCGCCCATCCCTGAGCGCGCGGCGGCGCAGTATGCGCAGGCTCTGCAACTGATGAAGGCCGGCAAGGCGAGTGACGCCGAACTGGAGTTCAAGCAGCTGGCGCTCGCCTACCCGGACTATGCCGGGCCGCAGTTGAATCTGGGTCTGCTGTACTTGCAAAGCGCCCGGCTCACCGAGGCGGAAGCTGCGTTCCACGCCGTGCTCGCGCACAGCCCCGGCAACGCCATCGCCGCGAATGAACTCGGGATCACCGATCGCAGGCTCGGTAAATTCGGCGCAGCGGAAACGAGCTATCTCAATGCGCTCGAAGCCGAACCGGATTACGCTGCCGCCCATTTGAATCTCGGCGTCTTGTACGATCTTTATCTCGGTGAGCCGCAAAAGGCGCTCGAACAATTCGAGCGGTATGTGGCGATCGCCGGTGAGAACAAGCAGGTCGCCGGCTGGGTGGCCGAACTCCACAAGCGTGTCGGCACGACCGTTGCCGCAAAGAAGGATGCCTCATGAAGAATTCCCCCCGCTTGATCGTCCGCAGCCTCACTGCCGCGGCCTGGCTCTGCGCAGGTGGCTACGCCGCAGCGCAGGATCCCGCGCCAGCAACCCCGCCCGCCGCGGCTTCGGCTCCCGTCAAGGCGGCGCCTACGGCCGCTTCGTCGGCCGCGGCCAAGCGCGCGGCGCACCTCGATGCGGGGGAACCCCGGGCACAGGGCCAGCCGCAAGCCCCCGCTCAGCCCCAGGCTGAGCACCAGGGCAGCGATCGGGTCGATCTCGAAGCCACGACCGTGACCGGTAACCAAGAGTTACCGAAAGTGATGTATATCGTTCCCTGGAAGAAGTCGGATATCGGTGACCTTGCCGGCAAGCCGATGAACAGCCTCCTCGACGAGGTCCTCGCCCCCGTCGACCGCGACGTGTTCCGGCGCGAGGTCAAGTACTACGACGCGGTCCATGGGGATGCACCCCAAAATGGTGCGACGCCCACGACCGGCGCACGACCTGCCGACCCGGCACAGCAGGTTGAGAAGTAAGTCATAGCCAATTTTACGGAATCTGGTTGAATTCAGCAGGACACCCCTTAGGAGCGCGCAGATGAACTTCATTAACTCGGTCGTCAATTTCTTCAAGGATGGAGGGTTCTTTCTATACCCCCTGGCCTTGATCGGCGTCGTCGGCGTCTCGATCGCGATCGAGCGCTACGTCTACCTCACCCGGGAAACCATCCGCAATCGCAGCCTCTGGGACTCGCTGGTGCCGGCGCTGAGTTCGGGCAACTTCAAGCAGGTGGTTGCCCTGACGCAAAATTCCAAGGCCTCGATCGCGACCATCTTGAACTACGGTGTCGCGCGCGTGGCGAACGCCCGGCGCCGCGACGACATCGAGAAGGCCATGGACGAGAGCCTGCTCGAAGTGATCCCGCGCATCGAGAAGCGCACGCATTATCTGGCCTCGCTCGCGAACGTCGGCCTCTTGATCGGCCTGCTCGGCACGATCACCGGCCTGATCGGCGCCTTCAGCGCCGTCGCCTCGGCCAACCCCGCCGAGAAGGCGAGCCTGCTGTCCCTGGCGATCTCGGTCGCCATGAACAACACCGCCTCCGGTCTTGCCGTGGCCATCACGCTGTTGCTCGCGCACATGTTCCTGGAGTCGAAGACGACGGCCTTGATCGACAGCCTAGAGATTGCCTCGGTGAAGTTCTTGAACTCCATCACGGAACGGCAGGCCCCGGAGACCGCCGCCGCCGCCGCCGCGGCACCGGCCGCGCCGGCAGCGCGCGCCGCCGCGGCCCGCGGCAGCATTTGATCGCTAGGCACGCTCCTCAAGGAACGACACCCAAGATGGTTTCCTCCCCATGAAGTCCAAGTCTGCGCGCCTCGTCCGCCGCAATCATGCCCGCTATCACTCGGGGCGTGATGATCTCAACATCGTGCCGATGATCGACATGATGGTGATTCTGGTGTTTTTCTTGATCTTCACGGCCGTTTTCTCCAAGACCAACGTCCTGCAGCTCAATCTGCCCGCGAGCAGCTCCAACCCGGCGCCGCCGCTGCCGCCGGGGCTCAAGCTCGAGGTCATCGTGCATCCCGGGGATATCCTCGTGAACGACCGTAATGGAGGCTCTGGACCGCTCAAGACCTTGCCGAACACCGCCAACGGCTACGATCTCGATGGCCTGTCTTTGTACATGCGTCAGGTCAAATCGCAATACCCCGACATGACCGATGCGACGGTGCTGCTCGCCCCCAACATCCCCTATGACGCGCTCGTGCAGGTCATGGACGCGGTGCGGGTCTATGAGCTCCCGGTCGCGCCGTTCTCGAAGGCCGAACTCTTTCCGGATATCTCACTGGGAGATGCGCCTTGACTCCCTATCGCATCAAGCGGCACCGCAAGCGCAGCCATGGGGGCAGCCATTTCGCGCTGGTCCCGTTCATCGACATGATGACGATCTTGGTCGTGTTCTTACTCGCGCACACGGCCGAGGT
>Ga0116226_10001869_pt1 | contig 18293 bp, 11 predicted proteins | sample S1TSphfallax_FD_89692 | JGI IMG/M metagenome (GOLD analysis project Ga0116226, IMG submission 89692) | Host-associated microbial communities from peat moss isolated from Minnesota, USA - S1T2_Fa - Sphagnum fallax MG | ecosystem: Host-associated > Plants > Peat moss > Unclassified | place: USA... | reverse complement strand
TGTGCCCATCATCGCCTATGTGCCGGAAGGCGCGGTCGCGTCCGGGGCCAGATTGGCGGCCAGCGGCGGACCGGCCGCCCAGCCCTGCGCCCTCTGTCATGGGGTCGGCCTCAAGGGGGGCCTCGGACCCCCGCTGGCCGGCCGCTCGCCCACCTACATCTTCCGTCAGCTCATGGCCTTCCAGGCCGGCGCCCGGCGAAATCCCGAGGCCGCGCCGATGCGGATGGAGACCGCTGATCTTAGCCAGATTCAGATGATTGCTCTGGCGGCCTATGCGGCCAGTCTGAAACCTTAGCGAACACGTCTCCAGCGACTTCGTAACGGTGGAAGCGGGCGCCCTTGCGACCAAGGAACCCATGCGCACCCTCGGGCGCTTGCCATTCCACCGGGCTCACGCCAGCGCCGACCGCGGCGTTCGCGCGCCAATCTGGAGGGCCTCTTGGAGCAAGCCGTCGTTCCTCTGATCGCGGGCGTGGCGCTGGCGGGTGTCGCCGCCCAGTGGATCGGCTGGCGCCTTAACATCCCCTCGATCCTGATCCTTCTGGTTTTGGGCCTGGCGCTTGGACCGATCTTCGGTCTGGTCAAGAGCGACGCGATTCTGGGGACCATCATGCGCCCGGCCATCGGCCTTGCGGTGGCGATCATTGTCTTCGAGGGGGGCCTGAGCCTCAATCTGCGTGAACTGCGCACCGCCGGTTCGGGCGTTCAGCGGCTGGTGTTTCTCGCCCTGCCTCTGAACTGGGGGCTTGGGGCCTTGGCGGGGCATTATCTGGGCGGACTGATCTGGCCGGTGGCGATCCTGTTCGGCTCGATCCTGGTTGTGACGGGGCCAACGGTGATCATGCCGCTCCTGCGTCAATCCAAGCTTGAGCCCCGGAGCGCGGCGTTCCTCAAATGGGAAGCCATCGTCAATGACCCGATCGGGGCGACACTGACCCTGCTGATCCTCAGCCTCTTGATTCTGCTTCATGGGGCGGGCGGCCACGCCCTCGCCGCCTGGTCTCTGGCCGGGCGCGCTGTTCTGGGTGTCCTTGTCGCGGGCGCACTGGGTCTGGCGCTGCCGTTCGCCCTGAAGCGACTGTTCCACGGCGACCTGACGCCGGAATATCTCAAGACGCCCATCATTCTGTCGCTCGCCCTGGGAATCTACGCCGCCGGCGAGTCGATCCAGTCCGAGACCGGCCTGATCGGCGCGACCCTGTTTGGGGTGGTGCTGGGCAATATCGAGATCACCGGCCTGCAGGAGTTGCGCCGGTTTAAGGAGAGCCTGACGGTCTTTCTGGTCTCGGGTCTCTTCATCCTTCTGGCCGCCAACATCGATCCCGCCGTCCTGCGCCATATCTCCTTGCCCATTGTTCTGACCACCCTGGCGATCCTGGTCCTGGTCAGGCCCATCGCCATTGGCCTCGCGACGATCGGCGCCAAGATGACCTGGAAGGAGCGCCTTCTGGTAGGTTGGATTGGGCCTCGCGGGGTGGTTGCGGCGGCGGTGGCCGGTCTGGCCGCCGACCAGCTCGGCGCGGTGGGCTATCCAGGCGCTCGACTTGTCCTTCCGATGGTCTTCATGGTCATCGCCGCGACGGTCTTTCTGCACGGGCTGAGCCTGGGTCCTCTTGCCCGTCTCATGGGCCTGGCGTCCGGTTCGCCCCCTGGTCTCCTGATCGTGGGCGCGCAGGACTGGACCTTGGCTCTCGCGGGGGCGCTGCGGCCCCTCGGCGTCCCGACCCTGATCACCGACCCCGACTGGCAGGCGCTTCGGCCGGCCCGGCTCGCGGGCCTCGCCACCGCCAGGGTCGAAATCCTCTCCGCTAAGGGCGAGCATCTCGTCGACCTGCGTGATCTCGACTACGTTCTCGCGGCCACCGATGATGACGCCTATAATGCCCTGGTCTGTACCCGCTTCGCCCCGGAGTTGGGCCGCGAGCGGGTCCATCAGGCCTCGCCCGATCCTGAAGGCCCCCATGTGCGGACGTCTCGGGAGTGGCGGGGAAAGTTCGTCTCTCACCCCGATCTCACAAATGCCCGGCTCAACGCGCTCATCGCCGAGGGTTGGGGTTTCCGCCTGCGCGACGCGGCGTCTATCGCGACCTCCGACGACGCGCCCGCGCATCATCCGTTCCTGGTGATCGGCGCCGAAGGGGCCCTGACCTTCTATTCGGATGATCGCGACACCGCGCCCGCCGGCGGCGACAGGATTGTCTGCTTCGAGGCGGCGACGGGACGGCGCACGGGGAGGCGCGGCCTGATTGCGCGTCTGCTAGAGCCGTTTCGCCTAGCGCCGCGCGCCGCGGACGCCGAGGCCGCCTAAGCCGTTAAAGCCTCCCCGCGCACCTTTTCCTTCACCTTACGACTTCGCAGCCCCAGGCCCCCCATGCCGCCCGAGGTCAACAAACCCACATCGGCGAGCAGGACGGGGATCGCCCACTTGCTCGGGGCGGCGATGTAGCGGGGCACCCAGACGGGGTCATACTTATCCTTGAACCGCCGCACGCCGCGGAAGTTGTAGATCTCCTCCCCGCGTTCAAAGAGCAGATTGCCCACCCGGGAGAGGATCGGCGCGAGGGGGCGGTCCTCAAGGCCCGCCAGGGGGGCCATGCCAAACTCGAAGGCCTCATAGCCCTGCTCGCGGCCCCAGTTGAGGAGTTCGACGAACAGAAAATCCATCACATCCTTGGGCGCGTCATCCGCATAGCGCATCAGGTCAATGGAAAAGGCGGTCCGTTTAGGCGTGGTCCACAGAGTCGCAAAGGCAAGAACCCGGCCGCAGCCGCCGCGCACGAGGGCAAAGGGGAACTCCCAGACATAGGGCTCCTCGAACCCGCCCATGGTGAAATTTTTCTCGCCCCCCGCGTGGTGGCCCAACCACTCATCGGAAACCTGCTGGAGCTGCAGAGCCAGGGAGCGCGCGGCCGCCCCGGAGACGACCTCGAAACACGCGCCCTCTTCGCCAGTCTTGCGCCAACTGCGTCGCAGATTGCCTCTGCGCCGGCCCTCCAAAGAGAAACTGTCGAGGGGGACGGCGGCGGTTTCCCCCACCTTCTGGATGGCGAAGCCCAGCTCAACGAGATCAGGCAGATCGTCTGGAGAGGCGCCATAAAGGCCGGGGCGCGCGGCGTTGGCGTCGGCCAGTTCGCGAAATCGCCAGAGCAGTTCAAGGCGCTCCTCGCGCCGGCCCACGGGGGAGCCGAGGCCGATCCAGGAGCGGCCGCGCACGCCAAACATCAGAAATGTCTCGCCGCTTTCGGAGAAGAGGAATCGCTTGTCGCCCCGCAGGGCGAGATTGTGCGCCGGCTCTATGCATTCGGCGGCTGCCATGGCGGCCTTGACCCTGGGATATTCGGGATCGGTCTCGCCCACCACCGGCGGCGTGGCGGGGGTCGCCAGAAGGCGCCACACGCCAACGGCCAGGAGCACCACAGCCGCTCCCACCGAAGACCGGATCGCCCGGGCGGCGTCCTGATCGCCCATGATCTTGATCACCGAGAGATTGGTGTAGTCGAGGTTCTGAAACGACCACCAACCCGCCAAGCCCGCCCCGGCCAGGGCCGCGACGGCCGATAGCAGCCAGCCTGGGCTAATCTCAAGCCGAGAGAGACGCGCCCGCCTTGGAAAGGCCCCATGGCAGGGCAGGGCGAGGATCAGAAGAGCCAAGAGGATGACCGACTCCTCCCAGTCGAACCCCTTGAAGAGGGCCAGAACGGCGGCCGATGCCAGGCAAGCGACGGTGGCCGCCCAGGCCGCGTCCAGGCGCCGCGAGAGACCAAAGGCCAGCAGGATGAGCACGATCCCCAGGATGCTGGAGAGGAAGTGGCTGATCTCGATGAGAATGATCGGCGCATGGCGCGCCAGCCACATGAAGCGATCGGGGTCCGACGGCGTGGCCCCCGAAGCCAGCAGCATCACCCCCGCCGCCGCGGTCAGAAGTGCCAACCAACCCGGCGCGCCAGCCAGCATGGACATACGCAAAGCGCGCAACCAGCCCATCAGTCTCCTTCGCGGGGTGTTAGACGTATCGCGGACAAGCACCACCGGGGGAACGTTCCGGCGCGCCCTTATAACCCGCTTGGGGCCACGGGCGCCAATCGATAGGGATGGAGGATTGCGAAAGGCCGGACTGATCTCCGGTGGGGTCGTACAAAGCCTCGGGTGACCGCATGGGGATCGCGATGCGAACCAAAGGGAATTCAGGAGCAACCGGGAGGCCGGGGCGCACCCTCATATTGGCCTGCGTGGGAGTATGCGCGTTCCTGATCTTTGCGCTTGCCGCGTGGCTGTTTAAGCCAATCTCCACAACACCTTTTCCTGAAGACGCGAGCGACGGGGCGGCGGAAAGTATCGCTGTCGTTGAGCGTTGGCCCATCAACGGGTTTGATCAGTCCGTCATCATTCGTGGGAGGAGGCTCTCCAACCCAGCGCTGATCTGGGTTGGCGACTTGTGGTGCGAGACTCCTCTCCTCCGCCACTTCAACGCCGCCCTCGAAGAACAGTTCGTTGTCGTCTACTGGTGCCAGCGCTATTCGGGCCAATCCCTCAACCCCTTCGCAACCCCGCCGAAAACGCTAAGTCTCGAACAGTACGTCGGCGATCTGAGCGTTCTCGTTGACCGCGTTCGCGCTCGACTTCGGAAGGACAAGGTCGTCCTCATCGGCCATTCTTCCGGCACGGCTCTTGGCTTGGTCTACACCCAGCGACACCCCGAACATGTGGCCGCCTATGTTGGCGTTGGGCAAATCGTCAACCAGGCCGAAGGGGCCAAACGTTCTTATGACTTTGCCCTGAGCGTGGCGCGCGCGCGCCACAATGATCAAGCGACCGCTCAACTCACTCGGATCGGCCCTCCACCCTATGCGGGCGCCCGATCAGGCGCGATCCTGCGGAAATGGACCATCACCTTTGGCGGCGCGTTTCATGGGAAGCTCAGCTATGCAACATTGGCGCTCATCGGTTTTACCGCCCGCGAAGCAAATTGGCGCGACGTGGTCGCCTTCGCGCGCGGCGAAAAGTACAGCGCCGCCATGGCCCCTGAAATGAGCGCCCTGGCTTTCGATCACCGCGACTGGAAATTCCAGGTCCCGGTTTACCTGATCTCGGGTCGCTACGATCACCGGACCGACGGCGGGCTCGCCGAGGCATTTCTGGACCGCATTGAGGCGCCTAAAAAGGGCTTCGTATGGTTTGAGCGGTCGGCGCACAGCCCGCCCTTCGAGGAGCCAGCCGCCTTCAACGCCTGGATCACCGACCATGTTCGGCCGCTGGCCACCGCGCCCGCGCCTTAGGACAAGGCCCGCGGCGGGCGCCTCCCCTTGCATGGCGCCGGGCCGGCGCTAGAGTAATTTGGAACAAGCGTTTGAGGAGGACAGGGATGGCTGATTTCGGCGGAACCGAGATCGACGCCTTTCGCGCCGAGGTTAGAGGCTGGTTGACCGAGGCCTATCCCGCCGCCCTGCGTGATCCAAAGACCAAGTCAGACCCGGAGGCCATCTGGGGCGGTCGCGCCTTTTCCGGCAGCGAGGATCCGCAGATCGTCTGGATGCGTCGGGCCGCCGAAAGAGGATGGACGGCGCCGACTTGGCCAGCGGCTTATGGGGGTGGGGGCCTGACCAAGGAGCAGGCCGGCGTGTTGGATCGCGAACTGGCCGCGGGTCATTATCGCCCGCCGCTGACCTCTTTTGGGCTGTGGATGCTGGGCCCCGTGCTGCTGGAATACGCCACCGAGGCTCAGAAGCGCGAACATCTGCCACGTATCATCAAAGGTGAGATCCGCTGGTGTCAGGGCTATTCCGAGCCAGGCGCCGGCTCTGACCTCGCCGCTTTGCAGACCCGCTGCGAGGACAAGGGCGATCACTGGCTGATCAATGGCCAGAAGATCTGGACCTCCTACGCCAATAAGGCCGACTGGTGCTTCTGTCTGGTGCGCACCGACACGGCCAAGAAGCACGAAGGGATCAGCTTCATCCTCATCGATATGGCCTCGGAAGGCGTCGAGACGCGGCCGATCAAGCTTATCTCTGGCGAGTCGCCGTTCTGCGAGACCTTTTTCACCGACGTGAAGGTTCCCAAGGATAACCTCGTGGGCCGGGTCAATGGCGGCTGGGAGATCGCCAAGCGGCTCCTGCAATATGAACGCCAGAACATCTCCGGCGGGTTCGGCGCCGGTGGCGCGGCCGGGGGCTCTTCGGCGGACCTGGGAGAACAGGCGAAAGCCTATGTGGGGCTGGGCGCCGACGGGACCCTGGCGGATAAAGACCTGCGGGCGCGCATTACGCAGAACAAGATGGATTTCCGCGCCTTCTATCTCACCCTCGCACGGGTGGCCGCCGAGTCCTCGGCCAGCAACGGCCCATCGGCCGCCACCTCCATCATCAAGTACGCCGCCGCGAGCCTGGCGCAGCAGCGCGGGGAGCTGATGGTGGAAGCCCTGGGCCATCAGGGCCTGGGATGGGAGGGCGAGGCCTTCACGTCTGCGGAAATTCTGGCCACCCGAGGCTGGCTTCGCTCCAAGGGCAATTCGATCGAAGGGGGCACCTCCGAGGTCAATCTCAACGTGGTGGCCAAGAGGGTGCTGAACCTGCCCGACCCGAAGTAGCCGACGCGGACAAAACGAAAAGAGCCCCCAAGGGCTTAAGAAGAGGAAACGGTAAGGATGGCCGACGGAGAGGTGAACGCCCTGGACGCGTTCCGCGCCGAAGCCCGAGACTGGCTGGCGGCGAATTTCCCGCCGGCCCTGAAAGGCCGCGGCGCCCTGATGGTCGCCGAGGGCCTCGCGCCCACGCGCCCGGATTTCAAAGACTGGGCCAAGGCCATGGGCGAACGTGGCTGGGGAACCCCCACATGGCCGGCCGCCTATGGCGGCGGGGGCCTGAGCGGGCCCCAAGCGAAGGTCCTGCAGCAGGAAATGAACGCCATCGGCGCCTGGAGCCCCATCGGCGGCATGGGGGTCATGATGTTTGGCCCGACGCTCCTCGAATATGGCACGGAAGCTCAGAAGCAGCGCCACATCCCCCCCATCGTGCGGGGCGAACTGCGCTGGTGTCAGGGCTTCTCCGAGCCCGGCGCCGGATCGGACCTGGCGTCGCTGCAGACGCGTTGCGAGGACAAGGGCGATCACTGGCTGGTCAATGGCCAGAAGGTCTGGACCTCCGGCGCCCAGTGGGCCGACTGGTGCTTCTGCCTGGTCCGCACGGACACGTCGAAAAAGCATGAGGGCATAAGCTTCCTGCTCATCGACATGAAGACGCCCGGCGTCGAGGTGCGACCGATCCGCCTGATAAGCGGCAATTCCCCCTTCTGCGAGACCTTCTTCACCGATGTGAAGGTTCCCAAGGAAAATCTGGTCGGCCCACGGGGCGGCGGCTGGACCATCGCCAAGCGGTTGCTGCAGCATGAACGCAGCGGCCTGGCCGGCGGGGGCGGACGCGGCATGGGCGGGCCGCCGCTCCCCGAGCTCGCCAAGTCCTATCTGGGCGTCGACGCCGAGGGCCGGATCGACGAGGCCGACCTGCGCGGGCGGATCGCCCAGAATGACATGGAGGCCCGCGCGTTCCAGCTCACCGCCCTGCGCTCTATGGCCGAGTCCCGGTCCAATCAGGGGCCCACCGCCGCCACCTCGATCATGAAAAATGCCGGCACGAAGGTTCAGCAGGACCGCGCCGAACTGACACTCGAGGTGATGGGAACGGCCGGCCTCGGCTGGGAGGGCGAGGGTTTCAGGCCCGAAGAGCTCGCCGCGGCGCGCACGTGGCTGGGCGGCAAGGCCACCACGATCTACGGCGGCTCCGCGGAGATCCAGAACAATATTATCTGCAAGCGGATCCTCGATCTGCCGGATCCCCTCGTCGCCGCCTGAACAATCTATCTCAACTTTCACAGCGAAGAAGACCTTCACACCATGGCCGTACTCACTGAAGAACAATCCATGCTGCGCGACGCGGCCCGGACCTGGACCCAGGAAAAATCCCCCGTCACCGCCTTCCGCAAGATGCGCGATTCCGGCGCGCCGCTGGGCTACGACCCCGCCGCCTTCGCCGAAATGGCGGAGATGGGCTGGACCGGCGTGATCATCCCCGAGGCCTATGGCGGTTCGGATTTTGGCTATCTGGGCCTGGGGCTGATCCTGGAGGAGACCGGGCGTACCCTGACGGCCTCCCCAATCCTCGCCACAGCCCTTGCGGCCGCGAGCGCCGTTGTTCTGGGGGGCAGCGAGGCCCAGAAGCAGACTTGGCTGCCGAAAATCGCCGGGGGCGAGGTGGTCGGGACGCTGGCCATCGACGAGGGGCCACATCATCGCCCGGAAAAGGTCGCCGTCGCCGCGGCGAAGTCGGAAGCGGGCTACAAGATCTCTGGAACCAAAACCTTCGTTCTGGAGGGTATGGCCGCGGGCCTCCTGGTTGTCTCCGCCCGAACTGTCGGCGATGAGGCCTCACCGGCAGGCATAAGCCTTTTTCTCGTGCCCGCCGAGGCCAAGGGCGTCTCGCGCAAGGCCTTGAAGCTGGCCGATTCCCGCGGCGCGGCCATCGTGACGTTTGACGGCGTCGAGGTTGGCGCTGACGCCTTGCTGGGCGTCGAGGGCGAAGGCTTTGCGCTCCTGGAACAGGTTCTAGACCGGGCCCGCGCGGGTCTCGCCGCCGAGATGCTGGGCTCCGCCGTCCAGGCCTTCGAGACGACCCTCGACTATCTTAAAACCAGGGTCCAGTTCGGCCAGGTGATCGGCTCGTTCCAGGCCCTGCAACATCGCGCGGCCAAGATGTTCACCGATCTCGAACTGACCCGGTCCTGCGTCGAAGCGGCCCTTGCCGCCATCGATAATGGCTCGCCCGACGTTCCCGAACTGGTGGCTCTGGCCAAGGCGAAGGCCGGTGACACGCTGCATCTCGTGTCCAACGAGATGGTCCAGATGCATGGTGGGATCGGCATGACCGACGCGCACGACGCGGGGCTCTATCTCAAGCGGGCCCGGGCGGCGGAGGCGACCTTCGGCAATCAGGCCTATCACCGCGACCGCTACGCGCGCATGCAGGGGTATTGATCAGCCCTTCGAGGGCGGCGGCGGGCGCCCTGGGGTGATCCGGAATGGCGAGGCAGGGGCGGCGGGCGCCGCCTTGGCCTGCTTGGGTTTGCGGACCTCCTTGGATCGGCGCGTATCTTTATTGGCCATGGTCTTGTCGAGGTCCCTCATGCCGGGGCGGCACGCTCACTCTGCGCCGTTGCGTGGAGGATAGCGAGCACCTCGCGAAGGGCGGTCCGCCATTGAGGCGCCGGAGCCCCCAGTAAATCCCAGGTTCGCCGACAATCCAGGACGCTGAAGGGCGGCCGCGGCGCCGGAGTGGGATAGTCGGCGGTTCCGATTGGTAGGACATGGACCGGCCCCAACATCTTCAGCGCCTGGGCTTCCTCCGCAATGGCTTGGGCAAAGTCGTACCAAGAGGCCACGCCCGCATCGGTGTAGTGATAAAGTCCGATGGCCCCCGCCGCCTGCATGCGCCATAGGGCGTCCGCCAAGTTCGCCGCGGATGTGGGGGCGCCGATCTGATCGGCCACCACCCGCGCCTCGCCCCGCGTCGCCATGATCCGCAGCATGGTTCTAACGAAATTGTGCCCGTGGGGAGAATAGACCCAGGCCGTGCGGACAACGAGCGCCCCTGGCAGGGCGGCGGCCACCGCTTCCTCGCCAGCCCGCTTCGAGGCGCCATAGACCCCGAGGGGCCGGGCCTCATCCTCCGGCTGGTAGGGGCGGCCAAGCAGCCCGTCAAAGACGAAATCGGTGGAGACATGGACCAGCCGCGCACCGGCCTCGCGGCTCGCCGCCGCTAGGGCCGCCGGGCCATCGCGATTGACCGCGAAAGCGCGGTCCGACTCAATCTGGGCGCGGTCCACGGCTGTATAGGCGGCTGCGTTGAAAATAATCTCGGGCTTTTCACGACGCACCGCCGCGGACACCGCCACGGCGTCGGAAACATCCAGATCCCGCGAGGACAGCGCCGTGATACGAGCCTGCGGCGGCGCACGGGCGAGGAGGGCCCGGGCCAATTGTCCGCCGGCGCCTGTCACCATGACCTTCATGGACGCATTCCCTCAGGACACCGATGATACATATTGAGCACTCTCCGCGATGGCGCGTCCAGGGTAGCCGTCGCCGACGGATTCAGGGTCGATTTCCGTGAGACGATGAGCTAGGCCGACGATGACGGTCGGGGGCGGCCTCGAGAAGACTAGTCGCAAATCGGAGCGGTTTTTGAGCGAAGCGAGCCCCTCGGCCCATCCCACGGACACCTCCGCGCCCCGCCGCCCCACCGGCTCGCAACTCGCTCTCCGGATCACCGGCGTTATTGTCGTGGCCGTCGCCCTGGGGGCGCTGCTGACTTTTTGCGGTAAGGCCCCCAAGACGGGAGGGCCTGGCGGCATGGGTGGACCCCCAGGGGGCATGGGCGGCGGCGGCCGGGGCGGGCTCGCGGGCGGGCGACCGCCCACCACCGTGGGCACGGCCACCGCGGTCTCTGGCGCCATCCCGATTGAGCAGACCGCGCTCGGCACCGTCACGCCTCTGGCCACGGTGCAGGTCAATGCCCGGGTTTCAGGCCAGCTTACCAAGATTGGGTTCAAGGAAGGGCAGATGGTCAAGAAGGGGCAACTGCTGATGCAGATCGACCCCCGGCCCTACCAGGCCGCCTTGCAGTTGGCGCAGGCGACCCTGGCGCACGATCAGGCTCTTCTGGCGGACGCCCGTCTGGATCTGAAGCGCTATGCGACGCTCAAGGCGCAGGAGTCTGTGGCCGGCCAGACCTATGACACCCAGGCCGCTCTCGTCCAGCAGGACCAGGCCACGGTCAAGGAAGACGTCGCCAATGTGGCCAGCGCCAAACTCAATCTGGAGTTCACCCGCGTCACGGCCCCGGTCGCGGGCCGGGCGGGCCTGCGCCAGATCGACATCGGCAATCAGGTGGTGGCCAATGAGTCGACGCCGGTGACCGTGATCACCCAGATCAACCCCATCACCATTATCTTCCCCTTGCCCGAGGACGCCATCCGCGCGGTCATGGCCCACAAGGGCGGCGCGGGCTTGCCGGTGACGGCCCTCGACCGTTCCGGGGGAACCGTTCTGGCGCACGGCCGACTGCTGACGCTGGACAATGCCGTGAACACCACCACCGGCACCGTCAATGGGCGGGCGGTCTTCAAGAATAAGGACGGGACACTCTTCCCCTATCAGTTCGTCAATATCGTGCTGCTGGTGGACACACTGAAAAATCAGGTGGTGGTGCCGACCACGGCGGTTCGCCACGGCCCGAAGGGCGATTTCGTGTGGCTTCTGGAGCCTAACAAGACGGTCAAGCAAACAACGGTCGTGGTGGGGCCGGGCACGGCGGAAACCGTGTCGGTCTCCTCGGGCCTCAAGGTGGGCGACGTGGTGATCACGGACGGGGGCGACCGCCTGCGCGACGGCGCCCCGGTGATCCTGCCGGGCCAGTCACCGGCCACAGGCAAGGGCGGCGCGGGCGGATATAAGGGCCGCCGCCACCGGGGCGCGGGCGGCGCCTCGCCCAGCGGCGGAGCCGCGGCGCCGGCCGAATGAGGCTCGCCACATGAGTCCGTCACGCCCCTTTATCGAGCGGCCGGTCGCCACCTCGCTTTTCATGGCGGCGATCTTTCTGGCGGGCATTGTCGCCTTCAAGTTCCTGCCGATCTCGGCTCTGCCTGAAGTCGACTACCCGACGATCCAGGTCACAACATCCTATCCCGGCGCGAGCCCGGAGGTGATGGCGACATCGGTCACCGCCCCTCTGGAAGTGCAGTTTGGCCAGATGACGTCCCTGGACCGGATGTCGTCCGTCAGCTCCAGCGGCTCGTCGGTGATCACCCTGCAATTCGACCTCAGCCTCTCCCTCGACATCGCCGAGCAGGAGGTCCAGGCGGCCATCAACGGCGCCCAGAGCCTCTTGCCCACCAGCCTCCCCGCGCCGCCGATCTACGCCAAGATCAACCCCGCCGACGCGCCGGTTCTGACACTAGCCCTCACTTCCAAGACCCTGCCGCTCACGCAGGTCGAATATTACGCAAACCAGCAGATCGGCCAGAAGATCTCGCAATTGCCGGGCGTGGGTCTTGTGTCGATCAGCGGCGGCCAGAAACCAGCCATCCGGGTGCAGGTGAACACCCAGCAACTGGCTTCCTATGGCCTCTCCATGTCGCAGGTGAACACAGCCATCGCGTCGGCCAATTCCAACGGGGCCAAGGGCAATTTCGACGGCCCAACCCGGTCTTACGCCATCGACTCCAATGACCAGCTGCTGACCCCGGCGGACTACGCCAAGCAGATCATTTCCTACACGAACAATGCGCCCATCCGGCTCGCGGACGTCGCCAAGGTCGTTGATGGCGCGGAAAACACCCAGCTTGGCGCCTGGTACAACCACACCCAGGCGGTGCTTCTGAACATTCAGCGTCAGCCGGGCGCCAACGTCATCAGTACAGTGGACCAGATCAAGAAATCCTTGCCGGATTTCCTGGCGGCGGTTCCCACGGGAATTGACCTAAAGGTGGTTACGGACCGCACCACGGGTATCCGCGCTTCGGTGGAGGATGTGGAGTTCGAGCTGATCCTCTCGGTGCTCCTGGTCGTGCTGGTGATCTTCCTCTTCCTGCGCAGCCTGCGCGCCACCTTCATCGCCAGCGTTGCGGTCCCTCTGTCCCTCGTGGGGACGTTCGGCGTGATGTATCTGCTTCACTATTCCCTGAACAACCTGACCCTGATGGCGATGACCATCGCCACCGGCTTCGTGGTCGATGACGCCATCGTCATGATCGAGAACATCTCGCGCTATATCGAGGAGGGCGAGCGGCCGATGGCCGCCGCCATCAAGGGCGCCGAGCAGATCGGCTTTACGATCATCTCGCTCACCGTCTCCCTCATCGCGGTGCTGATCCCGCTGCTTTTCATGGGAGATGTTGTCGGGCGTCTCTTCCGCCAGTTCGCGATCACCTTGGCGGTGACCATCGTGATCTCGGCAATCGTGTCACTGACCTTGGTGCCCACGCTTTCGGCGCGTTGGCTGAGGGCCGAAGAGCATGATCCGGCCCGGGAGAACGCCTTCGGACGACGATCCCGCGAACTCGTGGATCACGTTATCCACCGCTACGATCTGGCCCTGACCTGGGTTCTGGGTCGTCAGGCCCTCACCCTGGCTATCGCCATCGCCACCTTCGCGGTGACCGTCATCCTCTTCCTGCTCATCCCCAAGGGCCTTTTTCCCACCCAGGATACGGGCCTGGTTCAGGGCGTCGTGCAGGCCGGCCAATCCATCTCCTACGACGCCATGGCGAAACTTCAGCAGGCCGTCGACGATGAGATTCTCAAAGACCCCGATGTCGCCAGCCTGACAAGTTTCATTGGCGTGGACGGGGTGAACACCACCCTCGATAGCGGCCGGGCGCTAATCAACCTAAAACCTTTCGGTCAGCGTAGCGGGTCGCTGCCCAAGATTATGGATCGCCTTCGCGCGGCGGCCGACAAGGTCCCAGGCGCCACGCTCTATGTGCAGCCGGTGCAGGACCTGACCGTCGACGCCTCTTCGGGCCGCACCCAATATCAGTTCGCCCTTCAGGGGGCGAAGACCGAGACCGTGGCGGAGTGGTCGCAGAAGCTTGTGAACCGGCTCGAGAAGGAGCCCAAGGTTCGCAATGTCGCCTCCGACCTGCAGGACTCGGGTCTATCCGCCTATGTGAATATCGACCGCGACACCGCGGCGAGGGTGGGGATCACGCCCTCCAGCATCGATTCTCAGCTCTATTACGCCTTCGGTCAGAGCATCGTCTCGACGATCTTCACCCAGTCCTATCAGGAGCGTGTGATCCTGGAGGCCGACCCCGCAACCTCTCAGACGCCGACGTCGCTGAACAACCTCTATGTCAATACCCCGGCCGGATCCCCGACGCCGCTTCGGGCCTTGGCTACAATCCAGATGAAATCGGCCCCTCTGCAGATCAATCATGTCGGCCAGTTCCCCGCCGCCAATATCTCCTTCGACACTGCACCCGGCGTCGCCCTAGGTGATGCGGTGAGTGCGATCCAGAAGGATGAAAAGGCGCTCGCTCTTCCCTCCACGATCACCACCGTGTTCCTCGGCAGCGCCAACGCCTTCAAGGCCTCGCTCGGCAATGAGCTGTGGCTGATCCTGGCGGCGATCATCGTGGTCTATATCGTCCTTGGCGTTCTCTATGAGAGCTACGTCCACCCGATCACTATTCTCTCAACTCTGCCCTCGGCCGGGGTCGGCGCCCTCGCGGCCCTCATGCTGGCCGGTCAGGACCTGGGCGTGATCGGGATCATCGGCATCATCCTCCTCATCGGCATCGTGAAGAAGAACGCCATCATGATGATCGACTTCGCCCTCGACGCGGAGCGCACCCAGGGCAAGACACCGCGCGAGGCGATCCATCAGGCCGCCCTGCTGCGCTTCCGCCCGATCATCATGACGACCTTGGCGGCTCTCTTCGGGGCGCTCCCCCTGATGCTCGGCTGGGGCGTGGGCTCGGAGCTGCGGCACCCCTTGGGCATCAGCATCGTGGGCGGCCTGATCGTGAGCCAGGCCCTGACCCTGTTCACTACTCCGGTCATTTATCTACAGTTCGACAAGCTCTCACGCCGGTTCGGCGGCGGCCCCAACCCGCGGAAAGGCGAGTCTGATCCGGACATTTCAGAGGCGGAGCCGGGTGCCGGCCCCGTTCCCGCTTGAACCTCTCGGAACCTTTCATCCGCCGCCCCATCGCGACGGTTCTACTCACCATTGGCATCGCCATGGCCGGCGCTGGCGCCTTCTTTCTCCTGCCCGTATCGCCTCTGCCCCAGGTGGACATTCCCACCGTCTTTGTAAGCGCCAATCTCCCGGGCGCCAGCCCCGAAACCATGGCCACGAGCGTCGCCACGCCGCTTGAGCGGCGCCTGGGCATCATCTCCGATGTGACGGAGATCACCTCCAGCAGCCGGATCGGTCAGACCCAGATCACGCTTCAGTTCGACCTGGGCCGCGACATCGATGGCGCGGCGCGGGATGTGGAGGCGGCGGTGAACGCCGCGCGGGTCGATCTTCCCGTGACCCTGCGTCAGAACCCCACCTATCGGAAGGTCAATCCGTCGGACGCGCCGATCCTGATCCTGGCCCTCACCTCCAAGAGCCGCACACCCGGCCAGATCTATGACGCCGCCAGCACGGTTATTCAGCAGCAGATCAGCCAGGTCAAAGGGGTGGGTCAGGTGCAACTGGGGGGCGGCTCGCTGCCGGCTGTACGCGTGGAACTCAACCCCCTGGAGCTCGCCCGGGACGCCATCGGGCTTGAGGATGTGCGCGCCGCGATCGCGTCGGCTAACGCCAACCAGCCCAAGGGCCTCGTCCAGGTCAGCGGCCTCCGGTATCAGATCTATACCAATGACACCGGGCTGGCGGCGGCGGACTACGCCCCGTTGGTGATCGCCTATCGCAATGGCTCGGCGGTGCGGCTGCGGGACGTGGCCGAGGTCACCGACAGCGTGGAGTCGATCCACAATTTCGGCCTCTATAATGGCATGCCCGCCATCATCGTGGTGGTGTCCCGCCAGCCTGGGGCCAATATCATCCAGGCCACCGACGGCGTGAAAGCGCTCATTCCCACCCTGGAAAAGGTTCTGCCGCCGGATATCGACTGGCACGTGGCGTCCGACCGGACGCTCACCATCCGTGCCTCCCTGGCGGAGGTAGAGCGCACGGTGCTGATCGCCGTCATCCTCGTGGTCGCAGTGGTGGCCTTCTTCCTGCACAACGGGCGGGCCATCCTAATTCCCAGCGTCGCGGTGACGGTTTCGCTCCTGGGCGCCGTCGGCGTGATGCTCCTTCTCGGCTTCTCCCTGAACAATCTCTCACTCATGGCCCTCACCGTGGCCACGGGCTTCGTGGTGGATGACGCCATCGTGGTTTTGGAAAACATTACCCGTCACGTCGAGGCCGGGATGAACCGCTTCGAGGCGGCCCTCCTGGGAGCACGGGAGGTGGGCTTCACCGTCCTTTCCATCAGCATTTCCCTTGTGGCGGTGTTCTTGCCCATTCTGCTGATGGGCGGGATCGTCGGGCGGCTTTTCCGGGAATTCGCCATCACCCTATCCGCGGCGGTGCTGGTCTCCCTTGTCATCTCGCTCACCACCACCCCGATGATGAGCGCCTATCTCATCGACCTGCCTAAACCCGGGGCGCGGCAAGGCCGCATGGCGCGGATCGCCGAGGGCGCCTTTGGGTGGATGGGGCGGACCTATGAAAGGGCGTTGGACTGGTCGTTGGAGTCCGGCCCCCTGATGCTGGTGGTCCTGGTCATCTGCGTCATCATGACCGGCTATCTGCTCGGGGTGGTTCAGAAGGGCTTCTTCCCCATCCAGGACACCGGCCTGATCCAGGGCGGCCTACAGACCGATCAAGCCAGCTCCTTCGCCCTCACCAAGAGCCGGCTGGAGCGGATCGTCGGCATTGTTGATCGTGATCCCTCCGTGGCGACCGTGGTGGCGTTTGGCGGCGAGAACGCGGCGGGCGGTTTCCTGGTGGCGACGCTGAAGCCCCGAAATCAGCAACATGGCGGCGCGGCGGTGGTGGTTCAGAGGCTGAGGCGACCCTTGACGCGGGTGGTGGGAACCACCCTGTTTCTGAATCCCGCCCAGGATATCCGCACGGGCGGGCGTCAATCCAGCGCCACCTATCAATATACCATCGAGGGCGAGAGCCTGGCGGATGTCCGCCTGTGGGCGGGGCGCATTGCCGACGCCTTGAAAGGCGCCAAGGGCCTCACGGACGTCAACACCGATCAGGAAGACCACGGGCTCGAAACCTATGTCACCATCGACAAGGACAGGGCCGCCGCCCTGCATTTCACCGACACCAATATCGACAACAATCTCTATGACGCGTTCGGTGAGCGGGACGTCTCCACGATCTATAAGGAGACCAACCAGTACCACATCGTCATGGAGGCCAGCCCGCGGTTCACCCAGGATCCGACGAGCCTGGGCGAGGTCTATATGAGCACGGGAGGCGCCGTGGCGAGCCCCACCAGTCCCGTGGCGTCGGTGACGACGATAGGCGCACCCTCTGCGACGACGGCCACCGGCGCGACCGCGCCCTCTGTAACCACGCCTGGCGCCAAGGCGCCGACGACGGCCATTGGGGCGCCGGCCGAGACCTCCGCTCGAGGCGCGCCCGTCGCCCTGGCGGCCCCAGGCTCCGTGGTCGCCGCCAGCGCCGCCGCCGCCGTCACAGCCCCGACGCTCAATAACGCCCCCTCCGGCGCCAATGCCGCAGGTGTGCCCGGCGGGCTCTCGGCCAGCACTGGCACGGACGTCGCGGTGGGGGTGACGGCGGTGGCTGGCCCCGCTGCGCCGCCAGGGCGCGCAGCCTCCCAAGGCGTGGCCGTGAGCACGACGGCCGAGCAGATCGTGCCCCTCCGGGCCTTCGCCAATTGGGCCGACCAATCCACCCCGACGGCGGTGAACCATCAGGACACCGAGCCGGCCACCACGATCTCTTTCAACCTGGCGCCGGGCGCTTCCTTAAGCGACGCGACCGCGGCCATCGACAAAGCCGCCGCCAAGGTCGGTCTGCCCGCCAGCATCCACGGCAGTTTCGCGGGAACCGCCAAGGCGTTCCAGGATTCCCTGGCCTATGAACCGGTGCTGATCCTGGCGGCCCTCGTGGCGGTCTATATCGTGCTCGGCATTCTTTATGAGAGCTACATCCACCCCCTGACCGTGCTCTCGACCCTGCCATCGGCCGGAACCGGCGCCCTGATCGCCCTCATCGTCTGTCACACCCAGTTCGACATCATTGGCTTGATCGGCATCATCCTCTTGATCGGGATCGTGAAGAAGAACGCCATCATGATGATTGATTTCGCCTTGGCGGCTCAGCGCGATCATGGCCTCAGCGCCTATCATGCGATCCGACAGGCGGCGATCACCCGCTTCAGGCCGATCATGATGACGACCTTCGCCGCCATGCTGGGCGCCGTGCCCCTGGCCATCGGATGGGGCGAGGGGTCGGAGCTGCGCCGCCCCCTCGGCATAACGATTATCGGCGGACTTCTGGTGAGCCAGGTCATCACCCTGCTGACCACACCCGTCGTTTATCTCTATCTCGACCGCCTCACACAGCGCAGCCGACGAGAGCGCGCGGCGGGCCTGGCCAACCCCAGATCGCTCCCCGCGACGTGAAATCCACCCAGGCGACAAGCCAGACCTTTGAGGCAGACATTTCCGTGAAACGTCATCACGCTCTAAGCATGCGCTC
>Ga0116226_10001868_pt1 | contig 18302 bp, 15 predicted proteins | sample S1TSphfallax_FD_89692 | JGI IMG/M metagenome (GOLD analysis project Ga0116226, IMG submission 89692) | Host-associated microbial communities from peat moss isolated from Minnesota, USA - S1T2_Fa - Sphagnum fallax MG | ecosystem: Host-associated > Plants > Peat moss > Unclassified | place: USA... | reverse complement strand
GCGACCTTGTCCTTAAAGCGTGCGAGACGCTGTCAGGCGTGAGCCTCCGCGTTCAGGCTCCAGGTCGCTTGCGACCGCGGTTGGAGACAATGAGACACTGGACCACCTCCTTTCAGCTGTTGATCAGGGAATCGGATTATTAGCGGGCTTCAGCCCAAGCGCAAATCCGACGGCAATCATTTGGTCTTTGCAGCATTTAACCCGCCGCAAAATCACCCTCCGCGCCGCCCGGTTCGGCTTGACATCACCCACTCTTTGAGGCCACTCGCCGCTTGCGTTCACCCGGCGCGTCACGTTCCGGGATGGGCGTTTTTTCGACGGAACCCCAAACCAAATGCCAAGCGACAGTCCTGGTCCAAATAGCGGGCCGCTAGGGATGTCTCGGCGAGCCTGAGGGCCCAATCCCTTCCCGAAGGGCGGCCCTTCTTAAGGCTTGTCCGTGACGCCCGAGGCGGCGTTCACGAGGCGAGCCCATGGTCTTCCTCTCCTCCGACCGGCTGAACGCTGGTTTGATCGCGAGATTTGCGCGTCGCGAACTCGCGCCCAATCGATTTGACCTGATCGCCATGGCGCTGATCGGGGGATTTGCCGTGCTCGTCGTCCATGGCGCGCGGCAGATGAGCCTGCCCGTCACCGCATTGGATACGACCCCGATCAGTCTCGATCTAGCGCGCCTGCCCGAATATGCCCTGCGCTCCACCCTGCGGATGTTCGCGGCAATCATCCTCTCGCTGCTGTTCACCTTTGGCGTCGCTACCTTGGCGGCGAAGAGCCGAAAGGCCGAGCAGGTGATCATCCCCATGCTCGATATCGCCCAGTCGATCCCGATCATCTCATTCCTGGCCTTCACCCTGACCTTCTTTGTGGGTCTGTTTCCGGGCAGCGAGCTAGGCGTGGAATGCGCGGCGATCTTCCTTGTCTTCACCTCCCAGGCCTGGAATATGGCGTTCAGCTTCTATCAGTCGCTGCGCACGCTGCCGGGTGATCTGGCTGAAGTCAGCCAGCAGTTTGGGCTCTCGGCGTGGCAGAAATTCATCAAGCTTGAACTGCCCTTCGCGACCCCCGCCCTGATCTGGAACACCATGATGTCCATGTCTGGCGGCTGGTTTTTCGTCGTCGCCTCGGAAGCCTTCACGGTTGGACGCACGAATTACATGCTGCCGGGCATTGGCTCCTGGCTGGCGGTGGCCGTCGCCCGGATGGATCTCGGCGCGGTAGGTTGGGCCGTGGGCGCCATGGCTGTGATCATCGTCGCCTATGACCAGCTGTTGTTCAGACCCATCGTCGCCTGGGCGGACAAGTTCCGATTTGAACAGACGGCCTCCGCTGAAGAGCCCGAATCCTGGTTTCTGGACCTGCTGCGCCGGACCCACTTGGCGGCGCGCTTGTTCCGGCCCTTGTCGCGTCTGACCGAGCGCCTTATCCCGCCGGTTCCTCGACGGCGCGTGATACCGCGGCCGATAAATCCGCACATCGCCGAATGGATCGACCGGCTTTGGATCATTGCCATCTCGGTGGCGGTCGTCTGCGCGGTGTGGATGATCGGCGTCTATCTGGTCCGTCACCTGAATTTGCGGGATCTCCTGACCGCTGTGATCGATGGCTTTTTCACCTTCGCGCGGGTGGCTGTTCTGATTGTTGTGGCAAGCCTGATCTGGGTGCCGATCGGGGTCTGGATCGGCCTTCGGCCAGCCTGGTCACGCCGCGTTCAGGCGCTCGTCCAATTTTTGGCGGCGTTTCCGGTGATTGTGCTCTTTCCGTTCGTGGTGATCGTCATCGTCGCCTGGCGCCTGGACCCGAGCATCTGGCTCTCGCCCCTGATCATCCTCGGCACCCAATGGTACATCCTGTTCAATGTGGTGGCGGGGGCGAGTGCGCTCCCCAATGATCTCAAGGAGGCGGCCGGGATATTCCACCTGCGGGCCTGGCAGAGGTGGCGGGATTTCATCCTCCCAGGCATCATGCCCTATTATGTCACTGGCGCGCTGACGGCCTCGGGCGGCTCTTGGAACGCGAGCGTGGTGGCGGAGTCGGTGAGCTGGGGCCGCACGACCGAAGTGGCCAGGGGGCTCGGCTCGTTCATCGCCGAGGCTACTGCGGCTGGAAATATCCCGAAGGTCGCGCTGGGGGCGACGGTCATGAGCCTTTTCGTGATCACCCTGAATCGGTCGCTCTGGCGGCCCCTTTTCAACTATGCCGAGAAGAATTTTCGCCTGACCTGATTGTCTCTTCGCGACTGTTTCCGTCATTGGAGCCACCCATGACCCTAGCCCTGGACTCAATCGATCAGGCCCTTGCCCCCCTGGTGGAGGTGAAGGACCTCAAGCACGTCTATGGGGGCGGCAAAGCGGGTCCGGGGCTCGTGGTTCTCGAGGATGTGAATCTAACCCTGAAGGCCAATGAGATCGTCGGTCTTCTGGGACGTTCAGGCTCTGGAAAATCCACACTGCTACGGTCCATCGCGGGCCTGATCACGCCGACGGCGGGCACGGTCTCTGTGAGCGACGTTCCCGGCGACGACGCCGCCCATGGCGTCGCCATGGTGTTTCAAAGTTTCGCGCTGTTCCCCTGGCTGACCGTCCAGAAGAACGTCGAGCTGGGCCTGGAGGCCCAGGGCGTTCCCCCAGATATCCGGCGCAAGCGAACCTTGGCGGCCATCGATCTCATCGGTCTGGACGGGTTTGAAAACGCCTATCCGAAGGAATTATCCGGCGGCATGCGCCAACGCGTGGGCCTGGCCCGCGCCCTGGTGGTCCAACCCTCCGTCCTCTTGATGGACGAGCCGTTTTCGGCGCTGGATGTGCTGACCGCGGAAACTCTGCGGACCGATCTCCTCGATCTGTGGTCGGAAGGGCGCATGCCCATTCGATCAATCCTGCTGGTCACCCACAATATCGAGGAGGCCGTGTTGATGTGTGATCGGATCCTGGTGTTTTCCAGCAATCCCGGCCGCGTGATCGCCGAAATCAAGGTGGACCTTCCCCAACCGCGCAAGCGCCTGGATCCCGCCTTTCGCACGCTGGTGGACGACATCTATGCCCGCATGACCGCCAAGCCCAAGGCGCCGGCGCGCGAAGGTCATTTCCCGGGAACCGGCCTCGGTATGGCCCTGACCCATATTTCCACTAATACCCTCAACGGCATGATCGAGACGCTTTCGGGCGGCCCCTACAACGGCTCGGCCGATCTGGCCGATCTGGCGCGTGAACTTCAAATGGAGGCCGACGAACTCCTGCCGATTGCGGAAACCCTGCAGCTCATGCGGTTCGCGGAACTAGCCGGGCGGACCTTGCGCCTGACGGCCCCCGGCAAGCGCTACGATTCCTTCGACGTCGATCAGCGCAAGCAGATGTTCGCCCAGCACCTGCTGGCCTATGTGCCCCTCGCCGCGCATATCCGGCGTGTTCTGGATGACCGCGCCTCGCACCAGGCCCCCGCGTCCCGTTTCCGCGACGAACTGGAGGATTTCATGTCCGAGGCCTATGCGGAGGAGACGATGGACTCCATCATTTCATGGGGCCGATACGGTGAGATCTTCGCCTATCATGAGGATGATGATCGCTTCAGCCTCGACGATCCGGCCTGACCCGCGCCTGCAAGGATTGAATGATGGCCAAGGATTCCGCGTCCTCGGAAACCGCGCAGACGGCGCGAACCCCGGGCGGGGCGCCCCTCGCGGCGCTGTCGGCCCTGGGTGTTGTCTTTGGTGATCTGGGAACGAGCCCCCTCTATACCTTGCAGACCATTGTGACCGCCGTGGGCGGACATTTCACGTCGCAGTCCGCCCTGGGCATCTTCTCGCTCATAATCTGGACACTGATCATCACGGTATCAGTGAAGTACTGTCTCTTCGTCATGCGCGCCGACAATGACGGGGAGGGCGGGATCCTGGCCCTGATGTCCCTCGTGGGCGCGGACTCACTCAAGGGCCACACGCTGGTCTTTACGGCCATGGGGCTACTCGGCGCGGGCCTGATCTATGGCGATGGCGTGATCACGCCGGCCATCTCAGTGCTCAGCGCGCTTGAGGGCGTCAATGTCATCACAACGCAGTTCAAGCCCTTCATTATGCCCGCGGCGGTGGCCATACTGGCCGTCCTGTTTGGGGCGCAGCGCTTTGGCACCGCCAAGATTGGAACGGCGTTTGGCCCGATCATGCTAATCTGGTTCATCGTCATCGCGGCCTTGGGCGTTAGCGGCATCGTGATGGAGCCTCTGGTTCTCACGGCGATCAACCCGTTTCTCGGCTTGACTTATCTTGCCCACAGCGGGGCGACGGGTCCTCTAATCCTGGGCGGTGTTTTCCTCTGCATCACGGGCGCTGAGGCGCTCTATGCGGATATGGGCCACTTCGGCGCCGGCCCAATCCGCCTTTCCTGGTATGGCCTCGTGCTGCCCGCTCTTCTTCTTAGTTATGCTGGGCAGACCGCGCTTCTCATTCACAAGCGCTCGATCTCCGGCAATCCGTTCTTCGAGCTCGCGCCGCATTGGTCGATCTATCCCCTGGTCGCGCTCTCGACCGTCGCCACCATCATCGCCAGCCAGGCGATCATCACGGGCTCCTTCTCCATGACCCGTCAGGCCATGCAGTTGGGCTGGTTGCCCGGGGTTCATATCCGCCAGACCTCCGACCGGATTTACGGCCAAATCTATGTGCCGGTCGTGAACTGGCTGATGATGATCGCCACCCTGGCCATTACGGTGATTTTCCGGAGTTCCGATCGCCTGGCCGGGGCCTATGGCGCGGCGGTCTCGACCACCATGCTCATGACCACGTTCCTGTTGTTCGCCGCGATGCGGAAGGACTGGAAGTGGCCCCTGCCGGTGGTCCTTGGCGTGAGCGGATTGTTTCTCGTCGTCGATACGGCCTTCTTCGGCGCTAATCTGGCAAAGGTGTTGGACGGCGGGTGGCTGCCCCTCACAGTCGGCGTGTTGATCTTCGCGCTGATGATGACCTGGCGGTCAGGCCTTGACGCCGTGCGCGCCAACCTCATGAGCTCTGTGATCAGCGTCACAGCCTTCGAGGCGTTGATGAAGGGCGTGCCCCGCGTGCCCGGCGCGGCTATTTTTCTCACGCGCCAAACCGAGGGTGTGCCGGTGTCCATCGCCGATCATGTGCGATTCATGGGCGCGCTGCAGGAACACGTCCTGGCCCTCACTGTGAAGTTTGAGCCGATCCCGCGGGTGCCGGAGGACGAGCGTTGTCGTTGTGAGACGGTGGGTCATGGATTGCGTCACGTCACCGTGCGCTTTGGTTTCATCGAGCAACCCGATCTTCTCGCGGCCCTGAAATCTCTCAAAGGCCTCGGCGACGAGATCGACATCGATCACGCGATTTTCTTCGGCAACCGCGACCTGGCTACGCGCCGGCCGTTTGCGCCACGGCTGCCGGGCTGGCAACTTCCGATCTTCGCCTTTCTCTATCGCAATGCGGTCAAGACGTTCGACCGCTTCAACCTGCCGCCTGAACACGTCCTGGAGATCTCACGGGAGATCGAAATTTAACTTTCAGCGCATGCCCATGGCGGCATAGCCGAGATGGGTTCCGGCGTCGGCCAGAAGGGTCTCGCCGGTGATATGGCGCGCGGCGGGCGAGGCAAGGAAGACGGCGGCGCCGGCGATGTCCTGGGCCGTTGAGGCCACCTTCAGGGGTGTGGCGGCCGCGACAGAGGCCCGCAGGCGGTCCAGCCGGTCGGGGGCGACGCCTCGCCCAAACCAAGGCGTATCGATAAAGCCCGGGCAGATGGCGTTGACCCGGATATTGGGCGCGAGGGCCCGCGCCAGGGAGATCGTCAGGGTGATCAGAGCGCCTTTCGACGCCGCATAGGGGACTGAGCTGCCCACGCCCATAACCCCGGCGATGGAGGCCGTATTGACCACGGCGCCTGGCGCCGGCGCGGCCTCCAGCAGGGTGCGAGCCGCGCGGATCATCTGATAGGCGCCGACGACATTGACCCCATAGATGCGCAGGAAGTCTTCCGCCGAGACGGCGTCCAGATCGGCGTGGTTATTGGCGAAGGTGGTGACGCCGGCGTTGTTGAACATGGCGTCGATGCGCCCATATGGAGCCGCCGCAGCCGCGATGGCGACGCAATCGGCGTCTTTTGAAACATCGCCCTGTGCCAGCACAGCCTCGGCCCCGAGGGCCTCGACCTGACGGGCCGTTTCTCGCGCTTCATCGGCGCTGGAGGCGTAATTGATCACCAGAACCTCGGCCCCGCGGGACGCCGTCTCCACCGCTATCGCCCGGCCAAGTCCCGTGGACGCACCGGTGACCAGCACCACCTGGCCCGCGAAATCCTGGCCCGCCATGGCGCGCTTCCTCTAACCGTCGCGCCCGACTCGCGCGGGCGGTTGATAGCCTTCTCCCCGCTACCCTGTCGATTCATGCCAATCCGGCGTAAAGGCGAGGCATGGAAGACCTCCCTCTCACCCAGCTGGGCCGATCTGTCGCGGGCTTCGCCAGCCCCGAGGAAGCGGTTCTGGAACGTGTGCCCAATCCTCAAAGCGATACGGCCTATGTGGCCCGTTTCACGGCCCCGGAATTTACCTCGCTCTGCCCGGTGACCGGTCAGCCGGATTTCGCCCGCCTGATCATCGACTATGCGCCCGACAAGTGGCTGATTGAATCCAAATCGCTGAAGCTTTATCTGGCGTCTTTCCGCAATCACGGGGCTTTCCACGAGGACTGCACGGTCTCTATCGGGCGCAGGATTGTCGATACCGCCGCGCCGACCTGGCTTCGGATTGCCGGCTTCTGGTATCCCCGCGGCGGCATCCCCATCGATGTCTTCTGGCAGACAGGACCGGCGCCGGAGGGACTGTGGCTGCCCGATTTGGGCGTGGAGACCTATCGGGGGCGGTAGTTCGGGTGTTGCCTCATCTTCCTTGAGCAGACTCGCGGTTTGAATGATCCCAAGACGCCCGGCCGCTTGTGGGCCCTGTCACGCGCCCGCAGGGTGCCGATCGGGCGGCGCTTACGGCGCGCCGCCGCGAGGGCCGCCACATGACAACACCCGTCCCCACCGGTTCGCCCGGATTGAAGCGCCGCCATATCGCCGCGGCGACGCTGGGCAACGCTCTCGAATTCTATGACTTCGTCACCTACGCCTTCTTCGCGATCCAGATCGGCCATGCTTTTTTTCCGGGGCGCGGCGGTTATGGCAGCCTGATGCTCTCGCTGGCGACGTTTGGGGCCGGCTTCATCACCCGTCCCATTGGAGCTCTTGTGATCGGCGCCTATGCCGACAGGGCTGGGCGACGTCCCGCTATGGTGTTGAGCTTTTCCCTCATGGGCGGCGCGATTATCGCCATGGCGATCATCCCGCCTTATGCGTTGATTGGCCTCGCCGCGCCGCTTCTGGCCGTGAGCGCCCGACTGGTTCAGGGCTTCTCGCTTGGCGGTGAGATCGGGGCCAATACCGCTTTCCTGCTTGAAGCCGCGGCGCCGGAGAAGCGCGGGGCCACGGTCGCCTGGCAGGGGGCGAGCCAATTGATCGCGGTGACCATCGGCGGCCTTGTGGGATGGGGGCTGACGGAAATTCTGACCAAAGCTGGGCTCGAGACCTATGGCTGGCGGCTCGCCTTTCTTTTGGGCGCTGTTACCCTACCAATTGGATTATGGCTTCGCAGAGCGATCCCGGAGACCTTGCATGTTCGCGGGCCCGCGGCGCCCGAGGTCTCGCGCTGGCGTCTCGCTCAGAGATCCGGGCGTGTCATAGGTCTGGGGATCGCGATCCTCTCAAGCGCGACGATAGGCACCTACATCCTGGATTATATCGTGACCTTCGCCCAGGACTCGCTGCACCTTTCGGCCCGGATTGGCTTCCTGGCGGAGGCGGTCGGAAACATGGTCGGGGTCCCAGCTCTTCTGTTCGGCGCCGCTCTCTCGGATCGTGTAGGGCGCTGGCGGGTGAATGTCTGGACCAACTTCGTCCTTCTCCTCTTGATCATCCCGACCTTCTGGTGGGTTGTCGCCACCCGGTCGCCCATCGTCTTGATGGTCAGCATGGCGACGCTCGGAATCGCGACGAATTTCTCGGCCGGTTCCTACATGGCGGGCATTGCCGAGAGCCTTCCAAGGTCCATCCGCGGCGGCGGGTTTGGGACAGTCTATTCCTTGGCCATCGCCGCGTTCGGCGGCACGACCCAGCTTGTCATCACCTGGCTTATGCACGTCACCGGGAGCGCCCTGGCGCCGGCCGGATATCTCGTGGTCGCGACGGGCATCGGCCAGGTCGCGCTGATGCTTTTCCCTGAAAGCGCGCCGGTCAAAGGGGCTTCGCCTCAGTCAGAGGCGCGCGGTGTGGCTCTGGCGGTTGAAGGAGCGACCTAAGACCTCAGGATGTGGAGACGGGAACCCAGGTTTCGACAATCGCTTCCATGTCGGGTCGCAGGCGCTCGAGCGGCGTGTCGACGGGTGTTCCCACATAGATGAAGCCGGCGATCTGTTCCTCCCCCGTGGTTCCGAGGAGAGCCCGCGCATCCGCGTCATAGGCGTACCAGTCCGTGATCCAGTTCGCGCCGTAGCCCATGGCCTGGGCGGCGGTGATCAGGAGGGTACAAACCGCGCCGGCTGACAGCCGCTGTTCCCATTCCGGAATTTTGCCTGGGATATGTCGAGAAATCACCGCGATCGCGAGCGGCGGAATCCGCAGCTTGCCCAGTTTAGCGATAAGACTGTTATCCGCACCCCGGGCGACGATGGCCTCAAGGCCCGCAACAAAGCTGTCCTTATGTTGGCCCTCTAGCACCACGAAGCGCCAGGGGGCGAGTTTGCCGTGGTCGGGCACGCGGGCGGCGATGGACAGCATGATCTGGAGCTCGTCCGCGCTTGGCCCTGGCGTCCGTAGGCTCATGGCGGAGGCGGAGCGTCGCGCGGCCAGGAAGGCCAGGGTTTCCGGCGAGGCGGTGATGGGTAAGGGTTCGCCGAATTTCGGCGTGGTCAAAAGCATGCGCGAATAAATCCTTCAATAACGCTATAACAAAGATATAACGAACATGCGGCCCAATGGCTAGGATTCACCGCCTGGTCTGGCGCCGAAAGGCGAAACGGCCCATATGGCGGGGGTCATAGGGCGTCCAAGACGCCGGCTGGGCTGGCTGGAGACGGGCATGGCGAAGCATCTGGAAGTCGTCGATAACGCCGTCACGCCCTGGGTTTGGTCCGCGCTGCGCCAAGAAGCCCACATCGTGATGCGGGATGAGCCAAGTCTCGCCTCGCTGGTGAGCGCTGTTATTCTACACCATTCCGATCTGGCGGCCGCGCTGTCTTACCAGATCGCCCGTAAGCTCTCGGACCAGGAGCTGAGGGCGATGAGCGTGCGCGAGTTCGCGCAGGAAGCCTATGCGGCCGACCCTTCGATCGTGGCCTTCGCCGCGGCTGATCTGCGCGCCGTGTACGAGCGCGATCCCGCCTGCAAGGGCTACATCCAACCCTTCATGCACTTCAAAGGGTTTCAGGCCCTGCAGACCCATCGCTTGGCGCATTGGCTGTGGGGACGCGGGCGTGAGGCTCTCGCCTTCTATCTCCAGAGCCGAATGTCCGAGATCTTTCAGGTCGATATCCACCCGGCGGCGGAGATCGGGGAGGGCGCCTTCTTCGACCATGGCACCGGCATCGTCATTGGCGAAACGGTGGTGATCGGGCGCAACGTCTCAATGCTACATGGCGTCACCCTGGGCGGCACGGGCGCCGAGCGTGGCGACCGGCATCCCAAGATCGGCAATGGGGTGCTGTTGGGCGCCGGGGCGAAGGTACTCGGCAATATCAGGATCGGCGACAACGCCAAGATTGCCTCGGGTTCGGTTGTCCTGACAGATGTGCCAGCCGGTTGCACGGCGGCTGGCGTCCCGGCGCGCCTTGTCAAATGCCCCACCTGCGAAGAGCCGGCGCGGACCATGGATCATACGCTGCCTAGCGAGGTCTTGCCGGGCTAGCCTGTTCGCCGTTGCGCTCCGGGGTCCCAATCGCCTAAGGGTCGCGCCCGAATTAGCTTTCAGCGAAAGGCCGAGCGTCATGGATCAGAGAGACATCGATCGCATCCAGGCGCACCTGAAGCGCACCTTCGGCAATCCGCATATCGCCCTCAAAGCTCGTCCTAAGCAAAAGGACTCCGCCGAGGTGGAGATGAAGGGCGAATTCATTGGCGTCATCTATCAGGACGAGGACGAGGACGGCTCGTTCATGTTCGAGATGGCGATCCTGGCCGAGGATCTGGAGGGCTGAGGTTCACGCGCCCGTCAGGAAGCTATCGATCACGCGCTTTTCACCGGCCGTCTCGAAGGCCACCGTGAGCTTGTTGCCTTCGACGGCGCGAACCGCGCCATAGCCGAACTTCTGATGAAAGACCCTGTCCCCCGGAGCGAAGGCGCTGGCCTTGGAGGGGTCTGATACGGCCACGAGGCGGCCTTCGCCTTCGATGACCTGGGTGCGGCCAGGTGGCCCCCCCGCATAGCCCCGGGACTGAGCGCGCCGCCAACCGGGGCTGTCATAGCCAGAGCCATAGTTGACCTCATCCCACCGGGCCGGGCCATCCTTCACGCCGCCGCCATAATAACCCGTCTCGGAGCTCGCTTCGACGTTTGCGAGGGGCAGCTCATCGATGAAGCGACTGGGAAGCTGGCTGGTCCAGCGGCCATAGACTTGGCGATTGGCGGCGAAAGAGATGCGGGCGTCTTCGCGCGCGCGGGTCAAACCGACATAGGCAAGCCGCCGCTCCTCTTCCAGGCCTTTCGTCCCGTTCTCGTCCAGGCTCCGCTGGCTTGGAAACACGCCCTCTTCCCAGCCTGGCAGGAAGATGAGCGGAAATTCCAATCCCTTGGCCGCATGAAGGGTCATGATCTGCACCGCGTCGTCGCTGGAGCCGCGGTCGAGGTCCATGACCAGGGATACGTGCTCCAGATAGGCCGACAGCGTCTCAAAGGCGCCCATGGACTGGATGAGTTCCTTGAGGTTTTCGAGCCGCGTCTGGCTGGTCGGTCCCTTGTCCAGCCGCAGGGCGTCCACATAGCCGCTTTCCTCGAGAATCGTTTCCGCAAGCCTGGCGTGAGGCAGGGTGTCGATCTGGCCCCGCCAGCGCACGAGGTCGCGCAGGAAATTGGCAAGCGCCGTCCGCGTGCGGGGCGCCAGTTCGTCGCTGCGGGCCAGGTCCTCCGCGGCTCTTGTCGCCGAGACGCCTTCCGCTCGGGCGAGGCTCAACAGCTTTTGCACCGTGGTGTCGCCCAGGCCCCGGCGTGGTGTGTTGATGATCCGTTCGAAGGCAAGGTCATCATCAGGTGACTGGACCAACCGAAGATAGGCGTGGGCGTCGCGAATCTCCGCTCTCTCGAAGAAACGCGGCCCCCCCACCACGGTGTAGGGAATCTGCAGCAGAACGAAGCGTTCCTCAAAAGCCCGCATCTGGAAGGACGCACGTACCAGGATGGCGGCTTCGGCATACCGACGGCCCTTATGCCACCGCTCCAGTTCTTCGGCGACGAGGCGGGACTCGGCTTCGCCGTCCCATACCCCGCGCACCTGGACCTTCTGGCCACCCTCGGCCTCCGTCCATAGGGTCTTGCCCAGACGTCCCTTATTGGCTGTGATCAGCCCGGAGGCCGCAGCCAGGATGTGTTCCGTGGACCGGTAATTCCGCTCGAGTCGCACGACCTTGGCGCCTGGAAAGTCGCGTTCAAAACGCAGGATGTTGTCAACCTCCGCGCCGCGCCAGCCATAGATCGATTGATCATCATCGCCGACGCAGCAGATGTTGCGGCGCTTTTGGGCGAGGAGCCGTAGCCAGAGATATTGGGCGACATTGGTGTCCTGATATTCGTCCACCAGGATATAGGCGAACCGGTCGTGGAAGGATTCCAACACATCTGGATGCGTAGTGAAAATTGTCAGGTTGTGCAGCAGCAGATCGCCAAAGTCGCAGGCGTTCAGGATCCGCAAGCGGTCCTGGTAGAGCCCATAGAGCGCCTTGCCGCGATTTTCCGCGAAGTGCGCGCCCTCCGCCGGCGGGAGGCTTTGTGGCGTCCAACCTCGATTCTTCCAATGATCGATCAGGCCGGCCAGATGCTTCGGCGTCCAACGCTTGGGGTCGATATTTTCCGCCGTGAGCAGTTGCTTAAGCAGGCGCTCCTGATCATCGACATCGATGATTGTGAAGCTCGATTTCAGCCCTACCAGTTCCGCATGCCGCCGCAGGATCTGGGCGGCGATCGAATGGAACGTTCCTAGCCAGCGCAGACCCTCGGCCGCTGGGCCGATGATGTCGGAGATCCGCGTGCGCATCTCCCGCGCCGCTTTGTTGGTGAAGGTGACCGCCAACAGCTCCCAAGGACGCGCCCGGCCCGTGGTGAGCAGATGGGCGAGGCGGGTTGTGAGAACCCGGGTCTTGCCTGTCCCCGCGCCGGCCAGGACAAGGACCGGGCCTTCCGTCGCCTCAACCGCCGCCCGCTGCTCGGGGTTGAGGCCCGCGAGGCTGTCCGGGCCCTGGGGGCGAGCGAGGTCAGAAACGCGGGGGGCGGGGAGGTCGGTCACGGCAGGTTCAGTGTCGCGCGATTCAGCCCGAAACGCGAACAAACTCCAGGGCGGCGACTCGGCAGGCCGACGCCAGGGGCCTGTTACCGCGCGTCGAGTCGATGCGGCGCACAAGGGCGGCCAGGCTCAGGGTTTCGGCGGTCGCCCATGTTTCCAGTACCGCCCAGAACTCCGGTTCAAGTGCAAGGGACGTGGCGTGGCCGGCGAGATTCAGCGAACGCTTCTTGAGAGAATCCACCCTTAGTCCAAAACGGCGCAGAACCGCTGAATGCGCGCGCAGGCGTCCTCGAGCAGGGCGTTTGAGGTGGCGTAGCTGATGCGAAAAAAGGGCGAGAGGCCGAAGGCTCCACCAAACACCGCGGACACGCCCTCCGCGTCCAACAGGGCCTCGGTGAAATCCTGGTCGGTCTCGATCTTGCGTCCGCCCGGCGCGGTGCGCCCAATTAGCCCCTCGCAGGAGGGATACACATAGAAGGCGCCTTCCGGCGTGGGGCACTTCAGCCCCTTGGCCTGGTTCAACATGGAGACCACCAGATCACGCCGCGCCTCGAACACCGCGGCATTGGGTTTGATAAAGGTCTGGGGGCCGTTCAACGCCTCGGTCGCCGCCCATTGCGAGATGGAGCTGGGGTTGGATGTGCTTTGGCTCATCACCTTGCGCATGGCGGTGATCAGGGGCTCCGGACCGGCCGCATAGCCGATCCGCCAGCCGGTCATGGCATACGCCTTTGAGACGCCATTCATGGTCAGGGTGCGCTCATAAAGCGCGGGCTCGACCTGGGCGATGGTCGTGAAGACAAAATCGCCGAACACCAGGTGCTCGTACATGTCGTCCGTCAGAATCCACACTTGCGGATGGCGCAGCAATACGTCCGCCAGGGCTTTCAGCTCGGCGCGCGTATAGGCCGCGCCACTGGGATTTGAGGGTGAGTTAAGGATCAGCCACCGGGTCGCCGGCGTGATCGCCGCCTCCAGATCCTCCGGCTTAAGCTTAAAGCCCTGTTCCGCCGAGGTAGGGGCGAAGACAGGCTCCCCGCCAGCCATAAGGACCATATCCGGATAGCTCACCCAATAGGGCGTCGGAATAACCACCTCATCGCCAGGATTGAGGCTGGCGACCATGGCGTTATAGATGACCGGCTTGCCGCCGGGGGAAACATTCACCTGGGCGGGGGAATAGGTCAGTCCATTCTCCCGAGCGAACTTGCCACAGATGGCCACCTTCAGTTCCGGCGTGCCGTCGATGTCCGTATATTTGGTCTTCCCCTCGCGGATGGCGCGGATAGCCGCTTCTTTGATGTTGTCCGGCGTATCGAAATCTGGCTCGCCCGCATCGAGAGATATGACGTCGCGGCCCTGAGCCCTTAAGGCCCGCGCCTTGGCGGCGGCGGCGCCCGTGGCGGAGGGCTTCACGCGGCGCAGATTGAGCGACTGTTCGAACATGGGGCGGTAGGGACCTTGGAGACCTTGAAGCGGGCGGGTCAGGAATGGCGCGGTCTTAGGGCGCGAGGGGGCGAATCGCAACGCGCGCGGCGAACAAACAGCCCTGCTCACTCGGAAGGGCCGCCTTGACGGTGGGGGCGCCGACCGCGATACCGGCGGCTAAGAGAAGTTGAGTTCTCAAGGAAACGCATGCGCGAGCTTAAGGGCAAGGTCGCCTTTATCACCGGGGGCGCCAGCGGCATTGGTCTGGCCATGGCCCGGGCCTTCGGTCGCGAAGGCATGTCGGTGATGATTGCGGATATTGAGGCCGCGCCGCTTCAGGCGGCCGTGGAGGAGCTTCGCGCCAGTCAGGTGAAGGCCGAAGGCGTTGTCTCCGATGTGACCCGCCGCGATTCGCTTCGCGCCGCGGCCCTGGAAGTGGTGGCCCGCTTCGGCAAGATCCACGTGGTCTGCAACAATGCGGGCGTCGGCGCCGGGGGCGCTTTAGGAACGGTGCCCGAAAAAGACTGGAACTGGGTCGTCGACGTGAACCTCTTAGGCGTTGTGCACGGCATGGAAATCTTCACGCCTCTGATCGCCAGCCACGGTGAGGGCGGTCATATCGTCAACACCGCCTCCATGGCCGGCTTTGTCAGCCCGCCGGGGATGGAGCCCTATTGCGCCACCAAATATGCCGTGGTGGGCATGAGCGAGGGGTGGGCGGTCCAGCTTGAGTCCATGAACATCGGCGTCTCGATCCTCTGCCCTGGATTTGTGAAGACCCGGATCCATGAGAGCCGCCGCAATCGGCCGGAGACGTACGGCGCGGATGATCGCGCGGCGACCGCGGCCGAGGCAGCCGCCGCGTCGCCGGTCTTGAGCGGCATCCCTGTCGAGCCTGTGGCCGCGCGTGTAGTGGAGGCTGTGAAGGCCGGCGAACTCTATGTCTTTACGCACCCTGAGTTCCGCTCCGTGGTGGAAGCGCGCTTCGCGCGGGTGCTGAGCGCCTTCGATACTGCGACCGCCAGTCCCGCCCTGGCCGCGATGGCCAACCGCCCCCCGCCGAGCGCCGTCTCCACGGTTTTCGAATAGGCGCCGGCGATATGAAAAAACGCGGAGGCTGGCGCGCCGCGACCCTCGCCTTTGTCCTCTTCGGGGGCGTGGGCCTGGTATTCTTGTTTGGCGCGGGCCTCCTGGGCCTGAACGGTCAGGCCACCGCCAGCCGGTGGCTCGCGGCCGCGCAAGGGCCCTGGGCGCTTCCCGCCTCCATCGCCGCTTTCGCCGTGCTGGCCTTTCTGGGCGTTCCCCAATTTGTCTTGATCGCCGCGGCCGTGGCTGTGTTCGGGCCCTGGCATGGGGCGGCGTATAGCTGGGTGGGGACCATGATCTCCGCCCTTATCGGCTTTGGTCTTGGTCGCCTGTGGGGCGCGCGCCTTGTCGATCAGGTCCACAACGCCAAGTTCGTCCAGTTTCTAGGTCTTTTGGCCCGCAACGGTTTCATCGCCAGCCTGGCCGTGCGACTCACGCCCTTCGCACCCTTCGTGGCGGTGAATATGGCCGCGGGCGTCTCGCCCATCGGACTTATCGACTTCATAGCCGGGACGGGTCTGGGCATTGTGCCCAAGATCCTGCTGACGGCCTTTGCCGGAAACTCCATCGTCAGGGGCGTCGCTGGCGGCGGCGTCGGCCCCATCGGCCTCCTGATCCTCGCCGCGAGCGTCTGGATCGGATCGGGCTTTCTGGCCGGGCGCTGGCTGCGCCGCTAACCCCTCGCTGCCGCGACGTCAGGCTCGACAGGGACGCCTCGCGGGTATGAATGGCCGCGAGCAGCCACAAGGGGGATTGGCGGTGAGTGACGACACGCCCGTCATTATCGGGGTGGGGGAAGCGTCGGAGCGTATCGATTCGCCTGATTGGCGCGCGCTCTCGCCCGCTGACCTTGCCGCCGAGGCCTGCGCAGCCGCCCTGGCCGATGCGGGCGCCAGCCAAGAGCTTGCCTCTAAGATCGACGTCGTCGCGGCTATCCGACAGTTCGAAATTTCCTTGCCGCGCGCCGTGGCTCCGTTTGGCCGCGCCGATAATTTTCCCCGCGCCGTTGCGCGCCGGCTTGGGGCGGATCCGCGCCGAGCGATCCTTGAACCGGTGGGCGGGCAGGGGCCCCAACATCTGGTGAACGAATTCGCCCGGGCCATCGGCGCGGGTCAGGCCGGCATGGTCTTGCTGTGCGGCGCCGAAGCCATTTCAACGGTCCGACAATTGACCTCCCGCGGCGAGACCCGGGATTGGTCGGAAACCCTTGGGCCTGACATGGAAGATCGCGGTTTAGGCGATCCTCTTCTGACGCCGGATCTCGCCCGGCACGGCGCGCGCATCCCCATCACAGTTTACGCCCTGTTCGAGAATGCGCGCCGCGCGCGTCTGGGGCTCAGTCGCGCGGATTACGCCCTGGAGATGGGCCGCCTTTTCGCGCCGTTCACCAAGGTGGCTGCCGGCAACTCCCACGCCATGTCTCGGGAAATCCATGATGCGGCTGAGCTGTCCACAGTGACGCCGTCGAACCGCCTGGTGGCCGATCCATATACCCGCCGCCTCGTCGCCCGCGACCAGGCCAATCAGGGCGCGGCGGTCCTGATGACATCCGTAGGGCGGGCGAGGGCGCTGGGCGTTCCCTCTGAGCAATTCATCTACCTGCATGGCGCCGCCGATGTGCGCGAGCGTCTGCCCATGGAGCGGGCCGATCTGTCCGCCAGTCTCGCCGCTGTCCGCGCGGCGGAGACCGCCCTGCGGCGCGCTGGCGTCGACGTGAATGATGTGGACCTTTTCGACCTTTACAGCTGCTTTCCCATCGCCGTGTTCAATCTGCGGGACAGCCTTGGCATATCCCCAGAAGATCGGCGGCCACTCACCATGACAGGGGGCCTTCCCTATTTTGGCGGGGCCGGGAACAACTATTCCATGCATGCCATCGCCGCGACGGTCCGGGCCTTGCGGAAAGAGCCGAGCGCGCGTGGGCTCGTGGCGGCCAATGGTGGTTTTCTCTCCAAGTGTTCGGTGGGGGTCTATTCGGCGCGGCCGGCCGTGCCTCTCGCCTTCGATGATGCGCCGCTCCAGGCGGAGATTGATGCGTGGGCCGCCCCCTCCCTCATAGCCGGCGCCGGATCAGGGGTCGTGGAGACTTACACGATCGACTATGCCGGGCCCGCGCCCGTGGGGGTGGTTATCGGCCGGCGGACGGAGGACGGCGCGCGCTTCGTCGCAATGACCGATCCCGCCGATCCCGCCCTAGCCCGCGCGATGATCGACGCCGAACCCCTGGGAGCGACCATCCGAGTTGCGACCTCGGCGGAGGGACGCGACCTCATCCAGAGCTTCGAACCCGCCGTCTGAACCTAAAAAATGAGAGACCCATGAGAACGCCGATCTGCGAGATGCTGGGGATCGAATTTCCTCTCCTCGCCTTCAGTCATTGCCGCGACGTGGTGGCGGCGGTGAGTCGGGCCGGGGGCTTTGGCGTTCTGGGCGCCACCAGCCATACGCCGGAGTCTATTCGGCGGGAGCTGAAATGGGTCGACGATCATGTGGACGGAAAGCCCTATGGCCTGGACGTCCTCATCCCCGACAACATGTCCACGGCGGGCGAGACCAATGTCACCTATAATGCGCTGCGCAAGCGGGTGCCCGCGACCCATAGCGCCTTTGCCCATGACCTTCTGCAGAAGGCGGGCGTGACCCTCAATGATCGCGAGGTCGCGGATGAGGCGCCCCAGCCCTTTGATCCCGGTCAGGCGCTGGAGGTTCTTGAGGCCGCGTTCGACCACCCTATTCGGCTCATCGCCAACGCCCTGGGCGTGCCGCCGCCGGCCATGATCGCAATGGGCCGCCGCCACGGGGTGCCGGTGGCCGCCCTGGTAGGGGCCAAGGAGCATGCCATCCGTCAGGTGAATGCGGGCGTGGATATTCTTGTCGCGCAGGGAACCGAGGCGGGCGGGCATTGCGGGGAGGTGAGCACCCTCGTGCTGGTCCCGGAGGTTATCAAGGCGATCAGGCCGATTCGCGAAGTGCCGGTTCTGGCCGCGGGAGGGATCATGACAGGCGCCCAGATGGCCGCCTGTATGGCCATGGGCGCGGCGGGCGCCTGGACGGGCTCTGTCTGGCTGGCCACCGTGGAATCGGAGACAAGTGAAATCTTCCGCGAAAAAATGATCGAGGCCTCGTCGCGTGAGGCTATTCGGACGCGGTCCCGGACAGGCAAGCCGGCGCGCCAGCTTCGCTCGTCATGGACCGACGCGTGGGAACGGGATCCTGCAAGCCCGGGCCCTCTGCCCATGCCCATGCAGAGCCTGATCAGCGAGGG
>Ga0116226_10001867_pt1 | contig 18306 bp, 20 predicted proteins | sample S1TSphfallax_FD_89692 | JGI IMG/M metagenome (GOLD analysis project Ga0116226, IMG submission 89692) | Host-associated microbial communities from peat moss isolated from Minnesota, USA - S1T2_Fa - Sphagnum fallax MG | ecosystem: Host-associated > Plants > Peat moss > Unclassified | place: USA... | reverse complement strand
CTTGTGCTCATCGATCGGCAAGGACTGGTGCGCAAGCATGCGTTCGGAGCAGTCGACGATCTGCGCATCGGCGCGGAAATCGGCGCCCTGACCCAGGAGGGAGGCTCGGCCCTGGCGCTTGCGCGTAGTTCCGCCGCTTGACGCTTGCCATGCTGCGACGCGATGCGGCCGCCTCGCAGCCGACGCCCGGCTGCAAAAGCGGTCATAATGTTCCTCCGCGAAGCGCAGGAATCGACGTGAACGAGCCAGTTGCCATCACCTCCAAGCTGGGTACGGACCAACGCAGCGCGCTGGAGCAGCTGCTGTTCTTCAACGCGAACCAGCATCGTCAGCGCCGCGGCATCGAGCATTCGATCAAGACCTACGGGGTTCCAGAGATCTACGAGCAGGACGGCAACTTGCGCATCCGAGTCGGGGATATAGAGGGCGTGCAAAGCCTGTTCGCCGTGTCCCGAGAGGGCAGTCCGGTCGGCGCCGCGGTCTTCGTGCGTGCCGCCCACGAACGGTTCGTCGTGCTGCATCTGGTCGTCGCACCCCGCGACGCCACCGGCGAGGAGACCAACACACCGGTGCTGTTGAAGCTCATGCATGGCATTCGCAACGCCGCACGCCGGACCCGCGGGGTCGATCGAATCGAACTGGTGTACAAGGGGCATAACCCGATGCGCCTGCATGGGTCCATGCGACTCGAGGGTTGATGGCCTCCTACGCTCAGACCGTGGGCCTCGAATCGCACCGGTTCGACGACTTGAAAGCGGTACTCGCCTGCGCCTCGCCGGCGCGTTCGGGCGATGAACTGGCCGGTCTCGCAGCCTCGAGCAATTCGCAGCGAGTTGCCGCGCGCCGCGTGCTCGCCGATCTGCCGCTCAAGCAGTTTCTGCAGGACGTCGTCGTGCCCTACGAATCCGACGAGGTGACGCGGCTCATCATCGATGGTCACGATGGCGGCGCGTTCGCGCCGATCAGCCACATGACGGTCGGCGACTTTCGCGACTGGCTGCTCTCGCACGCGGTGGACGCCGCGGTTCTCGCCTCGGTCGCGGCGGGCATCACCCCGGAAATGGCGGCCGCGGTCAGCAAGATCATGCGCAATCAAGATTTATTGACCGTCGCAGCCAAATGTCGCGTGGTCTCCGCGTTTCGCAACACCCTCGGTCTTCCGGGCCGGCTTGCGAGCCGGCTGCAGCCGAATCATCCGACCGACAACCGCGACGGAATCGCGGGCTCCATTCTCGACGGCCTGCTCTATGGCGTCGGCGATGCGGTGATCGGCATCAACCCGGCGACGGATAACGTCGCGACCACGATCGATCTGCTCGAAATGCTCGATGCAATACGTTTGCGCTTTGCCATACCGACGCAGTCCTGTGTACTCGCGCACATCACGACGACGCTGCGCGCGATCGAGCGCGGCGCTCCGGTGGATCTCGTGTTCCAGTCTGTTGCTGGAACCGAAGCGGCCAACACCGGTTTCGGGATCAACCTCGCGATGCTCGCCGAAGGCAAGCAAGCGGCCGAGAGCCTGCGCCGCGGCACGGTCGGCGGCAACCTCATGTATTTCGAGACCGGGCAGGGCAGCGCCCTTTCGGCCGACGCGCACCACGGAGTCGATCAGCAGACGCTCGAATCGCGTGCCTATGGGGTCGCCCGTGTCTACCGCCCCTTGCTGGTCAACAGCGTGGTCGGCTTCATCGGTCCGGAATACTTGTACGACTCCAAGCAAATCATCCGCGCCGGTCTCGAGGATCATTTCTGCGGCAAGCTGCTCGGGCTCCCGATGGGCTGCGATGCCTGCTACACCAACCATACGGAAGCCGATCAGGACGACATGGACTCGCTGATGACGCTGCTCGGAGTCGCGGGAGTCAATTTCCTGATCGCCGTGCCCGGCGCGGACGATGTGATGCTGAACTATCAGAGCCTGTCATTCCACGACATCGTGGGTCTGCGCAGCCTGCTCGGCCTGTTGCCGGCGCCCGAATTTCTCGACTGGCTGGGAAGCATGGCCCTGCTCGACGCTCACGGCCGACTGGTCGCCCCGGTCGAATCGCACGCGCTGCTGCAGCGCCTTGCCAACTGAAGCGGCCGCGTGGCACCCCGAGCGCCCGATCGCGTCTGGCTCCGGTTCAAGGATCTGACGCGCGCGCGTATCGGACTCGGCCGCGCCGGCGATGCCTTGCCGACGCAGCGGCTGCTGGAATTCGCGGAGGCGCATGGGGCCGCTCGCGATGCCGTTTACGGCAGCGTGGATTTTGCCGCGCTCGCGCGGCAGCTGCGTCCGCTCGACAGCGTGGCGGTGCATTCCGCGGCGCCCGATCGTACGATCTATTTGCGCCGACCCGATCTCGGCCGGCGTCTCGCGGCCGAGTGTTTCGCCGGGCTGCCTGCCGGGCCGTTCGATGCCGTGTTCGTCGTCGCGGACGGTCTTTCGGCGGGCGCGGTCCAGCGCCAAGCTGCGGGGCTGATCCACGTCCTGTTGCCGCAGCTCGCGGGTTGGCGCATCGGCCCCATCGTGCTCGCGGCGCAGGCCCGTGTCGCGCTCGGCGACGAGATCGCTGCGGCCATGAACGCCAGCATGGTCGTGGTTCTGATCGGCGAGCGTCCGGGCCTTTCGGTTCCGAACAGCTTGGGAATCTATCTAACCCACGCGCCGCGAGTGGGCTGCCGCGACTCGGAGCGCAACTGCATTTCCAACGTGCACGGCGACGGCCTCACCCAGGGACTCGCGGCCGAAAAACTCGCCTGGCTCATGAAGCAGTCACGACTCCTGGGATTTTCCGGCGTGGCGCTCAAGGAGGATGCGCCTCTCTCGCTCGCCGCGCCTGAAGTCCCATCAGAATCCCCGCAACCCCTGCAATGGAAGGTAGAGCACGATGGCCCGCCCTAATTTCATCGAACTGCCCGCGCGTGACTACGAAAAATCGAAGCGCTTCTATGAACGCGTCTTTGCGTGGACGCTGACGGAGTTCGGGCCGAGCTACGCCTGTACGCTGAGCGGTGATGTGGATGTCGGGCTGCAGGGCGACGCGAGGGAAGCGAGCGCGGCGCCGTTGCCCGTGATCCAGGTCGATGATCTCGAGACCGCGCTGGCGGCGGTCACGGCAGCCGGCGGCACGATCGTGAAGCCCATTTTCTCCTTCCCGGGCGGCCGGCGCTTTCAATTCCTCGATCCCAGCGGCAACGAGCTTGCCGTCATGGCGCCAGACGTCACCTGAACCCTGGCGCGTGGCGGCGGCGACCGAAAGATCGCAGCGGGGCGCCGTGCTCCATGGAGACGGCAAGAAGCGCTGCGCCTGGTGCAGCGAGGACCCCCTGTACGTCGCCTATCATGACGAGGAGTGGGGTCGGCCTCTGCACGACGACGAGCGTCTGTTCGAGATGCTCTGTCTCGAGGGCGCTCAAGCGGGCTTGAGCTGGCTTACGATTCTGCGCAAGCGCGACAATTACCGCCGTGCCTTCGACGGTTTCGATGCCGGGAAGATGGCGCGCTACGGTGCGCGCCGGCGGGAGCTGCTGCTGCAGGACGCAGGCATCGTGCGCAACCGGCTCAAAGTGGCGGCTTTCATCGGCAATGCGCGCGCCTATCTGGAGTTGCGCGAAACGGGACAATCCTTCGATCGCTACCTTTGGCAGTTCACCGACGGGCGCTCGCTGCACCTGCGGCCACGGCACCTCGGGGCGGTGCGCACGAGTTCGCCGGAGAGCGACGCCATGAGTCGCAGTCTCAAGGGGTTGGGATTCCGCTTCGTCGGCACCACGATCTGCTATGCATTCATGCAGGCCGTGGGCATCGTCGACGAGCATCAACGCCACTGCTGGGCCGCCGCCGCGACGACGCGGCAGCGGCGTTAGCGGCTGCGACAGCCGCCGTCCACCGCCGCCGTCGTTTGCCGCGGCTCAAGGCGTCCGCTGCGCCGTCTGACCGAACAGCACGCGGCGCGACTCCTCGGTCAAATCGGTGTTCGTGCTGAGCGCCTCTGCGCGTGCATAGGCGGCGACCGTCGCGGGTCGCGCCCTGATCGTTTCGAACCAACGCTTGAGGTTCGGGAAATCCTCGAGCTTCTGACTCTGGGCCTCGTATGGCACGATCCAGGGATATGCCGCGATGTCGGCAATCGAGTAGCTGCCGGCGAGAAAATCCCGCCCTGCGAGGCGCCGGTCGAGGACCCCGTAGAGGCGGTTGGTTTCCTTGACGTAGCGCTCGATCGCATAGGGGATTTTCTCGGGCGCATACCGCGAGAAATGGTGATTCTGACCGGCCATCGGACCGAGTCCGCCCATCTGCCAGAACAACCATTCGGTCGCTGCGACTTTGCCGCGCAGATCCTTGGGTATCAAGAGCCCGGTCTTTTCGGCGAGATAAAGCAGAATGGCGCCGGATTCGAACACCGAAACCGGCGCACCGGCGTCGGCCGGTGCGCGATCGATGATCGCCGGCATGCGGTTGTTGGGCGCTATCGCCAGAAAATCCGCCTTGAACTGCTCACCCTTGGCGATGTTCACGGGAAAGATCGTATAGGGGGTCTGGGTTTCCTCGAGATACATCGTGATCTTGTGACCGTTCGGTGTCGGCCAGTAGTACAGATCGAGCATCACTTCACCTCCGGTGGATCAACCGGCAGACCTTGCTCGCGCAAGATGGCCAGCAAAACGTCTTCGTCGCGGCGCAAGCTGCGCATGCGCGCCACGCGCCAGCGCGCGTGAGCGTCCTTGAGCCAGGGCAACATCGGTGCGTCGAACAGATCGGCGCCGGCGACGCGCCAATCGAGCACGCGACGCCTTTCGCTGAGCGCGCGAAACTCCCTGCCGTCGCCCGCGACGAATCGCTTCTCGATGTTCAGACCGGCAATCTCCGCCATGATGGTATCGCCTTGTTGCATATTCTTCGCAATTTTTTGACAAGACTCGCGACGCTCCGTTCCGGCCAGGGATTCGTGGCATGCCTCGAACAGTGGTGCGAAGCCGGGAACGAATTCGGCGGCGACGAGATCGAGCACCACACCCAGGCGAGCCGAATCCGAGTCGACGGCGCCTCTCGGCAGGCTCTTCGCCACGCCCTTCAGTGCGTCGAACATGATCACGGCGATGCGGTTCCAGTAGATGTCGAAACGCTCTCCCTGCGCCATGTCGGCGAGCACGCGATCGACTTCGACGGCATCCTTGTCGCGCAGCGCCGCCGCGAGCGTCGGCAACCAGGCGGCGGCGTTTTCGGGATCGAGCCAGCGCATCGCCGTCGCAGCATCGCGGACGTCGCACCCCGCAGTATTCGCGCAAAGCCGGACTTGCACCCAGCCGAGCGCCGCGTTGCCGGGCGCGAGCTCGCTGGCACGCATCGCCAACTCGAGCGCGGTCGGTCGCTGTACGTCGCGGCCGAACGCCAGGGCCGCTGCCGTGCCGAGCGAGTCCGCGTCGGCGCGCCGCAGCAGCGCGGCGATTGCAGCCGCCTTCCAGGCGGGATACGCCTCGGTCTCGACGTGCTGCCGGTCCGGATGTTGGGCGGCGGTGAGCGTCGCATTGCCGAACGCGTATCCCGCATGGCCGACGCACAAGGCCGTTACCAGGAGACTGCGCACCAGCACGTTCACGTCCTTCAGTCGTTTCTGTTGCGATTGCCCGCAGCCGTCAATCCCGCCGTGATCGCGAGGCGCATCGCGTCCTCGACGGAAATATCGAGCGCTTTGACGTGGTCCCGGGGGACGTAGATCGTGTAGCCGCCGAAGGCGTAGCTCATCGGAAAATACACCGTGACCCAATCCTGGCCGCCATGTTCATTGAGGACGGCGGGTACGTCCTCGCGCGTCACGAAGCCGATCGCGCGCACTTCGCCGAAGCGCGCGACGACGACCCGCTGTAGATCCCGCTTCTCCCCGCTGCCCGACGGCAGCAGGCTCAAGACGTCGCGAAAGCCGCCATACAGGGTTTTCACGAACGGGATGCGCCCGAGGAAGTCGTCCCAATACTTGAGCAGGATGCGCCCTGCATAGGCGTTGACGAGACTGCCGACCACGAGCAGCAGAGCGAAGCCGGTGATCAGCCCGAGACCGGGCCAGTAGTGCGCGGGACTCACGATGTTGAGCGAGATCAGCGCGCGCCGCAGCCAACCCTCCAAGGTGTTGACGACCCACCAAATGACGTAAACGGTCAGGGCGAGCGGCAAAACGGTCACGAGACCGCTCATCGTCAAAGTCAGGATCTTGCGCATGCGCGCATCATCTCATGATCGCAAGCTCAGGGAGGCAGGACCGCACAGAATTGCCGCTCGCTGCGCCGGTACTCCGTGGCAAGAACGAGCGCCTCGCTCTCCGGTTTCCATAGGTAATATTCCGTGACGATGCCGTTGCCCTGCGCGCGGGTCACGCTGAGCAAGCGGCTGTCGCGCCGAAACAGCACGGCTTCGTCGCCGCGGCAGGGCAGCTTCGCGTCGATCGCGTCGGGCACTGCCGGTTCGATGACCTTGCCGCTGTGCCAGTCGATCAGCACGAGCCGTTCGCATGCCTCGCCGCAGGGCGTGAATACGGCGCTCAAGTAGGCGGAGAAGTTCGGGCCGCCGACGAGGGACTGCTGCAACTTCGCTCTTTGCTCGTCCGACCCGTCGATGCTCCCAAGTTCGAGCCTGGGCACCGGGCTCGCAGGGCCCTGCGCGATCGGGTACTCGGAGAAGCGCGGGGCGCCCAGGGAACCCGGGTCCGTCGCGGCCTCGAGCCCGCGCAGATGGTCCAATTGCCGCGCCACCTCGTCGCTCAGATACCAATCGTCGATCCTCACGGCCACGTGTGCGTTCCGGGACGTCAGGTTCACGGCCAGCAAGGCATGATCGGGGCATTCGCCGGTCGTGGCCTCGCTGTCGCCCGCCCCGGTACCGCCGACTCCGCCACGCGCGCGACAGGCGCTGTATTGCGTGAAGGCTCCATAGATGTTCGGCGCGCCCGGTTCATCGGGCGCAAGAAAGACGAGGTAGCGCCCCGGCGGCACGTCGATCGAAAATTTGGTGTGGTCCGCGGCGACCGACACCGTCCTGCGCCGCGAGGTGTCGATTTCGCAGGCATAAGCCGTCATGCTCGGCATGCTGGGACTCGGGAAGCTGATCTCACCCTCGATCATGGCGGCCCCGCTCATGCGGGCGGCCGTACAGCCGAGGAGCGCGAGGACGGCGCCGCCGATGCGCAATCCGTGCCCCAATGCAGCTAAACTCCGATCGATGGTTTCATCGGCAACATGGTAGCGACGCAGACTCATGCAAGCCACAGGTATTCGCATCGATCCGGCGGCGCCCGCCGACATTCCGCTGATCCTCTGTTTGATTCGAGAGTTGGCGGACTACGAAAAACTGGGTGATCAGGTGGTCGCGACCGAAGCGTCTCTGCACGAATCGCTGTTCGGCTCTGCGCCGGCCGCGAGCGCCGTGGTCGCGCGCGTCGACGGCGAGGCCGCGGCCTTCGCGCTTTTTTTCAGGACTTTTTCCACCTTCCTCGGCAAGCCGGGTCTCTATCTCGAGGATCTTTACGTGCGTCCGGATTTTCGCGGCAGATCCGTCGGCAAGCGTTTGCTTGCGCATCTGGCCGCACTCGCGCTCGAGCAAGGCTGCGCACGGTTCGAGTGGGCGGTTCTCGATTGGAACCAACCCGCACGCAGCTTCTACGAGTCGCTCGGCGCCGAGGCCAATTCGAGCTGGATACCCTACCGCGTCACGGGGGACGCGCTGCGGCGTCTGGCGGCCGCCGCTCACTGACGCGGCAATAGAAAACGAATGCCCTCGGCATTCAGGACGACCCCGTCGCGACGGATCCGTTCCACGCTCGGACCCTCGCTGAGGCGCATCCCTTCCCGGTACTTACGACCATTGATGTAGACGAAGCGGTCGCTCGGACTGGTTGCATAGACGTGCACGTCGAGATGCAGATCCGGCAGGGCTTGCGCGCCGGTCAGATTCACTTGGTCGATCGAGGGCAGCACTTCGTCCGGCGGCTCGTCCGTCCTGACGGTGGTCGACTTTGCGGACTCCGCCGGCCGCGAGCCGGGGTCCGATCGGCGGCTCGCCGGCTTGTCCGTCGCCGCGCCGCTTTCTGCAAGCGGAATTTCCGGCGCGTAGCTCGCCGGCGCCCCATCCATCGGACTGAAATGCCCACCTGAGGAGTCCGCGGCAGTGACCGGCTCCGTCGCCGCCGCCGGCTCGGGTGCCGGGTTCGGCACGGCAGCAGGCACCGGCGCAGGCGCCACCTCCGGTGCGCCGCCCGCGAGATAGCTGTGGTTCCCTGCGACCGGCACCAGTCTCGGTGCCGACAGGGTTTCACGCCGCAGGAGCACGATGCTGAGCACGAGCAGATTGACGGCCAGGAGGATTCCCAGCGCGACCGCCCATAGAGGCAGGCGTGACCCTCGCGTTGGCGCTCCAGGGTCCATGAGCCCGGGCGCACTCTGGCGCTGTCGCTCCAATTCGGATTTCTTCAAGGCGTCGAGTATGAAGGACATAGCGTAGTTCCTGGGGCTCCCTTTAACCGCCGCGCGCCGCCGGCTTCTGCAGCAACGGCGAGTCGGGATCTGCAAGGGCGGTCTCGAGCACCATCTGGGTCTGTATGCCGGCGATGCCGTCGACGTTCAAGCGATGTTCGCGTTGAAAATTTTGGACTTCGACGGCGAGATCCTGGTCGAACAGGTCGCCGGTCTCCGGATCGACGGCCGCGCCGCGGAGCGCATTCAAACTGCGTCGCAGCCACCGGACTTCATCCCCGCTCATGCCCACCGACAGATCACGAGTACGGCGTGTCTTCGGGCGCCACACGACCGTGAACTCGCCGAACCACAATGGGGAGACCGCATCCAGCGGAATTTGTTCCGATCGATCGCCCAAGTCCAAGGTCGCGACTCGATCGCTGAGCCCGGTCAAGACGATCCGATGGCGATGGCCCGCAGTGTCGGTCAAGGTCAGAATGGCCGGCCGGTTGAGCATGCGCACTTCCTCCCACGAACCCTTTTGGTCGAAACAGGCGAGCCCCGCCTTGCTCGCCTGTCCACAAGGGTCGCGGTTGTCGGGCAAGGTCATGCCCCAAAGCGCGAACAAGCGCCGATAGGCTTCGGCGTCGCCCGTGTCTGTCGCACGCGCCTCGAGCACGCCATTCAGCGTCGTCGTGCTCATGGGCACCGCTGGCGGCGCCGCTGCTGCCGGACTGCTGCCCGCGGGCAGCGTGCTCAGGGCAGGCGCGGCGCCGACGATGGCCTGCGCCGGGCTCATCGAGGCCGCAGCGACGCCGGCCGCCCGCAGTGGCACCGGCGTGGGCGCCCCGGCAGCAACGGTCTCGGCGCTGAACGGTGCATGCAGTGCCCGTGACCAGAATGTCCAGCCGACGAGCAGCGATGCCCCGAGCGCGGCGACCGCGGTCCCGCCGACCAGCCAACCAATCCACGCGGGAGCGAAGCGGCGTCCATAAACTTCGCCGGCGGCACGACGGACCAAGGCGGCCGTGACGCGGCGCGACTCCTGCGTATAGGCACCCAACAAAGCCCGGTCGCAACACACGTTGATGACACGTGGAATTCCCGATGACAAGCGGTGCACCTCGCCGAGTGCGCCGGCCGTGAACACTTCGCCGGTGACACCGGCGACGCGCAGGCGGTGCTTTACATAGGCCCTCGTCTCGTCGCTGCTCAAGGGGCTGAGGTGATAGCGCCCGGTGATGCGCTGAGCGAGTTGTCGCAGATCGTTGCGATCGAGCAGGACGCGCAGTTCGGGCTGGCCGATCAGGATGATCTGCAGGAGTTTTTGCGTCGGCGTCTCGAGATTGGTCAGCAGGCGAACCTGCTCCAGCACCTCCGCCGACAAATTCTGCGCCTCGTCGACGATGACGATCACCCGCCGACCTTCCGAGTGCGCCTCGAGCAGCCGTCGATTCAAGGCATCCACCAACTGTTTGACGCTGCCACGGTCGGCCGCCGCGATGCTGACGCCGAGTTCTTCGCAGATGGTCAGCAGAAATTCCGCCGGCGAGATCCGCGGGTTCAGGATCACCGCGACATCCGCATGCTGCGGCAGTCGTGACAACAGCGTACGCACGACCGTCGTCTTGCCGGTACCGACTTCGCCGGTGAGCTGGATGAAGCCGCCGGATTCGTTGATGCCGTAGAGCAGGTGCGCGAGCGCCTCGGCATGCCGCTCACTCAAATAGAGGTAGCGCGGGTCCGGTGTGATCGCGAAGGGCTTTTCGCTGAGTCCGAAGAAACTCGTGTACATGCGCGTCTTAAGATGACATCAACTCGAACCGCGGTGCAAATGACTGGCGCGGGTCAGCAGCGTCGAACCGAAGCGGCGGCGAATGTCGTCGACGGCCGCATCCAGCGGGCTGGGCTGCCCCGGTGCCGGCGAAAACAGGTCCGCCTGACCGGCGTCTTCCCGCAAGCCGCTGAGGCCGCAGCCCAAAAGTCTCACCGCCGCTTGCGGCTGCCGTCTCAGCCATTCGTCCAGCAGCTCGACCGCGATCCGGCAAAAAACCGCCGTTTCCATGCTCGGCGGGTCGATCGCCCGTTGCCGGGTATAGGTCTTGAAATCCTGGCGCCGGATCTTCACCGTCAGCGTGCCGGCCCGCAGGCGCTGCTCGCGCAAGCGGCCCGCGGCGCGGTCGGCGAGGCTGATCAACTGTGCGCGCAACTCGCGCGGTTCACGCAAATCCATCGGAAAAGTCTCCTCGGCGCTGATGGATTTTTCGCACGCTGAGGCAACGACCGGTCGGTCGTCGATGCCTGCCGCGCGCTCACGCATCGTCCTGCCGTGCTTGCCGAACGCCTGCCACAGCGTCTGCTCGTCCGCGCGGCGCAGATCGCCGATCGTGCGAATGCCGGACGCTTGCACGCCGGGCAGCGATTTCGGACCGATCCCGAACAGGCGTTCGACCGGCAAGGGGTCGAGCACCGCGCGCAGATTGTCCGGACCGATCCGGAACAGGCCGTCCGGCTTGTTCAAGTCCGATGCGATCTTGGCGAGCAGCTTGTTCGGCGCGATGCCGACCGAGGCGGTCAACGCGGTCTTGGCGCGAATCCGTGCGCGGATCTGCGCGGCAATCGCCTCGGCCGACCCCATGAGCCGTTCACTCGCGGTCACGTCGAGAAAAGCCTCGTCGAGTGACAGTCCTTCGACCACGGGCGTGATGTTGTGAAAAATTTCGAACACCTCGGCCGAGACTGCTTGATAGACGCTCATGCGCGGCCGTACGCAGATGGCCTCGGGACATCGGCGCAAGGCTTCGCCGATCGGCATCGCCGAGCGCACGCCGTACCGGCGCACCGCATAGTTGGCCGCGGCCACGACGCCGCGACCCTCGGTGCCGCCCACGATCAAGGGTTTGCCGCGCAGTGCCGGGTTGTCCCTTTCCTCGACCGACGCATAGAAGGCGTCCATGTCGACGTGCAGGATCGCGCGATTCATGGCGCCCACTCCGCAGGGTTCAGGGGATGCCGCCGACATGTTACACCTGCATGGCGGAATACACGAAGACCCCGGTCACCGTGACGACCAAAAGCACTGAGTACACGATCAGCAAACCGAAGGCTTTGGCCAGGGTGTTGAACCAGCTACGGGCGAACACGTTCTTGAGCGCCAGCACCGTGTAAATGGCCATGGCCCAGTTGAATATCGTGGTCAGCGAGTCGACCGGGATGGCCAGCCGTGGCCAGAACGAAAGCGCATCCTTGAGCAGCAATATGGCGGTGATCAACGAAAAGTAGAAAGCATGCAGGTGGATGAAAAACAGCAGGTGTTCGGCATAGCGCACGCGCGGCCACCAGTAGACCAGCATGTGCAGCAAGGCGATCAGCGGCAGGAAAATGAACATCGCTTTCGGCAGCGTGCTCAGGGCGACGTGGAGGATCGACTCGCCGCGGTCGGCAACCGTGGTCAGGCAGCCGTGCCGGAGCCTCGCCTGCCATGCGGGGTAGGCGTGCCCGAACAGATCCACTCTGATCTCGTTGCAAAAATCCTCGGGCGTCCGGTGCGCCTCGACATCCTTTTGATCGAGATGGATGAGTTCCGCGGTCTCGCTCGGACGAATGAACGAGGCGACCAGGAACAGCAGGACGCTCATGACGAGGTAGAGCCGAAACGGCGGCAGGTAAGCCTCGCGCCGTCCCGCGACGAACTCCAGCGTCAACTTGCCGGGCTTGAGCCAGAGCAGACGCAGCGTCCGCCACAGGCGCGAATCCGAGTGCGTGATGCCCTCGAAGATCTCGTGGATCAGTTCGCCGGTGCTCGGCACATGCACGTCGGCGCGCTGGCCGCAGCTCGCACAAAAGGCACCCAGCAGGATCGCGCCGCAATTCTTGCACTTGCCGACCTGGCCCAAGCGTGGATCGGCGTGCGTGAGCTGGGCAAGGCTCAGCTGCGTGAACGTCACGGAGTCGCCGAATTGCAGAGCCGCCTCGGCACGCGTGCGCGGGCCGGCATCACGCTCGTAGTCGGCGAGCGCAGACTCGCTGACGAAGCGCAGGACCAGCTCGCGCACGGCGCACAGGCGCCCCGCCGGCTGCTGCTCGTCCGCGCCGCGCAGCACATCCGCGCCCGTGTATCCCGGCAGATGCCCGGCGGCGCGCAAGTGCCCGTCCAGCCAGCGATCAAACTCCTCGATACGCTGCCCGTCGACCAGCGCACGCATCCGATGGACGATGGCGCCGACGCCGGTCGGCGATGAACCGCCGCTCAAACGCTCAACCGCAAGTCGCGGTCAAATGAGATCCTTGACGCCATCGCGCTCTTCCAACAATTCCCTGTGAGATGCATCCATCCTGGCGCGGCTGAATTCGTTGATGCTGAGTCCTTGCACGATCTGGTAACTGCCATCCTGGCAGGTTACCGGATACGAATAAATCACGCCTTCCGGGATTCCGTAGCTGCCATCCGACGGGATCGCCATGCTGACCCAATTGCCCGCGGGCGTGCCGAGCACCCAATCGTGGATGTGATCGAGTGCCGCCGCGGCTGCGGACGCCGCGGACGAGGTGCCCCGCGCCTTGATGATCGCCGCGCCGCGCTGTTGCACGACAGGAATGTAACTGTCCTTGAACCAGGTGTCGGAGACCACCGACAGCGCAGCCTTGCCGGCCACGGTGGCGTGGTGTAGGTCCGGGTACTGGGTGGCCGAGTGGTTGCCCCAGATGATCACCTTCTTCACGTCCGCGAGCGCCGCGCCCGATTTCTCCGTGAGCTGGGCGAGACCGCGGTTGTGATCGAGTCGGGTCATCGCCGTGAACTGTCCCGGCGACAGCGAGGGCGCGTTGCGCTGTGCGATCAGCGAATTCGTGTTGGCGGGATTGCCGACTACGAGCACGCGCACGTCGCGGCTCGCGACGGCATCCAAGGCCTTGCCCTGGACCGAGAAGATCTTCGCGTTCTCGAGCAACAGGTCCTTGCGTTCCATGCCCGGGCCGCGGGGTCTTGCGCCGACGAGCAGCGCGAACTGACAGTCTTTGAACGCCACGTTGGCGTCGTCCGATGCGGTGATCTTGTTCAAGGTCGGGAAAGCGCAGTCGTTCAACTCCATGACGACGCCTTGGACGGCGCCCTGGGCGGCCGGAATTTCGAGCAGGTTCAGGTTGATCGGCTGGTCGGTACCGAGCATCTGGCCGGACGCGACGCGAAAGGCGAGTGCGTAGCCGATGTTGCCTGCAGCGCCCGTGATGGTGACGGTGACTGGCTTCTTCATGAGTTTCTCCGGCGAAAGGAGCGGAATGGTAGCCGAAAACGCGGCCATCCAGCAGCCGGGCGCGCGGCCCGAAACCGGGACTCGAAGCGAATTTTGCGCCCTGACGATGGCAAGAAAACAATTTCAAAAAAAGTGCTTGCATGTACTAGTGATATATCCTAGTATAACACCAGGTCACCAATACACCTGTTCCGAACCACCCTCGCAGGAGAATCCCATGAAAAACGAAATTTCCAACAAACTGTCCGCTCTCGCAATCGCCCTGTCGATCAATGGCTTGCTGATCGGCGGAGTCGCCTATCTGTTCGCCGGCCAGACGCACGCAGCAAGCCCGATCGTCGCGGTCGCCCAGCATTCGCCGTCGGACACGACCCACACCACGGCGGGTGTCTGACTCGCCAAGGCGTCCCAGGCCGAGCCGGTAGAATAGTATGGTACATAGCCGGTACACCTGGGGCGTCAACGCATCGAGCAGCGTAATGGAAGCGAACTGGAACGACAATCAGCCCATCTATCGCCAGCTGCGCGATCGAATGGTCGCTTTGATCCTCGAGGGCGCCCTCGGCGAGGGCGATCCGTTGCCCTCGGTGCGCGCCGTCGCCGCAGACTACCGGCTGAACCCGCTGACCGTGCTCAAGGCCTACCAGCAGCTCGTCGATGAAAACCTGGTCGAGAAGCGACGCGGTCGGGGCATGTACGTGGGCGTCGGGGCGCGCGAATCCTTGCTGGCCGGGGAACGCGAGCGCTTCCTGCGCGATGAATGGCCCCAGATACTCGCCCTGATCAACCGACTCGGATTTTCCGCCGAGGAGCTGTTCGCGCGCGCACCGGCGACCACCCATCCTGCGCCGCCCCCGCGCGGCACCGACAATAAATAACCGAGAACTCTTCTTATGCCTCCCCTCATCGAAGCCCGAGAATTGTCCAAGCGCTACGGCAAGCATCTCGCCCTCGACCGCGTGAGCTTTTCGATAGAAAGCGGCCGCATCGTCGGCCTGATCGGCCCGAACGGTGCCGGTAAGACCAGCGCGTTGCGCTCACTGCTCGGCTTGACGAATTATGAAGGCCACTTGCGCGTGCTCGGCCGTGAGCCGCTGCGCGAGCGGACCGCGCTCATGGCGGACGCCTGCTTCATCGCCGACGTCGCGGTATTGCCAGGCTGGCTGCGCGTCGATCAGGCGATCGACTTCGTCGCCGGCGTGCATCCCAAGTTTCGCCGCGAGCGCGCCAAGGCCCTGCTCGAAAGGACGCAGATTCGCGGCAGCCACCGCATGCGCGAGCTGTCGAAGGGCATGAAGACGCAGGTGCACCTCGCACTCACCATGGCGATCGATGCCAGATTGTTCGTGCTCGACGAGCCGACTCTGGGCCTCGACCTGTTGGCTCGCCGCAGCTTCTACGACGCGCTCGTCAACGATTACATGGATGAGACGCGCACGATCCTGATCACGACGCATCAGGTCGAAGAGGTGGAGAATCTGCTCACCGACGTGATGTTCATCGACAAGGGCCGCATCGTGCTCGACTGCTCGCTCGAGGCCGTGGCGCAGCGCTATGCGGCGGTCGCGGTCAGCGGCGCGGGGCTCGATGCGGCACGCGGACTGCGACCTTTCTACGAACGGCGCACGCTCGGCAAGACCGTTCTCTACTACGAGAATCCGGATTTCGCCAAACTGGCCGACTTCGGCGAAGTGTTGACGCCGAGCGTTTCCGACCTGTTCGTCGCCAAGTTGGCGGGAGAAGCCTCATGAACAACAGCAGCTGGTTGATACGTCGCGAATTCTGGGAGAACCGCGCGATCTGGCTCGTGCCGGCCGTGATCGCGGGACTTTTGATGATCGGTGCCGTCTTCGGCCACGTGCAGTTCGGCGGCGATCTGTTCCGCCCCGATGGCCCCGGCGGTGGTGTCCCGTCGCAGGTCAGTCTTTACGCGCTTTCGGGCGTGGTCACCTCGATGTTCCTGATCATCATGTCGGTTTATTCCGGCTGGTATCTGCTCGACTGTCTGCATGCAGACCGAAAGGACCGCAGCATTCTCTTCTGGAAGTCGCTGCCGATCTCGGACTCAGAGACGGTGCTCGTGAAGCTCCTGGTCGGTCTCATCGTCATTCCGCTCGTCTATTTCGCAATCGCCGACGTCACGATCCTGTTCATGGCGTTCATCTTGAGTCTGCGCACCGGCGCCTGGGCGGCCAGCGGTTTTTGGCATCCGTCGCTGTGGCTTCAGACCCAGGGCTTCTGGCTCTATACCATCGTCACGCTGGCCATCTGGTTCCTGCCGGTGGCAGGCTGGCTGATGCTGATTTCCGCCTGGGCAAGCCGCGCCGTGATTCTTTGGTCGGTATTGCCGCCGCTCGCGATCTTCATCGGCGAACGCTGGATGTTCGGCACGTATTATTTCGGTCGCGAACTGCTGGATCGACTCGGGGCAGGCTACGCGCGGTACGCGTTCAACGTCACCGAAGGCGGCGAGGGCTGGAAGACCGAAGTCTTGCACCCGGGTGGCGGCGACGAAACCGTCAGTTTTCCGACCAGTCTCTGGCATCTGCTCGATCCGGTCGGGTTCTTCGGCAGCCCGGCCACCTGGATCGGTGCCGCGGTCGGCGTCGCCCTGATCTTCGCCGCCATCCAGTTGCGGTCGCGGCGCGCCGAGATCTGACGCCTGTCGGCGAGGCTCGGCGCGGCGAGCGGCGTTGCGGCGCGGTGTTGGTATCGCGCCGGACTCGGTGCAAAATACTGCGCCGGGTTCTTACCGGCCGCAGCCCAAGGAGTGTTCGATGTACAAGACCAAGATAGATCTGTCGGAGAAGGTCCGCCGCAGCGTGATCACCGTCTTGAATGACCGCCTCGCCGACGCAATCGATCTGCAAAGCCAGGTGAAGCAGGCACACTGGAACGTCAAGGGCCCCAATTTCATTGCGCTGCACGAGCTGTTCGACAAAATTTCCGATGTGCTCCTCGAGCAGATCGACGACATCGCCGAACGCGTCACGAGTCTCGGCGGCACCGCCGAGGGCACGGTTGCCGTGGCGGCCAAACGCAGCAAACTCAAGAACTATCCCCTGAGCATCACCGCCGGCAAGGACCACTTGTTCTACTTGTCGACGCAGCTCGCGGCCTTTGGCAAAGCGGCGCGCGCGGCGATCGACGCGACCGATCAATTCGGCGACGCCGATACCGCGGATTTGTTCACCGGCATCTCGCGCGGAATCGACAAGTATCTGTGGTTCCTAGAGGCGCACTTGCAGGAGAAAGCCTGAATCCGGCCCCGGGCCCAGGCCGCGCGCCGCGCCGCGAGAGTCAGCCGAGAAGATTCGCGAAATAGCTGTTGTGCAGGCGATTCACGGCATCGGTTCGTTGCCGCAGGCCCTTGAACAGCCGCGCCCGATCCCCGAACGCCTTCTCGATGTGTTGCACCTTGAGTGCGCGCGTCTGATTGAAAGTCGGGACACCGCCAAGCGCAGCGGCAAAGTCATTGAAATCGATCAAGAAGTCGGCCCAGCCTTTTTCGCCGTCGGACGATGGTTCCAACGTCACCATCGGCCCGTTGTAGCTGACGCTGAACAGGGACGCACGGTCGCGGTGCAGGCGGCTCGCCGCGGTCACGACATTGGGTCTATAGCGGTGTTCCTTGTAATAGCCGCGGCAGAATGCGAAATATTCAGCCAGCACCTGCGGATACCCCGCGGCGGGAAACGCCCACAGACTCTTCGTATAGCGCGCCTTCCACGACTCGGCCGGCAAATCCCGCATCCATTCGTGGGCAAACACGACGACGCCTCGAGAGGCCGGAGCTTGAGTGGCATTCAACGCCTTGTGCACCCCGGTGAGCACGGCGTTGCGCAGCCCCGGCGTCGACAAGACGCCGCCGACCGAGGAGCCGAAGGCCGGCAGGACGTTGCGCATCACCGAGTTGCGGATCTGCCAGATGCCGGACCGGGACGTCGCTTTGTCGAGGTCGAACGTGCGCCGCTCGACCGTGACCCGGTCGCTGAAAGGCGCGAGATGCAGGCGCAGTGCGCCGGGCGCCTCGGAAATTCTTGCATAGCGGGCCGTGAATTCTTCGAGCGAATACGCCCGGTAGTCGATCTTGACCGGCCGCAAGGGAACGACGCGCAACACCACTTCGTGCACGATGCCGAGCAGACCGAAACTCGAGCGCAGAACGCGCATCAATTCGGGCTCTTTTTCCGTCACGGTCATCTGCTTGCCCTGAGGCGTGACTATTTTCAGCTCCATGACGCAGGCCGCCATTTGCGCAAGACCGTCCTGGAAAGACGCCTGCGGCAGGGTCGTGACGGCGACGGCGCCCAAGGAAATGTTGGCGATCTCCGGTGTCAGCGGCAGTTCGAGACCGCGCTCGGTCAATGCGCGAACGAGCGTGCCCATGCGCACGCCGGCTTGCGCGCGGACGAATCCTTCTCCGAACTCCAGAATTTTGTCGAGCGCGCTCGTGTCCACCAAGGTGCCGCCGTCACCGCCGACGCAGCGCGCCTGGGAATAGTCACAGCCGACCACGCGCACCGGGCTCGGGTAGGTCTTGGGCTTGCCGATGATCGTCGGGATGTCTTCCGGGCGGATCGGCCGCAGCATCAGCCGTGGTCGCCGATAGACACCGGAACTG
>Ga0116226_10001866_pt1 | contig 18311 bp, 8 predicted proteins | sample S1TSphfallax_FD_89692 | JGI IMG/M metagenome (GOLD analysis project Ga0116226, IMG submission 89692) | Host-associated microbial communities from peat moss isolated from Minnesota, USA - S1T2_Fa - Sphagnum fallax MG | ecosystem: Host-associated > Plants > Peat moss > Unclassified | place: USA... | reverse complement strand
TATCTGGTGGCGATCACCGCGGACGGCACGGTGGCGGGCTACGCCTATGCCAACGCCTATCGGGCGCGGGCGGCGTATCGCGACACCCTGGAGGATTCGGTCTATCTGCGGCCCGATCTGACGGGCCAGGGCATCGGCGGGCGACTGCTGCAAGCGGTGATCGACGAGAGTGCCGCGCGCGGCTTTCGCCAGATGATCGCGGTGGTGGGCGACAGCGGCAATCTGCCGTCGGTACGCCTGCACCAGCGGCTGGGGTTCCAGCTGATTGGCACGCTGCGATCGGTGGGGTTCAAGCACGGGCGGTGGCTCGACACGGTGCTGCTGCAGCGCGCGCTGGGGCCGGGGGCTGGCGCGCTTCCCACGCGCGACTGAGCTTCCCACGCGCGACTGAGTCGGAACCAATCCCGACGCCGTGGGTTCAGCTTCGGTCCACCGGCCGCTTCACAGCGGGCCGGAGCCGTTCCCGTGTCCGAGGAATTTGCCGCCGATGAAATTGTTCAAATGTCAGCATTGCGGCCAGGTGCTGTATTTCGAGAATTCGTCCTGCCTCGGCTGCCAGCGCAAGCTGGGCTACGTACCGGATCAGGCCCTGCTGACCGCGGTCGATCGGGCGGGGGATGGCACATGGATGTCGACGGCGATGCCCGGGCGGCGCTTCAAGGCCTGTGAGAACGCCGCGTTCGACGCCTGCAACTGGCTGATGCCCGCGAACGAGGCGGCCAAATATTGCCAGGCGTGCCGGCATAATCACGTGGTGCCGGACCTGTCGCTGGATGCCAACCTGCAGAACTGGCGCAAGCTCGAGATCGCCAAGCATCACATGGTCTATTCGCTGTTGCGCCTCGATCTGCCGATCGCGACCCGGCAGGACGATCCGGCGGGGGGGCTGGCGTTCGATTTTCTCAGCGAGACGGCGACCGCCGGCGGCAAAATACTGACCGGCCATGATGACGGGCTGATCACGCTGAACCTCAACGAGGCTGATGACGCCAAGCGAGAGGCGCTGCGCCAGCAGATGGGCGAGCCGTATCGCACCCTGCTGGGCCATTTTCGCCACGAGATCGGCCATTATTACTGGGACCGGCTGGTGCGCGACGAGCGGCGGCTGGAGGAATGTCGGGCGGTGTTCGGCGACGAACGGGCCGATTACGACCAGGCGCTGCGGTCCTATTACGCGAACGGCCCCGCGGCCAACTGGCAGAACTTCTTCATCAGCGCCTACGCGACCGCCCATCCGTGGGAGGATTTCGCCGAGACCTGGGCGCATTACATGCACATCGTCGATACGCTGGAGATGGCGGCCTCGTTCGGCATCGCCATCCATCCGGCGCTGACGGTGCCGGAGATGTTCGCTGCGGATATCGCGTTCGATCCTTACCAGGCGGGGCCGATCAACCAGCTGGTGACCGCGTGGCTTCCGCTGGCGCAGGCGGTCAATGGCATCAACCGCTGCATGGGGCAGCCGGACCTGTATCCGTTCGTGCTGACCGAGGCGGTGATCGGCAAAATGGCGTATATTCATGGCCTGGTGCATGCCCAACGCGGTGCGGCCGACGCGCCGACGCGCGAGGCCGCCATGCCGGCTGGGGCGACCACGCCGGTTGCCATGGACGCGCCGATGGCAAGCGCCGGCTGAGCGTGCGAGGCTCCCCCGGTTTAGACCCGAACGATATGACAAGCATGATGCGACCCGAAGCGAAGACTGTCCCCGGGCAGGCCGCGAGCGGCGGCATGGGCGGCGCGCGGATCTATTATCTGCATCCCCTGCTGGCGGGGCCGCCGGGCGGGTGGGGACCGCAGTTCGCCCGGATCGCAGCACTCGGCTTCACCCATGTGCTGCTGGCGCCGCCGTTCCAGCCGGACGCCAGCGGCCTCGTGTTCGCAACCGCCGACTTCGCCACGCTGCATCCCGCCTTGGGCGGCGGGGACGCGACGGCGGCGCTGGCGGCGGCCGTGATCGCGGCTGAACAAGCGGGGTTGCGGCTGTTGCTCGACCTCGTGGTCCGCCCGCGGGCCGCGGACGTGGCGGGGACCGCGCCACCCGATCCCAGATGGTCGCCCCAGGCTGGCGGGCCGCCTGATTGGGACGCGCTGCTGGCGACATGGCGGGACGCGGGGATCGCCGGCTATCGCTGCGACGCGCCGCAGCGCGCGCCAGCCGAATTCTGGCGCCGGCTGATCGCGGCCGACCGGCGGGCGGGCGCGACCAGCTTGTTCCTCGCCTGGTCGCTGGGCTGCGGAGAAGCGGAAGCCGAAGCGCTGTCCGGCTGCGGCTTCGATCTGGCGGCGTCCGCCTCATGGGCGTGGAATTTTCGCGATGGCTGGCTGGCCGAGGACACGCGGCGCGCCGGGTTGGTCGGCACGCCGCTGGCGATGCCCGAGCTGCCGTTCGGCGCGCGCCTCGCGGGCCCGGCCGCCGCGCGCGCCCTGACCCTGGCCGCGACATTTTCCCCAGCCTGGCTGATGCCCATGGGCTTCGAGTTCGGCGCCGGGGCGCCGCTCGATCCGGTTCGCGACGGGGCTTCGGACTGGGCTGCGCTGACGGCTTCTCCCCCCGAGGACCGCACCGCGTGGGTCGAGGAAGCCAACGCGCTGCACGCGTCGCTGGCCGCGGCGCCGACCGCCCGGATCGTCTCGGCCGTCGGCCAGCCGATGGCGATGCTGCTGCGGGATGGCGATGGCGGCGCGGTGATCCTCGCCAACGCCGACGATGCGGCGCCGGCCCTGGTGCCGGGCAGCCGCATCCTGTTGCGCGCCGATGGCAGGCACGCGGTGGGCGACGTCACCCCCGACGCGACACTGACGCTGGCGCCGGCGGCGACCCGTGTGCTGAAGCTGCGCCCGCTGCCACCGATGGTCCCCGCGAACGACGCGGGGTCCGCCCCGCGGGTGGGTGCCGACGCGGGCCGCATCGCGATCGAGGCGATCACGCCGCTGGTCGAGAACGGGCGGCTGCCGGTGAAGCGGCGCGTCGGCGAGATGGTCACCGTGGCGGCGGACATCGTCACTGACGGCCACAGCATGCTGTCGGCGGCGGTGCAATGGCGGGCGGTGGGTGCGGCCGCGTGGCAGGAGGTGCGCATGACGCCGCTGGGCAATGACCGGTATCAGGCGGCGTTTCCCCTGGGGCACCTGGGTTCATTCGAGTTCAGCGTGATCGCCTGGGAAGACCGCTTCGCCGCGTTCCGGGACGAATTGACCAAGAAGCACCAGGCTGGCCTCGATGTGACCTTGGAGTTGGAGGAAGGGCGTCTGCTGGTGGCCGAGATCGCCGCCGAGGCGGATCAGCCGGCGCTGGCCGATCTCGCCCTCCGGCTGGCCGAGGCCGATGCGGAGAAACGGCGGATCGCGCTGCTGTCGGCCGATGTGGAACGCGCCATGCGCGCCGCCGATCCGCGTCCGTTCCTGCAGCGCTCACCGGACATCCGGGTGGATGCCGAGCGCCGGTGCGCGAGCTTCGCCAGTTGGTACGAGTTGTTCCCGCGCTCGCAAAGCGGCGATGCCAACCGGCACGGCACGTTCGACGACGTGATCGCGCGGCTGCCGGCGATCGCCGCGATGGGGTTCGACGTGCTGTATTTCCCGCCGATCCATCCGATCGGGCGCACCCATCGCAAGGGCCGCAACAATGCGTTGCAGGCGGGGCCTGACGATCCTGGCAGTCCGTATGCCATCGGCGCGGACGAAGGCGGCCATGACGCGGTGCATCCCGAGCTTGGCACCATCGAGGATTTCCGCCGCCTGGTGAACGCGGCCGCGGCGCGGGGGCTGGAGATCGCGCTCGATTTCGCGATCCAGTGCTCGCCCGATCATCCCTGGCTGCGTGAGCATCCGGAATGGTTCGATTGGCGGCCGGACGGCAGCATTCGCTATGCCGAGAATCCACCGAAGAAATACGAGGACATCGTCAACGTCGATTTCTATGCCGCCGGCGCCCGCCCCAGCCTGTGGCTGGCGCTGCGCGATATCGTGCGGTTCTGGGCGTGCGAGGGAGTACGGATCTTTCGCGTGGATAATCCGCATACCAAGCCGTTTCCGTTCTGGGAATGGCTGATCGCCGACATCCGCGGGGAATTCCCCGACACGATGTTCCTGGCCGAGGCGTTCACCCGCCCGAAGGTGATGTACCGCCTGGCAAAGGTGGGATTCTCGCAGTCCTACAGCTACTTCACCTGGCGCAACAGTGCCGCCGAATTCCGCGAATATCTCACCGAGCTCAACACGCCGCCGCAGAGCGACTTCTTCCGGCCGAACTTCTTCGTCAACACGCCCGATATCAATCCGATTTTCCTGCATGATTCAGGACGCCCTGGCTTTCTGCTGCGCGCAGCCCTGGCGACGACCTTGTCCGGGTTATGGGGCGTCTATAGCGGCTTCGAGCTGTGCGAGGCGCGGGCGTTGCCGGGGCGCGAAGAATATCTGGATTCAGAAAAATATCAGATCCGCGCTTGGGACTGGGCACAGCCTGGCAATATCGTGGCCGAGATCACCCGGCTGAACATGATCCGCCGCGCCAATCCGGCGCTGCAGAGCCATCTCGGCGTGGTGTTCCTGGACTGCGACAACGACCAGATTCTGTGCTTCATGAAGCAATCGGCCGATGGCGACAACATGGTGATCACGGCGATTTGCATGGACCCGCATAACGTACAAAGCGGCACGCTGCGGCTGGTACCGGCGATCTGGCGGTTTGCCGACCGTCCCTCGCTGCGCCTGGAAAGTCTGATGTCCGGGGAACGCCTGGAGTGGTTTGGTGACGACCAGCCGATCCGTCTCGACCCCGCCGCCCTGCCCTTCGCGATTTGGCGCGTGCGCGCGCCGCTGGAAGATTGATCATGTCCAAGAAGCCGTATTCCGCAACCCCGCCTGTGTCCGACCCGCTATGGTACAAAGACGCCACGATCTATCAGCTGCACGTCAAATCCTTCTGTGACAGCGATGGCGATGGGATCGGCGATTTCAAAGGCCTGATCTCGAAACTGGACTATATCGTCGATCTCGGTGTCGATGTGGTCTGGCTGTTGCCGTTCTATCCCTCGCCGCGCCGCGACGATGGCTATGACATCGCCGATTATCGCGGTGTATCGGCCGACTATGGCAGCATGGCCGACGTCAGGCGGTTCATCGCCGAGGCGCATCGCCGGGGCCTGCGGGTGGTGACCGAGCTGGTGATCAATCACACGTCGGACCAACATCCCTGGTTCCAGCGGGCGCGCGCGGCCAAGCCCGGCTCCGCGGCGCGCAACTATTATGTTTGGTCCGACACCGATCACGCCTATGCCGGCACGCGAGTGATCTTCGTCGATACCGAGAAATCCAACTGGACATGGGATCCGGTGGCCGGCGCGTATTACTGGCACCGCTTCTATTCCCACCAGCCCGACCTCAATTTCGACAATCCCAAGGTGCTGCAGGAAGTGCTGTCGGTGATGCGCTTCTGGCTCGATCTCGGCGTCGACGGCCTGCGGCTGGACGCGGTGCCGTATCTCGTCGAGCGCGAGGGCACCAACAACGAAAATCTGCCGGAGACGCACGCCATCCTCAAGCAGATCCGTGCCGCGATGGACGCCTATGCGCCGGGCAAGATGCTGCTGGCGGAGGCCAACCAATGGCCGGAGGACGCGCAGCAATATTTCGGCGATGGCGACGAATGCAACATGTCGTTCCATTTTCCGCTGATGCCACGGATGTACATGGCGATCGCCCAGGAAGATCGCTTCCCGATCACCGACATCATGCGCCAGACCCCGGAGATTCCGGACAACTGCCAATGGGTGGTGTTCCTGCGCAACCATGACGAGCTGACCCTGGAGATGGTCACTGACAAGGAGCGGGATTATCTCTGGAACACCTATGCGAGCGACCGGCGCGCGCGGCTCAATCTGGGGATCCGTCGCCGTCTGGCGCCGCTGCTGGAGCATGACCGACGCCGCATCGAGCTGATGTGCGGGCTGCTGCTGTCGATGCCCGGGACGCCGGTGATCTATTATGGCGACGAGATCGGCATGGGCGACAACATCCATCTCGGCGACCGCGACGGGGTGCGCACGCCGATGCAGTGGTCGCCTGACCGCAATGGCGGATTCTCGCGCGCCAACCCGGAAAATCTCGTGCTGCCGTCGATCATGGACCCGATCTACGGGTTCGCCGCGATCAACGTCGAGGCGCAGCATGGGGACCAACATTCGCTGCTGAACTGGACGCGACGGATGCTGGCGGTGCGCAAAGCGCATCGGGCGTTCGGGCGCGGCACCCAGCGCTTTCTGTATCCCGGCAATCGCAAGGTGCTCGCCTTCCTGCGCACGTTCGAGGAGCAGACCATCCTGTGCGTCAGCAACCTGTCGCGTACCGCACAGGCGGTGGAAATCGATCTGTCGGCGATGGCCGGGCGGATCCCGGTCGATCTGCTCGGTGGCTCTGCGTTTCCGCCGGCGGGGCAGCTGCCCTACATGCTCACCCTTCCCCCTTATGCATTCTACTGGTTCATCATGGCCACTGAAAGCGATCTGCCGAGCTGGCATACCCCCGCCTCGGACCCGCTGCCGGAATTCGCCACCCTGGTGCTGCGCTCCGGCCTTGCCGACGCGCTGCATAATCCGGCGCGGCATTTGGTGGAAGCCGAAATCCTGCCTTCGTATCTGCTGCGGCGACGCTGGTTCGCCGGCAAGGATCAGGCGATCAGCTCGGCCAGGCTGGCGCGTGCCGAGGCGTTGTCGCAGCGCTCCAACGAGGTGCTGTTGACCGAGGTCGAGGTGCATGCGGGCGACCGGGTGGATTGCTATCTGTTGCCGCTGGGCATTGCCTGGGAGGACGAAACGCAGGCCGCCCTGCCGCAGCAGCTGGCGCTCGCGCGCGTGCGTCGCGGCCGTCGCGTGGGGCTGTTGACCGACGCCTTCGCGCTCGACGCGATGCCCCACGCGATCATGCGGCTGATGCGCGAGCGCGCGGTCATCCCGCTCGATTCGGGCGAGATTCGCTTCCTGCCCACCTCGCACATCGACGCGATCGAGATCCCGCGCGATGCCGAGATTCGCCGATTGTCCGCCGAGCAATCCAATAGCTCGCTGATGATCGGCGACACCGCCATGATCAAGCTGCTGCGCCGGATCACCGCCGGCATCCATCCCGAGACCGAGATGTCGCGCTATCTCACCGACCATGGCTATGCCAACACGCCGCCACTGCTTGGCGAGGTGGTGCGGGTGGACACAGCGGGCGAGCCGCGGACCCTGATCGTGGTGCAGGGCTTCGTGCGCAACCAGGGCGACGGCTGGGGCTGGACGCAGAATTTCCTCGCCCGCGCGGTCGACGAGCTGGCGATCATCGATGGCGATATCGCCTCCGAGAGCGATAGTTTCGCGGGCTATGTGGTGTTCGCCGCCGCGATGGGGCGCCGCCTCGCCGAGCTGCACGCGGTTCTCGCGGCCCCCTCCGACGACCCCGCCTTCGCGCCCGAGCCGATCGCGAAGTCCGATGTCGCAGCGCTGACCGCCAACGTACTGGCCCAGCTGGATGCCGCCTATGCCGCGATCGATGCCGTGCCGAGCTGGCAGGATCAGGCGGCTGCGGATAATGCGAAGCAGCTGCAAGGCGGCCGCAAGCGGCTGGCCAAGGCGGTGGCACAGCTGGCGTCGTCGGCGATCGGCGCGCTCAAGACGCGCATCCACGGCGATTTCCATCTCGGCCAGGTTCTGGTCGTGCAAGGTGACGCCTTCATCATCGACTTCGAAGGCGAGCCCGCGCGACCGCTCGATGAACGCCGCGCGAAGGCCAGTCCGTTGCGCGATGTCGCCGGCCTGCTGCGCTCGTTCGACTACGCGGTCGGCGATGCGGCCCAGGTGCGCACGGCGATCGCGCCGAGTGCCGCGGATCGTCGGGCGGCAATCCTGGAACGCTTCCGCCAGGAGGCCGCCGACGCGGCGCTGGCCGCCTATCGCGAGGTGCACGATACGACCGCGCGGCGCTGGGCCTCACCGGAGGCGGAGGCGTCCCTGCTCGATCTGTTCCTGCTGCAGAAGGCGGCCTACGAGATCTGCTATGAGGCGGCCAACCGGGTGAGCTGGTTGCCGATCCCGCTGCAAGGCCTCGCCGATCTGGCGCGCCGTGTGGCCGACCACTCATTGGAGCAGGCGCATGCCTGACACCAACATGGATCTTGCCAAATTCGATGATCTGGTCGACGGCCGTTGCGGCGATCCGTTCGGCGTGCTCGGGCGGCACGGTCAGACGATCGCCGCCATGCTGCCAGGGGCGGCCGCTGTCGAGGTGGTGGCGCGCGACGACCAGCGGCATCTGGCGAGCCTGAGTGACAGCTATCGCTACGGCCTGTTCATCGGCACCATCCCGGCCGATGTCGACTATTTGCTGCGCATCGACTGGCACGGCGACATCCAGGAGACCGAGGACCCCTACAGCTTCGGCCCGGTGCTCGGCGAGCTCGATCTGCATCTGATTTCCGAGGGACGCCATCGCGACCTCTCGGCCTGCCTCGGCGCGCATGTGGTGACCATGGATGGCGTGCCAGGCACACGCTTTGCCGTATGGGCGCCGAATGCGCGGCGCGTCTCCGTGGTCGGCGATTTCAACAGCTGGGATGGGCGCCGCCTGCCGATGCGGCTGCGCATCGAGAGCGGCGTGTGGGAGATTTTCGTGCCCCGCGTCGGGCCGGGCGCGCGCTATAAATACGAGATCCTCGGCCCGCACGGGCAGCTGCTGCCGCTGCGCGCCGATCCGGTGGCGCTGTCCGGTGAGGCGCCGCCCAGCACCGCCTCCATCGTGGCCGCCCCCACGCCCGTCCTGTGGCATGACGATGCCTGGCTCGCCAGTCGCGCCGCCCGCCACGCGACGCGGGCACCCATCTCGATCTATGAAGTGCATGCCGCCTCCTGGATGCATGGCGACGGCCGCCCGCTCGACTGGGACGCGCTCGCCGACCGTCTGGTGCCCTATGTCACCGGCATGGGCTTCACCCATGTCGAGCTGCTGCCGGTGATGACGCATCCGTTCGGCGGCTCCTGGGGCTATCAGCCGCTCGGCCAGTTTTCGCCGATGGCGCAGCTCGGCACGCCCGACGGCTTCGCCCGTCTGGTCGATCGCTGCCATCAGGCCGGGCTGGGCGTGATTCTGGACTGGGTACCGGCGCATTTCCCCACCGACGCGCATGGCCTCGCCCAGTTCGACGGCACCGCGCTGTATGAGCACGCCGATCCCCGTGAAGGATTTCATCGTGACTGGAACACGCTGATCTATAATCTCGGCCGCAACGAGGTGCGTGGCTTTCTGATCGCGAGCGCCCTGCATTGGCTGGAGCATTACCACGCCGACGGGCTGCGCGTGGACGCCGTCGCCTCGATGCTGTATCGGGATTACAGCCGTGAGCCGGGGGAATGGGTGCCCAATATCTATGGCGGTCGCGAAAATCTGGAAGCCGTCGCGTTCCTGCGCGAGCTGGCGGATATCGTCGCCGCGCGCTGCCCGGGCAGCATGCTGATTGCCGAGGAATCCACCGCCTGGCCAGGTGTCTCCGCCCCGGTGCGTGATGGCGGCCTGGGCTTCGATTACAAATGGAACATGGGCTGGATGCATGACACGCTGCATTATTTCGAAACGCCCCCGATCTACCGCTCCTACCAGCATGACGAGCTGACCTTCGGCCTGATCTACGCTTTCTCCGAGCGCTTCGTGCTGCCGATCTCGCATGACGAGGTGGTGCACGGCAAAGGCGCGCTGCTGCAGAAGATGCCCGGCGATCGCTGGCAGAAATTCGCCAACATGCGCGCCTATCTCGGCTTCATGTGGACCCACCCCGGCAAGAAGCTGCTGTTCATGGGCTGCGAGTTCGCCCAGGACCGCGAATGGAACCACGATATCTCGCTGGATTGGCACCTGCTCGACGATCCCAGCCATCGCGGCATGCAGACGCTGGTGCGCGATCTCAACCAGCTCTATCGCGAACTCCCGGCCCTCCACGCGCGCGACTGCGATCCTGCCGGGTTCCAATGGGTGATCGGTGACGATCGCGCGCAAAGCGTGTTCGCCTACCTGCGCTATGGCGACTGGGGCGACGCGCCGGTGCTGGTGGTGTGCAACCTCACCCCGGTACCGCGGCATGACTACCGCGTCGGCAGTTCCCAAGCGGGCGCCTGGGTTGAGCGGTTCAATTCGGATGCCGGCGAATACGGCGGCTCAGGCATGGGCAATGGCGGATTGGTGCAGGCCGAGGAGGTCGGCGCGCACGGCCAGCCGGCCTCGATGGTGCTCACGCTGCCGCCGCTGGCGACCCTCGTGCTCACCCCGGCGGCGCGCTAGATGCCCGACTGGCGATGGTAGGGCGGCCTCGCGCGCTGCAGCCGGGACAGCCAGCCCCGCTGGGTGCCACCGCTGATATTTTTGGAGTGAATTTCGCGGTGTTCTCGGCCCACGCCGAGCGCATCGAATTGTGCTTGTTCGATCCGTCCGGCCGTCGGGAGATCGCTCGCCATGATCTGCCGGAATGCACCGATGAAGTGTTTCACGGCTTCCTGCCCGACGCCCGACCCGGCTTGCTGTATGGCTACCGCGCTTACGGTCCGTATCAGCCGGAACGCGGCCATCGCTTCAATCCCAACAAGCTGCTGCTCGATCCCTACGCGCGGCAATTGTTCGGCACGCCGCGCTGGTCGGATGCTTTGTTCGGCTTTCGCGTCGACGCGCCACGCGCCGATCTCACCTTCGATCGTCGTGACAGCGCCTCGGCCATGCCGAAAGCCGTCGTGCCCGGCTTCGAACATCCCTGCCCCGATCCGCACAAGCCGCGCACGCCCTGGGCCGACACCGTGATCTATGAGGCGCATCTGCGCGGCCTCACCATGCGCCGCGCCGACATCTGGCCGCGCGAGCGCGGCAGCTTCGCCGCCCTGGCCAACCCGCATATGATCGATCATCTGGTGCGGCTCGGCATCACCGCGGTCGAGCTGCTGCCAGTGCATGCCTTCATGCAGGACCGCTTCCTGGTGGAGAAGGGACTGCGCAATTATTGGGGCTATAGCACGCTCGGCTTCTTCGCGCCCGAGCAGCAATATCTCTCGGATGGTACGCTGGCCGAAATCAGCCTCGCAGTGCGGCGGCTGCACGCCGCCGGCATCGAAGTGATTCTCGACGTCGTCTACAACCACACCTGCGAAGGCAGCGAGCTCGGTCCCACCCTGTCCTGGCGGGGTCTCGACAATGCCAGCTACTACCGTCTGGTGTCCGGCGATGAACGGCATTTCATCAACGACACCGGCACCGGCAACACCATCAACACGTCCCACCCAAGAGTGATCCAGATGGTGCTGGACAGCCTGCGCTATTGGGCCAGCGAATTCCACATCGACGGCTTCCGCTTCGATCTGGGCAGCGTGCTGGGGCGCGAGGCGAACGGCTTCGATGTCAAAGCCGGCTTCTTCGACGCGATCCTGCAGGACCCCGTGCTGTCACGGCTGAAACTGATCTCCGAGCCATGGGACATCGGTCCCGGCGGCTATCAGCTGGGCGCGCAGCCACCTGGGTTCGCCGAATGGAACGACAAATTCCGTGACGGCGTCAGGCGCTTTTGGCGCGGTGACGAGGCGATGCGGCCGGAACTGGCGGCGCGCCTGGCCGGCTCCAGTGACGTGTTCTCGCATCGCCGCCGCCGCGCCTGGGCCTCGATCAATTTCGTCACCTCGCATGACGGTTTCACGCTCGATGATCTCGTCAGCTACGCCGAACGCCACAATGCGGCGAATGGCGAGGATAATCGCGACGGCCACGGCGCCAACTTCTCGGGCAACTGGGGCGTCGAGGGGCCGAGCGACGATCCCGCCATCACCAGGCTGCGCCAGCGCGTCAAGCGGGCGTTGCTGTGCATGACGCTGCTGGCCAACGGCACGCCGATGCTGCTGGCCGGTGACGAGATGGGCCGCACCCAGCAGGGCAACAACAACGCCTATTGTCAGGATAACGAGATTTCCTGGATCGACTGGTCGCTCGCGGGCCAGCCGGAAGCGCAAACCCTGACCCGCTTCACCAGCCGGCTGATCGCCATCCGGCGCGCCTGGCCGGTGCTGCGCGGCGCGAGTTTCCTGCATGGCCAGACCTCACCGCTACCCGACGTGCCCGACATCGACTGGTTCGACGAGTCCGGCGAGGCCTTGTCGATGGAGGCCTGGGGCGACGGCTCGGCGAAGCTGCTGGCACTGCGCCGCGCCGGCGTGATGGAGGACGGACTCATGGTCGGCGTCACCCTGCTGCTGATCAACGCCTCGGCCGACGATCGCGCATTCCGCCTGCCGCCGCCTTCGCTCCCCTGGCGGGTGTTGCTCGACAGCACGGCACCGGAGGCGCCCGAGCGCGTTGAGCATGGTGACAGCGTGCTGGTCGGCGGTCGCGGCGTCGTGCTGCTCGGCGCCCGGGTGACGCGCGAGGATACCGACGAATGAACGACGACGAGGCCATTCGGCAACAGGCCGAAGCCTGCGGAATTGAGACACGCTGGCGCGACGTCACCGGCCAGCAGCGTGAGGTGGCGCCCGAGGTGCTCCGCGCGGTGATCGCCGCCCTCGGCGACACCACGCCGGCCCGGCATCCCCCCGTGGTGACCGCGGATGTCGGCGCGCCAATCCGGCTGCGCGGCCAGCCTGGCCGCTGGCAGCTGGTGCTGGAGGGTGGGTCCACCGCCGAGGGCTGGGCCGATGACGCGGGCGACGGCCACGTGCTGCTGCCGCCGATCCACGAAGACGGCTATCACCGGCTCAGTTTCGACGGGCGGGACATTGTGCTGGCGGTCGCCCCGCAACGCTGCTGGACGGTGCTGGACGCAACTGACGGGCGCCGTGCCTGGGGCCTGACCGTGCAGCTCTATTCGCTGCGTCGCGCGGGCGATGGCGGCATCGGCGATTTTACCGGGTTGCGCAAACTGGTCGAAGCCGCCGCCGCAGTTGGTGGCGCCGCGGTCGCGATCAGCCCGGTGCACGCGCAATTCACCGGCGACGTCGCGCGCTTCAGCCCCTACGCGCCATCCAGCCGGGGTATGCTGAACGTGCTGCACGCCGATGCCGAGCGCGGCTTGCTCGATCATGACGACGCCGCCGGGCTGGCCGCCGGCGATCTGGTCGACTGGCCGCGCGCGGCGCCGCTGCGCATCGCCGCCCTCAGCCGCATGTTCGCCGCCATGGACGACGACGAACGCGCCGCCTTCGCGCGATTCCGCGCCGCCGGCGGCGAACCGTTGGAACGGCACGCTCGCTTCGAGGCGCTGCACGTGGCCCAGTTCGCCGCCGACCCGGCGCGCTGGAACTGGCGCGACTGGCCGGCCGCATATCACGACCCCGCCGGCCCCGCGGTCGCAGCCTTCGCCGCGGCGCATGCTGACGCGGTCTCGCTGCATGCCTATCTGCAGTTCGCCGCCGATCGCGGATTGCAAGCAGCCCACGCCGCGGCGCGGGCCGCCGGCATGCCGATCGGCCTGATCACCGACATCGCCGTCGGCACCGATCCCGGCGGCAGTGACGCCTGGTGCCGGCCCACCGAAATGCTGCGCGGCCTGACCATCGGGGCGCCCCCCGATTTGTTCAATCCCGCAGGCCAGAACTGGGGGGTGACCACGTTCTCACCGCACGGGCTGGTTGCCGGCGGATTCGCGGCGTTCCTGGAAATGCTGCGCGCCGCGCTGCGCCACGCCGGCGGCCTGCGCATCGACCACGTGATGGGCCTCGCCCGGCTGTGGGTGGTGCCGCAAGGCGCGGGCAGCGGTGACGGCGCCTATCTGCGCTTTCCCATGCACGACATGCTCCGGCTGGTGCGCATGGAAAGCCGCCGCCACCGCGCGATCGTGCTCGGCGAGGATCTCGGCACGCTGCCTGACGGGTTTCGCGAACAGCTGCAATCGAGCGCGGTCGCCGGCATGCGCGTGCTGTGGTTCGAACGCGACGGGGACCGCTTCATCGCCCCCTGGCACTGGTCAGCGGACGCCGTCGCCATGACCTCGACGCACGACCTGCCGACGGTCGCGGGGTGGTGGACCAGCCGCGACATCGAATGGCGCGAACGTCTCGGCCACGCGGCCGACCCCGCGGACCGCACCACGCGGGTGCGCGATCGCGCGCTGCTATGGCAGGCGTTCCAGGATTCGGGCTCGGTGTCTGGCGCGCTGTCGGAATCGGGCGAAGCCGCGGCGGACGCGGCGGCCGCGCATGTGGGCACCGCCGCGTGCAGCCTGGCCCTGCTGCCGATCGAGGACGCGCTGGCGCTGCCGGAACAACCCAACGTGCCAGGCACCATCGACGAACACCCCAACTGGCGCCGGCGCCTGCCCGGCCAGGTGGACGGCATGCTCAAAGCCCCCGCCGTCGCCGCACGCCTGCAAACCCTGTCCAAACACCGCTGACGGAACCAAACACCCCCCGGCGCGTCATTTCATGGCTGGGTGAGGGTGTTGGCGATAGCAGCGAGTAAGCCGGGCGCTCCCTCAGGTGGCCCAAGGTTCCGCTCGACAGCTTCGTCGCGTGGAATGGCCACCGGAGGGAGCGCCCGGCCTTGCTGGCTGCTATCGCCAACACCCTCACCCAGCCATGACATGAAGCGCCAGGAGGGGTTATGAGCAGGACGATCATTGTGTCCAATCGGGTGCCGGTGCCGCAGAACGGGGCCGCGCAGGCGGGTGGGTTGGCGGTCGTGTTGCGTGATCTGCTGGAGAAGCGTGGCGGTCTGTGGTTCGGCTGGAGCGGCGAGATTTCCGACAGCACGCAGACCAGCATCGTCGGCCGCGGCCGGGTGAAATATGCCACCGTCGACCTCACCCAGGGCGAGCATGATGGCTACTATAACGGGTTTTCCAACGGCGTGTTGTGGCCATTGCTGCACATGATGCCGGATCTCGTGACCTATCGTCGCGAGGATGCCGAGATGTACGATGCGGTGAATGCGCGGCTCGCCGATGCGCTGGTGAAGTTGATCAAGTCCGACGACGTGATCTGGATCCAGGATTATCATCTGTTCTCGCTGGCCGCCGAGTTGCGCGCCCGCGGCGTGGTCAACGCCATCGGGTTTTTTCTCCACATCCCGTTCCCGCCGGCCGACATGGTGATGCTGGCGCCGGGCGTGGACCATCTGATTCATAATCTCCTGTCGGCCGATCTGATCGGCTTTCAGACGCGCAACGACGCCGATAATTTCACCGCCGCCGCCAGCCGCGAGACCGACGCGCGGGTGCTCGGCCAGGGCCTGTTGCGGATTGGCGCGCGCGTCGTGCGCGTCGGTGTGTTCCCAGTCGAGATCGAGCCTCAGCAATTCGCCCAGACCGCGGCGCGCGCCGCCAACAGCGAGGGCTCGGCCCTGCTGCATCACAGTCTACAGGGGCGGCATCTGATTCTCGGCGTCGATCGGCTGGACCCCAGCAAGGGCCTGCCGCAACGTCTGGAGGCGTTCGGGCATCTGCTGGAAACCCATCCCGAATGGTGCGAGCGGGTGACCTTCGTGCAGATCGCCGCGAGCTCGCGCTCGGACGTCGATTCCTATCGGTCGCTGCGCCTGTCGATGGAAAGCATCATCGGGCGGATCAACAGCACGTTCGGCCGGCCGCATTGGACGCCGATCCGGCTGGTCACCGAGGCGGTCGATCGCGACACGGTGGCCGGCTATATGCGTCAGGCGCGGATCGGGCTGGTCACCCCGCTGCGTGACGGCATGAACGTGGTGGCCAAGGAATATGTCGCGGCCCAGGACCCCGCCGATCCCGGCGTGCTGGTGCTGTCGCAATTCGCCGGCGCCGCCGACCAGTTGGGGGCCGCGTTGCTGGTCAATCCCCACGATGCGGACACCATCACGGACGCGCTGGACACGGCGCTGCGCATGGATCTGACGGCGCGCAAGACGCATTGGGCGGCGCTGTGGAACGCCATCCGCAATCGCTCGGCGCGCGGCTGGGGGGATTCGTTCCTGGAGGAACTGGCCCATCTGCGCAGCGAGTCCGGCAAATCGCCTCAGATCGCGCCGGCAAGTTCCGGCACCACGTTCACGCGGATTTCGCCGATCCTGCGTGGGGGGATCGATCTGGGGCGGGGGACACGGACGCATTGAGAGAAGGAAGAACCTTCTTTTTCTGAAGAAAAAGAAGCAAAAAGACTTTTATCCATTGGGGCTACGCAGTGGAAACCGCGTAACCCCGATGGATGAAAGTTCTTTCCTGACGTCTTTCAGTCCCGCTCTTCAGCGTAGGGATTAGTGGTCCCCCGGAACTGCAACCGAATGGGGGTGCCCGGCAGCGCGAAATTCTCGCGCAGGGAATTCACCAGATAGCGCTGATAATCTTCCGGCGTCTGCTCGGCCCGCGTGCCGAAGATGATGAAGGTGGGCGGCCGCGCCTTGGCCTGCGTGACATAGCGCAGCTTCAGCCGCCGCCCGGTCACCAGCGGCGCCTGGTGGCGTTCCAGCGCATCCTCGAACCAGCGATTGAGCTCGCCGGTAGCGACACGGGTGTTCCACACGGCGTGCGCGCGACGCACCGCCGGCAGCAGCTTGTCCACGCCCTGCCCGGTCAGCGCCGACAGCGTCACCACCTGAATGCCCTTCATCTGCGCCAGACTGGTCTCCAGCCGATCGGATGCCGCCTTGCGCGCGGCATTGCGATCGCCGGTCGCGTCCCATTTGTTCAGCACCAGCACGCAGGCGCGGCCCTCGCGCTCGATCAGGCGGGCGAGTTGCAGGTCCTGGTCGTGCAGCCCCTCCACCGAATCCACGGTCAGCACCACGACTTCGGCCATCTTGAGCGCCTCGATCGAGGCGCTGACCGACATTTTCTCGAGCGGCTGCTCGATGCGCGCGCGCCGCCGCAGGCCGGCAGTGTCGACCAGCTCGATCACCGCGCCATCCGCGTCGGTGAAGCGCGCGGCGACGGCGTCGCGGGTCAGCCCCGGTTCGGGCCCGGTGATCATCCGGTCCTGCCCGAGCAGGCGGTTCACCAAGGTGGATTTGCCGGCATTGGGCCGCCCGATGATGGCGAGCTTGAGCGGGCGATCGGCGGGCTCCTCAGGCTCGGTCGCGTCGGGCAGCCGGTCGGCGATCTCGCCCATCAGGTCGGCGAGCCCATCGCCGTGTTCGGCCGAGACGCCGATCGGCGTGCCCAGCCCGAGCGAATAGGCCTCCAGTGCTGCGTTGGCGCCGGCCCGCCCCTCGGCCTTGTTCACCACCAGCAGCACCGGCCGGTTCTGCCGCCGCAGCCAGGCGGCGAAATGCTCGTCGGCCGGCGTGATGCCGGCCCGCCCATCGACCACGAACAGCACCAGGTCGGCCAGAGAGACCGCAGTTTCCGAGGAGGCGCGCATGCGGCCATACAGCGTGTCGGGGGCAGATTCTTCCAGCCCGGCGGTATCGATCAGCCGCACCAGCCGGCCGCGCAGCATCGCCTCGGCGTCCTTGAAGTCGCGCGTCACCCCTGGCGTGTCGGACACCAGGGCATAGCGCCGCCCGGCCAGCTTGTTGAACAGCGTGCTCTTGCCGACGTTCGGCCGCCCGGCGATGACGACGACCGGGGTGGCGGCGCCGGTCAGCGGAACGCCGTCAGCGTGCCGTCGTCGGTCAGCACGTACAATGTGCCGCCGGCGATCGAGGGCGTGAGGGAGGCGGCGTCGGGCAGGGTCTGATGACCGATGATCACGCCGGTGGTCGGGTTGACCGAGAGTTGCACCGAGTTGCTGCCCGCCACCACCAGCCGGCCGCCGGCGAGCACCGGGCCGACCCACAGGATCGGGTCGCGCTGCTTTTCCATATCCTCGAACCGGTCGAGCTGGCGCACCCAGGACGGCGTGCCATCGATGGTCGACAGCGCCGCCAGCTGGCCGCCCTGGCTGAGCAGGAAGATCCAGTTCCCGGCCACCCACGGCATGTCGTAGGACGCGACATCGCGCTCCCACAGGCGGCGGCCGCTGCGCAGATCGAGCGCCAGCAGCAGCCCGCCGATGCCGACCGCATAGACGGTGCCGTTCTTGATCACCGGGCGGGCGCGGATGGTCGACAGATCGACCAGGCTGGTGCGGCCGCGGCTGGAGGCCAGGCTGTCGGCCCAGGCGACGGTGCCGCTGGCCGCCCGCAGGGCGACCAGGTCACCGGCGCCAAAGCCGGCCACCACCAGACCGTCGGCATAGGCCGGTGACGGCAGGCCGAGCACCATCGTTTCGGCGTTGGTGGCCTGGTACGACCAGACCTGCTTGCCGTCGGTGGTCGCCAGCGCCAGCAGCTTGTTGGTCAGTGTGGGGATATAGAGCCGCCCCTCGGCGATGGTGGGGGCCGAGCGGCAGGCCTCGCCGATGTCACGG
>Ga0116226_10001865_pt1 | contig 18327 bp, 11 predicted proteins | sample S1TSphfallax_FD_89692 | JGI IMG/M metagenome (GOLD analysis project Ga0116226, IMG submission 89692) | Host-associated microbial communities from peat moss isolated from Minnesota, USA - S1T2_Fa - Sphagnum fallax MG | ecosystem: Host-associated > Plants > Peat moss > Unclassified | place: USA... | reverse complement strand
CAGGTCCCGATTTTCCGCACCGACGACCTCGGGGCGCTCATGGCAAGCTTCATCTCCCGTGGCGCCAAGGTTCTGCCGGCCCAGCCGACAGCGTTCGGTCGCGAGGCCTTCGTGGTCGATCCGACGGGCCGGCTGATCGGCTTCCGCAAGCGCGATCCCGACTCGCCGCTCGCCGCCGACCGAGAGGCGCGGCGTCGCTTCAAGCGGGGCGAGGCGTTCAATCCGGGCTGCGCCGCCATGCCGTCGCACCTGCAGGAACTGGGCTGGGTGCGCCTGAGGGTGGCGGACCCCGACGCGGCCAAACGCTTCTATGGAACTCGCGTCGGCCTGACCTATCTCGGCTCAGCCGGTGAGGCCGCCTTGTTCGACCTCGGCGACAACACCACGCTGGAGATCGTCGGCGGCGGAGTCGCCCGCCCGGTCCCCTCCGCGCAAAACGCGGCAGAGTCGGTGATGATCCTGCGGGTGGTGGATTTCCAGACAACCCTACGCCGGCTGAAAGCGGCCGGGCAATCGTTTCCCTTCAAGATTTACAACGAGCCAACGGGAGGTTTTTCCTACATAGCCGACTCAGAAGGCAATCTTCTGGGCCTCGCCGACCGCCGCCCGCCCGCCGCCTATCGGGGCTTGACGCCGGTGCTGCCTGAGGATTTGGAAGCGCGGCGACGGTGGGTCGAGGCGACGTCGGGCGGGGGCTAAGGTAAGGCAGGGCCGCGGAGATCAGGCCAGACCCATGATGTATTGGCCGTAAGCGGAGTTTCGCATCATAGCGCCGCGCGTCAGAAGCTCGTCCTTGCTGATCCAGCCATTGTTATAGGCGATTTCTTCCAGGCAGGAAATCTTGAGGCCCTGCCGATGCTCGACGGCCCGGACAAACTCAGAAGCCTCAAGCAGGGATTCGTGCGTTCCGGTGTCAAGCCAAGCGTAGCCGCGCCCCATGCGCTGCACGAAAAGCTCGCCACGGTTCATATAAAGGCGATTGATGTCTGTGATCTCAAGTTCCCCCCTCGGCGAGGGCGCCAGAGACGCCGCCATATCGACAACTTGGTTGTCGTAGACATAAAGCCCGGTCACCGCCCAGTTCGAGCGGGGATGGGCAGGCTTTTCTTCCAGATTGAGGGCGCGGCCGTCATCAGCCAGCTCCACAACGCCAAAACGGTGAGGATCGACGACCCGCTGAGCAAAAACTGTGGCGCCCGTCGTACGCGCTTGGGCCTGCTGCATCATGAGGCTCAGTTCGGCGCCATAGAAGAGATTATCGCCCAAAACCAAACACACGGGATCTTGGCCGATAAACGGTCGCCCGAGGATGAAGGCATCTGCTAAGCCGCGAGGCGCTGTTTGTACCATATACTGTAAGGAAACACCCCACTGCGAACCATCGGCCAATAGCTCTTTGAAAAGGGGCGTGTCACGAGGCGTTGATATAATCAATATTTCTTTTATTCCAGCCATCATTAGGACTGATAGAGGATAATAAATCATCGGTTTGTCATAAATAGGAAGTAACTGTTTTGAAATTCCGATTGTTACGGGATAAAGGCGGGTTGCTGATCCTCCAGCAAGAACAATTCCCTTCATGAATTTCCCCAAAATTGTTACGCACTAACGTGATTATGTCCAAACGCCGCTCTATAGGCGCCTGACGCTTTAAATGCTAGCGGATCCTCTAAAGAAAGATAAACTTGGACCTTGTGCCGAGATGGACCGCCTGTCAGAACCTGCACCGAAAAAATCCCTCAGATAAGGACGATTTATGACAGAGATCACCCCGCAGTCTCTATCGGAGGTGCTCCTCATCACGCCGAAAAAATTCGGCGACGCCCGCGGATATTTTATGGAGACCTACAGCCAACCGCGCTTGGCTGCGGCCGGTTTTATCGGCGCGTTCGTGCAGGACAACCAGTCGTTGACCGCTTCGCTCGGAACGGTGCGGGGCCTGCACTTTCAGGCGCCCCCCCACGCCCAGGCCAAGCTGGTGCGCGTGACCCGGGGCGCAATCTATGATGTCTGCGTCGATATTCGCTTAGGCTCGCCGACCTTCGGTCGCCACGTCGCGGTCGAGCTTTCCGCCGAAAACAACGCGCAATTGCTCATTCCGGCAGGCTTCGCCCATGGATTCCAAACGCTGACCCCAGACTGCGAAGTGCTGTATAAGGTCACCGATGTCTATGCCCCGCAGACGGAGGGTGGCCTCCTGTGGAACGATCCTGCCTTGAGCATCGCCTGGCCGATCAGCGCAGATCGCGCCTTCGTTAACGCACGCGATGCGGCCTGGCCCACCCTCGCCGCCCTCGATAGCCCCTTCTCCGTCGAGGGTAGGGTTCGCCATTTGGGAGAAACGGTTTGAAAGTTCTGGTGACCGGCGGCGCGGGCTTCATTGGGTCTGCGGTCTGCCGATACCTGGTCAAGACCCACGGCGATCAGGTCGTCAATGTGGACAAACTCACCTATGCCGCCAATCTCGCCTCGCTCGACAGCATCGCCAACGCGCCTGGCTATCATTTTGTGAAGGCCGATATCTGCGACGCCGAGGCGATGCAGGCGGTGTTTCAGACCTACCAGCCGGACTGGGTGATGCATCTGGCGGCCGAATCCCACGTCGATCGCTCGATCACCGGCGCCCTGCCGTTCATCACCACCAACATCTTAGGGACTCATGTGCTGCTGGACGCAGCGCTGAGCTATTGGCGAGGCCTGTCGCCCGACCGGGCGGCGACGTTTCGCTTCCTGCACGTCTCCACCGACGAGGTCTATGGCAGCCTGGGGGAAACAGGGCTCTTTACGGAAGACACCGCCTACGATCCTCGCTCCCCCTATTCGGCGTCCAAGGCGGCGTCCGACCATCTGGCGAGCGCCTGGGGCCACACCTACGGCCTGCCTGTCGTCATCTCCAACTGCTCCAACAACTATGGCCCCTATCATTTTCCGGAGAAGCTGATCCCGCTGGTCATCCTCAACGGTTTGGAGGGCAAGGCCCTGCCGGTCTACGGCGACGGCGCCAATATCCGCGACTGGCTCTATGTCGATGACCATGCGCGTGCGCTTCGGCTGATCGTCGAGCGGGGGCGTCCGCTGCACACCTACAATGTCGGCGGCCGTAACGAGCGTAGCAATCTCGAGGTGGTTCACGCCATTTGCGATTGCCTGGACGAGATCGGCCCCAAGCTCGCCGAGGGGTCGCGGCGGCGCCTCATCACCTTCGTCAAAGACCGTCCCGGCCATGACCGCCGTTATGCGATCGACGCCGCCAAGCTCGAAAATGAACTGGGCTGGCGGGCGCAGGAGACGTTCGAGACGGGACTGCGGCGAACCGTACAGTGGTATCTGGACAATCCAGGCTGGTGGGAGCCGCTGCGCGCCCGGTATGGGGGGCAGAGACTTGGGCTCACACAAACCCAAGCCCAGCAGCAGCCCGCATGAGCCCGCGCCTCCTCGTCTTCGGGGCCAAAGGGCAGGTCGCCCAAGAGATCGCTCGCGTCGGCCCGAACCTCGGATTCGCACCGATCCTGCTAGGCCGAGATCAGGCCGACCTCCTGACTCAAGACGCAGGCGCCCTGATCGAACAGACGGCGCCTGACGCCGTCGTCAATGCCGCGGCCTATACGGCGGTGGATCGGGCGGAGACCGAACCCGCCGCAGCCTTTCGGCTGAACGGCGAGGCGCCGGGCGAAATGGCGCGGGCCTGCCGCGCGCGGTCCCTGCCCTTCGTCCAAATCTCGACCGACTACGTGTTCGATGGGACCAAGGCCGGACCGTATCTGGAAGACGACGTGCGCGCGCCGCTAGGCGTCTACGGACACAGCAAGGCGGCGGGCGAAGAGGCGGTGATGGCGGCCGGCGGGGACTTCGCGATCGTGCGGACCGCCTGGGTGTACAGCGTCTTCGGTTCGAACTTCGTCAAGACCATGCTGCGCCTCGCCGACCAGCGAGAGGAGATCGGCGTCGTGGCCGACCAGCACGGCTGCCCCACCTGGGCGCAGGATGTGGCGACGGCTAGCCTGCTGCTCGCCCGCGGGCTATTGGAGGGCAAACCCATCTGTCGCGGCCTATTCCATGCGGCCGGCGCCGGCGAGGCCAGTTGGGCTGAGTTCGCGGCGGCGATCTTCTCGGCATCGCGCGCACGCGGCGGGCCTGCGGCGCGAGTGAAGCCGATCACGACCGCCCAATTCCCCACCCCAACGCGACGCCCCGCCAACTCCCGGCTCGCTGGCGACCGTTTGAGCGCGGCCACAGGCTTCAGACCGCCCCCTTGGCGCGACAGCCTTTCAGCCTGTTTGACGGAACTTCTCGCCTGACACCGTGATCTAGGTCGTCAGCCGCTCGATAAACTCCAGCCACGCGCCGTCCGATCCCCAAACCGCAACGGCGCGACAAGACCCATAGGGCGCGAGGCTAATAACTTGCACCGGCGCGGCCAGGGTCTGGCCGCCTTTGGCCAGTCGTTCGGCCACGGCCCCGGCGTCGCCAACCATGAACCGCAGAGCCGCAATCCCCAGATTGGGCGGACGCGCATGGATAGAAAAGTCACGCCCCCGGGCGCCCGGCATGGAGATCAGCTCAATCGCGCCGTCGCCCTCGGGACCGCCGCCATAGCCTTGGATGTCGATCGGCAGGCTACGCGCCAGGTCCCATGGCAGACCCATGACGTTGGGGCCGTCGCCCCCGACCGTATTGGTTGCGAAGCCAGGCTTCAGTCCGAGCGCGGCGCCGAAGAAGCCTTGGGCTGCCGCAAGGTCCTTGACGATGATCGCCGCATTGGCGACCCGGCTCCAGCGCTTGAGCTCGGTCCAGCCTTGAAGCGGCGGGGCGATCCGCTGGATGAAAGACAGGCGCACGCCATCGGGGCTGGTCGGCGCCCACTGGATCACCTCGACCCCATAGGTCTTATAGCGCACCGGCGCTGAAGGACCGCGCCAGCCTCGCGCATGGAGCGCCGCCTCGGTCGCCGCCATATCGACCACGCGCAGGTCGAGCGCCTGAATACCGCCCGTCTCCCAGGCCTGATCATCGGGCCTGATCTGAGTCTGGGCCACGCCGGTCGCCTTGACCAGGCGCAGGAAGCCGGTCCGGGCGCCGACGTTGCGCATCAGAACCTGTTCGGTTCGAGCGCCAAGCGGCAGACCCCAAAAGGCGTTGAGCGACATATCCGGCGCGCTGCGGCCAGCGACCTCCCAGCCGCCGACTACCGTCAGGGTTTCGGTCCAGGCGGCCAGATCGGGAACGATCAGAACCGCCTCGCGCCAACCGCCTATACCTGCGGCCCTCGCCGCCGCCCAGGCTGCGCCGCGCCCCGGCGTCGTCATAAGCGCGAGACTTGCCGCGATCAGGCGCCGACGGCTCGAACCGAATTCCATAGGCGCTGACATTGACCCAACCCCGTCCTTCTGCCGACTTACAGCGACGCCGCACCTAGGGCGAGGCTTGGGTGGAACACGATCGACGTGGCCTGTCCTAGCGTTTCGTCGCTCAGCCGCAACACCTTGACGCGCTGACATGTAGATCGCCTCGGCCACGAAACCCTTGCAAGACCGGGCGGCGGAAATGTTAGGGTCAGGGTGGTGACGTGAGATTGCGCCGGGCGGGCTATGAGCAGAGACAGTATTCGCCTGGAAGATCTGGCCAAGCTGGCGGAGGTCTCCATCGCCACCGTATCGCGCGCCTTGAACGACAGTCCGGCGGTCAATGCGCAGACCAAGGCGCTGGTCTGGAAGCTGGCGCGGGAGCACGGATACGCCTTCCGTCGGCATATGCCGGCGGGCCCGATCGGGGCCGCAGCGACCATCGCCATTGTCATTCCTCGGCCGCAAGGGCGGGTCAGTCGTCTAAGCGATCCCTTTGTGATGGAGTTGGTCGCCGAGATCGGACAGGCGGCGCGGGATAGGGGCTGTGACTTTCTGGTCAGCCATGTGGCGCCGGCGGGCCTTGAGGACCTGAGCGCGCTTATGACCACCAACCGCGCCGATGGGATCATCTTCCTCGGCCAAAGCACCCTGCACCGGCAGTTCAATCAGCTGGCCGAGACCGAAAGCCGGTTCGTGGTCTGGGGCGCACAGCTTCCCGATCAGTCCTACTGCTCCGTCGGCAGCGACAATATCATGGGCGGTCGCCGGGCCACGGCGCATCTGGCCCGTTTGGGGCGAAGGCGCATTGTTTTCCTGGGCGACACGGAAGCGCCTGAGGTCGCGCAGCGATATCTTGGCTATCAGCAGGCGCGCGATCAGGCCGGGCTTGAGCCGGATCCCGCCCTGGTTGTGCCGGCGCATTTTGATGTTGAGGAGGCGCAGGCCTCGGTCGATGCGCTGCTGGCGCGGCGCACGCCTTTCGATGGCGTCGTCGCCGCCAGCGATATGATTGCGCTGGGCGCCATTCGCGCCCTGGCCAGGGCGGGCGTTCGGGTCCCCGATGATGTGTCTGTCGTCGGCTATGACGATGTGCAGTTCGCGCGCTACAGCAATCCGGCGCTGACAACCATCTCCCAGCATACGGAAAAGGCAGGGCGGGTCCTGGTCTCCAAGCTGTTGCAGGCCGGTCGGGGCGACGATCTTAGGCCCGAGCGCGTGCCGACGGACCTGATCGTACGGGAATCGTGCGGGGGCTGAGATAGCCTCCGCGACCCCTATAAAAATTTACATCGCTTTGCAGATTTGAGGGCCGAGCCAAAACAGGGAGGCCGTTTTCGAACGCATTCCACTCCAAATAACATTGATTTTAGGTGTATTTTTTGTCCAATGGCGCCGGTTACGGGGTGGCGCAGCCCTGAAAACCTGTGCAAGATAATTGGAACGGGCGCGGCTTAGACGCCTGGACGGGGAGGTTTGGATGGCCGATGGGCGGATCGGGAGACGGGCGTTCCCAAAGCGTCTCCAGGTCAGGCGCATGGTCGCCTTGACCATCATAACGCTCAACCTTGTCGGGCTAGGCCTGGCGCAAGCGCTTGCAGCGGAAGGCGCCATGGCGGCGGACAAGGCCGCCTATCTGACGCGGCCGCCTGAGGACGAGGTCATCTATTTCCTTCTGCCAGATAGGTTCGAGAACGGCGATCCCAGCAATGACCGAGGCGGCCTGTCCGGCGGCCCTCTTCAGACAGGATATGATCCTACGCAAAAGGGCTTCTATCTAGGCGGAGACCTGAAGGGCGTCTTATCGCGCCTGGATTATATCCAAGGCCTGGGCGCCACCGCCATCTGGCTAGCCCCAGTCTTCAAGAACAAGCCGGTCCAAGGGCCGCCGGGCCATGAGTCCGCCGGCTATCACGGCTATTGGATTACCGACTTCACCGACGTCGATCCGCATTTCGGGACCAAGGCGGACCTGAAAGCCTTGGTCGATGCGGCTCACAGCCGGGGCATGAAGGTCTATCTCGACATTGTCGTGAACCACACGGCCGATATCATCAAATATCGGGAATGCGCTGGCGCGCAGTGCGTCTATCGCAGCGAGGCGGACTATCCCTATTCCACCAAGGGCGGTGTGAACGGCGCACCGATCAATGTGGGGTTCGAGGGCGTCGACAAGGCGCATCAGACGCTTGAGAATTTCAGCAAGCTGACCCGGCCTGACTACGCCTATACGCCCTATGTTCCAGCCGGCGAGGAACACGCCAAAACGCCAGGCTGGCTGAACGATCCGATCTACTACCACAATCGTGGGCAGACGACCTATCGCGGCGAGAGCGGCCTCAACGGCGACTTTTCCGGCCTCGATGATCTCTTCACGGAAAATCCGCGCGTGGTGCAGGGCTTCATCGACATCTATGGCGCGTGGATCGACGCGTTCGGCATAGACGGCTATCGGATCGATACCGCCCGACATGTGAACGCTGAATTCTGGCAGGCCTTCATTCCGGCCATGCTGGCGCGCGCCAAGGCCAAGGGCATTGAAAACTTCCACATATTTGGCGAGGTGGCGGATCCCGATCCCGCCGTCCTGGCGCGCTTCACCCATGATGACGCCTATCCCGCCGTTTTGGATTTAGCGCTTCAGGCCAAGCTCAGCGACGTCTTGATCCGCGACGCCCCGACCCTGGAACTGGCGACTCTTTTTGCCGACGATGTCCTATTTAAAGGCGGCGCCGAGGCCGCTTTGCACTTGCCGACCTTTATCAGCAATCACGACATGGGCCGCTTCGCCTTCGCGATCCGCAAGGCCCACCCGAAAATGGCGTCCGCCGAGGTGATGCGGCGCGTGGTGCTTGGCTACGCCTTCCTATTTTTTTCACGCGGACAGCCGATCATCTATGCCGGCGACGAGCAGGGGTTTGTGGGGCTGGGGGATGATCAGGCCGCGCGCCAGCCCCTCTTCGCCAGCAAGGTCGCCAGCTACAACAGCCAGGCCCTGCTAGGGACGTCATCGACCACCGCCCAGGCCAACTTCAATCCAGACCACCCCATCTACCGCGCCCTGGCGCAGATGGCGGCCGTTCGCCGGGCTGACCGCGCCCTTCGGCGCGGCCTGCAGACGGTGCGCGCCGCTGGCGACGGGCCCGGCCTGTTCGCCCTGTCTCGCCGCGTGCCTGGCGAGGCGGGCGAGACCCTGATCGTCTTCAATACCAGCGATCGTCCGATCACAGGTCAGATCAGGATCGACTACGCTTCAGCCGATTGGATTAGCGAACACGGCGCCTGCGCGCCCCACGCCTCAGCGCCCGGAAGCTATGGGGTGAAGCTCGGCGCGCTTGACTACCTCGTCTGCCGATCCGCCGGGCGCGGCCAAAAACCATAACCAGGGGAGCGGGAGGGGAATGCAGAAGCCGAGATTATCTCTGCTCCAGATCGGCAACATGTGTTTCGGCTTTTTTGGGGTGCAGATCGGTTTTGGCCTGCAAAACGCCAATACCAGTCGGATCTTTCAGACCCTGGGCGCCAATGTCGATAACTTGGCGATATTGTGGATCGCCGCGCCGGTCACGGGCCTGCTCGTCCAACCGATTATCGGACATCTGAGCGACAAGACCTGGGGGCCGCTCGGGCGGCGGCGACCGTATTTCCTGTTCGGCGCCTTGAGCGCCTCGGCGGCGCTGCTGATCATGCCCCTGTCGCCCGCTCTATGGGTGGCGGCGATGACGTTGTGGGCGATCGACGCCTCTATCAACATCACCATGGAGCCATTTCGCGCCTTTGTCGGCGATCTTCTGCCTGAAGATCAACGCACAGCCGGCTTCGCCATGCAAAGCTTCTTCATTGGCTCAGGCGCGGTTCTGGCCTCCGCCCTGCCCTGGATTTTGACCAATGGCCTGGGGGTGAGCAATGTAGCGCCGCCAGGCCATGTACCGCCGTCGGTCCACTGCGCCTTTTTGATCGGCGCGGCCGGTCTCATCTCAACCGTGCTGTGGACCGTTTTTACGACCCACGAGTACAGTCCCGAACAGGCGACGGCCTTCGCGTCTGCAGAAACACCGAGGCTGGACAAAACCTTGCCCTCCAAATCACAGGGCGCAGCGGGGTATTTTGCTTGGGGGACGGCTTGCCTACTGGGCGGAGCCCTGTTCGCCCTCGTCATCAGCGGACTGCGGCTAGAGAAGGAACTCTACATCCTTGCCGGCTTCTTCGCGCTGTTCGGCGCAGCCCAAATCACCGCCGGCGCCCTGAAGGCGTCAGGCGCGGCGCTCAATGGCTTCATGGCGTTGATGGACGACCTGGCGAATATGCCCAAGGTGATGCGCCAGTTGGCTGTGGTTCAGTTCTTCTCCTGGTTCGGGCTCTTCGCCATGTGGATCTACGCCACCCCCGCCGTCGCCCGGCATCAATTCGGGGCCGTGGACGCTGTGGGCGCGCGCTTCAATCAGGGAGCGGACTGGGTCGGCATTCTGTTCGCCGTCTATAATGGGATTGCGGCGCTGGCCGCCTTTGGCCTGCCGGTTCTGGCGGCGCGGGTGGGGCGAAAGGCGAGCCATATGATCAGTCTGGTCGTTGGCGGCCTTGGTCTGATCTCATTTCTGCTGATCCGCGATCCTAACCTATTGCTCCTCTCCATGGTAGGCGTCGGCATAGCCTGGTCGTCAATCTTGTCAGTCCCCTATTCGATCTTGTCGAGCGCGGCGCCGGCTGAAAAAATGGGCGTATATATGGGCATCTTCAATATTTTCGTCGTTATTCCACAGATCTTGGCGGCGACCTTGTTGGGCCTTTTACTGAAAGTGTTTTTCGGCGGCCAGCCAATCGATGCGCTCCTGATCGGCGGCGTCTCTCTGATTTTGGCCGCGGGCGCTGTCATGTTCGTAGCGGACAAACGCGTCTAATAGCGCTGCACAGTGATTTTGACACGTTCAGCGGATAAACTCATTTCCCCCCTTTATGGGGGGGGCCAAGCGCTGAACCGATCACAATCACCGAGACGGGCCACTACGACCTTAATGCAATATAGCCCGTCAAGGGCGGCAAGCGCTTGGGCGGCGTCGCGCCGATCAAGCTTGTGTCTGTCGAAAAAGCGATCCGCCAGGACTGAAGCTGAGGGCTCCAGGAACAGGTGCTACGACCCAGATTGAAAACACACAGAAGCCGCGAGACGTCATCCTGGCGCTCGAAAACGATCAAGGGATCGGGCGCTGGCAGAAGTATGAGATCGCCCGCTCTCAACGCGGGGTGGCGGCGGCGAAAGGTAAGCAGGGCGCGGCAAAAGTTGAGTGTGGAGGCGGGATCATCGACCTGCTGGTCTACGGCCAAGGCGGCGTGACGCGGATCGATCGGCAGCCAGGGCTCAGCCGAGGAGAAGCCCATCTGGACTGCGCCGCGCCGCCAAGGCATGGGCGTCCGCGCGCCATCGCGCCCCAAGGTCTGTGGCCAATTGGCGATGGCTTCCGGGTCCTGCAAGCGTTCGTAGGGCACCTCGCCCTGAGGGAGGCCCAGTTCTTCGCCTTGATAGATGAAGGCGTTGCCGCGCAGACAGAGCAGCAGCGTCAGGCACAGCCTGGCCACGATCGGGTATTCGTCGGGGCCGGCCGCGAAGCGCGAGCAGGCTCGAGGCGCATCATGATTTGAAAAGGCCCAGGAGGGCCACCCCTCGCCATCCTCCCCGCGCCAATCGCCGATGACGGCCCGCACGGTCTCAGGCGTCAGGGCGGCCGAATATAGAAAGGAAAAGCCGTAGGCGCTGTGCAGGCGACTATCCCCGCGAGTGAAGGCTTTCATCTCCTCCAGGGCTGCGTCGCCGCCGACCTCGGCCACACTGAAACGGTCGTCATAGCCGTCCAGGACCGCGCGAATACGTTCCAGAAAGGCGGCGATCTCGGGCTGCGACTGGTTATAGACATGATCCTGGAAGTCGAACGGGCGGGTCGGCGGCCGCGCCAAGACCGCTGCGGGTGGATTGTCGGTCAGCGCCAGATCACACATCAGGAAGTTGACAGCGTCCTTACGAAACCCGTCCACGCCCCGGTCGAGCCAGAAGCGCGCCACATCGAGCAGGGCCTCCTGCACCGCCGCACAGTGCAGATTCAGGTCTGGCTGTTCGGGCAGGAAGTTGTGCAAGTAATACTGACCGCGCCGTGCGTCCCAGGTCCAGGCGGGGCCATGAAAGACGGACTGCCAGTTGTTGGGCGGCGATCCGTCGGGCTTGGCGTCGGCCCAGACATACCAGTCGGTCTTGCCGCCTGTGCGGCTCGCGCGGCTCGCCTTGAACCAGGCATGCTGATTGGACGTATGGGAATAGACCTGATCGATGAGGACCTTCAGGCCAAGGGCATGGGCTCTCGTCACCAGGGCGTCGAAGTCCGCCAGGGTTCCGAACAAGGGGTCTACATCGCAAAAGTCGGCGATGTCATAGCCAAAATCGCGCATGGGCGAGGTGAAGAAGGGGGATAGCCAAATCCCATCGACGCCCAGGCTCGCCACATAGTCCAGGTGAGCCGTTACGCCGGGCAGGTCGCCTACGCCGTCGCCATTGCTGTCGCAAAAGCTGCGCGGATAGATCTGGTAGATCGCAGCGCCCCGCCACCAAGGAGGCGGGGCGGTCTGTCGCGTGACGGCGTCAGCCAGGCTCGTCGACAGGGTCATGCGCGGACGCCAAAACCGATTCGCGTACGTCCCGTCCGTCGCCAGGACCAAGCCGTCTCCATCCTTTCGCCCTCCCCGCCACAGAGGGCGCGCCGCACCCCAATTGCAAATTTTTGCATAACGCTGAACACCGTCGCCGCATACGCTCTCGTCGTCAATGTTTTCTTTATTTACAGTGCTTTCCTGGCGACCTCCAAGGCAATAGTGGCTGAAATGCGTCAGTTTGAAGCGCTCTGAATGCTGCCGGCTTGCAAAGGCCGGCGCCTTATTGCATGTTCTTACATAAGGGCGCCGCTCGAAGCGCCATCGACATGGAGAGGGAGGGGCTTATGCAAAAGCGCCAAAAGACACACATGCGCGCCGCGCTTTACACAGGCGTCGCGATCGCCAGCCTGATGGCGTCGTCAGCTTTCGCCCAGAGCGAGGCCGTCGTCACGGCCCCCAAGGCCGCCGACAAGACCATCGTACTCGCCCAGGCCGAGCAGTCGGCGCCGGCGCCTGTTCAGCCTGCGGCGGCTGGCGACACCTTAAATGAGGTCGTCGTCACCGGCATCCGTCAAAGCCAGGTCAGCGCGCTGAAGATAAAGCGCTTGAACGAAGACATCGTCGATGCGGTCTCGGCGGAAGACATCGGCGTGTTGCCAGACGATTCGATCGCCGACTCCATCGCACGCCTCCCGGGATTGGCGGCGCAACGCGACAATAGCGGGCGCACGCAGGATATCTCTATCGATGGCCTGCCCTCGGCGATGAACATCACCCTGCTCAACGGGTTCATGCAGGCGACTACAGACAATAACCGCACCACCCAGTTCGACCAGTATCCCGCTGAAATCATGAATTCGGTGGTGGTGTACAAGACCGGGGACGCCGCACTGACCGGCGGAGCGATCGGCACCATAGATATGCAGACGGTTCGTCCGCTCGACTATGGCAAGACGAACCTGTTTGTCGGCCTGCGGGGGGAGTACGACACCGAAGGCAAGCTGCAGCCCGGCGCCAGCGACGCCGGCTATCGCGCCAATCTCACCTACATTACGCAGCTCGACGACAACAAGCTGGGCGTCATGTTCGGCTATGCCCATATCGAGACGCCCAACCAGATTATCGCCGAACACCCCTACGGCTACTATGTCGCCGACAATGAACTGGAGGGCGGCCTACAGGATCAACTTCGTAGCGATACGCTCATCCGCGATAGCGGCGTTGTAACGGTTCAATATAAGCCGTCCAATAATCTGGAATTCATCGCTCACGCCTTTAATTCAAGCTATGACGACAACGCCATTATTCGCGGCGTTGAATTTCAGCCGAGCGGAACGCCGACCTCCATCTCCGACGGCGTGACCACCTGGTCGAACTTGCAGCCTCAACTGGAAAGTTACGACTATCAGGAGCGGTCGAACCTCAGGTCAGCCGATGCGACCATGACCTACAAGTTCGGCGAAGGTTGGAAGCTGCATGGCGACTACGGCTACTCCGACGCCAGCAACAAATTCGACGAGCTGCAGCTGTACAGCGGCTATGGCCTCAACGGCCAGCAAAGCACCTCGACCGGAACCCTGACGAGCGGCACAGGGCCGGGCGGATCGATTGGCATCAGCAACTGGAGCGAAAACCTCCAGCAAGTGGCTTTAGGCGAAAATCTCGGCTGGTCAAACTACATCCCGCCCGGGTTTCCTGGCGCCTGCGCAGGTGGCGTCGTCTCTCCCAATAACCCGCCACAATGGGGCAGCACCTGTAATGGCGGCCCCGACCCCGATCAAGCCGGCGGCGCCGGTCAAAACCTGATCCAGAATACGCACGACAGCATTCAGCAGACCAAGTGGTCGCTGAGCAAAGATATCGCCAGCCCCATCAGCAATGTTGAATTTGGCGCAGCCTACAGCATCCGAAAGAAGGATTATACTGTAACTGAGGATGAGCTCTATCTTCTCAGCGGTAACGAGTCACAGCCCATTCCGTCAAACCTGCTCTCGTCGCCAACCAATCTGAGCATATTCGGCCTGCCGAGCATGTTCAGCATCAATCCCCAGCAGGCCTTCAACAGCGGCCTCTATGGCTCGGTGGCGGATGAGCGCGCGCCCGGCGGCGGGAACGGAGCGTCCCTCTCCGATTGGTGGATCAGCGAGAGCGTGCTCACGCCCTATGTCAAGGCCAAGGTCAATACGTCGCTCTTCGATCATGACCTGACCGGCAATGTCGGCGTTCAGTTTGTGCATACCTCTCAAAGGGTGACGGACTCCTATGAGACCAACCCGGCCGGCACAGTCTTCAACTATGCGGCCATTGCGACGACCACCAATTATTGGGACATTCTGCCGAGCCTTAATCTGACCTGGCACGTCGATAACACTCAGGACTTCCGCTTCGCGATCGGCCGCTCGATGGCGCGCGCCCGTTTCGACCAGCTCGGCGGCGGCTCAAGCATCAGCCTTGCGGTCAACAACACCTGCAACACGCCCGGTTGCCCCAGTCCCTGGAGCAGAAGCATCGCCAATCCGGCTCTGAAGCCATGGGTGTCCGACGATCTTGAATTCACCTACGAGCGCTACTTTGCACCGGGCGAGGGTGTGTCGCTGGAAGCTTTCTACAAAAATCTGGAAAGCTATATTTATCAGAGCACGACGGTTGGAAACTTCCAGTCCTATTATAATGTCACGGGTCCATATCCGCAGGTTCCGTTTGAATATACCGGTCCGGTGACGCAGTGGGTGAATGGCAATGGGGGCGCCCTCTATGGCCTCGTCCTCTCAAGCAACTTCCAACTGAAGCATATCACCCCGGTGCTCGATGGGTTCGGCGTATCGGGCACGGGGACGGTGATTGAGAGCACGGTTCATATTCCGACCGCGCCCGGTTGCGCCCTGAATAATGTCGGCACCTATCAGACCCCCTGCCAGTCCGGGACGCCGGATGGCAACCTTCCGCAGTATTCGAAGTACGTCGGCAATATCAGCTTCTACTATGAGAAGTATGGCTTCTCGATCCGCATCAACGATCGCTACCGCAGCAAATATGACCAGGAAGTGGTCGACTACAACGGCGGATTGCAACCGATCCTCGGCGCGGCTGAAAATATTGTCGATCTTCAGGCCGGCTATGACTTCACGTCGGGGCGGCTCAAGAACCTGAGCATCACCTTTGCGGCGGAAAACCTGACCAATACGCCGATGAACAGCTACACGGGGGCCTTTAACGCCGCCACCAACACGGCGACAGCGCCGTCTCCGAAAGATACCGTCTACTACAAACTGTTCGGCACAAATCTGATGTTGGGCATGCGCTACAAGTATTAAGGTCGTCGCAAAGGTATGGCCTTGGCGAACAGGGTGGGTGTCGAGGCTGATCCCTCGGGGCCCATCCGGTCTTAGCCGGTGGACCATCGGCGGAGGAGCGTATGAACACAGATCAGGTTGAGACGACAGCTTCCACCAACACACCCTTGGCGATCCGCAAGGTCGTGATCGTCGGCGGCGGCACAGCCGGCTGGATGAGCGCGGCCCTGCTGTCCAAGACCTATGGCGCAAGGCTCGACATCACCCTGATCGAATCCGAGGACATTTCCACAGTCGGGGTCGGCGAGGCGACGATCCCGCACATCCAGGTGTTCAACCGCCTCATCGGCGTTGATGAGAACGACTTTATCAAAGCCACCCAAGGCACCTTCAAACTCGGCATCGATTTTCGCGACTGGGGTGCGCCGGGGGAGCGCTATTTTCACGCCTTCGGCCCCATTGGCCAGCATGTCGGCTGGCTGTATCCGCACCAGTATTGGCTGAAGGCGCGCCAACTTGGACGCACCACGTCGATGGACGTCTACTGCATCGGCGCCCAAGCCGCCCGGAACAACAAGTTCATTCCGGCTCAACCCAAGGCGGGAAACTCCCCCCTGGCTGAAATCAGCCACGCCTATCATTTCGATGCCGGGCTCTATGCGGCCTTTCTCAGGGGGCAGGCCGAAGGTCGGGGCGTCGTTCGCATCGAGGGCAAGATTGTCGGCCACACCAAGCGCACGGGGGATGGCTTCATCGCCTCCGTGGCCCTGGAAAGTGGACAGACGATTGCCGGCGAACTCTTCATCGATTGTTCGGGCTTTCGCGCCCTCCTGATCGAACAGGCGCTCGGGTCAGGCTTTGAGGACTGGTCGCATTGGTTGCCTTGCAACCGCGCCCTGGCGGTTCCCTGCGCGTCCGTAGCGCCCCTGACGCCCTACACCCGCTCGACCAAGCGCGAGGCCGGCTGGCAATGGCGCATTCCGCTGCAGCACCGCATCGGCAACGGCTACGTCTACTGCAATGAGTATATCAGCGACGATCAGGCTGCGGCCACCCTGCTCGGCAATCTCGACGGAAAGGCGCTGGGCGAGCCCCGACCGCTCCGCTTCACCACCGGCAAGCGGAAGAAGGCCTGGGTCAAGAATGTTGTCGCCGTGGGCCTGGCGAGCGGCTTTCTCGAGCCGCTGGAATCCACCAGCATCCATTTGGTCCAAACGGCCCTGTTCCGCCTGCTCTCTCTATTCCCAGATCAGCGGTTCGCGACAGCCGACATAGACGCCTACAACACCCAGACCGACGCCGAATACGAATGGATACGCGACTTCATCATCGCACACTACAAGCTCGTTGATGACGCCTCGCCGATGTGGCGTCACTGCCAAGCCATGGCAGTACCTCAGTCGTTACAAGAAAAGCTCGATATATTTGCGTCGGCGGGCAGAATATTTGCTCACACCTACGATCTTTTTCGTGAGGTGTCCTGGATTCAGGTCCTGATCGGGCAAGGCCTTATTCCTGAACGCTACGATCCCGCGGTAGATATCACCTCTGCCGACGACATACTCACCCACCTGGATGGCGTCGAGCGAACCATCAGCAAATGTGTGCGCGCCATGCCTGACCACGGCGACTATATCGAAAAGACCTGTCGCGCCGGCTCTCTCCAGTGATGAAATCAGATCAAACGTGGCGCCAGGCCTCCGCTAACGTCCCTAACGTCGGAGATAGTTCTTGTCTCGCTACCTGATCGCTTTGCTGCTTGCGACCCTGGCGCTGGCGCCGTCGACCCGGGCGCAGACCCTGAGCCCGCTGTCGGACGGGGTCGAGTACCGCGCGGGCGGGTTGATCGAGCGCGTCACCGCCCTGCGGGACGACATCGTACGAGTCCGCGTGGGCGCTCACGGGGCCTTGCCGGAGGATGCGTCCTGGACCGTCCTGGCGACCGCCCGGACGGCGCACGCGACCGTGGCGCCGACAGCGACCGGGTTCACCACCAGGGACGTCGTGGTGCGCATCGACCCCATCGACGGACGCCTGACCATCGAAGACCGCTCCGGCCATACCGTCCTGGCGGACGCGCCTGCCGCCGGTCTGGTCTTCCGAGGCGATGGTTTCGCCCTTCGCAAGGTCGCGCCGCCGGGGGAGCGCTATTTCGCGCTGGGCGACAAGACCGGTGGGCTGGACCATCGGGGTCAAGCCTTTTCCATGTGGAATTCCGACGCCTATGGCTACGAGTCCTATTCCGACCCGCTGTACAAAAGCATCCCCTTCGTCATCGGCGTCGCGCCGGACGGACGCAGCTTCGGCCTCCTGCTCGACAATACCTGGCGCAGCTGGTTCGATCTTGGGCGGACGGAGCCGGATATATTCAGCCTAGGCGCGCCGGACGGACCGCTGGACTACTATGTCATGGCCGAGCCGGACCCCAAGGGCGTGGTCAAGGCCTATGCGGACCTGACGGGCGCAGCGCCCCTGCCGCCGCTGTGGGCGCTGGGGTTTCAGCAGTCCCGCTACAGCTATATGAGCGCAGATGAGGTGCGGGGCATAGCCGATCGGCTGCGGGCCGAACACATCCCCGCCGACGCCATCTACCTCGATATCGATTATCAGGACCGCAACCGCCCCTTCACCGTAAATACCAAGACCTTCCCAAACCTGCCCAAGCTGGCGACGGATCTGAAGGCGCGAGGCTTCCACCTGGTCGCCATCACCGACCTGCATATCGCCGACGCGCCGAACCAGGGCTACGCCCCGTTCGATAGCGGCCTAGCGGGGGATGAGTTCGTCAAGACCGCCGACGGCAAGCTCTATGTGGGCGACGTCTGGCCAGGCCCGTCCGTGTTCCCAGACTTCACGCAAGCGCGCACCCGGGCCTGGTGGGGGGGGCTCTATAAGGATTTCCTGGCCGAAGGCATCGCCGGCTTCTGGAACGATATGAATGAGCCGGCCGTCTTTGAAACGCCAACTAAGACGATGCCGCTGGACATTCAGGACCGCATCGACGAACCCGGCTTCAAAACGCGCACCACCAGCCAGCGCGAAATTCGTAACGTCTT
>Ga0116226_10001864_pt1 | contig 18328 bp, 20 predicted proteins | sample S1TSphfallax_FD_89692 | JGI IMG/M metagenome (GOLD analysis project Ga0116226, IMG submission 89692) | Host-associated microbial communities from peat moss isolated from Minnesota, USA - S1T2_Fa - Sphagnum fallax MG | ecosystem: Host-associated > Plants > Peat moss > Unclassified | place: USA... | reverse complement strand
GGTCACGTTCAATCGGAATGAGCGGTCACGTTCGCCAGAATACGCAATGGTGAAATCAAGAAAACTGAGGCCGCAATAAGATCCAGCCAACGTCTAATCAAAGAGCTGTCAACAATAAAAGCAGATCTCGCTGCAATTGATCGAGCATTGCGGCTCCACGACTTACAGGTAGACAGCGGCCTAATTCAACCAATCAAGAACCAGTATGTTCGAACCAATATTCCTTATGGGAAAATTACTGGCACAATCTTGTTGTGCCTGCGTTTAAACGAAGGCAGGCCGGTTTCGACGGACAAGCTCGCTGAGTTTGTTGCAGCACGTTTTGCAGATCTACATGCGGTACCTCTGGATGCGGTCCGGTTCCGAAGACAGGTTAGGGAACGCTTGAAGCTCCTAACAAAGCAGCGTGTCGTTTGCCGGCATCACTCGAAAGTCTGCAACGAGATCGGTTTCTGGAGTCTCGTTGATTGCAATCAGGAGACGAAGGAAATCCACAATACTCTTTTGGAAGCCGACACCTCTGGCCATACCCCCGAGAAGTCCTAAAGAGTACGGATTGTATTACGGCTTTCAACAACTCCGTATGCTGTTCTCGGAGCGACTTGAGGCAAGCGTTTTCGCGTCAGTCCATTTCACTGGCGTATTCTGAAAGCATGGCATTGCCGACAGTGGACGAGAATCGACGAGGCTATACCGCCCTTAGCAGAAACCGACCTAGTTTAGACCATCGCAATTTTGTGAGTGCCTATCTGGTGATACTAAACAGTATCGTGCAATCAACCGGCAACTTTTGTCCTGACACTTCACCAACAATAACCGTTTCCACGTCCGCCACGCGCAACGCCAAACCGCGCGTGGCAAACTCATCGACGATTTCATGAAACACACCCTCTTTGTTGATGGCATCAGGTAGGAAACGATGATGCTTTGCCGCCTCCCCAGTCAATTTCCCTGTTCGCTTATCCCATTGCGGCAGTTTGCCAACTAAATTCGTAAAGCGATTCGCATACTCATCGTTCGCATCACCCCTCCGCAAAGCGCCCCATGCAAAGTTGCGTACCCCCTGAAAGCCGTTGGTATCCTTCTTCACGCTGTCAATGATCGCATCGCGCACGGCAACCTGCTGAGCCACAGGCAACTCACATTTGCTGCGTTCTCCAATGCCGAAACCAGGCTCGTCGGTGAACCGTTGAATATCCCAAGCCATCACACAGTTTGGTGCATCCACCTCATAGACGGTTTCGTGATACGCCGGGTCTTCATGCTTTACCACTTCATACGCACAAGCGGCGGGAGCTATAGCTAAAGCCGTCAATGAAATCACAAGCCGTTTCCAAGCCATTTCAAATTTCCCAAAACAGATATTCCGCAGCGCTCCAGTAGCACGCATCCGCACACTTTAGCGTATCGAAGAAGAAAAGAAATTTGCCATGCCTGACCAGATCGATATGACCGCTCAAATGTCCATCGACGACATAGCCGGGGATGCCCATGAACGCCACAATACCCTGCCTGTCTTCAAGCACTTTATCGCGGGTATTGATGGTGAGTTTTTCCGGCTTGCCCAAGATGTGGGGCGACATCAATAGTTGCGTCAGATGGACTTGACCCGGTTCGATCAAATGCCCCTTGTATGGACCTTTCTTGATCCGCATACGCCCTGGGAAGGCAATGCCGCTCCTGATCAAACACAAGCTCATGCGAATGGCGCACGTGTTTTCGTATGCTGGATTATCTTTCAGATCTTCCCAGCCGAGGTAATCAAATAGCTGATAGTGATCGTACTGCCTTGGTGTCGGATAATTATTCCAAAGTGTTTCAAAATTTATTGGCATAAATGCTTTTTTATTAACAACAAGGAATGGCATGGTCGCATGTAAATGTTGTCAAAACAACCTGTAAGGTCTTACAGGCTGCCTGGCGAAATAATGCTGAAGGGCAATTCACTCTATTGCACAAGCAATTAGCCCCGTATCAAGGGCTTGGAGCAGCGGGCACCATTACTGTTGCATGTTGAGAGTTGTCTTCGGTTTCTCCGCCAACTCCTTTGCTAACCTTGCTTGTTCTCTATGGCGATAGTTCGCTGGACCAAAAACAGCAGCTACCTGTTTGCAATAGTCGTCTGTGGCAATCTTGCCGGTTTTGCGGCATTCATCGACGATCTGTTGCTGCTGCTCGTATGTCAGTTTGTCTGGGGACACTTTCGATTCACCGCAAGCCACGATCAGCAATCCCCAAAAAATGATGACCATTCCCTTTATTACCTTCATAAGTCATTTCCTTTGTGCAATGTATTAGACGATCTCCACGGCTGCTGAATCCGGTGCCGGGAAGCAAAAATTGATACCTGAATCACAGTAATTACCAATATATTGTGAAGACATTATGCTACCCGAAGCCCAATATTTCTCCCAATATATTGGGAGAGATTTTTGGAGCCAGGCCAAGCATTCGGTCAAGTGTTGCGTCGTGTCAGAAAGGAAGCAGGATTGACACAGGAGCAACTTTCACTGGAAGCTGAGGTGGAGCGCAATTTCGTCAGCCTCATCGAGCGCGGCGTCAATCAACCTACGATCCGCATTCTGTTCAAGCTGGCAAAGGCTTTGGGTACGACGCCATCGCAAATGCTCTTGGAAGTCGAAGCAAAGCTTAACGAGTGAAGTGGATGAACTATGTGGCCGCACGTTTTGTGAATTTGAAAGCGACCCCGCAAGATCATGTAAGCTACACAGTTCAGTGCGGGGTCGTCTCAAGGAATTAGCGGGCCGAAAATACTATCAGCCGTCATCCCAATCGAGGGGAATCGATTGGGATTGCGCAGCTTATTCAAACCTACGGACGATTCACAGGCAACCCGCTAAACTCCTTTCGCAACCTGCACCCCTGGTTGTAGCCCCGCCAAGCCCTAGATAAACCGCAGCGCATAACAGCGAGCAATATGGCGTCAAATTTCTGTCTGAGGGAGGCGCGCCGCATGTCCTCGCGCCACGCCATTTCATGAGCATAAAGTGCGAAGTACTGCGGCCTCATTCCTTGAAAAACGCCGTATTCCGCTCGACGAAGCCGAGCAATATATGACTCTGCTTGGTTTTGATTAACGCCGTCTTTCGTGCAATATTCTTCACTGTGCCTGACAGTATGATGATCAAACCAGGTGCTGAGCCGCGCGTAAGCTGTACTGTCGTCGGTCATGATAGTTGCACCGGCGGCGACGTTGGCACGTATTGCATCCAGAACGTTCGCCGCAGTCTCAGCTTTAACGATGAGTACCCGCGTTCGAACAGCGCCAATGCGCGCTTCTTTTGCAACTTGCCGCAAGACCAAAACAACTCTTCTGTTTCTGAGCTTGTCAGCATTCCATGGTTCTATCGATCCCCCTTTTTGCAATGGGACGATGCCTGCTTTGCGGTTGCGCAGCCGCGAATTGATCAAGGCAGAAGTCACGCCGCGCCGCCTTCTGGCTCGATGAGGTTTTCCGCAAAAATGCCCTCCATCAATATGTACTATGCCAGTCAATGGCGTCATGTCTCTCTGCTCCCAAAGAGATTCCCTAATCTTTCCAAAAAGTACGTACGCTGTACGCAAGGTCACACCGAGAGCAGCATGCGCTTGATTTGCCGCAAGTGACTTAGGAGCAGCAATAAACAGGAAGATCGCAAGCAGTATCTTTCTGTAAGGTAATTTCCGATTCGCAAGTGGCGTTCCGGTGGTCACGCTAAAAATGGCATGACAGGCTTTGCAACGCCATTGATAGCGCCGAGCGCGGTAGTAATGCTGGTCGATTGCGCCACATTGTGGACAAGTGATTGCATCGGTTGGCCCCCACCTGGCGTGTCGAAGCAAAGTTTGTGCTTCCGCATCAGAAAAGGAGGCTACCGTTGTCAAATCAATATCTCTATAGCCTTTGGACTGACAGTATGGTTGTGTCATTTATTTCTCCATTGCATCTTGTCTTAGGCTGGCTCTACAGAACCGCATTTGCCAACCACCTTGGATGAATGGCGTAGTGCAAATCGGCAATAAGGTGCCTTTTCAGATATTGACAATCTGATTTTGCTGACACATGATGGAAGCACAGGACAGCATCTGTGGCACACCAAGGGATCCTAACTTCGCTGCAACGAAGTTCGGGTCCCGTGTCTTTTCTACGCCCGAAAAACCGGTTTCAGGTTATCAGCTCATTTTCCCTCCTCGCTTGAATTGGATTTTTTGATATTCCAAACTGAGGTGCGCAAGAGTTCCCCCGCTATTTAGCCTGTTGTTCGAGTTGATACGTCGTGGCTAAGACGTTCTCATTTCGTCATCCAACACCGTGGCTCGCTCGGCTTGCTTTTCTAGCCATTTGGCAACATCCGTGGTCAATGCAAACCAGCCGCGACGCCCAGGTAAAGTAAAAATCTTGATACCAATTTCATCACGTTGCTTACTACGATGAAATGCGCCATATGTCTTGAAACCTAGGGCGGCATAAAGATCCCGGCCACCAAGTGTCGGGCCATAAAGCTCCATCAATTGATCTGACAGGCTTTTAGACGAGATGACGGGCATGTTGGTCCTTCAACTGAATTGAGTTGGCTTCATCTTGACAATTCGCGAGCGAAGAATCTAGGCTCTGCTAAATCAACATTCAAGTGACACCATTGGGATGGCTAGGCAACGCGGAGGGCAACAAAAGCATTGGGCGGAAATCGCGCGCATCCAAATGTGGTACGAGCAAGTTAAGCATCGAGGTTGGTCCGACTACCGATTGAATCAAGAATTTGCATGGTCCGATACGATTCAACCCCAAGACCGCGAGCGAAATGAGCGTCCTAGGACATTTGAATGGATCCGCAAGAAAGCGCGTGCACCTAAGGGCCGAGATAGTCGCTGGCGTGGTATGGCTGATTTGGTTGCAGCGGTAGATCGACATCCCGAATTTGAAACTACCAAGGCTATCTATGAAGCCGAGATGTGGACTGTATTCCAGGAAAACAATCCAACAGCCGATACGGTACAAGATCGAATCGATCGAATTCTCTCCTCTTATGGACTCGTCCGATTACCAATGGATGAAATCGCGTCGGACGGGAAATCACTGGATAAGGATTCGTTAATAGTAAGAATCGGAGAAAGGCAGTTTTACGAGGGGTGCATGCGCATCGCAATGGCGCGATTGAATCGGTTTGACCAGATTACCCTCTGCTGGTCGCTTTATCTCCAAACCGAGCCAGCACATTGCTCGATGATGCGCGAAGTCTTATTGGAAATACTGGACGGATTGCTGGATGTCTTTTGCAACGAGTTTCTTCAAAATCATTACGATTTTTACTATGAACGAACGCTCGATGCAATACTTACAACAAGATTGAATCTAGAGCCTGCACCTGCGACGGCATATCGTCATCTGGAAAAGGTTGGAGAATGTGCGGTGATTCCGGTGGAGCTCGCCGGCGTGATAACGCTAGAACATCTCCTCTCAGAATTATGGACTGCGGCAACCCCATAAGTCGTAACTGCCGCGGCACGGGGCAATTAGACGCGGCGAAGCTGCTTGTTGTCGAGGTCAGCGCGACGGTTGTATCAGCGTCAGCGTCAGCGCGACGGTTGTATCAGCAAGTGAGGACAAATTGCAAATCAAATGTCTTGATTTTGGTCACATATTCCTGCCTCCATAAGAGTAAGCACGTCAGAGTTCGTCTCGTCGCTATTTCGCAATAGGTTGGCTAGACGTCTTACCACGATCGCCCAAGGTTTTTCCTGACTTTGACCCTCGCTATGATCCAATAATGCCTGTTCCCAATCGTCGATATTGCTGGTGTAATCTGATTTAATTTTTTTATCCAGATCAGCGACGAAAGATATCTTTCGTACGGCTGGCGAAATAGGTAAACCGACCAATCCTTTCGACAAGATGGCAATAATGCATATTCGCATGAATCCGGCCATTATTTTCATCGATCGACCTAGATGCAGCCGCGACAGCGGAACGATTGCAATAGAAAAGCCTTCAAAGTTTTCTGGACTTTCGTTTTTTCCGATGGGGAGATAGGCTAGGACTAATTTTTTGAGACAAAAAGCGAAGCACCTCCTGAAAGGAGGCCTTTACGCTCTATACGCCGGGGCGCCAAAACGGGTTATGCCTACCGACGCTCCGCTGAGCGCGATACGCCAAATTGATGCCACCTTCAATTTGGCTTCGTCACCTATCCATGTTCGTTCTGATCGTTTTTCTGCGGAGAGGTCGCGTTTTGGAACTCCTGCGAATCGAAACGGCTGAAGCCCTTCATGTTCTTCACCACCTCATCCATTGCAGGATCGCGTTCCCATTTAAAGTCATACTTCACCGCGAACCTCGGCTCGCCGTTATGAGGGTTCAAACATATGCCAAACCAGCGGCTAACTTTTTGGACATATTTTCGCTTTAAGCAGTGGCTGCCTAACCGCGTGCGAGCCGACTCCATCGGATCCATGCTCATGTGTACGGCAAGCCCCGCATCGTCATCATCCATGGGCATAGCAAAGTCGTGATGCTTCCCGTCTTGGACAGCGAGCCTTGAGAAGTGATCGATCGCGCGACTGATATTCATGACCGTATCCTCGCCCAGCTTCAGAATCAAGAACCCCAGTTCCATCATCGCTGCTTCGTTCTTGGAGCCGAGCTGATGCGCCAGCCGTCCCAGAGAGGTCTCGGCGTACCTGGTCAGCATGCCTTCCGGCGTCCGCGGGCCAGGATAATTTTCACGCCGGACCATCATCGAGAGGTCCAGTTCGGTCGAAAAATCGTCGTGCATCATGAACAGATCATACTCGCCGTCTATCCAAAGGTTGTACTTGATGTGAAACCCCAGGAGGTTGAGCTCGTGCGACGACATGAGTTTGTCGTCGTAGCCGGTTCGCCGATCAATGTAGCTCAAGAAGTGCAGCGGCGTGTCCAACATTTCCGCCATCGTGTCGAGTAGAAAAACATCCATAACGAAAGGTGGCGCAACCCGGTCTGATGGTACAGCCTGCAGGAATTGCCTTGTCTGGTAGCTCAAGGCGGGGTAGTGATCCGCGACGACGCAGATCACGTACCCCTTCTTCAAATCCACGGGAATCTGAATTTCGACGTCGTCCTTCCCAAACAATTTGATACCCGGGTCAAACAACAGGTCGGAGCAGGAGAATCCTTGGTCGCAGGAATCTTGCACTGCCTTGCTGAAGTCGCTGTGCAATTGGGCTTCGTTGCCCTGCCTGGCCAAGATTGTCAACTGCTTGGATTTCGCCTGGAGCACGAGGGCCAAGCCTGCATAGAACACCAAAACGTCGATCTCACCATCGATCACACCTTTCGAGCGCGACATGATGACGTTCAGGTGAACGTTTTCTTTGCCAAACACCGCCACGAGTCGGTCGTAGGCAAACTCCTCTGTGAACTGCCCGCGATGTGTCATGGCTGTCGGGCGATACGACTTGTCGTCCCACATCCAGTAGAAGGGAGACTGGTAAAGCGCTTCGGCCAGGCTGTAGACGTTGAACAGGATGTAGTCGCTTCCCCGCCTGAGCAGAGGAAAGGCGACGACGCGGTTGAAGTCCTGGACCTTTTGATATTCATGGTTGCACTCGCCCGCCGGCAGCGCGAACGCTTCCAACACCTGCTCGACATCCTTCCCGGGCAAGTTCGAGTAGGCCGCCACTTCGTCCGCCGAGAATTGAAGGGCAGGCAGCGTGGTCCATTGTTCAGGCGGCAGCTTCTTCATGGCCTCGTTATTCGCCACCACCTTGTCTTCGGCCAGCTTTCGGACAGCGAGCAAGACTTCCACGCCTTGCGAAATGACGAAATCCCTGTTCACCTTCAACCAACTGTCGTCGCGGCCATATTTCGCGGGGAGGAAATCTCGATATTGCGAGCTAAGGGCAGATTCGCACCCGTAGAATATGGCCTCGCGAAGAAATGCGCCGCTTGATAGCAAATCCATACCTGCCTCAAGCCCGGCTGCATCATCCTTGGTGAGGTCAGACAGCGTTGGCGACATCGCGCGGTGCAGCTCCTCCATCAAGGCGATGGCCTTATTGCCCATTGCGTCGAAGTCCTCCGGCGCCGGGATGGTGAAGTCGATGTTGTTTTTGATGAGCAAGCCGAGCAGGACGTTTTGTTCGGTACGAATGAAGACCGGCTCCTTGTGGTATTGCGTCATATCGTCCGGCTTCAGCTCCTCGTCATATATGATCATGTTGTCGGTCATGTTGAAATACGACAGGACATGGATGAAGCCAGGTTCCGCGCAGAGTGCCGTCAAGTCCTCGAAAATTTGCTCTTCGGACCTGGCCGCTGCCTTTTCGTTTTTTTCTTCGCTTGTATCTGTCATTGCCCACCAGTGATCTGAAGTGCCGCTTGGTCAGGGGCGGCTGCCGAAGTGGAAATCCCTTGTCCTGCAGGCACACTTCGCCGCCGGCACGCGCTATTTTTTAAGGGACGCACGCATGGATGTTCCCGTCAACTTGGTAGTCTGCGAGCTGTGGACGATCCGGTCAAGGATATCGCCGTTTCCCCGATGTTCTTGGCCTCCTGGCGGATAGTGTCGCCACTCATTTGTTCGATTGGCAGCGCGACGAAGGCTTCCGTGCGTTTCTTGATCTGGCCGAAGGTCTTGGCGAAGGCTGCGCGCCGAATTGCCGGTGCAGAGGAACAACATGTTGAAAACCTTTCCACTCATGTTCAAGACCCCAAAGTCAGCAGCACTTAGTAGTCTTTCAAGACGTTGGGGCTGATGCCGAACACGCCGGCGTAGAGGCGGATGCTGCAGGCCATCAAGTGGAAAGACAGCGACGACGGTGCCGTGCCGATCAGCTCGGCAATCTTGCTGGCAGCCATACCTTCAGGGTCAAGCCTGAACTAGGGCGCGGAATACCGCCAACCGGGATTCTTGAGCCAGTGCAGCCAATGCCGCGATGACATGCTTGGTTTCCATGGGGCAGATTGATAATTATTCAATATTTCGATATTGGTTGAATTATCGAATTTAAGCAACCACACCAACCAGCCTGCATTTCATGCTCACCGACCTGAGGACCGTCAGCGATACCCGTGGCGGAAATCCCGGCACAAAATCCCGGGCCGGTCATCGCCCATGATGGCCAGGCAAAACATGCTCGAAATAGCGAGGTTTGCGCAGTTTATTCGGCAAAATCTTTTTTTGGCGTGGCTTACGATTTAACCAAATAGTGCAACCACGTGCCCCGTTGTGACGCTACCTTCCAAGGTGTAGGCATATCAATCATGCACTACTGAATTGATGGCGCGGCTTGAAACCCTTCCTGCTGCGTCAGGCGAAATTTCCGACCAGGCAGTCGTGACGAAATAATGATTTAGTCTTTTAACAAGGGAGTAGGTATGCTGTGGATGAAATTTGTTGCCCCCACAATTGACGCTGTGGGAAATCTTGTCAAAACGTTGGAGCAGCACCCGCGCGGCACGCTATATGCCGCCGGGCTGTTGGTTGTCGCCTGCGTGAGCATTGTGAGCGTCGTGCTGATTTGGCATTACCTCGTCGGGCACGCATGAAAATGGCGCGGCGAGCTTCGCGGACTGTCGATCAGCCAACGGGGCCATTTAATGTCTGGCAGTGGACGGCGACGGGGCGGCACACAAGACCTCACGGAGATGATCGATCATGTGCCAGGTTTTTTTCAGGCCAGAATGGGATAACGAGAACTGAACGAACGTCTCGCCCAAGGCTGTCATGGTTTCGCAAATAACATTTCCAACTTGTAGCTGGCTCACCAACGCGCGGTTGCCACATGATCGATGCTCGAAACTCTTGGCGGGCCTGCCCAATTTTTTCATGCGCCGCAGCCTTCACGTACGTCAAACCCCGTGTCAGGTCAAAAGGGGCAGCGTAGTCGGTACAATTTCCCTCACGTGAGCGACTTCAATTTCATAGTTTTGGTGCGAGGTTAGTTGTTCGTACGATATCTGGGGTTGCTGGAAAAGCTGACGCACTTGCGCCGGATTTTCCACGGCCTTTGTCAAATGGGCGGCATAAAATGCGTTGCCAGGAGATACCTTTGCTGAGTCAGCTTCCAATCTTTTCTTCATTCTAGCGATAAGTTCCGCCGTCCATGGTGAACCTGACAAAATCGCTTCACGGATATGATTTTGCAAGCATAGGATTGCAGTGCTGGGAGCATCGTGATTAATGAATATTTCTTCTGCGCGATCGTAAAGTTTTCTCCCATCGTCGGTCATGCCGAACCTGTATAAACCCAATCCCAACGTCGCGTCTGCGTGACCAACCGTCAGCGGCTCGTCTGAGCGTCGGAGAAGCAAAAGTTCGCGGAACATCGCTTTTGGTTCGGCCTTAAGCTTCTCCGCTATTGATTTACTGCCGGACGCGAATGCACAAAATGCACGGTTGATTCTGAGCGTTTGGTTGTCGCTATTGGCGCGAAGGCCTTTTATTACCGCATCGGCGACCGCATCATAGTTGTCCAGCAGCGCGCCGACGTAGCATGCGCTCAGGGCCGGTCGAGATGAATACGGTTCGGCTACCATCCAATCCTTGGCATGCGCGAGAGCCGATCTCATATCTTTTGCAGAATACGCTGACCAATATTTTGCTTCACTTGCGTCACCAAGAAGCGTCTCGACGGCAGATAGGTCAAGATTTGTAACTTGCCGTGCCCTGATTGCCCATTGCGCCTGGGCCAAAACATTACCGGTCGGTTCCACCAAAGATTGGCGAAGGAATTTGACAGCCTGCCCAGTTTTCCCCGACACGATTTCCAAGGTTGCGATGGCGCTGAACAACTCTCCAAGATGCACGGCCCGAAAATCACCAGTGAGCAACCTCTTGGCCTCTTTCCAATAACGTGGTGACTTGCCGGCTACTTGGGAAACTGCAACGTTCGCTGCCATTAACCATGGATCTACCCGTAGCGCTGGATTCCGCTCAAGAATTGCTAATGCCTTGTCATACTCGCCTAGGTGGACGAACAAACGACTTGCTGCGCGGCTAATCCATCGATTCTTGCCGCCCAAACTTACGGCTGCGAACATGGCCCGTTTCGATTTTTCCGTCTCACCGACGCTCGCATAGCAGCGAGAAAGATCTGTCCATGCAAGTGGATTTGCGGCTGAACGCTTTAACTTTCGGCGCAAATCGGAAATCGAGCCTGGTTCTTTGGAAGGGGGTGGCAACTCGTCGGATGGGGACTCGCCTATTAAATTCTTGGCCAGTCTGCGTACAGCGGATGGCATGTTGCGATCCGACAATACGAGTTTGGCGGCAGCACTGACATCCAGATTATTTACCTCGCGAGACGCCGCGTTGACCAAATCCAATGCTGTTTCAATCGATGGGGAGCGATCGAATTCCTGTAATCGGAAAGGTGTTTCGGGTTCGACGGGAACCTTCTTCGATTTTCTCAGACGCAGCATTTCCGGCGCAGTCTTGGCCTGACCAGACTCCTCCCAAATTGGAATGACTCGCCGTTCGACATGCTCGTTTAGCGGGTTCATGGCGTAGTTCCGTTCTTCATTTCCGCACGCGTCATATTGTCGCCGATTCGGACATGGACTGCCGCTTGCTTGGCTAAAACATTAAGGCGACTGATTAGTCGGTCGATGCCAGTTTGAGATGGGTCTTTGCGAACAACGCCTGCATCCCCCCTCTGGACGCAATTCGGGTGCGCAGTTTCACGAATCAGAGCGACCAACGCATCGCTTGCCCACTCAGGGAAGGCCTCATCGCCTAACCGTTCAAGAACTTTCTCGAACGCCTCGATCAGATAGGGTAAAGCCGCTGTATATGATGGGGCCGCCCCTCCCCAGCAGTCAGGCTGGACACTCGAATCAAGATACAAAACCAACCATGTGTTTAATTCAACGCCTGAAAACAGATAAGCGCAGAGAGCACCCCATTGATATAGGTCTATACGCTCTCGTCCGTTGACCCAATCTGATTGAGGCGAACGATACAAAATTTCCGGTGGAGCGTAGGCCCAATCGCCAGGGTAATCTACGCCGGAAAACGGACAGGTTCCTGTACCATTGATGACTCGACCGAGGTCGCCAATCTTTGCACCGAGTGCGGTGAAAATCATCACATTCGATGGTTTCAAATCCGAGTGTGCGACTGTTGCACGATGTAGCTGCTGAATTCCCGTCATCACATGGTGAAGGTATGCTAGCTTCAGTGTGGTTTCAACGCTCGAAATTTTTCTGACCCAGCTGCGAGCATCCCCTTGGTCTGCAATTTCCAAGACCAAAAATGGTACCTGCGTGATTTTGTCATTCGGTTCAGCCACCGGCTTTAGCTCACCTGCCTCGATCACGCGAACCACGCGACTCATATGGCGATCGCGGCAAAATTCGTGCATTTTTTTCTCGAAGTCGAACTCATTCAGCTTTTCGCGCAGTTCGTCTGCTAGGTTGGTTGCAAGTTGGAGGCCACGGTCAATATCCAACGCCTTCAAGAAAGCCGAATCAAAAACCTTTGCGTGTTTTTGATTTTCCCGTTCAACTCGATACCCAACGGAAAATGTTCCGCCTGTTTGGCCCAACGCACGTCCCCTTGAAGGATTAATCAATTCCACAACTTTCCATCCCTCCGGCGTCACCATTCCCAACAAGCGCTCGGCCGGCAATTTAAGAGGTTCTGGAGATAGTATTGCGTTCATGTTACAAGACCAGGTTATCGTTTTTCATTTGTCCACTGCCAGCCGATCTTGACGGCACTAAAGCGTGTCTACCTCTTGGTGCCTGAATTTTAATTGCAGCTTGGCTAGAAGTTATCTTACGTCATTCAATGCCAAAGCTCACAGTTTTCCTGAAGGCACTAGGCGTTATTTGCATGCTTTCGCGGTATCCTCAAACATTGAGAGCGATTCGCCAAAAATCCACAAATGATTTCTCCCTTTAGCTGCGGAATTTAGTTCGTGGCTTGTTATTGCGAAGCCTCAATTTTTCTTGTCGAAGAGTGAAAATACCCAGCTCCAAAAACCGCGCGACGGCCGCCTTTTGGTTTCACACTCCTTGTAGTATGCTTGCCGCACTCGCTGCTCGCGATGCCGACCTGCAAGGACTTCCTCCTCCGTCCATTGCCTGGCCCAAACCACCTTGCCATGATCGATGATGTAATGGGATCGGCATGGAAGCTGCCAATTGCCGATGGATGGCCAAAGGGATGGCCCGTCTCGATGCTCTTTTAATTTCCATTCTGTCGGCGCAAGCGGGGTTCGGATCTTGGAGCCGCATCCACATGCGCAAAGGTGGGCTGCTGTTTGGTACTCGTAAGAGACATATAGCACCCCCTCGGCCAACACCTTCGGCATGTAATGGACCTTTTCCAACCTAAGCCTATCCAAAGTTCGTCTCCTTGGTTAGGGACAAATCTTCGATTCCGAACACCAGGTGCAGAACCTGTTGCTCTTGGGCGTAGAAGCCGCGGAGCTTTTTGTACAACGTCATCGCGAGGCCGGCATTGATCGCGTTGAACTCGCTGATTTGAATGCCCGTTCGGTACAAGTTGTCGGGGCTTTCTTTCAGCTCGGCGAGCTGCAGATCCCGCATCGCAGCCGCGCGCTCCGGCGGGTAGTAGGTTACGCGCATCATCCCTGCCAATGGATCACCCTTCCGATGCAAGCCCATCCCGACGTCGATGAACGGGATTTTCATTTCGATCAGCAGGTCAAAAATTGCTTTTCGCGATGGCCCTTTGTCCACGCAGACGAATGCGAACGTGACCCCGGCCAAGTCCTCGGCAGAAGACCTATCGATGCCCCTCGGGTAAAGCTTAAGCCCATGCCTGAACCCATCATAGCGTGCGGCATAGACGTCAGCCTTCTTCGTGTCTAATTCGTTGTCGGACAGCTTGCCTGGCGACCGGAAGGCATTGTGAACGTGAAAATCGTCAACGTCAAAACCCCGGATTTCGTCGACCGGCGTCTTTACCATATAGTCCAAGAGGTAGGAACCCGTACCACCCAAGCCGATTAGCGCCACGACTTCCTTTTCGAACCGCGCCGACAAATCCGCGATCTCTGCCCGGCTAGTCATCGTGTCGATCAGCTTGAAAACCGCATGCGTTTCCTGTGCCGCGTATTCCTTGAAGTGATACGGGTGTGCGCCGTAGAGTTCCTGCGCTGGTCCGCAGATGATTGCCACATAGCTTTCAATCTTTTCGAAAAAGTCGGCGAATTTCCCGGTTTCGCGCGGCTTATTCGAAAACGCCCGCTGTACGACCACATCCGCGAATTGCGGACTCAGCGCTAGCGTCGTGGCAGTATCCCCCATGTTGGGGATCCGCTCTCCCGATATCGAATGGGGCGAGCCGCCGGCGAAGAAAATCTGGTGATTCTCTTGCTGCACCCGGTCATTATCGAGCAGGACGAGCTTGGTGACGATCGCTCCGATCTGAAGCGCGCGTTGCGCGTCCAAATAGGGGATATCGCGGATGATGAGGTAGCCGCCATCCTGGGAAAGGGCATAGCCCTTTTCGATCAGGCGGCGGATGTCGTCATTATGATTGGCCAGTTTCAGAGACATAGAACCTCATATCGTTGCGAACGTGAACGGAAGCGCCGGGCACCAGAACGCCTTCCGGCTTGTCGGCCGGGCCGTGCGTCCAGCGGATGGTGTACGTGATGTCGGGATGCTGCGGATAGTCTGGCACCTCGAGGGTGACGACCTGGGCGTAGGTGATTTCTTCCTTGTCCCAATCGTGCGGGGTGCCTTCCACGATGATCACGACGCACTTGTGGTGTTCGTGATGGCGGCTATGATGGTCATGACCGCCATGCTCGTTGTGGTGGGGATGATGATGGTCTTGCGGGTGATGCTGGTGATTGTGTTCACCGGATTTGTGCTTGTGGTTCATGATTACCTCTTGGCAATTTGCAAAGTTATTGATTACCGCCGGAAGTGTTGCAAATCACCGCTGGAGGCATTTCCGCTATACCGGAATATTTTTTATGGTACTGCGATTTCCGGCAATGTCAACAAGAAAGTTCGCCATACCGGAAATTCTTGCTATACTGTATGAAGCGCCGTTTTTTCTTTTTATTAATTAACTGGGGTGAATTTGCAATGACGACACGTCTTGGCGATAAGATACGTGAGCTAAGAAAATCAAAAGGTTTGACCTTGGAGGAGCTGGCAAAAAGTGCCGGCCTCAGCAAAAGCTACCTTTGGGAACTGGAAAACAGGGAAGCCCAAAGCCCTTCGTATGAAAAACTGGTCGGTATTGCCGATCAACTCGGTGTAACCATCAACTACCTCGCCGAAGATGATCAACGAACGCCGGAGGAACAGGACCGCGATGAGGTTTTTTATCGTGGCTACCAAAACCTTAAGCCGGATGCAAAAGAACAATTGCGAAAGATCTTGGAGACCTTCAAGGATCAATGACCAACGCGAACGATTGGACTGCCCCTAAGGCAGCGAGCCGACTGGTGAAAGTCGTAAAAAGTGTAAGCGACGCTCTTGGCATGGACCGGTTTCCAATCAATGTTGAATCGGTCGCGCTTGAATCGGCAAAAATCTTTGGCTGGTCAGATCCCATTTCGGAAGTTCGCGCGGCAGCGATTGGGGGATTTCAGGGCGCGTTGGTCTCCAACGGCAATCGCAGCAAATGGCTCTTACTTTATAACGATGCGATGCCCTCGCCAGGCAGGGTCAGATTTACCCAAGCCCATGAGCTGGGCCATTACATTCTTCATCGGGCGGAACAAGAGCAATTCCGGTGTGGTGAAGAAGACGTCCTGTCCAAGCCAAAGGGTGCCGACGACATCGAATCACAAGCCGATGAATTTGCATCGTACTTGCTCATGCCGATCGACGATTTTCGCGAGCAGGCTCAAGGTGTGATTGACATCGATTTGCTTTCACGCTGCGCAAAGCGATACGGCGTCTCGATTACGGCCGTCATTTTGAAATGGTTGAAATTCACCAATGAAAAGGCTGTCGTCGTTGTGTCGAGGGACGGATTCATAAAATGGTCTTGGTCCAGTGAGGCGGCCTATAAGGCTCATGCATTTATTCAAACTCGGTCAAGTCCTGTCGAAATTGCAAATGGAACCGTGGCGGCGGACTCTTCCGTTCGAATCGAGCGGACAGGTAGAGAAGTGCCGGCAAGATTATGGTTCTCCACGGCTTCCGCCGATCAGATGCTACGTGAAATGAAAGTAACAATGGACATTTATGACCAAACGCTCAGCCTGCTGGTGCTTCCCAAGTTTGCAGACTATTGGCCGCCGCGATCCAGCGCAGATGACACGTCGCTTTGATCAAAAAAGATAATAGTAAGTAAATGATGAAGATTCGTTTGTGCCGCCGATTGTCCCTGCGGCTTCCCTCGCCATTGACATGGCTAATTGATAAACGCGCACGATTCGATGGAGAAATTCACCACGCAAGACAAAGTAAGCAACGCAATCATTCCACTCAGCGCGCTACACTACTTCTGCTCACCGCCCTTATAGAAGCGATGATCTTTGTCCAAGAAGACCACGTAGAACGTATTCACGTCAAATCGAAGGCCGGTTGCAGAATGAACTATTCCATCAAACTCCTTTGGAACCACAAACCCACAGAGACGCGCGGACCAGTCGAGGCGAAATCGGCCCCACCTCACTTGGTGCGGCACATGCTTTGGATGAACGAGTTCTGACCGCGTCGGAAATGATCCGTAGATCGAAAGCACACGCCCACTCTTCCCCACGGATTGATTCATCCAGTAATCTAGCGGCTCTTTGCTGAAATCTCGAAGCTTTTCAAAAAGTCCCACCTGCTCTTGCGGAGCCCACTCACCAAATGACTGACTGGCCGGTTGCTTCTCAAAGTAGCCGAAGTTGAACTTGCACCGCCTAGTCAAGGGGCAGTCGGCATTCTCAAGACTCGCGGTCGGAATGGATTCAAGAAAACGCGTCTTTCGCTGATTGTCGAACTTGCTCACAGCCTCGGCACCCCACCGATTCTCCCTTCGCGATAGGCGGGGATAATAGACCGGTCGTTCCGAAGGATATCCCCAGGAATTTCGTCTAACCTGAACGCAAAGCTCACGTTGTCTTCCTTGTTGACAAAGTAGGTTCTGTATCGCCCGCTGAAATCAATGATCTCAAGACTGTGCGTCGTGAAAAGAAGCTGTGCGCCCTTTGGATTCTTGTCTGGGTCATCAAAGAACGCCACTAGCTTCGGAAGAATGTGGGGATGCAGGTAGACATCAAACTCATCCAACACGAGTACGCCCCCATTAGAAAGCACGCGTTGATACGCAAAGAGAGACCGAAAGAGCTGCTTTGTTCCGTTGGACTCAGTGGATGGTTGGATCGAAATTTCTCTACCGTTGACCCAGTGGAAGAAGTGCGGCGTATAGCGTTTAGTCTCCCCAGTAACATCCTGCTCTTCGATCGTAATGTTGGAAATTCCAATGTCACAGTTTCGGATGAATTCGGCTGCGAAATTCAGGGCTTCCGAATTCTTGAAGAACATTCTCGATACCGAGTTGAGATCGAGGAACGTTCGATCCCTATGACCGTGATACCCTACATTTGAGACGATATTCGAGAAGAACTTGATCACAGGCTCAAGGCCTCGAACCTCGTATTGCCTAGCTGTAGACACAACCGAAGCGTTGTTTCGTAACTTCATTGACCTCAACGCGGAGTATGCTTTAGTGCAATGCTCTATTACGTCGCCCACACGTTCAAATAGCCTCACGCGCTTTACCTGTGTTCGATATAGCGCTTCCCGATGCACGCCGTTCTGGCTCAACTCAAGCTCGTATCGATATGTGCTCGACCCTGCGCCGAATTCAACGAAGAATTCAATTGGATCAGAAGCCCCGTAGAACGAGTCGACCAAGATTTCATCTTCAGGCTCGCGGGCAAAGGATCGCACTGCGAAGTCGGCAATAAACGCAAGCCCCTTTAGAAGATGCGTCTTACCGCTGCCGTTGGCTCCCTTAACACACATCAACGTCGCAAAGTTGCGCGCCTGGGAAATACTGTTAGGGACATTGGCGTCCAGCCGGAATGATACGGTTACTCCCTCCTTGAAGGAGAGAAAATTACGTAGTCCATACTCAAGCAACATTGGTGCACTCCGTCATATTTGACGGAAGTGTAGCAGATGATGGTGTAAGTGCATAGGTCGTGCGAGCATTCTTTGACAGAAGGTCCAACACGTGCGACGCGGCGAAAAGCTACTTGGCAAATTGCTTTGTGCAACAAGGGCAAAAGGGCGGGGGGAAAGCAAAAACCCCCACCAGCATGGCTGGCAGGGGTTTTTTGGAATAAAAGCCTGACGATAACCTACTTTCACACTGGTTGCAGCACTATCATCGGCGCGAAATCGTTTCACGGTCCT